>Ga0315289_10011811_pt1 | contig 12352 bp, 9 predicted proteins | sample YL17G11_40_MG_FD_203452 | JGI IMG/M metagenome (GOLD analysis project Ga0315289, IMG submission 203452) | Sediment microbial communities from Yellowstone Lake, YNP, Wyoming, USA - YL17G11_40 | ecosystem: Environmental > Aquatic > Freshwater > Lake > Sediment | place: USA: Wyoming | collected...
AATAGACAGCAGCTAATGCGTTGTTCTCAATGATCCTATTATGGTCTATCATGGGGCTGGAGGAGTCGCATAATACCCCATAGTAATCCACATGATTACTTCGATTATTGCTAACAGTAAATCCGATTAGTGCCGTGCTGCTATCTTCATGCTGGTTAAAGGTAATCACGGCTCTCGTTCCATCCCCAATGATTTTGGTATTTACGATTTCATTATAGTTTGCGGATACGAGAAAAAGGGACGCCATGGTTATCTGATGTCCATCAAAACTAATATTCTCATAGTACGTCCCGTGAGCCACCAGCACCGTATCGCCGTTAACACTGGCATCGATGCCTGCTTGAATGGTGGGGTAGTCGGCGGGGATATTGATGATTCTGGCTACTGCTGTGGAACAGAATATGGCCATCGATAGCCGAACCGCTGTCAGTAACCTTCCCATGCATCCACCTTTCTGTTTTCATCGATTTAATGGCCCGGCACTGCGAAAGCAATGATGCCTATATCATCAAGATTAATCTATCTTGGATTTTGCGGTTGTCAATAGTGATTTTGACTATCGGCAAGTCCAAATGCAGGAGCTATTTTAAGAGCAGCATCTTCTTCGTCTCGACGAAGTCATTCGCCTTCAGGCGATAGAAATAGATTCCTGATGGATACTCGGTGGCATCCCAAACGACTCGGTGAGGACCGGCCTGCTGCGGGCCACTGACCAACGTTGCCACCTTGCGCCCGAGAATATCATAGATATCAACCGTCACTTCGGCGAATTTGGGAAGCTCATATCTTATGGTGGTTGCAGCATTGAATGGGTTGGGGTGGTTTTGAAACATCATGAATTTTGCAGGAATCGCAGGCTCTTGCTCACTAATCCCGACAATTACAGAATCCCCGCCCCCGTAGGCTCCCATATCGCTATGTGAGGTACCTAAGCCCCGGTCACAATCTAACAGGCTATCGAGAATATCAGGATGGCCCGCATCAATGCATGGAGAATCATAGGGGTTGCCACATGCGATTGCCATCAGGCGAAAATCATCATTCTCCGGGTTCCTGAATGACGGGTCGGCATTGATATTACCTTGACCATCGAAACCACCTTGGATATCGCAGTAAGTAACTATCGCCACGGCCAGAGAATCTACCAGGATTTCAAGAGTTGCATTATTCCAGATGATGTTATTTACGAGATTAGCCTGACAATACTCGTAGATAACCAACCCAAACTGCGTATGGCTGTTATTGCAGATTGTGTTATTTACAAGCGCGTAGACTCCTCCATAGAAACCGACGCTCGAATGCTCCTCGGCTTCATTTTCGGCTATAACATTACCCTTTATATTCCCGCCCATATCTTCTGTGTAGAATATCACACCGCCACCTTCATAATGGGCGGTATTCCGCAAAACCAGATTATCCTCAATAGTCGCAATCTGGGAATTCTCGATATGGATGCCACCGCCATAAGTATCGGAACCATTATCGGTGATCCTGTTTCGTTCCACGATGAGAGCGCCGCCGTATGATACAATCCCGCCTCCGGCAACAGTGACATGGTTGTTTCTGATGATGTTATCGATAATATGTGGATTTCCGGTTGAGTATATTCCGCCGCCGCGAGTGGCCGTGTTATTTTCTATGACGTTATTGCTAATTATGGGAGAACTCTGCGTATAAACTCCACCGCCGCCATAAACAGCACCGCCATGGGTAATGGTAAAACCAGTTAATACGGATGATGAGTCGAGCCAGTTGTCGAATCTAATCACAGAACCCGATGAGTCACCGTCTATGACCGTTGACGATATATATGATGTGTCGCGGGTGGTCAAGAATAGCGAGGCCAGAGTAATGGCATGCTCCTCGATGATGACATTCTCCATATAAGTCCCCGGCTGCACCAACACCGTATCGCCATTAACACTGACATCGATTCCAGCTTGAATGGTGGGGTAATCGTCGGGGATATTGATGATTCTGGCAACTGCTACGGGACAGAAAATGGCCATCGATAGCCAAACCGCTGTCAATAACCTTCCCATACATCCACCTTTCCCTGTTCGTCTATTTGATGGGGCGGCGCTGCGAAAACAATGATGCTTAAATCGCTTTAATGAATATATCACGAATTTTGGGGTTGGCAATAGAATTTTGGGCTCCATGAGGTCAGGCTGTCTGCAAAGCCCCGCATGAAGCAGAGCACCGCCTTCGGCTCCCCCGCCGCCTGAGCTACCGAAGAGTGGTTGTCCTTCAGTACACCGCCTCCCCGTACTCCACCCTGTCCCACAAGAAACGCACAGGGATTGACGCAAATTGTCCATTCCCTTTTGCTCTCGCGCGAGTGCCAAAAGAAAGCGCCGGGTCAGGCGACCCGACGCCATTCTAATTCATGCCACGAAATCGGTACTTACTTTACCAGCAGCATTTTATTGGATGTCATGTACTGGCCAGCAGTGACTTTGTAGAGATACATGCCTGATGGCATACGTGAAGCATCCCAGACCACCGAGACACGTCCAGCAGGACTTGTCCCGTTGAACTCATCTACCTTCTGACCGGAAACATTGTAGATGCTGATATTCCAATCACAGGGGACCGGAAGGTATGCCTCGATTGTAGTCGTGGGGTTAAACGGATTCGGGAAATTGCCTGCCGAGAACTCCAGGGGAAGAGGATCGACTTCCACCTTGAACACATTCCCCGACTCACATGCCCTGGTGACGACATTGGCATTGCGATCGTATGTCTCCCCCGATTTGACGATGTCGGTTACTTCAAAGCACCAATTCGCAGGTGGCGTTTTGGTCTTATCGGAGAGAAGGACAGCTGTGCCGCCAGCCCCCGTAAGCGCATTCTTGATTGACGTTCTGGGAGCGTTGAAAAATCCATAGACCCTGGCTCCGCTCACCGGGGCGCCAGTCTCGTCAACTACCAGCACGGTCGCATTCCCTCGCCATTGACGTCCGGAAACCGGGGTGCGCGTCACCGAAATTGAGGCAACGTGGATATTGGATACCGGCGGCTGGGTCGCGGTGATATAATCGGCCTTGATTTCGACATCTGACCCATAGGCATTGCTCGCGGTCAGAGACACCGTATATATTCCGACGTTGGCGTATGTGTGAGAGGGGTTTTGCAGTGCCGATGTCGGTGTGCCGTCGCCAAAATCCCAGAGCCACGAGGTCGGGCTATGAGTTGATTGATCGGTGAACTGTACGCTTAACGGAACATAACCCGTGGTAGGAACACCCACGAAGTTGGCAACCGGGGCGGAAGTGTCGGGCCTCACGCGGGCAACCGCGGCATAAGCGTCCACCATGCCCCAGCCATACCCATTATCTTCTCCGGCCGGGCCGAGATCATGCGCCGTTTCATAAATGATCTGCTTGATCGAATCGACAGGAATATTGGCATTTGCCTGACGCATCAGCGCCACCACACCTGCAATATGCGGCGTGGCCATCGAAGTGCCACTCAAGTAGGTGTAGGTCTGTCCGGGCCAAGAGGATCGAACGTTCACGCCGGGGCCGGCGATATCGGGCTTGATCGCTGCCGACCCATCGGGAGTGCAACAGGTAGGGCCGACCGATGAAAAATAAGCCAGAGGCCATCCCGATGTATTAGCATCAACGGCCGCCACGGCGCAGTTGCGGTATGCGTCTGTTGCCCGGTCGGCTGGACGACGCAAACCTCCCGTCCCCTCATTACCGGCGGCGAAAACGACAACCGTTCCGGCCGCCTCGCAAGCATCGATATAGCTCCAGAACAACGGATCGCATGGGGCATAGCCATGAGCTGTTACCAGGCCCCAGGAATTGGAGCAAACATCGGGCACGTCCCAATCGGTCGCAGGATTACCATCTGGATCGAGCATCCACTGGAAGGAAAGAATGGCATCCGATACTGTCCTCGGGATTCCACCGCCACGGTCGATCGCGGCGGCCGCAATCCAATGCGCTCCCGGCGCCACCCCGATCTCGTTTCCCGGGGCTCCTCCGCAAATTGTCCCCATCGTATGTGTGCCATGACCGCCATTATCATAGGGGAAGTTGTTTTGGCCGAGATAGGGATCATACCAGGCCCACTCGGGATGGCCGGCATATCTGGAATCGGCGACTCCGGCCCAGCGATTGGCCAAAGCCGGATGACCTCCTTCAACTCCGGTATCGATATTGCTTACCAGGACCCCCGCGCCCGTAATTCCCATGGCCCAAACTTCCGGGGCCCGGATAGCGGTAAGACCAGGCTCGGCCACAGTAATAGTTCCTTGATCCGGTTTGATTTCTACCGGCGCAATCGACTCGATACCATAATTGTAATAGACTTTTTCTACATCGGGGAGATTTGCGATTAGGTATACTTGTTCTTTGGTGGTTGTTACTTCGAAGGCGTTGACAATCCAGAACTCCCTGTAGCTATTCAATCCCCCTGTCGCCTTGAGATTCTGGAGACTCGCCAGGGTGGGACCCTGGGAGTTTGCCGCTTTTTGCTGGAGCGCTCTGACAACTGCTTCGTGAAGCTCCCGAATGTCTGCCCCCTGAAGCGTCAATTCATCGGAAATGGATTTAAGATCGACCCGATCTTTCAGGAAAACTAGTATCGAGACCGGCTCGTTTGAGGAAGTGACGCTAAGGATATCAGCGAGCCCCGCATCGATCTCTCCTGCCGATGACAGGCCTGCCGATACCGTGAAAAATACGGTAACGCAGATAAAGAGGTATGCCTTGAACATATCCTGTCCTCCCACTTGTTAAGTTTGACTTCCCTCAGAAACTTATGAAGACGATATGGCTTTGTTCCATCGTCACCCCCAATTAATTAGATCGAACGTTGCCAGCTTAATTCGGACCAGTGACAAATCAATTTAAGGTCCGTATGGATGGATGTCAAATGCTTTGTGGCTGTGCTTCCTCTCGATTCCGAGACTCTCAGTAAGCGCCAGGATACAGTGAGTATTCGACCTGGACGACAGAAAAATACAAACCAATCGGCTCGCATTTTGCGACCTCGGTCGGGCCGACCCCACTCTCTCCAAACTTGAGTGAGTATCAGATTTCCAATCTGGTTATGCCACGCTCGGATTAGCGGAACAAAATGGAAAACAATCAAATATCGGTAATCAAACCATAGAGACTACATGCCGAGAGTTTCTGCTAAGATCAAGCTATTTGGCCTGCTGCTGGAGCGGAGGGAAATGTCCTAACTGTGCCAGAGCGGCCAGATTATCCCATGTCAACCATGTTTCCACCAATTTACCGTTCTCGATTCGATGAACACCGGAGAAGTCGAGCGACATCTGCTTATTAGAAGCCGGAAACGGTCCCATTGGCCCTTGCTGTGTAGCCACATAAGTACAGTAGAAAGCCACCAGGTCGCGTTCCGCAACGAGATGTTGAATCGTAATTCGTGAATCGGGAAATGTAGCCGCGTCTTGTTTCAGATAACGTTTGAAATCCTCCAGGCTGTTTACTGTCACGTCGGGGGTTGCCTGGCAATGGCGGACATAATTAGGAGCAATCAGCGCATCTAAAGCATCCCAGTTTCTGTTATTGATTGCTTCTATGCCTTGTATGAAAAATCGCTTGTTTTTTTCCGCCTGCTGCATGACGGAAGAGTTACAACCAATGACAAGAAGCAAAGCTGACATGGCAGCGGATAAGAGAAGATATTGCGTTTTCATTTGGTTTTCATACCTCCTTCGACAGACAAGATCTCTTGACTAATTCACCTTTATGGAACATGCTGGTAATTTCGAGGCCGGCGATGCTCCCTTAATCGCAGCTCAGGGTCACCCGCCACTTGCATTTACTTCGTCCTGGGATATGCCATCTCGCTTTTCGAAGAAAACTCTGAGGTTCTGGAGAGACTTTTCCAGGCGTCGCTGCCATCCTGGTCGCATGAGCAAAGAATCCAGTAGTGGGCCCAGTACCGGTATCGGGAGTGTGTACTCCAAAATATAGGTAAGGCGCGTCAGGTCTCCCTTCGCTTCGAATACCCACTGGGTTCTGTGCGGCGGGCCCTTGACGGCAACTCCCGTCCACCCCACATTCTCTGTAAATTCCTGGATTTCCGTTTCGAGATTGAGTGTAATGCCCGCTATCCATGCTTTATAAGCGTACCGCGTGCCGTTACCTCGCGTCAATTCAGTTGTCGGTTTGAAATCGGACACGCCATCCCACCAATCGCCCCATTTACGCCAGTCCGATGCATATGCAAAAACCTCAGCAAGCGGCGCCTGGATATCAACGCTTGATTCGACCCTTGTCATGAGGACCACCTCCTATTGGTACCCCGTCAAACGAGACGGATACTAAAATTACCTTGATAGCTTTCGCAAGATGTCAGGTCTCTGGAAATAATATATAGATTCGGGTGGGCGATTTGTCAAAAGATAAAAACGGCTATGCGATTAGGCTTACATCCATGCCCGGGCCGCCCTCGCCCTCCCCAAACTTTCATAAGATTCGAATTTCGAATCAAGATGGATCGATCTCTGCTCTTAGTAATCCTTGATTTCCACCGCCTCGACGATCCGTGCCTGTGGGTTCATCACGATCTTGCCCTTGACCCGACCCCACACCACGCGCATGGCGGCGAGCAAGGATTCCGCTTGGCTCGTGGTGTCGAATTCGAGGTCGATCATGACATAGTTTGCATCATCAATCGGTCGCAATACCCGGTAGCGGCGCACACCCGACCTCTGCCTGCCAGCAGGATCGCTGTCGAAGGCCTTCTTCCATTCGTCAAAGTCGACTACTGGGTGTTCAATACGCAGGAACTACATTTCAGCCCCTATGTTTTCAAATGAACTCGCAACTTTTGACTAATATATATAGAGATTCATCGGAATATGGAATGAGAAAATATGTGCCGATTCAGTCTCAGCTGCCCCGGCCTCGCTCTCCCCGAGCTTGTGTGGCCCTGGAATCCCGGGCTCTTTTTTTCATGGCTCGAACTCCCAAATTTCTTAAAGTTTGTGAATCAAGCCACAAGATACTCTCTTAACTCCTCCTGTCAATTAATGGGGAGCAGTATAGAGGTTAAATTCCCTGAATCCATGATTCGCACCGGTGCGGAGCTTAAGAAGAAAACGGAATAACTGAGAATATTCTAAGTTTGTAGTGAGATAGAACTCGCTCACGAAATTTTAAAAGAGGGTGCAAGCCGGTATCACTGATACTAATCGGTTAGAACTTCAACAAATCGAAGTCTTTTCAAAATGCATTCGAGTGACAATCCCAATTTAGCAAGATTGGCCCAATACGGCGTGGGCAAATCCAATTTCTTAGATATCTCCATTTCACTTATCCAGATGGATACGGTTCTGCATTTTGCAAGCGGATTTAACAAGGAGGGCAATAGATGAAGCATCAGTTAGCGAGGGTGGGCTCTGAACCTATTCTCTCGAAATTTCAATTTCACATTTTTCCAGGTCATTTCGATTCATTGAATCTGGCAGTTTTAGAGAAATTATGGAATAACGGATTTACTCCATTTTAGCCAAACTGGCAAAAACGGAACACGTTTCTCAATAGGAGAAAGAAAAAAATGATTTTCTGTAAAACAAAATCCATCTTGAGCTTAGCGGTATGTACCCTGGCAGTGGTCGCCCTGGCAAGTGCGGCTTTTGCGCAGCCTGCACCCGGTCTGTTCGAGCTGGAAAGCAACCCCAACGCCATAACGGACCACGGGGGATCCGGACTGCCGGACGACTGGGACAGGCTTAATCCATTGAGGGTGGGATTTACTCCTCCAAACCCCGGACCCTCGCACGCTTCCTTAAGTGTCTTCGTGCTGGATGGACTGGACTCGACTATCTTTACGACCGGGGGGTCCAAAGATATCAGTGACATAAATATCTACGGTCCGGATACCACTCACAACTGGATGTGGATCAATGGCAACGTCCCCGACAAGGATAATCTCGTCGACGCTTACGCCGCGCTATATAATCTGGGGGACACAACGTATCTCTTCTTTGGTTCAGACCGGTACGCCAACAACGGCGACGCCCAACTCGGTTTTTGGTTCTTCAAAAACCAAGTAACAATCAACGGGGATGGCACCTTCAACGGGGTGCATACCATAGGCGACGTACTGCTCCTCAGCGATTTCACAGGGGGAGGGGGCGTCTCAACTATCAGACTCTTCAGATGGGTTGGGCCACCTGACGCCGATAACCTCGTGGAAATTGCCCCACTTCCGTCATCTGAAGCCTATGCCGCTGTAAACTCCACAGACCAGACATCACCCTGGGAATTCGATGATAAATTCGGCACCCCGGGCATATTCGCTTCTGGAGAACTGTATGAGGGCGTCTAAACTTGACAGCCCTCTTGGGTGGAGATATCTGCTTCTCCAGCTTCTTGGCCGAAACTCGCTCATCTCAGTCTCTCGACGCCCAGCTAAAGGACTTCGCTCTGCACAGCTTCCCCTCCGTCCCGAGCATTTCGGTTAACGACGATGAAGTCTGCACGGGTTTTGCCGGACACCTTTGCCCGACAATTACCGGCGGCTTCGGACCGTTCACCTTTAGTTGGACTGGACCCAGCGGATTTGTCAGCAGCGATTCGTGCATTAACCCGACACTCGCTGGAACTTATACGGTTAGCGTGACCGGCGGCAATAACTGCGTCGGGGAAGGTTCAGGCACCCTGACGGTCAATCCTCAGCCGGTTTGTAACATCACTGGTGACGATGAGATCTGCACCGGTTTCACGACCGATTTCTGCGCTACCGCGGGCATGGCCAGCTACCTGTGGAGCGGTCCCGAGGATAACGGCGCTACTACTCAGTGCATCAACATCGGCACTGCCGGTGAGTATACGGTTATTATCACCGATGCCAACGGTTGCGCCGACACTTGCAGCAGAACCCTGACAGTCAATCCTCAGCCAGGCAGCGCCATTACTCCGCCCGAAACCACAATTTGCGAAGGCACGACCGCAACCTTCTGTTCGAATCCGAGCGGAGGAACCCCACCATATTCATATTCATGGGAAGGGCCAGCCGGATTTTCCTCTGGTAATTCCTGCATCACAGTCGGGGATGCCGGCACTTATCAGATAATCATTACCGATGCCAATAGCTGTGCCGACACTTGCGAGGCAACTTTGGCAACCGAGGTTTGTGGTCAGGAATTCTGTTCACTCACTCAAGGTGCCTATGGGAATCCGGGCGGAATGTTCAATGGAATGAGGAGGCTGCAGCTTATTCAGAGTCTTCTCAGCCAGGGCCCACTTGTGGTAGGCAAGCCGGGACGATCTCTCACAATTAACTACGATGCGGCTCAGTGCATCATCGATAGGCTCCCGGCAGTCAGCGGAGCGAAGCCTCTGCCGTCTGCTCTCGGAGATGCCACGCTAAGCAGCAGCACCTGTCAGACCTCTCCTACGCCTCTCCCGCTGCAAAACGGGAAGTTCAAAAATGTGCTGCTTGGTCAGACGATAACCTTATCTCTGAATGTGAGATTGGGATGCGATCTCGGTACATTCCAGTTCTGTCCTGAATTCGATACCAGGGAAGCGTTAATTGGTCCTGACAGCATACCCTGCACCGGAGACGACATTGTGAATCCGGATACGTTGGTATTCAACCAAGTCTTCATTACTCCGCAGTCGGTTTTGGATGCTCTATCCAATCTTGGTTTACCCGTATCAGTCAGTGGCTTACTGGAGTTGGCCAATCGCGCCCTCGCGGGTCAGCCGACAGGTGGCGCAAGCCTGGATGACATCAACATGGCAGTTGATAACGTCAACGAGGCCTTCGATGAATGCAGCTTTGTGGTTTACTGCGGTAGCATTCGCCCGCTCAAGCTCGGAGAATCCGGAGCCGGACTGCCCGAAGTGATGTCTGTTGAAGAACCTCAAGGACTTATTCCGACAGACTTCTTCCTCGGCCAAGCGTATCCTAATCCATTCAACGGCGCTACGACAATCGACTACGGTCTGCCTCAGGATGCCCATGTTAACATTGACATCTTTGATATTCTTGGCCGCAGAGTGACCACCCTGGTCAATGAGGATCAGCAGGCAGGATATCATCAAGTCACCTGGAACTCTGGCAATGCTCCTTCAGGAGTGTATTTCTACAGGATCAACGCCGGAGAATTCGTTTCCGCAAAGAAGGTGCTGTTGATGAAGTAGCGCTTCATCCGCAACATGGGTCTTCTGTTTCTAAAGACCTTTGTCAAAGGGCCACTCGAAAGGGTGGCCCTTTCTATTTGCGGAGCGCCAATAATGCCCTGGAAAACCTCAAATGGAACATCTTTGATGTTTTATGCCTGGCGCACCTGATGTATTAAATTGATTTCCTATGAATTAGAGGTCAACGGCCCCGACCTCACTCTCCCCAAACTTTTGTGAGCTTCGAATTTGCCATCCAGTTGCACTATGCTAGAATCGATGGAACTCGATGGAAGATAATTAATTGAGAGCAATGTATCTGCCCATTTATCGTTGGCTTTCCTTATTGAGCTCGCCGATCCACACCAACACTATATAGCTACTCTTTACAAAGTCATTACGCTACCTTTCTACGTATTTGCAGAATTTTTGCGGGCAACAAAAGTACATACAAAGTAGAAATCTCTAACCGCTGATTTCTACTTCTAAATTTGGCCCTTAAAGGGCTAAATTGGCAAGGAATAATAATGGAGCGAGTCCGTCCCGACGTTGGCGCTCAAACCTTTTAACCGCCCACCAGGGTGGTTCCGAATTCTATTTCAGTAGCAGGGATTTCTTGGTGGAGGTATAATCGCCAGCCCGGAGTTCATAAAAGTACGTGCCGCTGGCCACGCTTTGGCCCTTGTCGTTTTTGCCATCCCAGACAATAGAATAATCGCCCGGTTCTTTCTCCTCATCAACAAGCGTCCGCATAACCTGGCCAAGGACATTGTAGGTGGTTATGGTTGCGTGGGCGGAAACTGTAATTTGATAGTTTATGGTGGTGCTTGGATTAAATGGATTTGGGTAATTTTGAAATAAATTAATAAAAACGGGAACTAGGATTGATTCTCCATCATGAATATCAGTTTGCTCTCCTGCGAGCTTAACTAAATAAATATCTCCATCATCACTACTGGATGATTTTGTGTAACCTCCTATTATATAGCCGTCATCAGCCGTACGCTGGACGCATGCTCCGCCAGTGATCCAACCAGTCGGTCCGTATGTCTGTACCCAGGCAACTTGTCCAAGTGAGTTGGTACGAACAACATAAATATTCCTATTGGGACTTGGCGGATTTTCAAGCTCAGTGACTAAAATATAACCGGCGTCGCTGGTTAAATCCAACTCTTGCCGACCCTCTCCGTAACGATTCAATCCATCACCGTACATCCTTGTCCAAAGCGTATCACCATCGTCATTGCATTTTACAAGATAGCAATATGAAATGTCGTCTCCAACATTACCGGCAACAACAAATCCTCCATTGTTGGTGTCAACTCTAATACAATTGCCATAGCTCGAGCCAGCGGGAGAAATTATGCGTGTAAAAATAGTATCGCCCTGAGAATCAGTTTTCATAATAAAAAGTTTTGTGCTGTCAGCATTCCACAACAGTCCCGTCATTAAAAAATCACCATTATCAGTTTGGGCAATTGACTTTATGCTGGATTGGAACCATCCATTAAAAGGATAACGTCTTGACCATAGCTGGTCCCCATTTTGGTTTATCTTGAGACACCAGCAATGATTGTTATTTATACCTGCGGCGACATATCCCCCATCAACAGTTCTTTTAATACACGAAAAATTTTGGGCATTATTATCACCATATGTTCTTGTCCAAACTGTATCGCCCTCTGAATCTAAATTTATAAGCCAACCATCCCAATTATTATCAGGGCTAAAATTTCTTGAAGCGCCGGCAACAATATAACCTCCCGTAAATGTTAAATCCGCGGCTTTTCCAGCATCGGAATCACTTCCGCCAAAATTTCTTAACCACAAAAAATTTCCAGAAGGGTCGAGTCTAACCAAAAGTATATTTGCCCATTGACTACTATCTGTATTGCTTACAATGAAATAACCACCATCCAATGTCTGAATTACACAGTTAACAGCGTTACTTGTGCTATCACCATAGATGCGAGTCCAAAGCGTATCAGGTGCTTGAGCAAAGGCACTTGATGCCATAAAAAAACATGTCAATTGTATGAAAACAGATCGCACAAATTTAACCATTTTCCTCCCTTCCAAAAAGGTTAAGAAAAAGCGGAGTTAGGTTAGCCAGTTTAGGTGTGTCTTAGCCTCCCCCCATTGTCAAGACAGTTTTTGAGCTAAAATAAGGTGGTTCTTTTGAAACTCGACTCCATTATTTATAGTCTCCGCCCGCCTTTTTAATCCAA
>Ga0315289_10011813_pt1 | contig 12352 bp, 14 predicted proteins | sample YL17G11_40_MG_FD_203452 | JGI IMG/M metagenome (GOLD analysis project Ga0315289, IMG submission 203452) | Sediment microbial communities from Yellowstone Lake, YNP, Wyoming, USA - YL17G11_40 | ecosystem: Environmental > Aquatic > Freshwater > Lake > Sediment | place: USA: Wyoming | collected...
CAGGGTGGCGGCCACCTGGCAGGCGTCGGCGCGGGCGCTGACACGGCAGGTGATTGCCCCACCGGACGGGTACTCGCTGGGCAGGGCGGCCAGGAACCTTGCCTTCTGGGCCAGTGTGCTCCCGGCCGCCAGGGAAGAAGTCACCAGGCGCGGGGCTGATCCGGACTGGCCGAACCCCGTGCTGACCAGACCCAGGTCCGACCCGTCAGCCGACGAACCCAGCAGCGCCGAAAGGTTGCCCTCGGAGCCTTTGCGCATCGAAGTTAGCGGCATAGCCAGGTTGGATGTCTGAAGCTGAAGACGGTCTCGGGGGATCGCTCCCACCGGCATGTAAAGCATCCGGCCGCGAAGGTCCGTGATGTCCTCGTGGGCGCATTGGCCGGCGCTGGTGATGATGGATGCCAGCGGCAGGTGCGGCGTGGTCGCGGGGTCGGGCAGGCCGCTGGTGTTGACGGTCAGCACGCCCGCGGAGGTCAGGTAAACCCAGTTGGCGGCATTGTTGGTCAGCGCTTGGGCGGAGGCGCCCGCGAAGCTGCGCGGGGTCGGGCCGTCCATGAACTGGCCCGCGCGGACGCCGAAGGTCAGGTCGCCATCCTTGAAGACCCGCAGGTCGCCCGATCGCCGCGCCACGTCCAGCAGGCGATAGAGCATCTTGTAGAAGCTCGTGTGATAGGGCGACTCGCCGGTGGCGATGTAAAGCACTTCCTGCTCCGGGTCGCTGGCGCCGGAAAGCTCGTTGAGTTGTGCGTCGGATGGGTAGAGCTCGCTCATGGGGGGTCCTCAGTAGGCTTCGAGAGTCAGAATGTGATTGACCGCGTCGTACGCCAGGCAGTTCAGGTAGGCGGCTGGCGGGGGCGGCGGAGTGGATTGGAAGTCGATCGTTTGTGTGGGGCTTTCCCGGCCGTGGGCATCAACAGTCTGCAACTGGAGCTGATGGCTGCCAGGCTCCTGGAGTGGAAGGCGCAAGGCAAGGACTTCCGCTCCGCAGCCGAAAGGCCCGGCGCCGAACCCGCCGCGTCCCCACCCCGGGGCCCCTAAGCCTACCCCCCAGCCGCCCAGGCCAAAGCCGGTCAGCCCAAAGCCGCCTAGCCCCAGCCAGGCCGGCGACAGGTCCTCCACGGCTAGCGGCTGCGGGTCGATCTGTCCGGTCGCGTGGTCCCCCCGCACCACCAATTGCAGACCAGCACTTGCGCAGGGGCGGACGACCCGGAGGGTGCAGATCCACGGATGTTCCCGCGACAGCCCCAACTGGTCCCACAGATTCTCCTGCCGCGAGTCGGCGTCCACCGCCGCGATGGTCAGTTCGCGGGCGTGGGGCATCTCCGACAGCGGGAAACGGCGGTCTTGTGGGCTGTCGGTCCAGGCCGCCAGCTCCGCGTTGAGGTAGAGCTGGTGATGCATCCCGGGATTCGCCGAGGCGAAGCGCACCTCCCACCGGCCGCCTTCTAGCGGATAAGCGACTCGTTGCGAGATGTTATCAAGCGTGGCGGTCATGGCAGTTGGCGGTACTGAACGGAGTACTCGCACCAGAACGCCCTGCCGCGTTGCAGGGGGCTGGTCAGCTCGAAGCGCTCCAGAAGCACGCACTCGAACGATCGGCCGTGATTGTCCACCAGCGCGTGGACCTGGCCGTCCAGGTACGACTCAATCTGCTCGATCTGGGCGGCCAGGTCCTCGGCCGTGGCCGCCTGCAATCGGCCCTGCTGGAGGATGGCGCGGCTTCTTTGGCCGTGATCAATGATCATCTCGCCATCCAGCCCGGCAAACCCCCGCCGCTCCTGCCGGCGCTCCCAGCTACCGGGCCTGAAGCGGTGCGGACCGGAGGCAAACAGGTCCAGGCCGTCCAGCGTGCTCATGACAGATCCTCCGCGGACAGGGGCTCGATGTTCCCATCCTCCGGTTGCGCGACGAACCGCAGCGTCGCCTCGGCGGCTGCGGCCTGGCCGTAGCTGAGCTCCACCGCCGTCAGGACGGCGCCGTCCACCTGGATCTGCCGTGACGGCCCATCCTGCCGGTCGCCGGGCAGCACGATCGTCAGCGGGTCCTGCTGGCCCAGGGGGAGGGTCTCGGCGGCGGCGATGTCGCGCACCACCACCTCCACCACCAGCGACTGGGAGGTCAGTTCCACGCTGGTGGGCAACCGGTGGTGATCCGAGACGGCCGATGCGGGCGTCGCGAGGCGCGACAGGCGCACCGATCGGGGCCCAGCCAGCTCCACTTGCCCGAACGTCACGCTTTCGACGGCCAGGTACCGCGTCATGTCTGGCCCTCCGGCCACTCGAAGTGGCATCGCAGGGCGATGGCGACTTCCGCGTTGGGGTGCCGCGGGCCGGACGGCGGATCAACCTGCATCCACTCGGTGGCCCGGCCGATGGGTAGGTGCCGGCACAGCCCCCCGCGGAAGGGATCTGCCAGCACCGCCTGGCGGGCCTGCTGGGTCAAGTCTTCCAGCTCATTCCGCAACGGATCTCGCTGCGGATGGCTGGATCGGATGGTGATCCGCACCCTCAATCGGCCCCATTGCACGCCGGGTGCGTCGTCGGCGGCCGTCCAAGTCAGACCGTCCGACTCCACCGATGCTCGCGGCGTGGCGGTGGACGTGGGGCAGGCCCCCACGGTGGCCTCCGCCAGCGCCACCTGCTGCCGTATCGCCGCCGCAAGGTCGGACAAGATGGATTCCACCGCACTCGACACGCTTTAGACCCTCCGCAGGTTGATGTGGCCCAGGGTGCGAGTCTGCTCGGCTTGGCCGTCGCCGTCGGCATCCACCGCCAGGCGAAGCTGGGGCGCCAGGCGGCGGTATTCGTCGCGATAGTGCTGGGCCTTGGCCCAGTGGGCGTCGGCGGGGCTGGCATCCTCGGCGCGGGCTACGAAAACGGTGCCCAGCACCCCGTGCGCCACCGCGAGCCGCAGTTGGGTGGAGTCGGCGAAGTCGGCTGCCGTCACGCCGGCCACCTCCGCGGCATGCCGCAACCGCTCCGAGAGCGAATGGCTAACCGCCTGGATCTGGGCGGCGAAACTCACGACGTGAAAGGCCAAGTTGTCGGGGTTGGGCGGCGCGGGCGGGGGCAAGGGCGCCCCGGCCGGGTCCCCCCGCAGCAGCGAGACGGTCAGTTCGTGCGCCGAATCCACCGTTACGATATCCAGGCACAACGCGGGGGACACGCCGGTGATGCAGAGCACCATTCCCGGCTGGAGCTGGGCCGCCTGGAAATCGCACGACTCGGAGCCGAAGCTTGTGAGGCTGAGCTGGCCGTCGCTGCCGCCGGCTAGGTGTTGTCCCGGCCTGCCGAGGCGTTCGAAGAGGCTCGGTTCCAGGCACAGCAGGTCGCGGTCGTCGCAGAACTGGGTCATGTGCAGGTCCTCGATGGTGCGTGGCGCGGGGCGCGACCCGCGTGCCGCGGGCCAGGCCCGGCGCCGCGCGGCGCCGGTGACGGATCAGGCGACGCCCAATCCCGTGATAATCCCGTGGGCCGATTCGTTGCGAAGCTCCAGGGTATACTCCCCGATCACCTCGCCGCTCTCGAAGTCGCCCGTGGTGGCCAGGGGCTTGTAGTGGAAGCTTCGGCCCGCCAGGGGCAGCACGCTGACGCGGCCCGAATCCAGCAGCAGCACCGTGTCGGCCGGAACCGACCGGCACAGCACCACGCGGCAGACGCCGAAGTCGCTCTCGTAGATGCTGACCATGTCGCGGTAGGCCACGTCGGAACTGGCGTAACCCCGACTGGCGGTGATGAATGAGTTGATCCGCCGCTTCTGAAAGCCGTTGACCACGATGGTGTCGATGCGGCTGGAGGCTTGCTCCCACACCCGACGCAGGGCCAGATTAAGCTGCGCCTCGGTCAGGCTGGTCTCGGAGGGAAATCCGCCCACGCCCGGCTCGAAGAGGTTCGTGGCCAGCGTCGGAATGACGCCCCGCATGGTGCGGCGCACGCTGGAACCGCCCTGTGGATTGGCGGTGGGCGCGACGCCGTTGATGACGGTGCCCTCCAGGTCGCGAAGCAGTTCGCGGAGACGTTCCTGCTTCTGATAGTCCAGTTCATCCGACACAGCCAACTTGCGGACGGCCAGGTCCGACCCGCTGACCCGCAGCGCCGCGGTGAAGATTTGCGTCCAGTTGCCGCGGCGGACGCGGTTGGTGAAGCGGGCGGCTGGGGCGTCGTCGCCTTCCAGCGCGGCGTTGCCCAGAATCCGGAGCACCTGGTTGTCGGCTAGGTCTTCGGGGGTCGTGCCGCCGTAGCCGCGGGTGACGGTGATCGTGCCGGCTTGGGTATCGATGGCCGTCACGAACATGATTTCCCGGCTGCCGTCGGCCTGGACCTGATCGCCGATGCGGAAGCGGTCGGCGTGATCCACGCCGAAGGTGGTGTCCTGCGACGGGTCGGTCCAGGTGGCGTCGTCGATTGCGTCGGAGTTGGGCAGCAGATCGTCCTCGAGCCACTCGTGGTAGGTGCTGGCGGCGCCGCGGGCGGGGTCGCCCAGGTGGTCCAGCAGCGGCGTTTCGTAGGGGCTGACGATGCTGACGATGTCTGCTACGTCCTCCGCCAGTTCGGGCAGCGTGCTGCCGGCGGAATAGGTTGCTTTACCGGTGAATGCCATGGTGCGTTCTCCTGAGGATTAGTTTGGCGGATGGGTTTCATCTCCCCGCCAGGCGGCGGTCGCTCTGGCGCCGCAGGCGGAGGTACTCGGCGACGTCTCGTCGGTCGCCGCTGAGGATCGCTCGCTCGGCGGCATGGGTGAGTTGTCCGATGCTGCCGGCGGCCTGCGGGCGGGGCACGGCAGTGGGTCCCGGCAGGCCCTTGGGGGCTTGGCGAAGGAACGGCTTGTCGATGAGCAACTGCTCGACCTGGCTGGCCAGTTGGCGGGCGTCTAGCTCCTGGGCCAGGTCCACCCGCCGCGACAGCAGCAGGTTGGCGGCCTCAACGTCCACGACCCCGGCTTGGGACAGGAGGCGCTCCGTGACCAGGCGGTTTTCCAGCACGGTTACCGCCGAACGGGCTTCGTCGCGCTGGGCTTCGGCGGCGCCCAACTGGTCCTTCGCCTGGACGACCTCTTCCTGCAAACTCGCCAACTGCTGCTGGAGGTCCTGCTGTTTGGCCTCGGCCTGCTGGGCCCGCCGGCGGTACTTGATCGACTCCGACACCGGCACCAGCCGGGACGGAGCAGGATCGGACGGCGCGGCCTCGTGCGAGCCTGCACCGACCTGGGTGGCCGGGGGTTGTTCAGCCTGTGTTTGCGTCATGGGAGGTCCTTTCGCGAAGTAAGTTCGAGGGATCAGCCGTCGGTGCCGGCGTAGCCCAGCTCGGCCAGCACCTGCTGGGCCGGCACGCCCAAGGCCGCCTTGGCCTGCGCATTGCGAAGCTGCTCGGCCTCGTCGGTGGGCAGCGGGTCGGGCCAGACCACCTTGATCTTCCGGTCAGCCGGCGCCGTCCGAAGGATGCCCATCAAGTCGGCCCACTCCAACGCCAGCTCCACGATCCGCCCCAGCCCCGCCCCGTATGTCAGGCGCTTCTTGGCCGTCCGGGCCAGCAAGCCGCTAAGCACCACCTTCAGCGCCGTGGCGCTGGTGAGATTGCCGAGGTTTCCGCTGATCAGCCCGGCCGCCAGGGGCGGGATGGCCGAGACCTTGTCCAGCGCGGCGCGGACCTGCTGAATGTGGGCGTCTTCGCTGGGCGAGCCGCTGTCGCTGCCGAACTCCTCGATGGTGGCGGAGAGGTTCGGCGTGGACCACATCTGTCCCGGGCCCACGGGGCGGTCCAAGAAGTCGTCGATGCCCTTGCCCAGGTACATCTTGAACGACTGGTACGTCACCCGACTGGCCCGGTCGCTCAGACGCGTGTTCAGCTCGTCCTGCAAGGGGATCAGCGGCTCGACGTCGCCAAGGCCTTCATAGGAGCCTGGCAGCGCCAGGTTCTGCACGTGTACCACGGGCACTCGACCCAGGGGATTAGGCCCCTCGTCCACCAGTCGGCGGTCCTCATAGCGCTGCCACCAGGCGGGTCCGAGGATCTCGAGCGCCTCGACGGCAGCGGGCCGGGGGGCGCGGCTGCGGTTTAGGGCGTACCAGGGACGCTGCGCGGGTTCCAGCCGGCTGGGATGCTTGAAGAAACGCTGAATCCAGTAGCGGACGCGGCGGTAGTCGTTCTCGTCCAACAAAGGCAGGACCCGCGGGGCCTCGAGGGTCTCCAGGGTGATCATGCGGGCCGATGCAACGACCCGATGGAGCTGGGTTTTAGACCAGGCCGCCGCGGGGTCCTGCTCGGCAGCGCCAGGATCGGCCTTGGGGCCGTGGGGTTCAGAAGTGCCCGGCCGACCCGCCAACGGCTCGGCGGCGCCGGCGCTGGACAGACCCGGAGGCGGGGTCGTGGTGGCGGGCAGGGTTGCCAGCGCGTCGGCCGGGATGCGGAGGGCGATGTCAACGAAGCCATAGACGGCCCCAAACAAGGCCATCTCCTGGAGGAAGCCTTCGGACCCGTTGGCTTCCAGCAGGGCGGCGACGAACTGCTCGATCGTCTGGGCCAGCGGTTTGGATGGCGACAGCGACCGGATGATCAGGGGCTTGCCAAAGAGAAAATCGATCGCGGCGTGGATGCGCCAGGCGATGTCGTTCTCGATGACCACTTCCTTGCGCCGCAGGTCGGTGATGGGTTCGTCCAGCCCGGGGCGGCTGCGCCCGGTGATCCGCGCCGGCAGGCCCATCTCCTGGGCTTGCACATACCATCGCGGGCAGTTTCCGGACGCGGCAGGGCTTACCGGCAGCATGGGGTTGCGGTAGTAGTCCCACAGCCGGGCCAGCCGCGAGGTTTGGGCGTCGTGGGCGTCGATGAGGTAGCTGACGTACTGCTCGTCGAGCTGCGGGTCGCCGAAGGGGTCGAGGTTCAGGCTCATGTGGCTCTCCTCAACCTTTCCGGCGACAGCCCATGGTTGGCCGCCAAAACGGTCCCTTCCGGCGGCGGCGAGTCGCGCAAATCGAGCTATAGCTTGAAGCTGAGAGAATCCGAAGATATGAAGGAAGTCTTGTGTAGCAGGACCGCGGCCGTGCGCCCTAATTGAGGGTTGCCCCGTCGTCGTCGGCGCGGAGAATGCTGCCTAGCATTTGAGCGGAACAGGAGCTTGTGTCAGGAAAGGATCAGAAGATCAGCCAGATGGACCAGCCCCCCAGAACCTCTCTACTGCGGGCCTTGGAAAGGGACAGACGATGGGAGATTTCATAAAGTTCAAGAAGATGATCACCCCGGTCATCATCCAGATGCTGTTCTGGATAGGGGTGGTCGCCTCGGTGCTCCTCGGCTTGGTTACCATGGTGGCCGGGGTAGCCTCCGAGCGCGGGGGCGTGGCGCAGGTCATCAGCGGGCTGCTGATGATCCTGCTGGGGCCGATCGTTGTGCGAGTGTACTGCGAGGTTCTGATCGTGGTATTCTCCATCAACAACACACTGACGGAAATGAAAAACATCATGAAGAGCAGGCCGATGTAAGTCCCCCAAATGGGCATGTCCCGGCGTCGCGCCCGTCATGGAGAAACGGCCAGCCCGTCCAGAAAGGGGTGCCGTATGAGCCAGATGAACGACCAGCCGTACCAGGGTGGCCAACAACCGCTGTCCGCCCTTGGCCCCGTGCCGCCCGCGCCCCCCGTGCCCGACAGAAAGACACGGGATTGGGCCATGGGCTGCCACCTGATGGGCCTGCTGTTTTTCGTCCCGCTGGGGAACGTTATCGGACCGCTGGTGTTCTGGCTGCTGAGGCGCCAGGACAGCCCCTTCATCGACGACCAAGGCAAGGAGTCGCTGAACTTCCAGATCACCATCGCGCCTGCTTACCTCATCGGGTGGTTTACCACTTGGATGTGCGTCGGGTGGTTTGTCCTGCTGGCCATGGGCGTCATCGCAATGATCCTTGTGGCCATGGCCGCCATCAAGGTTGGTGAAGGGATCAGCTACCGGTATCCGTTCGCGTTGCGGCTGGTGAAGTAGCAGCCAACCGAGGCGCTGACGGCCAGCGCGGGGCGACGGTGCTGACAACGCGCGGCCACCCCGGTATATTGGACGGCATGGACAATCGGCACGACACTTATCAAAGCCCCCTGGCCGGCCGCTACGCCAGCCAGGAGATGCGCGAGCTGTTCGGCGATCAGCGCAAGTTCACCACCTGGCGACGGTTGTGGATCGCCCTGGCCGAGGCGCAGCAGAAACTCGGCGTGGCGATCAGCGACCAGCAGCTCGCCCAGATGCGCGCGCACGTCGAGGACATCGACTACGAAAAGGCCGCTGCGTACGAGAAGACCTTCCGCCACGACGTGATGGCGCACATCCACGCCTACGGCGACGCCGCCCCGGCCGCCAAGCCAATCATCCACCTGGGCGCCACCAGCCAGGACGTCAACGACAACGCCGACCTGCTGATCATGCGCGAGGCCCTGGGTCTGCTGGCGGCGCAGCTAGCCAACATCATCGACGCCCTGGGGCAGTTCGCGCAGCGCTACCGCGACCTGCCGTGCCTGGCGTTCACGCACTTTCAGCCGGCCCAGTTGACCACCGTGGGTAAGCGGGCGGCGCTGTGGTGCTATGACTTCATCCAGGACCTGCGCGACGTGGAATACCGTCGCCAGCACCTGGAATTCCGCGGCGTCAAGGGCGCCACCGGCACGCAGGCCAGCTTCTTGTCGCTATTCGACGGTGACCACGAGAAGGTCCGCCGATTGGAGCGCATGGTAGCCGAGGCGTTCGGATTTGAAAGGATCGCGCCGGTCACCAGCCAGACCTACAGCCGCAAGGTGGACGCCGCGATTGCCCAGGCGCTGGCGGGCATCGGCGCCAGCGTGCACAAGCTCTGCAATGACATCCGCCTGCTGGCCCATCGCAAGGAGATTGAGGAGCCTTTCGAGAGCACGCAGGTGGGTTCCAGCGCGATGGCCTATAAGCGCAACCCGATGCGCTGCGAGCGCGCCACCGGCATCGCGCGGTTCCTGATGGACGTGGCCGCCAGCCCGCTGCACACCGCGGCTGAGCAGTGGCTTGAGCGCACGCTGGACGATTCGTCCAACAAGCGCCTGGCCATGTCTGAGGCGTTCCTGTCGGCCGACGCCATCCTGACCATCACGCTCAACGTGGCGCGGGGGCTGGTGGTGTATCCGGCTGCCATTGCGGCGGGCGTGGCGGCTGAGCTGCCCTTCATGGCCACCGAGAACATCCTGATGGCCGCCGTAAAGGCCGGGGGCGACCGCCAGGCGCTGCACGAGCGAATCCGTCAACACAGCCAGGCCGCGGCGGAGCGGGTGAAGATGCAGGGCCTGTCCAATGACCTGCTGGAGCGGCTCAAGGCGGACCCGGCCTTTGCCAAGCTGGACATCGATGGGCTGGTCCGGCCTTCGGAGTTCGTCGGTCGAGCGCCTCAACAGGTGGATGAATTCATCGCCGAGCAGGTCGAGCCTATCCGCCGCCGCTACGCCGACAGGCTGGGAATGAAGGCGGAACTGTCCGTCTAGCGGCAGGCAGCCGCTTGCGCGGGGAGCACGCAGCTCGCACTTCACGTTCCGGCCTTAGGCCAATGGCAAGCGGACGCTCTGGCCGGTTTCGGCTGAGCGGTAGATCGCCAGGACTAGTTCCAGCGACCGCCTCGCGTCGTCGCCGCTGGTCAGGGGCGCCGCGCCGGCGCGGATGCACTTTGCGAAATGCTCCCACATCGACTGCGTTTTCGCTTCAGGCTCCACGACCACCAGGCTCTTGGCCGCTCCCTCCAGATGCGGGCTGCACACGCGAATAGCCCCATCATAGTACAGGCAGCCGGAGCGCCCGAAGAGCGACAATCCCTCGTGCACGGTGGCGGGCGGGTGCGGCGCGCCCCAGTTGCAGTAGAACTCCGCCACGGCCCCGCCGGCAAAGCGGATCACCGCCACGCTGACCACCTCCGCCTCCAGGCGGGCCGGGTCGCCGGCCTGAAAGGCGAACACCTCCCGCGCCTCGCCCAGGTACCAGCGCAGCAGGTCTAGCCGATGAATGCCCGAGCCGATGACGCAACCGCCGCCCGCCGCCTCCGCCGAGCGCCACCACGCGCGGTCCTTGGCGGGGGCAAAGTTCTGGTGATGGTCGATGCGGGCGCTGAATAGCTCGCCCAGTACATCCTCGTCGAGAAGCTGATGAATCTTCTGGTTGACGGGATAGAATCGCTGATTATGTGCGGCCATCAGCACCACGCCGGCGCGGCGGGCCGCGTCGATCATGCGGTCGGCCTCGCCCAGCGTCCGGGCAATGGGCTTCTCGACCAGGATGTGCTTGCCGCGCCGGGCGGCATCAACGCAGACGGCCTCGTGCAGGTTGTGCGGCAGCAGGACGATCACGGCATCCAGGTCAGGGGCAGCCGTTAGTTCGCGCCACTCGCGGCTTAGACGCAGCACGCCGAAATCTTGGCCGAACTTTGCCAGGCGCGCCGGGTCGAGGTCACAGGCCGCCGCGAGCTGAATGTCGGCCCCCACGGCCTGCACGCCCTTGGCATGCCTTGGCCCCATCCCGCCGGTGCCGATGATGCCCACTCTGATCGGGCGGCTTTCGTGGCGACTGACCAAGTCTGCTCCTCCTTGCATCATGGGCGATACTGCTATGGTCCAGGCGTCTCTGTCAAGACACCTCATTCGCTTGTGGGCTGCCGGGATCGTCGGAGCCCCGTCATTCGGGATTCCTTGGGAATCCACTTCCGCTTTGCCGCCCACAAGGCGCCCGTGCCGCAGCCAACATCGAGGATCCGGCACTGCTCGGGAAGCTCGAACTGGTCGAAAACCCACCTCAGCCAGCCGTACTTGTTGACGCTGAACCGCTCGTGAAGCGCGATGCGAGCCTTAAGCCTCGCAGAGTCCACGTACTGGTCTCTTACCATGTCTGGCATGCTCATGCGGCACCATTCCGAATGGCGCGGGCCAGGAACTGCCCCCAGGCACTACGCCCGACAGGATTCGAACCTGCGACCTGCGGTTTAGGAAACCGCCGCTCTGTCCTGCTGAGCTACGGGCGCAATAGGTTATTCAAAAAGCACTTACGCTATTGCTTGTGAAGGCCTTTTTTCTTACGACAACCTTGGCGACAACCCAAGCCGGGGCTAGAATGCCCAAGCAACGGACGATTCGCTCGACTTGGCGTCAAGGAACTGACCATGTCCAACCTCGTAAGACGAAGGAAACCGCGTAAACCCTATCCGTCGTTTCCGCTCACCGCCCACAACAACGGCCAGTGGTGCAAGAAGATCCGCGGCAAGCCGCACTTCTTCGGAGTCTGGGCTGATCCTCAGGCTGCCTTGGACAACTACCTTCGCGTAGCCGCAGACCTTCATGCTGACAAGCAGCCACCGCAGGCGACTCTATCCCCGGATATTGTGACGGTCAAGGACGTCTGCAACCACTATCTGACGCATCAACAGCACAAGGTTGATTAGCTTGTCCCCATGCGCTGGACAGTTTCCAGCCTGGAATAAGGTGGAACCGTCGCCATGGGTAACGTTCCCGCTGCTGGTGCGGAGGGAGCCCGAAGGGCGGCCGGACCCACAGCGGCACGCGCGGCGGCCGGAGCCACCGCGGCACGCGCGGCAACGGAACGCCGGTCGCCTGGCTCGATTCTATCTCTTCTGGCCGTCCACGCAGGAAGCTTTTCGCCCGCCCAGGGGGCCACCCGTCCGCACACGCTGGCCGGCGTCCGTCGGTCCAGGCTCCCGGGCCGCCGCCGAGGGTCGTACGACGCGAAGTATCGCCCCAGCCCCAGCCAGGCCTCTGCCGGAGTCTCGTAGTCCCGCGGGTAGGCGTCCTCGTCCTTCACCGTCCGCCTGCCTCTTGCGGCCCAACACGTCCGGCATCGCCGCCGGCGCCTGACGTGTCCCCTCGGCGATCTAGTTCGCAGGCACGCCGAACTGCCCGGCCCACGCCGCCGGCGTCTTGTCCTCGCGCAACGCCGCACGAACCCCCCGGGCCTTGAACTCCGCCGCAAACCGCCTTCGCCTCCCTGCCATCCGACCGTCTCCTTCGCGGCTCTCGTGGCCGCATCCTACCCGCGAACGATGCCACCTTACCCCCGCGCCCAGTTCCTGGGGATACGCTCAATCGGGACACCACTCCATAACAGAACGATGCGATCCCGAATCCCGCCAAGAGATGTAGCATAACAAGTACTGTGGCCTTCCAGAGCATAGTACCCAGCGGAATATGTTCTGTTTCAGACTCGTTCACAGCATTTCTCCTTTGGGTTAACTGAGAACGTGTATGAGAACCACTACAATCGCACCGAACAGGGCCTGAGCCGTCGGACCATCAGATGAGTCATCGCCAGGTAAATCACGGACTCGCTGCTTTCGGTGAGCGTCTCGTAGTCCTTGCT
>Ga0315289_10011814_pt1 | contig 12351 bp, 15 predicted proteins | sample YL17G11_40_MG_FD_203452 | JGI IMG/M metagenome (GOLD analysis project Ga0315289, IMG submission 203452) | Sediment microbial communities from Yellowstone Lake, YNP, Wyoming, USA - YL17G11_40 | ecosystem: Environmental > Aquatic > Freshwater > Lake > Sediment | place: USA: Wyoming | collected...
AGCAGCTTCGAGAGGGCTAAGGCCGCCGGGATCCTCTCCGAAGACGGAGACGAAAGTGGCAGCGGCAGCAGCGGCGAGAGCGGGAGCGAGAACGCCGCCGCTGCTGCTTCCGCGCTCCCCGAGGTGACAAAGGACGACGTGCTGCGGATGATGCAGGAGCGGAAACAGGAGAGGAAGCAGCAGCAGTTGCAACAGCAGCAGCAGCAGCAGCAGCAGTCGTTGGAGGCTGCCGAAGCGGCGGCAGCAGAGAGCGCAGCTCCTGCTTCCGCCGCCGCCGCCGCTTCCGCCGTTTCCGAGCGCCGAGCGGCGCTCCAGGACAGCACCGCGACCATCGCCGCCAAGCGCGCCCCCATCTTTCCCCCTCCCCCTCCGCCCTTCCGCCTCTCCTCTTCCTCCTCCTACACCTCGCACTTCTTCTCCCAGCCTGTCGACGCAGCCTCGGACGCGGGGACGGACTCCGGCCTCGCGGAAGACCCGCGGGTCGCCGCGGTGCTCTCGGCAGCGGCGGCGAGGGCTGCGGCGAGAGGGGCCGACTCCCTGGGAGACGAAGGAGGGGGCGCCGCCCCAGGGGGATCCCCCTCTCCTTGGTGCTGCAGGCCCGGCCGCATCGTCGGAGGCGGCTGCCTCGGCGGCGGCGGCGGCGGCGGCGGCGGCGGCGGCGGCGGAGGTGGAGGAGGAGGAGGAGAAGGAGGAGGAAGGGCGAGAGGGGGGAACGGCAGCGGCAGCAAGGCCGCCTTTGTGGCCGTCGAGCGCCTCGGGAGGAGGACGGTCGCGGCGCGCGAGGTGGCCGGGTCCGACGCCGCGGCGGCCGCGGCCTCAGCCGCCTCGGGGGACGGCGTGGTGCTCAAGTTCTTCCCGGCGGTCGCCCGACCGGGAGGAACGAGTGGCGGCGACGACGGCAGCGGCGACGGCGGCACGGTCGGCGGAGGGGACGGGGCCGCGGACGCCGAGGTGGAGCTGCTGAGGGCCTGCGGGGGGAGCGCGGGCGACGACACGAGCGGCGGCGGCGGCGCGGGGAGGGAGGGCGGCGGCGCGTCCGCTCCCTCCTCCCGTTCCCCCCGCCCGCCGCTCGCGCGCCTCGTCGCGGACCTGCCCGCCTCCGGGGACCTCCCTCGAGCCCTGGTCGTCGAGAGGGGGCAGTTCACCCTCGCGGACTGGCTTGCAGCCGCTGCCGCGGCCGCCGCCACCGCAGCGGGGAGCGGCGTCGAGGCCAGGAGGAGCGGGCCTCCTCCTCCGAGCGCCGCCGCCGCCGCCGCCGCCGCCCTCGCCGCCGCCGCTTCTTCCTCCTCCTCCCCCTCCTCCCCCTCCTCCCTCTCGACCTCCTACACCGCGGCGTGCCTGATCGAGGTCGTGGCTGCCCTGCACGAGGCAGGGGTCGTGCACAGGCTGCTGGAGCCCAGGAGGTTCGCCTGGTTCTCGTCGCCCCCTCCCCCACGGTCCTCTTGCGGAGGGAACGGCGGCGGAGGGAACGGCAGCGACGGCAGGAGGAGCGTGGTCAAGGGCCGCTGGAAGCTCGTCTCCGCCGCCGGCTGCGCCGCGGACGGTGCCAGGGTGCAGCCCGCTCTCGGGCAGCTCCGTTTCGCCGCCCCGGAGGTCGTCGCCGCCGTCGCGGACGGGGGGGGAGGAGGCGCCCCTTCGCCAGCCTCTCCCTCGCCGACGGCGCCGTCCAAGGGCCGAAAGAGCCCCAGAATCAGGGCTCTGCGGTCCGCCGACTCGTGGAGCCTCGGGTGCCTGCTCTTCGAGCTCCTCGCCGGAAGGCCCGTGTTCGCTCCGAGCGTCGGAGACGCCTCGGTCGTCGCGGCTCTGCTGGGGAAGGAGAGGCTTCCTTGGGAGGAAGGAGAGGGAGGAGGGGAGGAGGAGGAAACGGGGGGAGGAGGGAAGCGGAAGAGCTCACTGTCGCTGCTTCTGCGCAAGAAGAGGCGATCTTCTCCCTCTTCTTCTTCTCCCTCTTCTTCTGCTCTCTCTTCCTCTTCTCCCACTTCCTCCTCTTCTTCGTCCTTCTGGTCCGCCCTCGACGGTGCCGACCCGCGCTTCAAGGAGCTCGTCAAGGGGATGCTCCAGCGGGGCCCGAGGGACAGGACGGGGGTGCGGTGGGCAGCGAGGTCGGCCGTCGTCGTCGAGGCCCTGGGCGTCGGCGGGAAGAGAGGAGGAGGAGGAGCAGGAGGAGGAGGAGGAGCAGCAGGAGGAGGAGGAGCAGCAGGAGGAGGAGGAGGAGCAGGAGGAGCAGGAGGAGGAGGAGGAGCAGGAGGAGGAGGAGCGGGAGGAGGCAGAGCAGGAGGAGGAGCGGGAGGAGGCAGAGCAGGAGGAGGAGGAGGAGGAGGAGGAGCAGGAAAAGGAGGAGCAGGAGGAGGAGGATGAGAAAGGAGGAAGAAGGGCGACAGCAGCAACGAGGCTGCTGCCGCTTGTGAGCCTTCGCCGCCGTCGCCGTCCAAGAGGAAAAAAGAAACGAGAGGGTGCGAGGTGATGGTGTCTTTTTATTTATCTGACTTGCGGAGTCGACGAGAGTCCAAGTGCGTGCGTTTCTCAATTTACCTTTCCAAATTTGCAGACAAAAAAAAGGGAGCTAGGGACAAGACGAACCCCTTTCAGATGCGCGGGGGAGCCCTGGACCGGGCCGCGGGAGCCGCACGAGACGGCGGCGCTTTCGGCACGGCGACGGCCCCCGTGGCCCGTTTCGCCGCTTTCCGGGGAGCGGGCAGAGCCGCCGCTTTCGGAGGAGGAGGAGGGGGAGGAGTCTGCTTCCTCTTGCGCGCTGTCGTTGTCGCCTCCGCCGCCGCCGCTTTCGGCGCCGGCCTCGTCCCTTCTTCCTCCTCCTCCGTCGCTTCTTCTTCCTCCTCCCCCCCGCCGTCGCCGTCGCCGTCGTCCGCCTTCTTCTGGACCCCCGGGCAGAACGCCGTTGTCCTCCCCCCGACCTTGATCCAGCTTATCCCGTGCCCCCCGTGCGTCTTCTTCTTGTGGGCCCCCTTCTCGTCCCAGCGCTGGTGGAAGATCCACTCCTTGGGGAACAGCGCCGGGTCGGCCCCGGCGGCGCAGGCAGTCTCGGCGACGGAGCGGAGGGAAACGGAGAGGCGCTCGATTTGGCTGGGGGAGAGCTGGCCCGAGCGGGCTTCGGGGTGGATCCGGGCGGCGAAGAGGACCTTGAAGAAAGGGTTTTATGTTTTTTTTTCTTTTTCTTTTTGAAAAAAGGTGAGTCGTCTTTTTCTGCCTCCCTCTCTCCCTCGCTTTCTTCTCGCAATCCCTTCTCTTTCCCCCGCCCCTCCCAACGCACCTCATCGGCGACCCAGTTACCGACGCCGGCGAGGAACGACTGCTCCATGAGCACCGTCTTCAGCGCCCGCCCCGCCTTCCCCTTGTTGACTTTCCCGAGCGCCTCGGCGAGGTCTCGTGGCGACAGGGGGTCGTTGAGGACGTCTCTGCCCGCGGGGAGTCTCGCGGCCACCGCGGACGCGTGACGCACCAGCTGCACGCGCCCGAACCTGCGCGGGTCGCAGAAGGCGACCCTGACGTCCCCGGGGGACAGGGAGAGCTCGATCTTGCAGAAGCGTGGGGGCCACTGAGGTCGGGGAGGGGACGCGGAGGCTCCTGCTGCTGCTCCCTCCCCTTGCTCTCCTTCTTCTTCCTCGGCCTTTCGCGCGCCGCCGCCCTCGTTCACGTAAGCCACGCGCTTGGCGCCCCGGACGGGGAAAGAGCCGGTCATGCCGAAGTGGAGCATGAGAGCGGCCGACGACGGCGACGAAGACGAAGAGGAAGGGGGCGGCGACGAGGCCTTTGGCGCTGCTTTTCCCTTTTTTCCTTTGTCGCTGCTGCTGCCACCGCCTCCTCCTCCCTGCTCCAGCTCCAGCCAGAGGTTTTTGCCGTGCCTGCGGGCCGCGGTGACCTTTTTTCCGACGAGAGCGGAGCGCAAGGACTCCGAAGAGGCGCCGGCGAAGATTTCTGGGGGGGGGTAATGGATGAAAGAGGTCGAGGGTTGAGGTTGAGGCACGAGGTCATCGCCACCATCGTCGTCGCCATCGATCGGGAGCCGATCAGGCCAAAAAAGAAAAAGCTCACTCTCGTCCTCGACAGCATTGACTTGGACGATCGTCTTGCCGACGAAATGATCCTCGGCGATCTGCCTGGCTGCCTCGACTTCGGGAAGCTCTGGCATGGTGATGCGCGCGACGAGAGAGGATGAGAGAATACGGAAGAGAGAGCGAGAGTTTGAAAGAAAAAAAACGGAAGAGTGAAGAGGAAGATTTTTTTTAAATGACAGGAAAAGTTAAACACGAAAAATCTCTCTCTCTCTCTCCCTCTCTCTCTCATTCACTCGCACAAGGAGCTCGCCAGGTAAAATTGGTGGTGGGTGGTGGTGGTGATGGAGGTGGAAACGCAAGTGATTGGAATAGGGGGGGGGGGCGGGGGGGGGAGGGGCAGAAAGAGAGGCGAACTCGCTTCTCAACTCCCCCTTCTCACGACGCCGCCGAAGCCTCCGCCGCCGCCTTGGGCCCCTTGCCGATCTTCGCGGTCAGGTCCACGGGCCCCTGAGCCGCGTGCGGGTGCTCGGAGCCCTTGTACACCTTGAGCTGCCTGAACAGCTCGTTGCCCAGCTTCCCCGAGGGCAGCATCCCGCGCACGGCCCGCTCGACGACGCGCTCCGGGATCCGCGCCTGCAGCTGCCTAAACGTCTCCTGCTTCTGCCCGCCGGGGCGGCCAGAGTGCCTGTAGTACAGCTTCTGGTCGGCCTTGCCCCCGGAGACCTCGACCTTCTCGGAGTTGACGATGACGACGTAGGCGCCGGTGTTCATCGAGGGCGTGTAGAGCGGGCTGTTCTTGCCCCTCAGCACGCCGGCGACGAGCGTCGCGAGCCGGCCGAGCGTCGCGCCCTCGGCGTCGACGATGTACCACCTCTTGGCGCCCTTGAAGGTGTCCCCGGCCCTGGGGTAGTAGGTCTGGTTCCAGAGGTCTGCGCCGAGGTTGGCCGGGGTGGCGACGGCGGAGGCGGCAGCGACGTCGGAGGCCGCGGCGACGGGGACTGAGGAGGTTTTGAGGAGGGGGAAAAAGAGAAGGGGGTCGAGAGAGGTGAGCCGTCAGAGGAAAAAAAAACGCGCGCTGGAAAGAGCGGGAGAGATCGCGCGCATTCGGCGCCTGAACGAGCCTTTATCGTCGCCTTTTCGGCGCAGCAGCACGCGGACAGGCACGAAGCAGAGCCTTTGCCAAGTGGAAGAGGAGTTTGGATGTAAACACAACTCGAGCGCGCCTCTAAAACAAGAGAGAAGATCGAGAAAACGAAGACGAGAAAAAAAAACGCACCAACAGCGGCGGCGGCGGTGGCGATGGCGCGGCGAGCGACCGGAGCGGCGGCAGCAACGCGAGCAGAGGTCGTCGACTGTTTTTCGGGGTTTTTTGGTTTTGATTGGGAAGGACGAGTGACGTGAGCATCAAGATGTGACGCTCTCAACGAGACGAACGAGCCCGTGCGAGCTGGCGAAGAGGGCCGAGTCCTCCATCGCCGCTGTCGTCGTGGTTCGACGAAATTGCCGACTTCGACAACACGGCGGCTGCAAGGCTCGGATGTCGAGGTGGAAAAACGGTGTCGTGCGCCTCTTTGATGGCCTTTTGGAGCAGTCGGTTCCCTTTAGAGGCACGAACAGGCCGTGCTTTTCCTCTCCGAGTTGGCGTCGCGGAAGCACAAGGGCTCGAGCTCGAGCGCGAGCGAGGGGCGTCGAAAGAGGTCTTCAACGCCGACTAGCTCCAAAAAGCCAAAGAGAGAAAGAGCATTCTTCCCCTCTCGTCTCTTTCTCTTTACCTCTCGGCGGACGCAGGGCGCCGTGGTCGACGCGGTAAGAGAGGCACCGCGCATCCTGCTACAGGTAAAAGGGCGCGAAAAGAGTGCCGGGAAGAGGGGAGCGCGGGGGGGAAAGGGGTGGGGAAAGAGAGTAGAATTTGCTCTCTGCTCTCTTCTTGCTCTGCTTTTGGTTTTCGATTAAGTGTCGAGAGCTTGCACACTTTCACTCGACCCGACGCGACTCGACTCAACTCGTCGGGGGGGAAAAAAGGGGAAAAAAGAAAAACTTCCAAAAAGGAGGAGCCATGTCGTCAGTTCGCCACTCCTCCCCTCGCCGTGGAGGCACGGCCTCCAACGACCTGCGCGCGAGGCCCGGGCAAGCAGACGCCTCGGTGAGTTCTGGCTGTTTTGGTTTGCTGCTTCAGGGGGGAGAGAAGAGGGCAAGAGAAGAGAAAAGAGCGATGAAGGGAGAGAAGCGGCGACACCGACGACGACGATGACAAAAAGACTCTTCAAGCCCGCCTCGCACGCCTCTTGTGTCTTTATCGTGACCGCCAAGGCTGCCTCGTCGAAGCATCATCTTTGTCTGAATTCACTGGGGCATAAGAAACTTCTTCAAAGGCCGCGCCGAGGGAGTGTCAGGCGGCGACGTTTTCGAGTCGATGGAACGAAAAAGGAAGAAAAAAAAACCGTTTTCGCTCTTCGTCTCTTTCGAAAAGATGGAAGCCATCCCTCCGTTGAGCGCCTCAAGTCCCCCTTGGGGCGCTCTCGCGCCTCCGTCGCAGTGCGCTCTGGGCTCACTTTACCCCACGCCTGTGGGGTTGAGAATGGGAGAAAGAGAGCTCGGAAAGCGGGGAGAGAGGGGGGGTGTTTTGAGAGTTGCGATCGCGGCGACGAGAGAGCGAGAGAGCGAGCGAGCGGAAAAAGGGAGACCTTTTTTTTCTTTTTCTTTTTCAACCTCCTCCTTCTCACCCCCCATGGAAACAAAAAAACGCCCCCCTTCACCCCCCTTCCCCCCTCCTTCTCTCCCCCCCACCCCCCCACCCCTCTCTTTCTACCCATGTGAACCAACCAGGCCCTGTCCAAGAAGAGCGACGACGTCTCCCGCAGGGCCTCGTCGCACTCGGGCCCCCCTCCCTCCTCCGTCGCCCGCTTCTCGCGCAAGGCCGTCGCCGACGCGGCCGCCTGGGCGGGCAACATCTCGAGCTCGGTGCTGATCATCTTCGTCAACAAGTACCTGATGGGCAGGAAGGGCTACGACTTCCATTACGGTGAGTTTGGTTGGCAGTCAGTCAGCCAGTCCCTGCTTTTTTTTTTTTTCCCGTGGAGAAGGGGGAGAGAAATGAATGAGAGACAACGGGGAAAGAAAACTCAACCCTTTTTCCTCCTCTCCCCCCCCCCGGAAACCACCAAACGAAAAAACTCCTCAACTTCCAGCGACGACCCTCTGCGCCCTCCACTACCTCGCCTGCACCGCCTCGACCCTCGCCCTTAACGCCGCGGCCGGCACCAAGCGCGTCCGCATGCCCTCGCTTGACCTGCTGCTGTTCACGCTGACGGCCGACGCGTCGATCGTCTCGCTCAACCTGTCGCTGATGCTCAACCCCGTGGGATACTACCAGGTCGCCAAGCTGCTGATCATCCCGTTCGTGTGCCTGGTGGAGAAGTTTTGGTTTGGGAGGAGGTTCTCGGCCGGGGTCGTGGCCTCGGTCGCGACCGTCGCCGTCGGCGTCGCCGTCGTGACGGTGACCGACCTCTCGCCCTCCTCGGCCTCTTCCTCCTCGGCTGCTGCTGCCGCCTCCGGGGGCCTCTTGGGGACCTGCATCGCGGCCGTGTCCGTGGTCACGAGCGGGATGCAGCAGATCCTGTGCCGGAGCATGCAGCAGAAGCACGGGCTGACGCCGAACGAGCTGCTCTCCAACACGGCACCGGCGCAGGTGGGTCTCGTCGAGTTTTTTGTTCGGTTTCCTTTCGACCTCGTTGCTTGTAGACCGGCCGAGAAGCCGCTGCTCTTCTCCAGCTGCCTCCTGCCTCTGCCGCCGATCTGCAGCAAGGGAACGCGCAGAGAAGACGCGGAAGAAAAGCAGGCGAGAAGAGATAAGAAAAAACGAAAAAGCAACTCAACTCTCAACCTCTTTCTCTCACCTCTTCATCTCCGGGGAGGGGGGAAAAACACCAAAAACTCTAGGCCTTCTCCCTACTCGCCATGGGCCCCTTCCTCGACAGGTACATCACGGGCGACTGGGTCCACGCCTACGCCTGGTCGCGGGCCTCAGCTTTCCTCGCCGTCGCTTCCTGTATCGCGGCCGTCGGGGTCAACGTCTCGCAGTTTGCCTGCCTGGGGCGGTTTTCGGCCGTTTCTTACCAGGTTTTGGGACATTCCAAGACGATCACGGTGCTCGTCGGAGGGTGGGCAATCTTCGGGGACGTCATCACGGCGAGGCAGGCCCTGGGGATGCTGCTCGCGGTCGCGGGGATGGTCGGGTACGGCGTGGCGAGCTCTGCTGCTGTTGCTGCTTCGACTCCCGCTGCTTCCTCTGCCTCCGCTGCTGCTGGAGCTTCTTCCTCCGCAGCGACGACAGCAGCCGCTGCGGTCGCCGCCGCCGCTGCTGCCCTCGCCGGCGGCGGCGTTTCCAAGGCAGCGAGCCCCTCGGGCAGCAACGGCAACAGAGGCACCTCTGCCGACGGCGAGGGCTTTGGCGGTTCGTCGTCGAGGTCGCCCAAGCTGAGGGCGGGCGGGGGGCTCCTGCCCGCCGACGCCAACGGGTCGGCGCTGAGCCCCGGGCAGAGGATCAGAGCTGCTGTGTAGACGGCAGAGAGAGAGAAGAGAGAGAGAGAGAAGAGAGAGAAAATGAACGAAAAAAACTCAAAATGCTTGCTTTTTTTTCTGTTGCCACTTTTTTCCCGGCTTCCAGTAATCAAATTTCGAAAAGCGATGTCCCGCAGCAGAGCCTCCTAGATACCAGGGAAAGAGGGAGAGAGAGGGAATAGGCGGGGTCTGTTTTGTTAAATGCTGAGAAAGAGTTTAAAATCTCAACCCTTTCTATCCTCGGCACTACGAAACGAGGGTTGGGTTTGCAAGACCTGCACAAGGAAAAAACTCTCTTGCTTCTTTTGTTTTCTAATTTCCCCCCTCTTTCTTGGACTTTCAAGTAACACGTCACTAAAACGGCGAAAACAGCTACGAGTAGAACATAAACACACACGTTCTCGAGAGAGAGAGAGAAAGAAGGAGAAGAGTCGGCCGCACTAGTCGCGGACACAAAAAATCTCCTCTTTTCCCTCCCGTTTCGCTCTCCCTTTTCACTCTCCGAGTGAAGCAAACGAAGAGAGAGAGAGAGATAGTCGCTCTACACTAGCCATCTAGTACTTGCCGGCGTACGCACCTGTTGAGAGGAAGCATTTTTTGTTGTTGTTGTGCAGTCGAGGTGGAAAAGAGAACGAGTGAGATACGAGTTGTTGGGCACCCTTTCTCGAGAGCCGGTCGTCGTCGTCAACTTCTGAAAAAAAGGGGGGGGGAGTAAAGGAAAAGACTTGCCTGCCTCCCGCTGCTCCGCCCACTTCTCGAGCCACTCCGAGGGGCAGATCGAGCGGTACGCGCGCTGGTACTGTTGTTGTTTGCGTTGTCGTTGTTGTAGAATAGAGAGAAGAGAAAGGGAGGTGAGTTTTTTCCTCCCTCGGGTCTTCTTCTTCTTCTTCTTCTCTCTCTCCCCCAAGAAATTCCAAAACCCAAAAACCACGAACTCACGAATTTGCACTCCTCGTCCTCCTCGCCCTTCTGCGCCACGCATCGGTAGTACTCGTTGTACCGCGTGTAGCAGTGCCTCGACTGGTTGGTCGCCGGGAAACGCGCGTCGTGCGGCGACGTCTGGACCTTGACCTCGACCGCCGGGGCGGCTTCGGCCTCGGCGGGCTCTTTGTCGTCCGCGGAGACGGCTTCCTCGACGGCGTGGACGACGGCGTCTTTCACGTCCTCGACGGCGTCCTTGACGGCCTCGACGGCGTCCTTGACGGCCTCGGCGGGCGAGGCCTGTCGTTGGTTGGTGGTTTGTGGGGCGGAGGGAAGGGAGGGGGGATGAGAGAAGAGAGAGGACGAGAAAGAGAAAAAAAAAGAGGAAGCGACTTTTTCTTCCTTTGCCGATTTCTTCTCTCTCTGCGGCCTCGCTCTTTTTCTTTTTTCTCCCCTTTCGTGTACAAGCGCGTCGCCGCTCTCGGCAGTGAGAGGAGGAAAGGGGTTGAAGAACAGAGCGCAGAAGAAGAGAGAGAGAGAGACAGAGAGAGAGAGAGGGGAAGAGGAGAAAGAAAGAGCATGGAAGAACCAAAAGGAAAAAAAGGGCGACAGCGCAACTGAAGGGGGCGGAATGGAATCTCGTGCCCGCAAGCACTGTTCTGCATCGTGGCTCAACAAGCAACCACGCAGATGCTCGAGAGCACATCGTGCCGCGCTCGACGGCGTCGAGAAAAGGGCGAGGAAAGGCGAGGAAGGAGAAGAGAGGCGCGCGCGGAATCACTGTCGCCGCATCCGCAGCCGAGCGAGAGAGTTTTTTTTTCTTTTTTTCCGTCGTCATCCATCGTCGGCGATGAAGAAAGCGAGCATCTTCCCTCTCCTCGTCGCTGCCAACGTTGCAGCTGCTTCGTCATCCACGGGGGTGCACGTACCGCCACGATCTCCGGCTCGCAGTGGGAGACGGAGTTGCCCATGACTGTGCTGCTGTGAAGAGAGAAGAAAGAAGAAAGAAGAGGCGAGGAAGGTTTCGCTCGGAGGAAGAGTGAAGCAAAGAGGAGCAGGCAAGAGAGAGAGAGAGAGAAACAGAGTTCTTCGAGACCTCGACCACGACGAGAGCTTCATCTGCCGCGCGCTCCTCCCCCGCCGCGGAGGAAATGAAAGAGATAGAGGCAGCCACAGAGACACAAACGCGCATTCCTCCCACACCTCCAAATCGGTGCTAAAGACAAAAGGTTTTTCGTTTTACTGCTAGAAAAGAAAAAGCGGCGAAACGCTCTCTCTCGTTTTTATTCAACTTTTTTCAAAAGAAAGAAACAACGGCCGCCGGTCGTTCGATCGAGAGGTGGGGTGGGGGGACACAAGTGCGAAATGATGGTACTACTAGATAAAAGTGCTCACAGTTCAAAGTGGGGGGAGGGAAAAGCTGCGTTTTTTCTTTTTTTTTTTCTTTTTTTTTCTTTTCTCGTTTGTTGTTGGTGGTGATGTGATGAAAATGAAAACAAGTGTTGTAGTGGTGATGCGTAGCAAAACTGGTTCAGCTCGAGACTCTTGCTGAATTCTTCGGTGTGGTGATTCGGGGGAGAGGAAGCGGGAGAGAGAGGGAGAGAGAGAAAGGCGCACGAGTTGGAAAGAGGAGGAGGAAGAAGAGACACTCTTTTTTCGCGCCTCCTCCTCCTCGTTGCGTCCCCGCCACCCCCCACCCAGCAGACCCCCTCGGAACTCAATTCCAATCTCGAATCAAACGATCTGGAGCTCCTTGTACTCCCACTCCTTCCCCAGGAGGTGCTTGTGCTGGTCAAACAGCCGCACCAGCGCCTCGCAGAACCGCCGGTGCGTCTCGTCGATCAGCTCCTGGCTCGGGTCCTCGTCCCTCTCGACGGGGATCGGCTCCCCGACCAGCGAGATGATGTCGGAGCGGCGCGGCAGCGGGAGGCCCGCGGTGCCCCACAGCAGGCCCAGGGAGGCGCGCGCCCTGCGCGAGAGCTTGCCCGGACCGGAGAAGGTCAGGAGCTGCGCGGTGCCGAGGTGGTAGACCGGGACGAGATCTGTTTTTTTCCCCGGTTTGTTCGAGTTTTTGGAGGGAGAGAAGGAGGAGGAGAAGGAGGAGAAGAAGCAGAAGAAAATGGTGGAAAAGAGAAAGATTTGTTTTCCGCCGCCGGTCGACCCCCCCCCCCCCCTCTCTCTCCCTCTCCCCCACACTCCCAACCACATCTCGTCTTACCTTTCCCGGCCTGGATCGCGGCCTTGACAAACCCCTTCCTCTTCCTCAGGTACACCCTCTCCTCGTGCTTGGTCGGTCCCAGAAAGATCCCCGCCACCCCCTCGACGATGACGCCCACGGAGTTTTCCTTCAGCAGGTCGAGCATCACGGGCTTGTCCGCCGGGTGGCACCCCAGCCAGGCGAACACGTGCTTGTACAGGGGCACGCGCAGCAGGACCGTGGCGACCAGGGCCTGCATGGGTCCCGGGACGCCCGTGGCGGCGTCACCGCAGAGAGGGAAGGACAGGAAGCTCCCCATCGGGAAGCACGTGTGCGGGAAGTGGCCGAAGACGTACTGCTCCCCGGGCTTGGTGTACGGCACGCCCGGCACGACGCCGCAGTAGCGGAAGCGGCGGCGCCAGCAGTCCCAGACGCGCGAGTGGATGACGGCGGGCCAGCGCGAGCCCGCCGGCAGGGCCGCGGCGAGGGCGAACAGGGCGAGGACCGCAGCCGCGGTGGTCGAGCGGAGGAAGAGCGCGGCGAAGAGGGACCAGGCGAGGACAAAGGGGAGGACCTGGGCGAGGCTGTTTTTTTGTTGTTGTGTTTTTTTGGGAGACATTCGGAACAGACAGAGAGAGAGAGAGAGAGAGAGAGAGAGAG
>Ga0315289_10011816_pt1 | contig 12349 bp, 12 predicted proteins | sample YL17G11_40_MG_FD_203452 | JGI IMG/M metagenome (GOLD analysis project Ga0315289, IMG submission 203452) | Sediment microbial communities from Yellowstone Lake, YNP, Wyoming, USA - YL17G11_40 | ecosystem: Environmental > Aquatic > Freshwater > Lake > Sediment | place: USA: Wyoming | collected...
GTGCCCACCACGTAAAGCTCGCTGCCGACCTGGAATCTGACGTCGCCTGCTCTGAAGATATATCCGGGGTACCAGGGGATTTCGTTGAAACCGGTTGTTGGCATCGAGTTCACTATGGAATAAACGAGTTGGCCGTTGGCCCAATCGAAATCGAGATACATGGCCTCTATATCGAAAGCTTCAGAGACATAATAGCGAGGACCTGGATCGGGCGCATACTCATCGCCGTCGGTCCGCCAGTTCTCGTGCATAAAAGCGCCACGGATAGGATCCCAGGGCATGTTGAAAGCGCCGTCTGAATTGACAGAGAGGTGAACGCCAAAATAATCGTTCAAAATGTAGGCGGTCGCAAATGAGTGAGTTGCCAAAACCAGGAAAACGGCGGCGCAAATCAAGAACGCATGTTTCATTCTGAGGCTCCTTCTGGTGCTTCAGTGCTGGGCAAAAAAAAGCGACAATTTCTCCGGCTTTCTCAGAGCAACTTCAATGCCGAATCGGATATGGTTTCAGGATGATTATAACTGCTGGAACTTCAATAAGATAGATATGCGGGCCGGGGCTATTCAAGCTGTCTGTCTATATTAGGTGTTCAATAATCTACCAACCTGTGAAATAATTTGCAAACAACGGGTCTTTGTCTAACGCGTTATTCGAGTGCAACTTACTTTGTAGAACCCAAGCCTGAACGATTGATATTGTTAATTCGGCAGGGCTATGTTATAATCAGCTGTATTTTTCAAGTAGGCCTATGTCGGCAGCCTGCGATGGAGGTTTAGTGTCGGAAACGTCGAATACAATTTCGGTTCATATTAAAAAACATCTTTTTCCTTATATTCTCCTGGCGGTTCTCTTACTGGTCAATATCCCAGTTTTCATCGAGCTTGTCGGCGATTGGCTACGGGATGGCAATTATTCTCATGGTTTCTTGATCATTCCCATTTCCGTGTTTCTTTTCTATCGCAGGCGCCAAGAGCTTCAATTCCCGGCGCCCACATGCCGTTCAGGCCTGCTCTTTTTCGTGCTTGGATGTGTCGGCCTTATATTTGGCGTGGCTGCAACCGAGTTTTTCACCACCAGGTTTTCGCTGGTATTGGCGGTTACCGGCCTGGGGCTTTATTATCTGGGTCTGGCCAATTTCCGGAAAGTCTGGTTCGCGTTTTTCTTCCTTCTATTCATGATTCCGATACCTGCCATCATCTACTATTCCGCCACCATGCCGATGCAGCTTTTTGCAACCAAAGCCACGAATTCCATTCTGCACGTAGTTGGCGTTCCATCGCACAGGGAGGGTAATATCATCTATCTGCCGGCGTATACGCTGGAGGTTTCCGAGGCCTGCAGCGGGCTGCGGAGCCTGACGACTCTTCTGGCGCTCGCAGCCCTTGTAGGGTATCTGACTCTCACGGGCACTCTCCGTCCGATAGTACTGTTTCTTTCCGCATTTCCCATAGCGGTTGGTGTTAATATCTTTCGTCTCCTTTTCACGGCGGTCGGCGCCTACGCTGTCAGCCCCCGAATCGCCGAGAGCTTCTTGCATCAGCTTTCGGGAATCCTGGTTTTTGTATTGGCCTTAATCATTATGATGTTGCTGGCCGGTGTGTTGAGATGGACAAAAAGTCTTTCAGAATAATCCTTCTTATTCTCCTTTTCACCTTTATTGCCACCGTCGTTCTCCGCTATTACAGGGCGCCGGTCAAAAGAAGCGTGAGTCTGGAAATGATATCTCTCTCAGGGGGCGGATGGACGGGTCAGTTGGACCAATTGCCTAAGCCGGTCATAGATCTTCTCAGCCCCGATCAGTTCTTCTCGGCCAATTATACCGATAGCTCCGGCTCCGTCGTCCAAGTTTTCGTTGATTACTATTCACCTCAGAATACCACTGGAGCCATACATTCGCCGCGCAACTGCTTGCCGGGCTCAGGTTGGGTAATCGCCCATTCCCAACCAAAAACCATCGCGTACGGAGACAGAAGATTTTCCGCGGGCCGCCTGCTGCTCACTCTCGGTGACTCCCGCCAGGTTATGGATTTCTGGTATATTACCCGCTTCGGCGAGACGGCCAGCGATTATGTCTTGAAACTCAACACCATGATAAGCTCTCTCATGCTGAGGCCGACCGACAAGGCCTTCGTGCGCTTCGTAGCCGCCGACAATCCCGAGAGCATTGCCGCCATGGAGCGGTTCGAGAGGCTCTTCATAACCGAAATCTACGACCACCTCCCTTTTTAGTTAGGCATTCATACATAATTGTCATCGCCGTACAATTTTTTGAATGGCCGCTATTTTAGGGTTGAAAGCGCCCGCGAATATCATATTCTAATCTAATCGAGTGGATAAATGCGGTAACATATGAGCAAGATTCAAAGCAGACTAATGTTCATCGTTGTGGCCATCATGCTGGCATCGGCCTTCACTCACGCCGCGCCCGAGAGGGCCTTTGAATCCTCCGACAGCGCTTCCGTATCGAAGAATTCGGGCGAAGACGAAATAGCCCCGATCCTATTTTCGCTCATAATTATCCTGCTTGTAGCCAAGCTCGGCGGCGATTTGATGGAACGGGTGAAACAGCCGGCTGTTCTGGGCGAATTGGTGTTCGGTATAATCATTGGCAACCTATCGCTCGTCGGATTCAACGGCTTCGAGGTGCTGAAAGAGCATGCTACCATCAAAATCCTGTCGGAGATCGGGGTCATAATTCTTCTTTTTGAGGTCGGGCTTGAATCAAGCCTTAAGGACATACTTGCGGTCGGCCTGGCGTCATTCTTCGTGGCCATGATCGGTGTCTTGACCCCTTTTGTGCTCGGTTGGATAGTCTCGGCCCTTTTCTTTCCGAGCAGTTCGATTTATATCAATATATTCGTCGGTGCCACCCTGACTGCGACTTCAGTAGGCATTACCGCCAGGGTGCTCAAAGACATCGGCAAGCTGCAGGCGCGAGAATCCAAGATCATTCTGGGGGCGGCGGTCATTGACGATATCATGGGGCTGGTCGTCCTGGCCGTCGTGGTCGGTGTAATCGAAGCGCATAATGTCGGCGGCTCATTATCTTCTCTCAGCGTCCTCTGGATAATCGTCAAAGCGTTTCTTTTTGTTGCGGGGGCGCTGCTATTAGGCACTTTCCTGGCCCGGCGGCTTTTCAAGATCGCTTCCCAGCTTCGCGCCCAGGGGGTCCTCATCACTTTTTCTTTGATATTCTGTTTCCTTCTTGCGCTTTTTGCGGATAAGATCGGCCTGGCGCCTATAGTCGGCGCCTTCATCGCCGGCATAATCCTTGCCGATGTCAACTTTCAGGACCTTTTCACCAGGGAGCAGCATCAGCTCGAGGAGTTGCTAAGGCCGATCTCGGCATTCCTCGTCCCCTTGTTTTTTGTCTATATGGGTTTGAAAGTTGATCTGGCTACATTCGGCCGGGCGCACGTGCTTTTCTTCGCCTTGGTCCTGACTGTGGCTGCCATTGCGGGAAAGCAGATCTGTTCGCTTGTGGGCATGTTCGTGAAAAACATCAATGCTTGGGCGATAGGTGTCGGCATGGTCCCCAGGGGGGAGGTGGGCCTTATTTTCGCAGGTGTCGGCGCCGGGCTCATGGTCGATGGTCGACCTGTCATCAGTTCCGATACCTATTCGGCGCTTATTATCATGGTCGTAATCACTACCTTAATCACTCCTCCCATTCTGAAACAGGTTCTTATAAATCGCGGATAACCTATCAACTCTTGCCGTCAGGTGTCGATAAAAAGCTGGAAGGGTCTATTAAGGAATGATCTTCGCGACTAAAGCCGGAAGGATCTATCCCTATCTGCACTTTGTGCTCTTGGGCGCCTGTATCTGTTACTACATTTTCGGGCAAATCGCTCCCGGTTCCCGGGCCTTGATTCTGATATCGCTCATATCATACGGCCTGCTGGTCCTGATCCTCGGCTGGCTGGGGCGACAGAAATTCATGAGCCTGACAAACATGTTTTTCGCGCATTCGGTGCTTGACGGCTCCATTATTTCGCTAATGATCAAGTTCACCGGCGGCTTCTACTCCGATTTATATCTGGCATTCTTCCCCATCGTAGCCATGGCCTCGGTCGTCCTGACAGGGTGGCGCATCTATTTCGGAGCGGCCTGGTATGCAATAGCATTCTATCTGGCGGTTCAGCCACTGGGGCGCCAATCGCCGACACTCGAGGATTTTCTGGCGCGCCTGGGGACCATCTGGATTGTCGGCAGCGTAGCCTACGCCGTGGCCCATTCGATGCGTTTCTCCGAAGCCAAGCTCCTCAAGACCCTCGATGTGCTCAACGAGCGAACCTGGGAGCTTGAAAAATCCCAGGCCCAGCTCAGTAACATTTACGAAACCATCAGGGCACTCTCCGGCATACTTGACCGCGAAAGCCTTCTTTCCGAAATTCTTGACATTGGCAATCGCATCTTCCACCTGCAGAAATGCCAGATTTACCTGACCAATGTCACCGCCGACTGCCTCTATCTATATGCCAGCCTGCAAAATGGCAACAAGCGCATTTTTCAACGTCCCCCGATGCACGTGCGCGATATCAGTTCTCTTCGGGATATCGGCGATCGGACCGCCATGATGATGCAGCTTAACTACAACAATCGCGAAAGCGGCTCTGACGCTCTTGATATACCCCTGGTCTCGCGCGGCAAGGTGATGGGAATAATGAGAGTTATCACGGAAAAAGGCACTCTGCCTTCAGAAAAGGAACGACACTTGCTGATTATCTTCGCCAATTCCGCAGCCGTCGCCATCGATAACTCTCTATTGCATAAGAAGACCGAAGAGCTTACCACAGTCGATGCCTTGACCGAGCTCTTCAACTACAGGCATTTCCGCAACAAGCTTTCTGAAGAGCTCCGGCGCGCCGACCGTTATCGTCAAAGGTTCTCTCTCCTCATGCTCGACCTCGACCATTTCAAGAAAGTCAACGACGCCCACGGGCATCAAACCGGCAATATCGTCTTGCGGGAATTATCAAACGTCATCAAGCAGTGCGTCCGCGATGTCGATATCGTGGCGCGTTACGGCGGCGAAGAGTTCGTCATTATTCTGCCGCAAACAGGTGACCAGGATGCGCTGGTCATCGCCGAGAGAATCAGGTCCTCGATCGAGAAGGCTTACTTCTCCAATTCCCAGGGGCAGCGCGACATCCAAATAACAACCTCCATCGGCATCGCATCTTACCCCAACGGGGTCCGCACCATGAATCAATTGCTTGAAAAAGCCGACCAGGCATTGTATAAAGCCAAGTCCGGAGGACGCAACAGAGTGGAGATGGCGGATAATGTCAAAGTTCCCAGAGCCGATATGGTTGTATGAACTTAAGCCTTGCGCCAGGTAAATTCCTTGTCGTTGGCTTTCAGGGCCAAAAGCCGGAATCGGATTTTCTCAAATTCATAGAAAAGACTCAACCTTGCGGTTGCCTGCTTTTGGGCGAAAATTACGTCGATGAGAAGCAGTTGCAGTTGCTTATATCCACTCTCAAGTCCGCTGCAGGGGACGATCTTCTCATCATGGCCGACCAGGAACCTGGAAGAGTGCAGCGTTTCAAGGCAGGATTCCCCGTTTCGAAACCTCCCAAATCATATTCGAGACAGAGCAATCCAAAGGAATTTCAGAGTTGGTGCGAGGCCACCGCCCAGAAGCTCGCCACCGCAGGAGTAAACGTCAACCTGGCTCCCATTGTCGACCTCTGGCCTTTTGACAATGATTACTCCGTTTTGAACGACAGGAGCTTCGGCGACGATGCTGGCAAGGTCACAATATTCGCCATGATTTTGATAGAAGCTATGCGGAAACACCGAGTTCACGCTTGCGCCAAGCATTTTCCGGGTCTGGGCTCGGCCAGGGGTGATCCCCACGATGCACTCGCTGTTTCGGATATGAAGCTGACGCAGTTTCTCGAATACCATTGGGCGCCATTCAGGGCTGCCGTCGTTGGTGGTGTCAGCTTCATTATGACAACTCATATTTTCTGCCCGGCTCTCGATTCGGAGAATTGCGCCACTTTTTCCGGCAATATCATCGGTCATCTTCGCTACACCGTTCGTCACGATGGCATCATCATTTCAGATGACCTTTGCATGGCCGGAGCCTCCAGGCCGGTCGCGTCCGCCGCCGTCGATGCCATCGCCGCCGGCCACAACCTGGTCGTGATCTCGCGCGATACCGCGCAGCAAGAGGCGGCGGCTCGGGCGATATCAGACCGGCTTGAGAATGATGAATCCTTTCGCAAATCAGCAATCGAAAATGAAAAGCTTCTGGAAAGACTCAAGAATGCGTTCTAACCTTCCAGCCAAATTATCGAGGAAATCCAGATTGCATATAGTCGGACTCAACTCCGGCACCAGCGCCGATAGCCTCGATGCCGTCCTCATCAGGTTCGAAAGGGGGAGAAAGGCCCGAGTCATGAAATTCGCCAGTTACCGGTACCCCCCGGACCTTTCGAGACGAATCATCAGGGCGTCGGAAGCGGATTTCGTGGACGGTGCGGAGTGGCTGGCGCTTGACTGCGATCTTGGTAAGTTATTTGGGAAACTGGCCAAGAGATTCGTATCCGCGGCCACCCGCGACGCTTTATCGGTGGATCTCATCGCGTCGCATGGCCAAACGATCCGGCACTTGCCCCAACCGGCAGGCGCCTCGGCGACATTGCAGATCGGGGAGCCTTCATTCATTGCCAGCATCGCTCGACTGCCTGTGGTTGCGGATTTCCGGTGCTCCGATATTGCCGCCGGAGGGGAAGGGGCGCCTCTTTCGCCCGTTCTGCATGAATATCTGTTCCGCGACGCTCGCCGGTGGCGGGCGGTGGTCAATATCGGGGGTATCGCCAATGTTACGATTTTGCCCCCCACCGGTTCAAGGCAATCACCGTCTGCCGCCGACAGTGGCCCCGGCAATATGCTTATGGATTCAGCTATGCGGATCTTATTCGGCTTGCCCTATGATCGGCACGGACGAGCTGCCGCACAGGGCCGAGTCGTCAGAGAGGTCGTCGATTCCATACTGGAACTTCCTTATTTCGGCAGGAAGCCTCCCAAATCAACGGGACGAGAGCTTTTCGGCCGCAGCATCTTGGAAAAAATCATGCACAGGCTGAAGGGGGTGTCGAGCCGCGATTGTATCGCCACCATAACGGAGATATCTGCCGCCTCCATCGCCGATTTCATATTGAGATTCTGCCCGGAGGTGGAGGAGATTCTCCTTTGCGGAGGAGGCGCTAAGAATATTCATCTTATCGGCCGTCTGAATACTCTGCTCAAGGGAAAGACAGTTTCCACCACGGCCAGGCTCGGATATGACCCTGGTTGCCTGGAAGCCTTTCTGTGGGCTTATCTGGCAATTCGTTTCGTCGGCGAGCAACCGATCATTATGAAATCTTATACCGGCGCCAAAAGACCCTACATTCCCGGGAAATTATGTCTGCCCTGAAATGGTATCCGGCGTTCCTTCTACTCGTCTCAAGCGTTATCGCCCAGGACCATCCCGCCTCGCTTTCGGGAAGATTCAATCGCGAGGTGCCGGTCCGGCTATATGAAGGTTTGGAGGCGAAAATCGGTGTGCGCGGCGAAGGCGTGCTGGAATGCTATCGGGGAATCAAGCTTTCCGAAATTTATTATTTCTGCGATAAGGTCAACATCGCTTACCGCGACAATGGGATAGAGCTAAGCGATGCCAATGGTGTCCTTGCTTTTGGCATTGCCGAAATCAGGTGCAAGCCTCGTCAGCAGTCGTCATTTATAACTCTCGAAGACCGGGCCTATAGAGGCTATTTGCGATGCAGATTTCTGGAAGCCCCTATGGGAATCGAGGTTCTAAACATAGTGGATATAGAGGATTACTTGAAGGGGGTTCTGCCGGCCGAAATCGGGGACCGCGCCCCCGACGAATACGAAGCTGTCAAAGCTCAGGCAATCGCCGCCCGGACCTACGCCGTTTGGAGACTGACCGAATTTCCGGCCGGGCTTTCTCCCACGGTGGCAGATCAGGTCTACAACGGCCTCGATTCGGAAAAGGAGTTCCTTTCGCAAGGGGTCGACGATACTCGCGGGGAAATCATGGTTTATAGACGTCATCCTGTCGCCGCCTATTTTCATGCCGTCTGCGGCGGTCATACGACCACCGTCGAGAAGACATGGCCCGAAAAACAGGGCCGGCCGTACTTGCAGCCGGTCGACGACCGCGACTACTGCGCCTGGGCAAAGACTTATTCCTGGACCGAGATTTTTTCCGCAGCCCAGCTAAAGGAGTCGCTCGAGACATATTTCACCTCGCAAAATCATGCCCGGCCCGGTGATTTCGACGCGATACGAGATATCAGGTTCATCGCCGGCAAAGATGGGGGACGCATAAGAACTATGGTGGTCTCGACGGTGCGCGGAGAATTCCGGGAATCGTATGACAGGATCCGCTGGGCTCTGGGGCAGCCGTCGGCGCCAGGAACAATTCTTCTGTCCACCTGCTTTAATGCTCTCAAGGAGGTGCACGACGACAGGGTCGTCTCGCTCAAATTAATCGGCCATGGCAACGGCCATGGGGTAGGGATGTGTCAGTGCGGGGCTATTGGCCAAGCGCGCGCCGGCAAGAAATATGATGATATCCTCAAATACTATTATAAGCATATCAAGCTCACGAGACTATATTAAGTCCCATTTATGCGGCCGCTGAAAGTCGCTCTCTTGCAGGCTGAACCGGGCGGCGGCATCGAATCCGGATACCTGTCTATCATCCGTGCGGAAAAACCCGATGTCATCGCCTTTCCCGAATACTTCTTTGTGCAACCGGGCCTGGATAACGTGGCATCCTCGATATCCAGCCGCGACTCGATACTCTCGCAACTGATCGCCTGGTCGGTTGAATTCGGCTGTATTATCGTCGGCGGCACCCTGGTCGATATGGAGCGGGACGAGCTCCGGAACCGCTGCTTTTTAATTAACCGCGGGAACATTGTCGGGTATTACGACAAAATCCACCTTTTCCGCAACGAGGGCGGCGGCCGGATAATGCTCGGAAAGAACCCTGCCGTCTTTGATGTCGAAGGCCTGAGGATCGGGCTCCTCGTTTGCGCCGATGTCTTATATCTCGAATCCTTTGAAAAGCTGGCGCCCCTGCGGCCGGATTTGACTTTTGTTCCCACTACATCTCCATATAAGCCGAACGAATCAGCGGCGGAGAAATTCGCCAGGGACCGGGAGATTTTCGCTCGCGGAGCCGAGACTTCGGGTTCCTTGCTCTTCAAGGTCAGCGCTTGCGGCACAATTGTCGGTCGTCCTTTGCAGGGCAGGAGCCTGATCGCCGGCCCGGGGAAAATATACTGGCGCATCGAGCCTGAAGACGAGCACCGCTCGGCCTTGATCATTGCCAATGTCAGGCCAGGCAATATCAACCACCTGCTTGACATCAGCGTTTATCATCAGTAATTTGCAGCCATGAATCCCTTCAGGCCCGCGGATATCAGATTAATAGTCATTCTCTCGGCCCTGGCCGTCCTGGGTTCGGTCATCTTTCTGCTTCAAAGAAACGAGAAGGCTTCTCGGTTCAAGCTCGATTTCTTGGCCGATAGTGGAGGCTATCGCTATACAAACGCCGCGTCGCAAATTCAGGCCTCTGGGAAGGATACAGTCTTCGATTCGTCCCGAAACCTCGCCCCGAAATTTCCCGCCGATTCTACGGACAAGATCGACCTCAACAGATGCGGCTATTATGATCTCGAGGCTTTGCCGGGCATCGGTCCGGCACTGGCCGATCGAATTATTGCTTTCCGAGACAGCCTTGGTCCTTTTCAAAATGCCGACGAGCTTCTGCAGGTCAAAGGGATCGGACCTGCCAAGCTGGCTTTGATAAAAGATAGGGTCATTGTACGATGATACTTGGCGTTTCTATTCTCAGTGACCGGCTTCTCCTGGCTCTGCACCATGGCGGCAAGCGCGAACCTGAGTTCACGAGTTTGTCACATGGCCTCGGCGATATGTTCCACGACGTTTCCGACAGGTCGATATGGCAGATTTTAGGCGAGGCCACAGCCGACCATGTCGCTAAAGCCGACAAAATCGTGTTCTCCGTACCCTCGTCTCTCAGCTATCTCAAGAATATCGAAATCGACCAGAAGTCGGCTGAGGGTGACCAGGGATATTTCGATTGGCTCGCATCTACTCAGCTTCCGGGGGACCTGTCGTTTTACAAATACGAGTTCCTGCCGTTAAGAACGAGCTTCGATGGTTCCAGAGTCGAAATGATCTTCTTCGCGGCTCCGGCCAAGCAGCTGGCTAACGTGCTCCAGGCCCTGAGGCCGGACGACGAATCCAGGTTAATCAGAGCCCTTCCTGAGCAGCTGGGTCTGGTCAGGGTCATAGAGAAGTCTCTCGCCAAAGATGATATTCCGCAGGCGGGCATTGTCAATTTCGAGAATGCGGGGGCCTCTGCGGTTTACGTCAAAAGCGGCCGCTTTGATCACTGCCGATTCTTCTCGAAACTACCTGCCCCTTTGGGCGACCTGCCCACCGACGTGGAAACCTATTTTCTCAGCCGGGCCGATTCGGCCGAGTCGTTGCCGCTCATTATCACCGGCCTTCCGGGCGATTTTAAGACCAGTTGGTCTCCTATAGTCCCGGCATTCATGGGCATTCACAACCTGGAGTATGCGGGCGCATGGGGTGTGGCCGACTATACAGGTTCTGAGGCCGAATGAGGATTGCCGGTGGTGAGTTCAAAGGGCGCCTCATAAAAACGCCTAGATCCACCAATCTCAGACCGTCGACTCAAAAGACCCGAGAAGCCATCTTTTCCTCGTTGGGCCAGGATGTGAAAGGGGCCAGGGTGGCCGATCTATTCTGCGGCTCCGGCGCCCTCGGCCTGGAGGCGCTTTCACGCGGCGCCTCCCACTCCCTCTTTGTCGATTCCAGCCGCATTGCCACCGCTACCGTCAGGGAGAATATCCGCATGCTCGACCTCGACAGTCGAGCGAAAGCCGTTAGCATGAATGTCCTTCACCTGCGACCCCGCCACCTTGCCGCGGTGGATATAATCTTCGCCGACCCCCCCTATCGCAAGGGGTACCCGGAACGGCTGACAGCTTTATTGTCCTTGCCAAAATTCTCGTATCGTGGGATATTGGTGCTTGAACATGAGTGCGAATGGCGCTACGCCGGAAGCTATTTCGAGCTCCTGAAGGAAATCGACTCCGGCGACAGCACGGTGAGCATTTTGTCACATGGTGGAGAATCTCATGGCGCCCAAGGAGAGCGGAAAGGAAACGCTGCATGAGTCGAATTGCACTTTACCCGGGCACCTTCGATCCTATCACCCTGGGACATGTCGACATCATAAAACGAGCCCTTCGCATCTTTGATGAATTGATCGTGGCCGTTGCCGAAAACCCAGAAAAAAGCCCCTTGTTCTCCGTCAGGGACCGGATCGAGCTTATCAAGGACGCGGTCCAGGAGTTTGAGGGGGTCGAGGTGACTTCGTTCAACGACCTCACCGCCAGGTTCGCTCGTTCGATCAAGGCGGCTGTCATAATCAGGGGGCTGCGCGCCGTGTCCGATTTCGAATTCGAGTTTCAGATGGCTCTTATGAACAGGAAAATGGAGCCGTCTATCGAAACCGTATTCCTTATGCCCAACGAGAAGTTCAGCTATCTGTCGTCATCCTTGATTAAGGATATCGCCCGGCGCGGGGGAGACGTCTCCTGTTTCGTGCCCGAGTCCGTGAAAAGCAGGCTGGCCAAGCTTCACGGAAGTTGACAGGCATATTTCCCCAACTACTGCATGATACGGAAACGTGTATGAACGACGAACTGAGCGAAATCCTCAGAAATAGAAGAAACAAACTCGAGCAGCTGCGGGCTCGGAACATCGAGCCGTTTCCTTACCGATTCGAGAGAACGCACCTCTCGGCGCAAATCATTTCCGATTTCGATTTGCTGGAATCGAATTCCCGTCCCGTTAAGGCTGCCGGCCGCATCATGAGCATCCGCGGTCACGGCAAGACGGCTTTCGCTCATATCAAGGACGCCGGCGGGAACGTCCAGATATATGTCCGCAAAGATGATCTCGGAGACGAGATGTTCGAGCGCTTCAACCTCTTCGACATGGGAGACGTCATAGGCGTCGAGGGAACAGTTTTTAAGACCAGGACTGGCGAGATAACTATCAGGGTGGGAAATCTCGAGCTGTTGGCCAAGTCGCTCCGGCCGCTGCCGGAGAAATGGCACGGTCTCCAGGATAAAGAGCTGCGCTACCGCCGCCGATACCTGGATCTTCTGGCCAATCCCGAAGTTCTCGAGACATTTAAAATTCGCAGCAAGATCATTGATCTCATTCGGAAGTTTCTCGATGAGCGCGGCTT
>Ga0315289_10011818_pt1 | contig 12349 bp, 6 predicted proteins | sample YL17G11_40_MG_FD_203452 | JGI IMG/M metagenome (GOLD analysis project Ga0315289, IMG submission 203452) | Sediment microbial communities from Yellowstone Lake, YNP, Wyoming, USA - YL17G11_40 | ecosystem: Environmental > Aquatic > Freshwater > Lake > Sediment | place: USA: Wyoming | collected...
GTTTTCGATCCGAATCTCCACGGTGAAGTTGCCGCCGTTCACAGGCCAGGAGCCAGGCGCGACGACGCTGGTCAGCGCGTCCTGTCCCGAAACCGTGTCCAGCCGCCAGGCTCCCAGCCCAATCAATCCAACAGCCAAGCCAACCACTAGTAGCCACTTCAAGGCGCTTCCTCCGTCATGAACCAGTTGTCTCTACCCTCACAACCTCTTATACGACGCTGCGGAGAGTTCGGTTCCATCGCGGATGCTGGCGCCATCGGTGAGCGCACCTGCCGAAGGCCAGAGCTACGGCGCTAACCCTTTGGACAGGCAAGGGAGACGGGAGAAGGTTACTCCCCTCTCCCGTCTCCGTGGTAGCTCTCTTCCTCGACCGGCCCACCTCAAGGAGTCACGTCTTGCAGCAGCCAGCGTACCAGAGGGAAGGGGAAGATCCTCATCGCCTGGAACCGGCCTGGGCCGTTGGGACAGGTACCTTGTCCGAAGATGACGGCACCGCTCCTGAAGTCTATGGCAAGCACCCGGCTGCCGAACCGCATCACGCGGACGCCGCTCACGTCAATGCCGGGACCTGTGAATTGACCGGTTCTGCCGTTGACCAGGAACTGGGTCCCTCGACTGAAATTGTCAGCGAAGACACAGTCATAGGCAGGCGTCGGCGTCGGCGTCACCGTGGGCGTCCTCGTTGGCGTCGCCGTCGACGTACTTGTGGCCGTCGGCTGCACGATATCCTCACATGTCACCGTGGCGTTGATCAGGCCGGTGTCGATTAGCACGCCGCCCGCGCCCAGTGTGCTGGTGTTGTTGATCAAGGGTGGCCCCGGATCAGCCGGAATCATGACGAGACCTGTCGTCCCGTTGGCCACGCACTGATACCGCACCTGTACGACCTCGCCGACCCATGTCGTGGCAGCGTCGGACGCACTCGAACCCATCTCGACGCGCCGCAAGCTGCCGGCAGCCGCACTGTCCAAGGCCGTAGCATTGATGTTGAGACCGCTGTCAGCGCTGTTAACGTACGTGACCTTCTTAGTAGTCACCGGCACGAAGTTGATCACCGCGCTGTCGTACTCCAGCACTACCCCATAAGCCCAGTACTCAGCGCTGGCCTGAGTAACGTGAATGCTTATGTCGAAAGGCGTGGAACCGCTCACCGTCCTGCCGGCATCCACGCTCCCGCCCGCGGTGGCATCCACGGCCATAGCGTTGGTGACGCCCGGGATGCTCGTCGGCGTCGGCGTGTTGGTCGGCGGGACCGGCGTGTTGGTCGGCGTCGGCGTGTCGGTGGGCGGCACCGGCGTCTCGGTAGGCGTAGGCGTGTCGGTGGCCGCCGGCGTGTCGGTCGCCGTCGGCGTGCTGGTCGCCGTCGCCTCCGCTTCGCACGTCACCGTGGCGTTGATCAGGTCGGTGCCGATTAGCACGCCGCCCGCGCCCAGCGTGGTGCTGTTGTTGACTGAGGGTGGTCCCGGATCAACCGGAATCATGACGAGACCTGTCGTCCCGGGGGCCACGCACTGGTACCGCACCTTCACGACCTCGCCGACCCATGTCGTGGCAGCGTCGGACGCACTCGAACCCATCTCGACGCGCCGCAAGCTGCCGGCGGCCGCACTGTCCATGGCCGTAGCATTGATGTTGAGACCGCTGTCAGCGCCGTTAACGTACGTGACCTTCTTAGTAGTCACCGGCACGAAGTTGATCACCGCGCTGTCGTACTCCAGCACTACCCCATAAGCCCAGTACTCAGTGCCGGCCAGAGTAACGTGAATGCTTATGTCGAAAGGCGTGGAATCGCTCACCGTCCTGCCGGCATCCACGCTCCCGCCAGCGACGGCGTCCACGGCCATGGCGTTGGTGGCCACCATTGGTATCGGCCTGGCAATGGAAGCGGCGCGAAGGAGCGTGACGCTCCCTGCCACCGCTGCCAGGACGAGAATGAGTACGCCCACAAGGAGCCCGCTTCTAACACTCGTCATGTTTCTCCTCCTATGTGTCCGGAGACCTTAAGGACGCTGGCGGGGGATACGCCCAACACACAGGCTAATCTCACCCATGCTGAGAGACCTTAGCATACGTACACCACTTCACAAGCAATGTCAACCCTCTGGGGCCGTCCAGCCTCCAATAATGTGGAGACAACCCACAGAAGCCCGGCGCGTCACCGGCCCTGCCCGGGCAGCAGCGAGCGCCGCCCCACGCTAGGGCGCGCTGGTACAGTCATGCCCAAACTGAATCAGTGCCGCCAGGACGTCGCCCATGTCGACGACCCCGTTGGGCGGCCCGGAAAAGGGGGGCGCTGCGCTGCGGTCGTAGCTAAGCCCATCGTCCACGCCATCGGGCGCGATGTCCCAAACTGTGTCGCCATTGGTGTCCACGCCTTTGTCGGCGTCGTAGTCCACACCATTGGCATTGGGGGGCTTGTCGTCCTTGGCGAAGGCGTAGAACAGCACAGCCAGCACATCGCCCATGTCCACCTTCTTGTTGCGGGGGCCGTTGGGAGTCGGGTCTGGGCGGGTCGGCACCGGCACGTCGTAGAAGTCGTAGGAGTCATGGGGGTTGCGTTGGCCGCCCTTGGCTATGTCGTCCCCCTCCTCCTCGATGTCGGTGCAACCGTCACCATCCGTATCGTTGGTCCCCAGGTTCTCCACCCTGACCGTGTTGCCCTGCGAAGTGTGGGCCAGCGAGGCGTTGTTGATGTCGTTCAGGACCGTGTTGCTCAGGTTGAGAGAGCCGACAAAGCCCGCCGAGTGAAGGGCCGTGAAGCTGGCCGTCGCCAGCACGCCGGACCCTTGAGGGCCCAGCGGCGTGGCCCCAAAAGTGTTGCACTTGTACGTGACGACGCCGCCCGACGGGTTATGAGGCGCCGGGCTCGAGCACGGGTACAGCGCCCGGCCGGTGCTGGTGAGCATCGGGCCGACGGCCATGCTATTGTACTGAAAGTCCGCCGCGTTGAAGAGTATCCTTATTTCGAACGCGCCCAGCCCGCAGGGCCCCGTCGCGCTGGGCCCCAGTGGGCAGGCGTACGCCACCTCAAAGGCGTGGTCGGCACCCGGCGTGGCCGCCGTCCAGATCGGACCGCCGTAGCCCTCCGCCGCGACGCCATTCCCGTACCCCGGCGAGGACGTGTCGGCGCCCCAGACGATGTAGTTGGGGGCATCAGGAACGTCCGTCCACGTGAGCACCAAGTGATACTGCGTGCCTGCCGAGAGCTCCGGCGGCACCAGCACGTTGAAGAGGACCCACCCGTAGGACGTGCCTACCAGGCTCACCTGCACAGATGTGCTCGTGCCAAGCACAACGCCGGGTACTCCCCCGCTGTCATCGCGTATCTCCACGCTCAGAGAGCCGTCGTTTCCGGTCAGACTTCCCACCCTCTTGAGCCAGACGAGAACGCGGTTGACGGGCGAGTTGGTCGGCACCCGGAAGCCCTGGGCGCGCGCCGTGGCAGCCGTGTCCACCTTAAAGGCCTGGTCGGCGGCAGGCGCCGCCGCGGCCCAGGTCGAACCGTTGTACACGCTCGCCGCCCCGTCCGTGTACCCCGGCGAGGAGATGTCGGCGCCCCAAACGAAATAGTTGGCGGGGTCCGGGTCCAGCGGCGAAGTACGATTCACCACCAGGTGGTACTGCGTGCCCAAGGAAAGAATGGGCGGCGTAGGAAGGCTGAACGCGACCCAGCCGTAGGCCGTCCCCATGTCCTCTCCTGCCGCCACCGTGCTCGCGCCCAGCACCACGCCGTTGGGCAGCCCGCCGCTGTCGCCCTGCACCTCCACCCTCAGGCCGTCCAGCGGATCTCCCACCTTCTTGGCCCAGAGGAGGACCCGGTTCACCGGCCCGGCAGCCGTCACGCGGAACCCCTGGCCGCGCCGTTTGCTCGCGGCGTCATTCCCGACCGTCAGGGCAGTGTCCACGTTGGTCTCGGCGTAGCTGGCCCGCACAGCGGGCTCCGCGCCGAGCGCCAGCTCCGTGTCCACGTTGGTCTCGGCGTAGACGACGTGCATCTCAGGCGTGGAGACGCTCTCGGCGCGTATGTTTACTGAGAAGCCTGGGGAGCTCTGGGCGACGTACTTCACTGAAGGGAAGATCCAGACCTGTGTGCCCGCCGCTTCCAGCGGTCCCGCCCCCGAAGGGAGCAGCGCCGGCAAGAGCAGCAAAGCGAGGAATAGGTACCGCCGCATTCTTTTCTCCTCCAAGGGACGCGTCTGCCGCCGGTATCCCTACCTCTAGAAACGACCGCCGACGACGCGGGGATTCATTGCAGCGCTGCGACCGCCTTGGAGAGACCCCCCTATATGGAACGCTGGCCCGGCCCTCCCTGTTTCAGAGCGACGGGCCCCCACGCATGCCCGCGCGTGACCCTTAGCGCATTAGTTGAGCGGGGGAGCGCCCTTGGGAGGGTCGCTCCCCCGCTCGCTATTCCGATTCAGCCGTGCCTAGGCTCCTGTAGCTCCCAAGAGCTACCAGGGGAAGGCGACAGGATTCTGGGCAGGAATCGGGGTCTCGCACGTGCTACCGTCGCGACCGAAGACCTTCTGAAGGTCCTTGATGTCGATGTCAAAGTCCTTCACCCAGGGCTCCAGGTCGAACCACGGGTCGTACAGCAGCACGCCGAAGCTGGCGCCGTAGCGGAAGGCGATGGCCTGCTGGTCCTGCACGTCCACCGAGCAGTCCAGGTTCAGGTCGCCCTCGAGGATGCGCACCGTGATACCGAAGTCGTCGCACGCCTCGATCAGTCCGCCTGTGACCACGCCCGGTGCAAGCAGCGGCCTGCCCCACTCGTCAACGAGGTCAAGCTCCAGCGGGTGACCCAGCGGGTCGGCGATCTCACAGTTCTCGTCCAGGAGCGGCCGGATAAGGCCGTTGTTGTTGCCCGGTGTCATCCGGTACTTCAGGTCGGCCTCCGGCTTCACCGTGATCGTCGCCATGATGTCGTCCGCCGTCACGCCGGGCTCGTCGCCCCACGACACGCAGCCGAACAGGATCCAGTTCTCGGTGATGATGCTCATCGAGCACGTCACATCGCGCCCGGTCGAATCCAGCCAGTCCGCATCTGCGATATCGACGTCGAAGATCTTGTGGTCGAACTTGAGCTGGAACTCGTAGGCGCCGGCGCCGTCCGGGTCGTTGACCACGTTGTACACGCGCTCGAAGATGACCAGCTCGCCCTCACCGTTGTCGTCACACTCATCCACCAGCGGCGTGTTGAGGTTGTCCTCGCAGAGCCAGAGGTTGGACTCGTTAACGATGACGTTCGGGTCGTCGCCGACGCTCTTCTGCATCCGCACCGTCGGCGGGAAGCAGAGCACCGACTCGAGTGCATCCTCGTCCGTGTCCGAAGCGCACAGCGGGTCGGCCCAGCACACGTCCGCCGCGTTGACGCAGGCCGTGTTCTCAGAGCCGACCACCAGGGCATCGATCACGAGGACGATGTCCTCGCCAACGTCCAGCGGGCCTGCCGCGGTGCAGGTGACCGTCGAATCGTCGAACACCAGGGTGTCACAAGGCATGTCGCCAGTCGTGTCGTCCACGCCCTGGATCTCCTGGTTGGCGTCGGCCGTGTCCGTGATCTCCACGTCGCTGGCCGGTGACGGGCCCTCGCTCGTCGCCGTGACCGTCCAGTGGATGGTGTCGCCCTCGCTGTAGGGAGTGGTCTTGTCAGCAACCTTCTCGATGCTGACCTTGGCCGGCAGAACCTGGGTGAACGCACACCCGAGGTTCGCCGGGGCAAGCGGGGGCTGGATCAAGGCGCAGTCCGCCTCGTTGGACTCGTCGGGGTCGTTGCCCGATACCAGCGAGCCGGCCTGGCCCACGTTCACGTTGAGCTTCCCGGCATCAAACAGCGGCACCTTTACCGTGATGGTGAGCACCGCCGTGGTGCTGGGCGCGAGCGGGCCCAGAGCCGACAGGTTACACATAAGGACGTTCAGCAGGACCTCGTGGGTGACCGGGTGCACGAACACCGGGTAGAACGCGCACATGGGATAGGGCATTCCGTTGACAGTCAACGTGTAGCCCTGGTACTCCTTCGTGGCCGGGCTGTCGTCGGCCGTGCCGGGGATGCCGTCCGGACCAACGTCGTCCGGAATCACCTCCGGCAGGTTGTCGCCCATCGACAGATATTCCACCGGGTTGGGGCCGGCGTTGTGCGCGGTGATGACGTAGTCGAAGGTGCTACCGGCAAGTGCCGTGGCCGGCGCGTCCTTCACCGTCACGATGTCCGCCATGTTCTTGCAGACGATCTCGCCGGCCGTCAGACCGGTCGGGATGACGTTGGCGCTGGCATCCAGGGTGGTGCTATTGCCGACGCCCCCGGCGGGCGGCACCAGCGTCAGCGCTGAGGTGCCTGCCGCGATGCACTTGAAGCTCGCAATGACGGCCTCACCCTCGTCGTCAATAGGCAGGTCGGACGTGCCCGACCCCATCTCAAGGGTACTGAAGCCGCCACCGACGTCCGTGTCGAGGGCGGTGGCGTTAAGGGTCATACCCCCCAGACCCGTGTATACCACCAACTTCGCCCCGTCAGAGGGGACGAATTGCAGGACTGTGTTGCTGTACTTAACGATGGCACCATAGCCCTGGTAGTTAGTGTCGACATCCCTGATCCGCACACTAATATCGAACGTCGGACCGATGGCGTGCGCCGCGGACGCGTCCTCCGAGCCTCCCGCGAGGGAGTCCACCGCCAACTCGTTTTCACAGGCGGGGGTTCCGTTGCATGGGGAAGGCTGCGCGTGAACGGAGAGCGCCCTCATGCTGAGCAGCCCCACCATCACGACGATGCTCGCGAGCACCGCGATTCGCAGCCCTCTTGATCTAAACTGTGTCATTTCTAGCTAACCTCCCCTAAATGACTTTGAGTAACGAGACGAATCGCTATTATTGCGCCTCAGTATCCTCCCTTCCGGCGGGGGCCGAAATGCTCACTTCTTTGTCCGGCCTTGCTGCCTCGGTCGCGCCGACCTGCCTCTGAGCCTCTCCCGGTGGGGCCGGAAGCCCCGGCCCCACCGGGAGGCTTTGCACGTTGGTTAGCCGGTCACGCCCGTGCGATCCTCATCGTTCAGGCCCCTGGCCCGACCTCTATCATCCTCCGATGCAGTTCACCACGAAGGCCTGGGCCAGCGCCCCCAGCACGTCGCCCATGTCGACTTTCCCGTTGGGCGCGCCCGCTGGGTCCACCTTACCGGGCAGCGGCGCGTCGCCGGCAGAGCGGTCGAACATCATACCTACTTCAAGGTAGGCGTTGTGAGGCGGGAGGATGGGACCCTTGAGACTGTCGTAGTCCACGCCGTTGCCGTTGGGCCCCTTGTTGTTTTCGGCGAAGGCGTAGAACAGCACCGCCAGCACGTCACCCATGTCCACCTTGCGGTTGCGGGCCCCGTTGGGCGTCTCGTCCGCGTAGGCCGGTACCGGCACGTCAAACACGTCGTACCAGTTATCGTTGCTGAAGTTGGCGCCCAATGCCGCCTCCTGGAGGGCGGTGCAGCCGTCGTCGTCCTTGTCGTTGACCGCGTCGCGGCAGGTCGTGTCGCCGTCGCGGTCGAGGCAGGCCGGCGGCGTCGGTGTAGCCGTAGGCGTAGCCGTAGGCGGCGCCACGCCGCAGCCTGCCGGCAGGTCGGGGCTCTCCACGCTCGTCATCTCGGCGAGGTTGTTCTGATCGATACCCGTGAGGTGAATGGTGATGGGGCTACCGATGGTAGCGGCTCCCACCACCCTCACGCGCATGTCACGGCAGGTCGACTCAACCCACTTACTGGGCATGCCAGTGGGAGTAGGGGTGAGCGCCGGTGGGTGCACGCGCGGGTCTTTACACTTGGCCATCTCGACGATGGTGTCACCGTTCGCGTCGATGGCCTCCCCCACCCAGGTCGAGGGGGAGCTGATGCCATCCACCGTGATGGTGCAGTCAACAGGGTTCAGCGCCGGGTCAGGCCAGGGCCCGTTCTGGTTGTTGTACACGACCTCCCAGTCGTAGACGGCGCCGCCGGCCGGTTCAGTGGTCAGGTGGCAGACGATGTCCACCTGGGTCACAGGCGGGCTACCACTAGTAGTCACCCGGTGCGTGCACTCGGCCGCGGCGGCGGGCTTCGGCGTCGGCGTCGGCGTCGGCGTGGCTGTGGCTATGCCGGACACCGTGAAGTTGGAGCCCTGGGTCACCTCGACCGGGTCCGTGGTCCCGTCGCCGTCGCAGTCGTTGGCGGCGGCCGGCGCGCCCGGCTTCGAGTTGGGGTCAAGCGGGTCGGTGCCATTCACGGCCTCACAGCCGTCCGTGTGAGTGTCGCCGTCGCTGTCGGATTTAACGTCCACCGTCTCACCGACCTGGTAGCCGGCGCCGTCCACGTCCACCCAGTCGGCGACGCCGTCGTTGTTGCTGTCGACGATGCGCTGGCACGCAATCGCACCTGAGCCCTCGACGCCCGGAACGGCAAACATGTCCGGGCACACCCAGTCATGGTTGTGGTAGAAGACACCCCCGGTGGGCGGGTCGCCGGCAAGCAGGTCGTGCGGGTGGGGGTCAGTTTTGTAGCCCTGGCTGTTGCCGGATACGTTGGGGGCAGCCGTGGCGGCCGGCGTGGGCGTGCCCGCACCCGGCGTCGGCGTGCTGGGGCCCGGCGGCGGCGGGTTCTGGTCACAGATGTCGCCCACGGTGTCTTCGTCGCTGTCCAACTGCCAGTCGACGCCCGTCAGCAGGTTACCGTCAAGGTCGGCGTTGTCCACGTCGCGGTCTGCGTTGAACGGGCAGTTGTCGGCGATGTTCAGGGTGCCGTCACCGTCCACGTCCTGGTCGCAGTCCCACCTGGCGGGGATGGCGAGGTAGGGGGGGGAGGGGTACGCCACGTTGCAGTTCTGCCCGTCATTCGGGAGGAACCCGGTCAAGGGGTGGGCGGGGCTGCTCTGGCCGTTGTTGTTGTTGTCCGCGCTTGCGGGCCTGGGGTCACAGCTGCTGTCCCAGCGGTCGCTATCGACATCCGTGTAGGGCGGCAGGTCGCTGGCTGTGCTGATCGTCTGCCTGCAGGTGTCAAAGTCGCTGGCCGCTATGTCACCGTCGTAGTTGGCGGCGGTGGGGACGAAGGTCGAGTAGCTGAACTTGCCCGCCACATTCGCTGTCCGGTTGTGCGCGCCGCCATCAATGTCCGGGTCGGGCGAGTTAAGGCAGCCCCCGGTGTTGCACGCCGTGGTGTTGTCCTGACTAACGCCGTAGATGGTGACCCGGGTATCGAACGGCGGACAGGTCAGCACGGTCTGAGCCAGGAGGTTGTCTACCGGGTTCCCAGGCTGGGTGCCGACACCGCCCGGGTAGGCGATGGTGGTAACGGCCAGGTGCCTGCCGTCCGGCAACTCGAATTCCAAGTAGTTGACCGACTGGTTGACCTCCGTCCCTGCAATGTTGGCCACCCTGGCCACGCCAAAGCCGCGGGCGATGAGATCAGTGGCGCCGGTCGTGGCCTGGATCTTCGGGATCATGCGCATCAGGTCCACCGGCATGAGGTCCACGCCGTCAAACAGACCGTTGGCCCCGACGGCCCCCGTTGCGTCATACTTGTCTTCCTGGTCGTCGGCCTTGCCGCCGCCGTTGACGTCAGTGGTGGCGATGAGGCCGGCCCCATAGCCGCCGCTCCTGTCCTGGTCGGTCAGCGTCCTCAGGTCGGCGTCGTAGAGGAAGAACGTGTCGCCCAGGGTATGGCTGCCGTGCGCGTCGCAGACATCCGCCTGGCCGGTAGTGGCGTCGACGTTGGTGTCGGTGGCGTCGAACCCTAGGTTGGATTCGATGGTGAAGGTGTTCACCCCTATAATGGCGCCGTCGTTGTCGTTCAAGCCCGAGCCTACCGTAAGCCCCGTCCACGTCGTGTACGCCGCGGAGAAGAACGGCTGATTGAAGTCCACGGTCGGGTCGGCAGGGTCGATAATCAGGTGGGTTATCACCGTCGGGCTCTCGTTCAGCTCGACGATACCGTCGCCGTCACCATAGGTGGCGGGCGCGTTGTCGCACAGGGCGTCGTTGTAGTTGCCGGCGCCGAACGCGCCCTCGCACAGAATGATGTCGTTCGTAACTGAGGAGGCGTCAGCCTGCACCTGGGGGGCGCTGCCGCGGCTGAGCATAAGCGCCAGAACGGCGGCAACGACAATCGTTGTCCCCGCTAGCAATGCGAGCTTTCGTTTCATGTATGCACATCCTATTCAATGCCGGTCCGCGCAGGGCCGGTCAGAAGGCTCAAAGTTCAGGGCGATTGCTGCGCTTCCGACACCCCCTCTCTTCCATACAGCCAGGACCTTCCAGACTTCCCTTTCTTGGCTACACCAGTTTTGAGGACGGGAAGCAAACACAAACCGACCGAGTGGTCACGCCTGGATATCGATTCAAGACGCTCATCACCCACAGACAACATCCTGCCTCCGGGCAACGTGGCGTCCCTGCCAGAAACGCGGTTCAAAACTCAGTCAGCTACAGTTAGGCGGGGAAAACTTCACCAAAAAGCCACCAGACACATTCTACATACCACTCCCCGGTGATCTTGTCAAGCCCCTTTGGAGGCAAATTGACGATTTCCTTATCCGGTAGTGGACTTCCACTGCCTGCCTCCTTCGGCCGGTCCGAGACCCCCGTGGGGCTCTCCCTGAGTCTGTGCGCTGCCGATGCGGCCGGCCACGCCGTTCCCCACAGCAAGGGGATTGACACGTGTGGTACTGTAGATCGCAGACCAGCGATGAGACTGCGCCTCACACTCACTACTCTGTTGATTGTGGCCGCCCTGGCCCTGGCGGCGGCTTGCGGCGGTTCTGAGGGTCCAGCGCCGAGTCCGCCAACGACACCGGCGCCAGCCGTCACCCCCGGCCCCCCAACGACACCCGGCGGGGCGGGCTCGGCGAACCTCTTCTCCAACCCCAGCTTTGAGGACGGCGAGGAGCCCTGGATCTCGCTGACTACCGAAGCCTGGGGCACGCCCTTTCGTGTCAGCGGGGATGCCGCCCACAGCGGCGAGCATAGCGCCTTCCTGGAGATGAGGGCGCTAGAAGAGCCGGGCGCCAAGGTATTTGGCGTGGTCCAAGAGGTCCAACCTCAGGAGCTGCCCGAACTCATATCCGGCTACTACCGGGTCGCACAGTGGACCCGCGGAACGGATATACAGTACATGCAGTTTGTCGTCATTGTCATAGGGGCAACGAACGCCCCAGAGGGTTGGCCCAACCACCAGATCAGATACATCCTGGCCGGCGCCGACAGGCCACCCATTGCCATCAGCAACGCCAAGTTCATCTTTGTGGGCACGGAAGAGCCGGCACCCGATGGCTGGGTGTACTTCGAGCGTAACGTCCGGCAGGACTTCATCGAGCAGTGGGGTGCGGTTCCCGTGGGCTTCTCAAATATCCGCGTCCTGTTCGAGGTTCGCTACGACGGCAAAGAAGCGGGCGTCACGACTCCGTCGGCGGACGTCTTCTACGACGACCTGTATCTGGGGCCCGCAGCGGTGAACACCAACGCACCCTGAGCCTGCGGCAGCCCCCACTTCGGGCAGAGGGGTGATAGGGCAGATGACGAGGATACTGGCTGGCTACAGGCGGCTCCTGCTGCTGGCGGCGCTCGCGGCAATGGCGATGTTCTCGCTGATGGCGCTGCGGGCCTCGGGCCAGGAGGCCACCGTCCACGTAGAGCCGCCTTCGACGGAGGTGGCAGCCGATTCAGGACCCTTCACGGTGTCCGTGGTCGTGGAGGGCGTGACGAACCTGGGGGCCTTTCAGTTTGACCTGACCTACGATCCGGCGATCGTCAGGTTTGTGGAGGTTAAGGAAGGACTGTTCCTGGCGAGCAGCGGCCGTGAATTGAGGTGTCTCCCGCCGCGGACCGGCGAGGGCTCCGCTGGGTTGACCTGCGTGACCCTGGGGGCGACACCGGAGGGACCCAACGGCTCCGGGGTGCTGGCCTACATCACTTTTCAGCCCGTGGCGCCGGGTTCAAGCTCTCTGCACTTCGAGCGCGTCGTCCTTACGGACCCGCCCGCGCAGGTCCTGCCCGCCCAGGCCCAGGACGCCACCCTGGCAGTATCCCCACCACAGGAGTCAGGTGAGGGGGGATTCCCCTGGGCGCTGTGGGGGCCCGTTATCGGCGTCGGTGCTCTGGCCCTGGTGGTGGCCGCGGTTTGGGCGGCCTGGCGGGTCCGCCGACCTACTAGCGCGTAAGGCCGCCTCTCTCCCGCGCATTTTCGTCTATTTCGCGGGATCTGAGCGTCAAGGCTGTCGTGTCGCAGCTAGAATGACCGCCTTTCTGTCGCAGGTAGAATGTCCTCCAAGACCTGCTCCACCGTCAACGGCGCGTCCCGCAAGCGCCCCTTGTCCACATGGGGCAGTTCCGCCACCAATC
>Ga0315289_10011819_pt1 | contig 12348 bp, 11 predicted proteins | sample YL17G11_40_MG_FD_203452 | JGI IMG/M metagenome (GOLD analysis project Ga0315289, IMG submission 203452) | Sediment microbial communities from Yellowstone Lake, YNP, Wyoming, USA - YL17G11_40 | ecosystem: Environmental > Aquatic > Freshwater > Lake > Sediment | place: USA: Wyoming | collected...
TGCTCATTATACTTTCGGCATCAGAGGTTCGATTGTAGAGGAAGATGAGAACAAAGTGGTGATGCATATAAGTTATTGTAGGTGGAATGGTAGAGAGGATTGGAATCCAGCTTTATGTGCATCTACTGACCGATATGATCATGGTTTGGTAAAAGGGATTAATCCTGATGTAAAACTCGTTTGTACGAAAAGGCGAAGTCAAGGAGCTGATGTTTGCGAGGCTATTCTAACGAAGAAAGAACTTGGTAAATGAATTATTGTGCAAATCCATCTCTACAAGGTTTAATGACGGCTTACTTTTTATTAATTTGATACCTGTGCTGACTCGCAGTCACCAATTTTGACACAATATCCTTTTCCTCGGACATTTCCATCTGTACATATTCCTATAAACGTCTCTGCCCTAATAGAATCTGTTTTTACTCTGCAAAACCGTACTTGAGGAATATCTCCAAAGTCTAATACCCATGCCCAACCAGTAACTATTATTGATTTTGTGTCACTTTCAGCTATGATTTGATATTCATCACTTGAAGTTTTTGTTGTATATGTTCCAGAAATAATACAATATTCAAAATACTCAATAGTATACTTTGAATATTTTGAATCCTGTAAATCTTTCTTTCCAGGAATTATTCCTGTTATTTCTCCTAGACCTATATTTTTTTCATGCATAAAGTCGTCGGAAGAAATACCAATGCTTTCGGCACCAATACTTGAAAGAGGGATCACCAGTAACAAGCCTAGTAATCCAACTGCCAACCAATTTCTTAAACCAATATTTCCATTCATCTTTTTTCACTTCCTTAACTTATTTTTGGATAAGTAACAAAAAGTTATATAAATACATTATGTGATTATAGTCACAAAAATAGAGGTGTTTTGTGATGGTAACAATAAGCCATGTCGTTCAAAAAATAATCAATGATAAAATTTTTCTACTTGAACCTATGAGTCGAGGAATTATCGCCTACGGCTCACTAGCAGAACAACTAAAACCAGAAATAGAAGAAGAACTAGGAAAACAAGTTAAAAACCATGCAATTGTCATGGCACTAAGAAGATACAAAGAAACATTAAAAACAAAACATAAAGACATAGTTTTTGATTATTCATCAGAAATCATCTTAAAAACAGACATGTGTGACATCGCAGTACTTAGATCACCATCTTTACTAAATAAGTTAAAACATTTATACGACATCATAGATTTTGAAAAAGGAGACATCTTAAATATCATACATGGACGACATGAAGTCAGTGTAGTAACAAATGAACGCTATAGAAAAAAATTAATTGATTTATTAAAAGAAGAAAAAATCCTAAATGCAGAAAACAATCTTGTGTCTCTAACTCTCACCTATTCAAAGGATTTCCTTTATACTCCTGGCATTATCTTTAATGTTGTTAGAAACATTGCTTGGGAAAATATCAATATATACGAAATAGTATCGACCAACACTGAATTAACTTTTATTCTTAATAAAAAGGATGGTATTAAAGGCTATAAGGTTTTAGAAAGGTTAGTTGAAAAATAATTATTGTACAAAATTGCACAGTAACTAATTAATGTGCAAAGCTGAGATAGGCGACTAAAAGGGATATCTACATAACGAAAAGCGGATGTGAGCTAAGGAGATAATCTAAGACCTTGAGAGAATCTCAATATTTTTAAAAGATATATTAACCCCTTAAGAGTGATGCGGGAGATGGGGGGTAAAATTCGGTCACCGACGTAGATGCGTTTTGGGATGATATTTGTAGATCTGGGGTCCCCTATCTCCAATTTTTAAATCTAAGAGATAAACATAAAGTCCCATTACCAGAAAGTCCTACAAAATGATAAAATAGTAAGCTTTTTTTTATTTTTGTAGGATTTAGGGTAAAATATGCTTAAATGTTTCTAATAATATCTTTTTATCCTATCTATTCTGAGTGGTTGGTTTTTTAAAGAAAAAGCAAGTGATTTTTATAACCATACTTAGATGATATTGAACAATTGTTACCCATATTTCAACATCACTATAAAAATAATTTAAATTTCAACATCTTTTATCACTCTGTTCTCGTAATTAGAAAAGTGGCAAACAGCCAAAACATATGCAGGAAGACTTTGATAGTGTACTTTTGAAAAGATAGAAAAAGAAAAATGATACGGGGTTGCAAAATCATGATCTCTCCAAATAATAATAGAAAAAAAGGAATAAGGAATCCCAAAAAACTTCCGAAATAACTAGAAAAAACAAAGTTAAGCTTAAATAATGCATATTTTATAATGGAGACAAACCTTAGACGTAAAGTGCGTTGGTGACCTATGGAATTAAATCTTACAGAAACAACGAGACAAATAATCTCTGCATTCTTACTAATCATTCTGCCGTTGGTTATCATAGGGTCAGGTATTGTCTTTGGCATTGATTATCTGTGGTACTATCTGTTAGCAATACTATGGTTTGGAATGGGATTTATCTTTTTTGGTGCAATAGAGCAGAGCTAGAAAATAATAAATATTAGACTGCATTGCGTTTGTAGAATGATGTCGGTTTTTTCTATATTAAACCAAAAGATACAAAAACTACTTACTTACAAAAATATAGAAAAACCTACTGAGCCCCAGATTAAGGCGATTCCAATAATACTCGAAGGTAAAAACGTTCTATTAATAGCACCAACAGGACTTGGAAAAACAGAAGCATCACTTTTACCGATTTTTCATAATTTTTTAAAAGAAAGAGAATCTAGCTCTGAGCAAGATAAAAAACACAAAGGCATATCAATTCTCTATGTTACCCCCCTCAGAGCATTGAATAGAGATATGCTTAGAAGAACTCTTGAATGGGGAAAAGAACTGGGCATCGAAATAGCGGTACGTCATGGAGATACACCGCAAAACGAGCGAACTAGACAGTCGAAAAACCCACCAGATATGCTTATTACGACACCTGAAACTTTACAAATCCTTTTCATAGGGAAACGACTGAGAAAACATCTGGAAACTATCAGATGGGTTGTAGTTGATGAGATACACGAACTTGCCGGTGATGAAAGGGGTACGCAGCTAGCCGTTGCTTTAGAGAGAGTATATGAACTAACTAAAGAAAAGAACCATGATTTTCAAAGGATAGGCTTGTCTGCTACCGTTGGTTCACCTGATGAGGTGGCTCGTTATCTTGGTGGTCTAGATAAAGGAAAATTCCGCGATGTTACAATATTGGAAGTCGACGTCACCAAACATATCGACATAAACGTAGAGATACCGCCTATCAAAAAAACCGATTACGTCGGCGCGGGATCTCTATCCATCGAACCTATTTCTTTTGCCTCACTTAGAAGATGCAAAGAGCTCATAGATGATCATGTTTCAACTCTTCTTTTTATAAACACTCGCGATGGTGCAGAAATTCTTGCCTCTCGTTTTAACATATGGAAGAAAGATATGCCGATTGGCGTTCATCATGGTTCTCTATCTAAAAACGCCCGAATTGAAGCAGAAGACGAATTTAAAAGTGGCAAACTAAAATCATTGATATGTACCTCGTCATTGGAACTGGGTATAGATGTTGGTGATACTGATTTTGTTATACAGTACAATTCTCCAAGAGAGGTTACAAGAATTGTACAGAGAATAGGTAGGTCAGGCCATAGCATAGGTAGAACTTCAAAGGGAGTAATCCTATCAACTAACCCTGAGGATTTGGCCGAAAGTTTGGTGATAGCCAGGAGAACTCTAAAAGGCGAACTTGAAGAACTAAGCGTGAGGCAAAATCCTTTGTCTGTACTTACCAATCAGATTACGGCTATAGCTTTGGAATATGGCAGAATAAAAGCAGACAAAATGTATGAGATAGTCAAAAGATCTTATCCTTTCCACACCTTAAGACAAGAAACTTTTAATATGACAATACAACAACTGAAAAATCAGCGTACAATTTGGTTAGAAGAGAATTTTGTTGTTAAAAGGATGAATTCAAGAAATTATTTTCTTGACAACATATCAATGATTCCTGATGAAAAAACATACACTGTGGTCGATATAAGCACGAGAAACAAAATAGGAATTTTAGATGAAAGTTTCATTTTGAATTATGGTTTTGAAGGTGCGAAATTTATACTGCGCGGAAGACCATGGGTGATTGTAAAAAGGGATGAAAAGGGAATATTGGTTTCTCAGTCAAAAGAAATAGGAACGATACCTTCCTGGACTGGAGAGGATATTCCTGTACCATTCGAAGTAGCCAGAGAAGTAGGAAAATTAAGAAGACTTGCTTCTGAAGGGGCAAATATAGAAAGTTATCCTTGCAACAGTGAAACCCTTGATAAGTTTTTACAGCAGATATATAACCAGAAAGCACAGAAATTTATCGTTCCAGATGACAATACGATAACTATCGAAATCGAAGACAAAACCGTAGTGATAAATGCATGTTTTGGAACAAAAGTGAATGAAACTTTAGGACGTTTAATCTCTGCTTTATTAGTACAGTCTTTGGGTGAAAGCGTTGGAATAAACAGCGATGCATATAGAATCAATCTCGAGCTTCCCGGAAGAATCCCAGTTGATAGAATCAAAGATATACTTTTGAAAACAAAACCCGAAACGCTAGAATACTTACTACAAACTATTTTGAGAAACTCCACATACGTAAGATGGCAACTGGTGCATGTAGCAAGAAAATTTGGTGCCATTAGCAAGGATTTTGATTACAAAAATGTTGGAGTTAAAAAACTACTTACGCTTTTTGAAAACAGTCTTATATTTGAAGAGGCTCTTGATAAACTTGTATGGGAAAGGATGGATGTTGAAAACACCAAACAGGTTTTGAAAGAGATACAAAGTGGCAAGATAGATATCCATGTACAGAGACTCTCACCCATTGCCATCGCAGGATTTGAAACGATTCGCGGACTCATGGTTCCACAGCGAGCAGACAGATCTATTCTCATGGCTTTGAAAAACCGGTTGGAAAATACCGATATAACACTTGTATGTACCAACTGCAATCATACCTGGAATACAACGGTTCATAGAGCTGATATGAAACCCAAGTGCCCACAATGCGGCGCGATAAAAATCGCTGTTTTGTACAGATATAATAAAAATTTAGCAAAACTTCTCACTAAAAAAAGTCGAACAAAAGAGGAAGAAAAAGAGGTTAAAAGACTTCATAAAAATGCAAGTCTTGTTCTGAGTCATGGAAAATTTGCTTTGCTGGCATTGATGGGCAGAGGCATTGGCCCGGATGCTGCCACTAGAATACTTGGAAAATACAATAAAACTCAACTTGAAAAATCAGAGGAGTTACAGATCAAATTCCTGCGAGATATTCTAAAAGCAGAGTTGACCTATGCGCGAACTAGGGGATTCTGGGATAATAACTAATTTCTTAAGAGGATTATTAAAAGCGACATTATATAACTTAGAATCGAGGAGATGGGTGTTAATCTTCACATGATACAACTAAAGCAGAATCTGCTTTGGTAACACCTTATTTCCACTATTATCATGTCTTTTAAATAATATACTGGATAAATTTAAATATAAAATACATTGTATTTATTAATAGGATGAAACTTTTACTAAAAATAGGGGCAGTATTATTGGTATCGATCTTGCTGATATCTTATATCTATGTAGTGTCATTCATGGGTTCTCAAGAGTCGGAATCCAGTAATAACGGCAACAACGGTGGAACTAACGACAATAATGGAAATAATAGTAATAATAACAGTAACAATTCTAACGACAATAATAACAACCAGGATTTTACACACATAGTCCTAGTGGAAGAAGCAGCAGCTACATGGTGCTCAAACTGCCCTGTAGTAGCAGATGTTTTGCACAAAGAATATAACAGCTCAGGCAAACCTGATTTTTATTACGTTAGCATGGTGGAAGACAAAAACACAAAGGCACACAACTATATGTACAACGACTACAACATAGCAGGTTTTCCAACAGTTTTTATAGACGGCGGATACAGGGTAATAATGGGAACAAGCGACTTCGAAAAAAACTTCAACGAAAAACTATCAGAGGCGAAAAACAGGCAAACACCAAAAATAATCCTAAGCCTAAAAACTAAATGGAATGAAAGCAGAAAAGAACTCACAGCAACAGTAAATATAGAAAACAAAGAAACCACAACATACAGCGGAAACCTAAAAGTCTATGTAACAGAGATAAAAAGTCAGTGGCCAAACTGGAACGGCGATCCGTACCATTTCGCATTCCTAGACTATGCAATAGACGAAAACATAGAGATACAGAACGACAAAAACCAAACAATAACAAAAACATGGGATGCAGACAATGCTGGATATTCAGGTGTTTACCAAGAAAACCTATGGATTGTAGCAACAGTTTTCAACCAAAAATCAACAAAAGAATACTCTGATCCCCCACAAAACGAACACCAATTCAACGCATACTATGCTGATGCCACAACAGCCACTAGAGTAACAGAAGGATCACTACCACCAAGTATAGGAATCAGTTATCCAAAGTGTGGAATGAGTTACATTTTTGGAAAAGAAAAAAAGAGATTATTTACCGGAGAACTCCTTTTTTCAAAAGAAAAAATTAAAATTTTAAAAGCACAAATCCAGTTTTATCTTGGAAATCCTGAACCAATAAATAAGTTATATGGAGAGGGACTTAAGAGTGCTATTTGTGCCAATATATTTGGAAAAATTACAATTAAAACTAATGTACAGGCTGATGCTGGTGTAGAAAAAGTAGAATTCATAATAAAAGGAAGATTAGGACAAGTAAACGAGACAGTCTATAAAGAACCTTACGAATTTACATGGGATACATTTGCATTCGGCAGATACACCATAGTTGTAAACCTATACGACAAAGAAGGTAAAACTTCAACAGATAGTATAGACGTTATTGCGTTTATTAATTTGAAAGGGCGGTTCTCTTCTTGAAAATATAATAGTTTTCTCAGATATTTTTTGTGAAATAGGAACAAAGCTCCATTTCACTTATTCACACTAGCCATAATGCTTCCTAGATTACTAGCAAAAGTAGCCAAACATGGATAAACACCCAATCTTAAACTGCTAATTACCCTAAATGCAATAAATGGGGGTGAATTGAACTGTTTTGTAATCCACCTGTAACCCTCTTCAAGCTCCTTTTTGGTCATATTTCTAGGTTCAAAAACAACGTTTTTCCTATTATATTTTGACCAATCATGAATTAAAATACGGCCCTCAGCCTCAAGTTTCCTAAACAAAGGGGTGCCAGGATATGGAGTCAGCACTGCAAAAATGGCTGCATCAAGCCCCAACTCATCAATATTAACCAGCGTAGATTCAAAAACATCAACCGTATCCTCATCAAAGCCAAAAACAAAAGTCCCATCAATCATCATATTATACTTATGCATTGTTTTAACAACGCGAGGATAATCCTCAACCTTATTACCTTTTTTATGGACATTATCCAATACCCGCTGGGAAAAAGACTCGAAGCCAGCAATCCACTCTATACAACCAGCTTCATGAGATAATCTGATTAGCTCCTCATCGTGAGCAAGAACATCGATATTACCATGGCAAATGAATTTCTTCTTCAAACCTTTCATATTTCTAAAAATCTCTTTTGTGTAGGCAGGTTTTATTGTCATAGAAAGATCTTTAAAATAGAGAATTTTTTGCGGGATTGACTTAATTTCATTAATTACATCCTCCATGGGCCTTGCATAAAACTTTGAGCCACCTGGTGTATTTGAAAACTGGCAAAAATCACATCTATTCGGGCAACCACGTGTTGCTTCAATTGGGCTCACCAATTTAAAACCCGAAGACACAAGATCAGCTGTTGGAGGAAGTACTGGATAATCGCTGTAATCTTTAGATTCATAAAATGGCTGCAGCTTACCTTTCTCAAGATCTTCCACCACCATTGGCCAAAGTTTTTCGGCAACACCAATCAACACAGCATCTGCATGTTGTTTTGCTTCTTCTGGAAGAGCAGATGGGTGGTTTCCCCCAAAAATGACAATTTTTCCTCGTTTTCTGAATTTATCTGCTGCCTCATATGCTATCTTGGCAGCTCCTGTTTTAAAATTTATTAGTACTGCATTAAAGTCTGCATCAAAGTCAATATTTTCATTTACCTTCAAAATCTTGACAATATGTTTTTTTGGTGTAATTGCCGCTAGTTGAGATTCGAAAATTGCTGACCTGTAGGAGAAAACTGATGTAAAAGATTTGGAAGAAGGTTTAAAAACTGTATCTAAATTAGTTTCCCCCAAGATCAAGAGTTTCATTTATACTGCCGTGTAATACAAGAAGCATTAAAAAGTTTATCAAGATATTGAAGAATACAAATATTACAAATGAATGGGGAAGCAATAACATGAAGTATTTTCTTAATCCTATGTTTATTGGCAAAATTTTGAAAAGCTATCTTTTTGATATAAACAGAATATGGGAAATGGATCCGGAAACATTGCATAAATTTCAAGAAAAAAAGATCCATGAAATTGTAAATTATGCATATTATAATGTTCCATTTTATAGAAAAAAATATCAGAAAGCGAACATTAATCCTAAAGATATCAAAACTATCGATGACTTTAAGAAGATACCCTTTGTCACTAAGAGGGATTTGCAAAACACGCCTTTAGAAGATTTATATCCATCAGCGTTAAAAAAGGAAGCCATGGTAACGACTACCTCGGGAACAATAGGTAAACCTCTTTCAGTATATATAACCATATTTGATATCGTACAAGGGTTATTTGGCTACTTGAGGCCCTTTAAAGAATACGGCATCAGTTGGAGAAAAGACAGGATAGCGTTAATTGTTGATCTCCGGACGGATAGTGTAGAGAGGAAGTATCTCAATGAGGGCGTATTTCCAAGTTTTAAGCCACTTATATCTTTTGATAATATACGTGTTTTTAGTTTAAAAGATGAAGCCGAAAAATTGATAAACGAACTAGATGAATTTCAACCTGATTTTGTCGGTGGTTACCCTGGAAAACTTACTCATTTGGCTTTGTTAAAAGAGAAAGGTTTTGGTGAAAATATTAATCCAAAGGCAATGGGAACGACCGGTGAGCTCTTCGATAAACATTTAAGAGCACTTGTTGAAGAAGTATTTGATACGAATGTATATGATACTTATGGTGCGACTGAATCAGGTCCTATAGCTTTTGATTGCCGCAAGAAAAAGATGCATATTGATGTTGATCTTATCTACGCTGAGTTTTTGAAAAATGGAAAACCCACCATTGACGAGGAACCTGGCAATATTTTCATAACTAAGTTGTTTGGTAAAGGAACTCCGATAATTCGGTATTCTGGTATCAATGACATAGTGGTTCCTTCAAATGAGACTTGTGAATGCGGATTGAGGCATAGTTTAATTAAAAAGATTTACGGCAGAGATAACTTGTATTTGATTTTCCCGGGTGGAAAAATCATGCTACAATCAGCAATATCGGAGATTTTTGGCAAAGTGGTATACGAATATAGAACAAGGATGTTCAAAAACATTCAAATTGTTCAACATGGATTAAACCAAATAGAAGTTAAAGTTGTTATTAATCATAATCTTAAGGAGACTGTCCCAGTCAGAGATATTTTTTCGATGATCAAGATGGGGTTCTATGAAAAGATCGGTTCAGATGCCGATGTAGATGTCACTGTGAATGAAGTTAAGAAAATTGATCAAGGTGAATACATCGTTTCAAAGATAGACAAAGATAAATTCGATAAAAGGATTTATCTTTAAGTTTTAAATCTTAAGAGATAGCACAGTTTATTACGAGAATTTCTATTTATGGTATTGATGGGAGTAAGATAAACAATAAAGTATTTAAGGGGGAAATTGTTAATTATATTAACAAATGTTAATAGGAGGTAAAAAATGAAAGTTATTTTATGTAGTGGCGATACATGTGAAACAGTAAAATGTCCCGTTGTAGACATTCGAGAGGATAAAATAATAATAGGTGAGAAAGACAACGTTTGTACACTAACAAGAGAGCAGTTTAATATTTTAAGAGAAAAAATTATACTTGGTGAGCTCTAAATAGAAGGAAAAACTTCCTTCTAAATTTTTTATTTTTTATTAAGTATTTAGTCGTGTGTATATCCTGGACGATTTTCGTTATAAAGATCAATGCTGTCCTGGATGATATTTTTTAATAGATTTATTCTCTGTCCGTCAGAATAATCCTTATTTAAAATACCATAAACAGTGTTATAAAATGGATTAATAAAACCATGATGATAACCTAAAGTTATTGTCGTAAACATAGGTACCGCGTTATCACCATCGACATCATAGTAAGACTCTAGATCCTTGTATTCACCTGTTGCCCAATCTTCATTTATATGGATAAAAGTAATTTCTGTTCCATTGAAATTGATTGTTGTATTAAATAAGTCCTCTTTTTCAAAAGAAACGTTGAAAATTTGTTTAATTAGCGGATCCATGTAGTCACAGTATAGGCAGGCATCTGTTCCAAAGTCAATAAAAATCGGACCTTTATCTAAAAGATCTTTTATGAATTCGGGATGATCCTTTCCGTTTGCCGTATCAAATCTGAAGCCCAAAGAAATAACTGGATCTAGTTTAATGCAACTTAGGCAAATAATAGAAACTATTCTTGAGTACACCTCTTGGTAAGCATCTGTATAATATAGCACTCCCCCCAATGTTCCTGAAATAAGGATCAAGGCTGTTATTTGGATAGCTAGAAACTTTTTCATTTATAACTCCACTCAAATTTTATTTCGTTTTTTAGGCATGCATTGACACATTTACCACATAGAATGCATTCTGGGTCTCTGTGCATATTGGGAACATCGATACTCATAGGGCATACTTTTGAACAATAATTACAGCTTTGGCATTCCTTTTTATTTACAGATACTTGCAGAAAGCTTATCTTATTGAAAGGTGCTAGTATAGCCCCAACAGGGCAGAAATAACGACACCATCCGCGTTCAATGAGAAAGATTAATGCGATAAATAGAATGAAAATAACAAGCGCAACATAGAAGAACGAATTTGGTACGTATACCCCGGGGCTCAAGGCCATAATAGGTATTGTACCAGTAAGTATACCAACTGGACATATATCAGTAAATGTGAAGCCTATCCAGAACGGAATTAGTATCACCAGAGAAATCAAGACTAAATATTTTACATATCTAAAGTAATTTTCAGCTCTATGTTTACCAATTTTAGCAAAAATAGGTATTTTTGTATTTATCTTACGTGGAACTATACTTGTTGTACGTTGCAATAAACCAATAGGACAGACCCATCCACATACCGCTCTGCCTGATATTGTACCAACAGCTCCAAGGGTCAAGATTGGATACAGAAAAAGTTTCCAGTTTATTTTCTCAATAAGTGACGAAAAAAAGGATCCCAGATTAGATAGACTTAGTTTTTCAGATACCTTGTACACGCTAACTTCAAGAGCTCTCAGAGGACAACCCGAAGTGGCAGCTGGACAAGCATTACAATAAAAAAAGGGGTAACAAAACCCGGTTTTTAGACCCAAAGCTCCCAAGTTAGCTGAAATAAGAAAAATTAGCTGAGCTATGTATCGTTTTATCTGAAATTTCATTATAATCGCTTTCGTTTATATAATAAAATTGCTACGGTTATTGCTGCCAATACGGTTATTATTTCAAAACCTGGAGTTTTTTTGTCATTTCCCCCACTTGTACCATTTTGATTTCCGTTTGAAATAGATAAATTAACCCTGTAGCTACCGATTCCTGCCGGGATTCTTTGAGTTACGCCATTTGAAGTAATAGTGAAATAATATTCGATGTGGGTTGTCTTAGAATTTAGCAAAGTTACACTACCCTGATACTCACCAGCAGATAGTTTGGTCATAGAAGTAGTAAGAACTGGAGGGAAACACGTACCTGTTTCATCGCTACATTCTTCAACTGACAAGTTTACGGTATCTATGTTTTCTCCGCTTATATTTGCTGTAATAGTCACTGTTGATTTCCTTGTAATTTCATCTGGTGAAACTGTAGTGCTATCAACACTAGCTGCTATAACATTATTTGCAAAAAACGATGTTCCCAAAATTATTACAGCTAATAACAATAGTATTTTCATTATATTTTTCATATCTCCACACCTCAAAACTAATCAATTAATCTATCTATTATAGGAGCCAATACTGTTGTATTCTCTGGAAGACCAGGAGGTATTTCCGAATATGCACAGATACCAACTTCGCTTAAATAAAGTCTCCCCTTTTGATCAAATATACAGAGAGTTGGAATAGCCCCCTCATTCATATATTTTTCTGAAATACTCCCGTCATCCATACCAAATATCCAATTCAA
>Ga0315289_10011821_pt1 | contig 12346 bp, 15 predicted proteins | sample YL17G11_40_MG_FD_203452 | JGI IMG/M metagenome (GOLD analysis project Ga0315289, IMG submission 203452) | Sediment microbial communities from Yellowstone Lake, YNP, Wyoming, USA - YL17G11_40 | ecosystem: Environmental > Aquatic > Freshwater > Lake > Sediment | place: USA: Wyoming | collected...
TGGCAGGCGCTATATTCTCCAGCCTGTTGCTGGCTCTGTTGATGTCTACTGCTGGCGGCCTGTGGGACAATGCGAAGAAGCTTATCGAATCCGGACAGCACGGCGGAAAAGGTTCAGATGCTCACAAGGCAGCCGTAGTCGGAGATACTGTTGGAGACCCGTTCAAGGACACAGCGGGGCCCTCACTGAACACCATGATTACAGTGATGTCTCTGATAGCAACTCTGTTCGCCGCAATATTCGTAAACTACAACCTGATCAAACTGCTAGGCATAGGGTAGGCTGTTCAAGCATTTCCCCCTTCCAACTTTTCGGGTTGCTTCTGATACTGCTAGTGCCTGTTCAAAAAGCTGCTAAGATCATGACCTTCCCGGCAGCCTATAGCTCAGAATCTTGTCTGAAATGAATGTGGAGTTCAACCTATATAGGGAAAAGTGGTTCTAAACGTTTAACTTTTGGGATTCTATGGGTTTGCTGTTCTAAACGTTTCGCCTATCTATCCACGTTAGAGAATGGAGAAAGACGCTTAAAAAGAGTGATAGAAGAAGACTCTAGTCTCTAATGTAGATTCATACCGCTTTTCTTCATATGCTTGTAAACGTCTTCATATCTGTGTTCATCCTTCAACGTTAGAACGACAGATTCAGCAAAGTGATAGTCTCCCTTGTGTGTAGGCACGATTTCATAAATGGCTTGTTCAAATTGAGCGTGATGCATCGGTTTCTTTTGTTTCATTGTATCTCTGACCCTTTCCATTAAATCAAGAATTTTCTTGACTTGTTCATGCGATAAACCGCTCTCTAACGCTAGAAAAGTAAATGGTTTTGTTTCTGAATCCGCTATTTCTGCTAACATTTCGACCCGTTCTTCAAGATGCTTGACCCGTGTTTCTAACTCTCTGTTCTCTTCGCCCATTACGATTCCCATTTCAATATTAGGGGTTACTTTAATAAAAGATTTCGCATATATTGACGACTTGAAGGGGTGGAAATGGCTAAGAAAGATAAACAGAAAGACGAAGACGATTTGATTAAACTTCCACCAATGCCAAAACCAGAAGGTGAAACAGAGAAAGCTGAGGAAATAGAGAATGAGGTGATAGAGGAAGTGAAAGAAGACCCAAAAGAGGAACCAAAAACAGAGAAAGAGAATCAGCAAATGAGTTGGACACCGAAAGATGTCGAAGCACTTATCAGATTAGGCATGGAATTTCTGGGAACGAATCTTGTTGAAAAATACGTAACTTATAAGAAAAATGACGCAGAAGCAAGAAGGCACTATTTTGAAAGTGTATCAACACACAATCGAAATATGATTTGTGTTCTCATTGCCTTTCTAACGGGCATTGTCGCATTCATGAGTTTACTCACCATATTTGAAAAAGTCTCTGGTGATGCACTACTATTTCTAGTGGGCACGATAACGGGTTACATCATTATGTCCGTTCAGAGGTTAGTCTTTCCGAGTAAAGAGCCACCGATGGAAAAAACAGAAACCTAGTCTTCGCTCTCTAGCCACAATTAGGGCATTTGTCATCTATGAGGACTGCACCACAAGAAAGACAGATATAATGTCCTCTTTTTTCTCATGTTGATTGTCCACTCGAAAACTGATTCATTAATTCATTCCATTCTTTTTTGGAACAGAAACCTTCCTTCCTCAATTCTGCTTCTTGTTCTGGGTCGATTGTTGGTTCAAGTGCTAGAAAACCGTTACGCAATGCATAGAAAAAGTTGTTGCAATCTGCACAATTTTTGCAATGGTCAAGAATAGGGAAAATATCTATCGAATCGTCACCGTCAACGAAGCATTTACGCGCTTCAATTCGAACTTTGATGCATTCTTGACTGTGAAGAGGATACGTTTTTATTGCAAAAAGACTATCTAACTGTGCGATTCTCTTAGAGTTGTCTCTTTCCCAATCTGTTTTTCTGAGTTCCCATTCTTTACGCGCGTCTTCTCTTTTGGTTTTTTTGCCGAAAGTCTTTACGGTTATAGCGAAGAATTCTTCAAATGATGGAAAAGAAAACAATTGTTCAACCTTGAAATCTGATGGTTCATATTGCCTTATTTTTGGGTAACGCCTTTCAGTTCTGGCGTGGCATTTTGGACATTCTTTAAAGCCTTTCCAGTCTTCGCCTTCGCGTTTTCGCTTTTTACATCTACTGCATTTAATTTCCATTTCACTCACTTTTTAAATTATTGAGGGTGCTGTTTGTAGTAAATTCTGAAACATTTTGAGCAACAGAAGTCTTTTCCGTCATATGAAATGTAGATTCTGCATTTTTCTTGATAGGTTCGTTTGCATGTTTCACAAGTCCACGGGTCAGGAATGATGGTCACGTGCGCATCAGGAATCACCAAACCGTTTTTTCTAATCGGCATCAGATCACCGTCCTTTCCTTTTCCATTCTCGCGATCTCTTCCTCAAGCCAAGCGTCTAAGTCTCTTCGTTGATTCTCTAAGACTTTCAAAGTTTCTTTATTGAGAGTTTTCTGCAATTCGCTCATCTTAAGACCTCTTTCGTGACTTTTCTAAACAAGCCGTTGAACAGAAGGTTTGAAGTCGTCCATCTTCGTTGACGACACAGAAATAAACTTCTCCAACAAATAACGTAGAAAAGCAAAAAGCACAACTTCGAGTAGATGGACGTTTTTCATTAAATTTGCTCAAGTTGTTTCAACCTCTTTCTTTCTGCTAACTCCTGTTCTGGATATTTCTTGTGACAACTCAGACAAACTAGAATCGTATTGTTGCCAAAACTTTCTTGGAAATGGTTATGACCGCAATTGGGACATTTGTAGTCATAAGTATGACTTGTGAAGTGAGACATTTTCATTTAACCTCTAAGAATCCGTTCATTTTGCTCAAGCATTTTCACCCGTTTTTTGTCGCACTCAAAACAGTAGCCATCAAAACTAAGTATCGCGCGATGTTCCACGCCACAACCCAAGCAATAAACTGATTTTTTGTTTGGGTCTGGTTGCTTCTTTTTTAGTTGTTCCTTTTTCTGTTTCCATATTTTATTTTCAATTTCCGTGCAAAAACTACAAAGTAAGCGATTATCACCTTCTATGCAATTGCAGTTTTTCGTAATGTGTCTTCCACAACCTACACATATCTTATTTTCGGGCATTATTCCGCGCTCTTTTTTTGTTCTGTTGTTTCGGACTTTTGTTCTCGCTGTGTTTCGCGCTCTTTTCGTCTCTTCAAGAAGAGATTTCGAATTCTTTCTTCTATAACTTCTTTCGTTTCTGGAAGTGGAAACGTGAGAGTTTCAGTAAGAAATTTAATATTATCCCCTTCTTTTAAGAAGGAAAATAGAAGACCTGTGTCGCTCTTCATTTTGGAGATTTCAGTTATGATTTTCGCAGTGAAGAAAAAAATTGATCGAAATAATCCTTTATCAACTCCTTCAGGGATTGGTGCAGATGCGCGTCCTTCACTATATTTTTCCCATTTCGCGATGAATGCTTTAAGTCGTTCTTCATATTCCGCTCTGATTTTTTTCTCGTCTTGAAGTGCTTCGCTGAGTCTAAACTGGTACAATTCTATTCCTTTCTTTAGTTTTGTGTTTTCTTCAACTGAAATATTGCCTTTTGAATTCTCTAGTACGTCTCTCATTTCCTCAATTATTTCTTTGATCGACTCTTTTTCGGTTTCTAAACTTTCGTTTGTTTCTTCAACTTCTCTCTCTTCTTCTTGTTCCGCTTCGAGTCGTGTTTTCTCTTTCTTTTCCCAGTTTTCCCATCCATAACGAGAAATATAGTCTCTTTCCTCTTGTGGAAGAGTTCGGAATAGTTCTTTTCTTTTATCGTTTATTGTGCTCATACTTTTTCACCTTTTTGATTGCATCTTCGGCTTTTTTGCAAATCTTATTTCTTTCCCTTTGCTGTTTGGCTAAGACACTTTTAATTTGTTGGATTGCGCAAAATTCAGATTCATGTAATGAAATTAGATCAACGTGTGCGTCAACAAGCCATTTTTTGGAATATGTTTGAAGCAATTCTCGAAGAGCTATTTCACTTACTTTGTCCATTTTATTCACCTTTTATTGTGAAAGGCGCGCTTGAATCTGAAGAATGGGCAATTCTTTTTCGACTCAAACGCGCCATCACTTTCCACAGAGTTGAAACCTTTCAGCGTTTAGAGAAACGCGCAAAGGGTAAACCATCACCTTTTGCGATTCCGTCTGAATTAGGGTCAAGCTCGACAACTTTCGCGCCTTGTGAAATGAGAGTTTGCGCCTCTTTTGCGGTAATCCGTTTAGCCTCTGAAAATTCTAGGTTCACGCCATACTGCATTTCTCCGCATGGGTTTAAAATAATGGTTTGTTCACCATCGCACAAGCCGATGACAGTTTTCACAGAAGGTTCAGACATCCACGTAAAACGATACGGTCTGATGATCTTCGTCAGAGTCCACGATTCAAATCTTTTGTTCGGTTCAATTGAGAATGTACCCGTTAAATGGAAGAATGCGTATTCAGGTTTGAATGATTCGGGATTTCGTGCATATCGTTTCCCGACAAATTCCACTACACAAGTTTTTAAATTTCGTTCAATTTTTGCTTTCGGCTTAACTTTGATCGATTCTTCTGACATTTTTAATTTTCACTCCGTCTTTTTCCTCTCCTGACTCCAAACTTCTCAAGTTCTGATTCTTGGTTCTGGTCTTCTGGAAGGTTGATTGGAACAGAAATTTCTTTAACGTTTGTAGAATCGCCAATTGGTTCTGGCGAAGTTGGAAAAGGCAAATCAATTGTTCGGCGTTCCTTCATGCCCTGTACAGTTTTTCGCCACAATTTGTCAAGAATGGTCTGTGCTTCTGAATCGCCACTTTTTGCCTTTGCCCTTAAGTCCTTGACCATGCTTTCTACCGAACCGTAGCCGATTGGAACATTGCCGTATTGCTGTGGTGATAATGGGGCACTTCCGCTAGGTGTTTCATTTTTTTCTGGGCGATATTGTCTATATGCCGCTTCGTAGCCGACTATCCGACTTGGATTTTCTTTGAGACTCTTTCTGAGTTCTGGGTCATGAATTCCTAGAGAATCAAGTTTTTTCTCAATCTCTTTCTCTGCTACCAGTTGAAGTTTCAAGTTCCTGTCTTCGAGTTCAGCTTTAAGATTTTCAACTTCTTCGTCTGGGTTTTTCTCTTCTTTCTTGATGACGACTTCTACTTTTTGGGGTTTTTCTTCAAACGTTTCTTCGTCTTTATTTTCTGCCATTTTCTATATCTCTCCTAAACTTATTAGAATTGAAACAATTTGTTTAGCCGTGAGAAACTTGTTCTTATTGTCTCTAAAAATCATCATGCTTTCTTGAATTTTTATGTCTTCAATCTGTGCGTTTTCTATGCCTCTTTTTGAAAATGGAGAAAGTAATTGGACACTTTCAACGATTATGTTGCCGATTTTTGCAACCATCCCTCTTATTTTATCTACAGCATAGTGAACGCTTGATGCCTTTCCTTTGAGACTGATTCCGAAGCCTCTTGAGATTTCAGAAACTACGTGGGGAAACTTTGCCGTATTCCACACTTCAGCTAAAAATTTTACGAGACCAGTTCTTTTATTGAACGTTGTTTTTGTCACTTTTCCTATTTGGTTTTCTGTCACGTCATCATGCATATTGTGCATTAATATTCCCGTGTTCGGGTCGGGTTTTGTCGTAGTACCATAGAACAACGGTTTTCCTACTGCGCTTTCGGCAACTTGCCTCAAAGTCGGAAGATCGTAAGCGTTTCCGTTTCTAGAAATTCCAGTGGTTGCTAAAGTACCTGAGACTATTGCCTTTCCTCTACTCGATTCTTCGATTTTTAAGGGAGTCAAATATTCAAAACTTAAACTAGGCTTCATTTTGGACTTAACCTCTTTTTTATCTCTATTAGGCTTTCTTCGCCAATACCTGTGAACATACTTCCAAAATACAGGACAACACAACTTTTGTCCAAAAATGCCTTTGGCATATAGTTTATGCGGTTGCTTTCTGGAAGACCATCATGAATAATGATGTGAATTTCTTTCGCCAATTCACCCATAATCTGAGCTATTGGAATTTTGGTTTTCTCACTAAGTTCTTGGAAAACGCTTAAAGTGTCAGGAGTGACGTATATTGAAGTTCTTTTCTTATTTGCGTCCATATTCTCAGTCCTTGTTTTAACATGTAAGTATATGCAATCGCACTATTTAAGACTTATGGAAAACAGAACTTGTTAAAGGCTTCTTTTGCCAAACGCGAATTAATCAACTGATTAAATGACAAACCGAGTAAGGATAAGACATAAATAACCGTTTCGCCTATAAATCAATGGGCGGCACTATTATAATGCCCTTAACCTAAGCCCAATACAATGAGCGAAGGCGTTTTTCTCTCTATTTGGCGAAAGCGGTCAGAATCAAGCCGTAATGTTTAAATATGACATACGTCATAATGTCTAGTGCTCATGCGCTACCGATAGTGGTTCGCAACGTTTTGAACCACTACTGGTAGCGTGCTCAACCATTAACTTGTCAATAGAAGCACACTACTCGTAGCGTTTATACCTTTTTGGCAAACACTAGCGATTCCGTTAAATTTAAATAGGTATTTAGCTTTTGGTTTGTCAGAAGATTCGAAGGTTGAGCAGATGAGTAGAATTGGAAATTTCAACAGTCCATCTTGTCCCCGATGTTCACACACTCTAAGGCTAAACGGACACACAAAGAAAGGCAAAACTAGATTCCGATGCGGACATTGCGGATATTCTGAAACTCAAAACTCAACTGCTCACAACCGCAACGTTCGAACTTGGAACGGTGCGCTTTCAAATGACATATTGGCAAATAGCCAAAAGTCAGACTCTACGTTTGTGCCTACGGGATATAATCGTGAGTCAGAACGCAACGACTACTGAGAGAACGAGTCTAGCACGACTAATCCCTCTGCAACTATTCCCAAACCCAATATGAATCAAAGAAAGTTAGAAGACAGTATATTCATATGGGTTAGTTAGTAGTGAAGTTAGTAGTAGTATATTATAGGCATACACAACCAATAAGCACACCAAATAGGAACATCATACGTATCTGGGGAAACTATACAGCTAAACAGCACTTTCTATATCCCAGATACCAATAACACCATACCACTTCTACCCCAGATAACCAACAAGTCCATCAATCACAGTAAGCCCAGATATCCCCAGATAAAACATACTACATGTCTTCATGTTTTGTGAATATGGATGTTAAGTAGTGTGTTTAATACACTAGATATAGATAATATGCCTTGATTTAACGCCCCCCCTATTTTGATTCTTGGTTTTCAAAAACGCCTTTTCAACATTGAACCTGAACAGGATAGTCCGATCAATGAGGGATAGAAACTTAGTCAGAAACCGTCTTATGTGCTTCATTGAATAGTCGGGAATAAAGGTTCAATAATTGTCCGATAATTAACAAAAACTGTTTGAAAATCTAAGCCTAAAATACCAGTTATGTACCTTTCTATGACAATATTGGGTTGCCACTTTATTTTAACCACTTTTGTTTTCTCCATGCTTTTCAATAGTCGAATTAAGCAACTGATTAACTGGAATTGTTGAATGCGCCTCAAATCGGGGTTCTTTTGTCGTGTTCATGATTCGTTCTTGTCCTGTTGGTTATTCTATGTGAATTCTACGACAGACAGGTATAAAAGCATAATGGTTATGACATATGTAATACCACTTTCAATTCAACTTTATCCATTATGTCGTTTACTGTCTTGTTTAGTAATACGCCAGATACTACTAGGCTCTGATGATTAAAACAAGCCTAACCAGTCGTCCCCCACAACAGAGGACGCTGTTCTAAACCGCAAATCTCCAACACTAATTAATCAATTGATTAAACGGTGCAACAAGGCACGAATATAACACTAAACGTTAAAACAACCTCAATAATTGACTCCCCCGCCAATTCTGACACAGACAGAGGAGATAAGATAATAGTCCCCCAGTAGGTAGTATAAATGGCACTTGGGAATCATAGAGTTAGATAGTCTGAATGTATAGAAGGTTGTGGAATCCTACGATTTAGTCTTTTTTGGACACGAACAACGCTCTATCTTGTATTCGTAACCGCTTTTTCTAACTTCGTCTCTAGTCTTTTTTTGGAATGGTGTAAGCGAACCGCAACCTTTCTTTACTTCAACGTAGGTCGGTTTCTTGTCTGGACATATGGATAGGAAATCGGAACCTTTTCCAGTTGGCACGGCTAGGCATCCTTTACGCTCATGCTCAATCTTCTTTGTCGTTTCACAAACTCGCCCATCTGAAACCTTTTTCCGAGACATATACTATTCACTTTCTATTCAACAACTAGAATGGAACTCACTTATAAAATACTAGGACGCGATTTTATTGAAAAAGGGAAACTTAGGCGAGTGTAACGATTGAGTCGTTGACCTCTTCGAGTTCTTCATTGGTCATGTTTTTCGCCTTGTGCTAGTTTCTTGACTTTCTCTTCAAACCTTTTGAGTGACGCTTCCATTTCTTCTGGCGTGTTGATTGTTTCAGAGTATTCTTCAATCTTCCGTGTTTTCTTGTTTAGAAGTTTGTGCGTCACGGTTGTCGGGTAGGTTCTGACTATATGGTAAAGACCTTCCATGCTTCCCTTCAATTCTTCAATCTGTTTTTGCTGGTCTGCAATCAACTGAGCAAGTTCGCTTTTGGTTGCTGAAAACTCCTCTTTCAGTTTCACAATGTCTTGCCGTGTTTGAACCCCGTTTATTGTCAAGTATTCAAACGCTTTTTGGTAGCTTTCAATTATCATGGTTTCATCATAGTCGTAGTGTCCTCTAGCTGATTTGCGTTCGTGACCCATCATCAAATCCTTGCATTCTTCTTTCAAGTCTGCTCTGAGCAATGCACTATTATAGAATGAACGAAGAGTCTTAGTCTTGAAATCCTTAACCTTTTCTGAACCGAACGCCTTTTCTGCTAAAGTTTTCATTGCTTCATTGATTGTTCTGGTTTCCAGTTGTTCGCCTTTTCCTTTTGTTTGACTAACGAAAAGGTAGCCTTCTAGTGGATTCCCTCTTTCTTGAAGCATGGCTTTAATGTCGTGAACTGCTTCGTAAGATAAGCAAGTTGCTTGAACGATTCCCGTCTTTTCTCTAGGTTTCTCTAGGTAGAAGTGTTCTGTTTCTGGTTGCTCATAGATGCCTCTCAGTTGTTCGATTTTGAGGTTTGAAACGTCAATTTCAGAGAAACCTGACTGAGACAAAACCAACAATAAGGCTCTGTCTCTAAGATTTCCATGTGCATAGAGCGATTTCACGTTTTCCTTAGTCAACTTCATTCTAGTCGTGACTTGTTGCGTTTGTGTACTTGCCCAATCACCAGTCTTTAAGGCTAAAGGTAAACCGTTTCTAGAAAAGAAACTAGCAACGGTTCTAAGCAACGTCTTTACTGAGTCTGGTTTGTATTTGTCTTGTTTCTCTAGGAATTCCTTGAAACCTCGAAACTGGTTCTCAAAATAGAGCCTTTCCGTCAAGTTTTGGCTTGTTAAGTCCTTGACTCGTTTCTGAATCTGTTCGATAGGCGACATTTGAATGAAGTCTAGCCAGCGTTTGAATTCGTTCAGATAGTTTTCTTTTGTTCGGTCACTCAGACCTTTTATCCACGTTTGAACATACTGGTCTTTTTCGTAAGACCTATCTACTTTACTCATTTCTTTCCATCTCCTTTTGGGTTATAGGGTAGATAGGTTTTGCGTTCAGAACGCCAGAACCCACAGAAAAATTAAACGCTTGAAACCGCTTCCCCATATAGAGAGGGACAGGCACCGTCAGAGAGCAGCCTTCAGAGCTAACATACCCTCTTCAGAAGAAACCGGCGCGCACAAACCAGAGACTACACAGATTAGACGCTAGCAAGGTCTGACCGACGCGATATTAAAGTTGTTGGCGCCGGGAATGGGATTTGAACCCATGCGGACCCGAAGATCCACAGGCTCTCAAGGCCTGCGCATTATCCACTCTGCCATCCCGGCCCTGTCTTGAGCCAATAGCGTTGGCGGTTTCTAAAAGCTTTTGCCATTCCATAGAATCGGCAATTCGTTAGGAACCGAAAACCTATATTAAAGGAAAAACGTTCAAGTAAAGAGTGCAGCTAGAAACTGGGCCGGTAGTCTAGCTCGGTTAGGACATCTGCTTGACGTGCAGAAGGTCGCCGGTTCAAGTCCGGTCCGGCCCACCAATCAAGGCTTTTGTCAGATGGATTGGAGTTGTTCACTGAATTGATCTGTGAGAATTGTGTGATTAGCTGTTTCAAGTGGTTTCCGAAGGTCTTACTGAGATTTAAGCCAAGATTACGCGTCTTTTCGACTAAGTCCTTGTCAACGTAGAGAACAAGATTGTGTTTGTTTGCCATGTGCGAGTGCACCCGAGCGGATGCGAGGGCACGTTCAATGCTATAAGGCTGGTGCTTCATGAATGACGCATGATGAGAAAAGTGGAGATATCTCCCGAATTCCGTCTCAATTTAACCGTTTTCTTCTGAAAATAGATTGGTCAAACTGGCTTATAAGAACGCATGCAAGAATTCACTTCTTCAAGAGGTAATTCATATTGTCGATTACTTTAAGTTGTGGGGCTAATGCAAAACACCAAATACAAAATACGTCTAAAATTGGCAGGTATGGTGAAAGGAAATGCCTCTGTTTGGTAAAAAAACTCCTGAAATGTATAGTCTGCGCACGGGAAGGCTCCGACACAACTATGAAATATCTGCTAACACTCAAGCCAAATGAGAACCTTTGGGTTTGTTCTGAAGAGTGCTACCTAGAATTCGGAAAGAGAATTGTCGAGGGTGTTACCTCGGAAATGATCGGAACCAGTAGTGATAACATTTCCTACGCTTTCTGGGTAGCAATGAGACACGCCCTCGGGGAACTCAGCCCAGAAATTGGCGAAAGATTCAGAAAAATGAGTGAAATAGAGCTCTGGAGTGCTATAGAGCTCAGAAGTGCCGACAACAAGTATGAGTCTGATATTATAGAGGATTTTACGATGCGCTTTCATGAGAGTGCATCTATACTACTGGCAAGCAACCTTGAAGCAGCTGGACGTCCGCTAGATGCAGCCGAAGTCTATGAATCCTTGCATATGTATGACAAAGCACGTGCATTACGTGAGAAGGAAAAACGAATAGTGGTTAGAGAAGTCTCAGTAGATCTGAACTCATTATTGCAGCAAGTTAAAGATGGGGGCATCGTTGCAGTTTATCGTTGTCCGCATTGTGGAGGAAAACTGAAAATTGACAAAGAAACAAGTGCTGAATCTCTAAGAACCTGCGAGCATTGTGGTTTAGAAATTGAAGTTATGGAGTTGGCTGACTTCCTCAAAACTGCACTCTCTTGAGCGCGTGAAGTTAACCGCATTAAAGCGCGCGCTTTAGTCTTCGCTGAGAACGAGAATGATGACACAATATCAACGAGCGTGGAGATTTCCTCTAGGGCAAAATGAAATACGAAGAGTTATGAAGAAAAGTGCAAGTGGATAAAAGAACGCCTCAAATGGAGTTGTATTTGAGACCCCTTGACAGTTAGACAAAAATCATATAAACCAAATGAGCAACTAACCAAGGGTTGTGTGCTCAATGAGTGAAAAAGCTCATGAAAGACCTATAACCATAACTGCCGTTTCAATTTGCTTTCTGGTCTTCGGATTGATATGGCTCATTGCTATGGCATCTGCATTTTTCGTCGGTGCAATAGTGTCGGGAGTCGCTATCATAGGAGATATTGTATCAGATGTCTTCGGCGTTGTTGCTCTTTTGAGCATGCTGGTAGGCGTTGTAGACCTGATAGTCGGATATGGACTTTTGAAAATGAAAAGATGGGCTGCTATATTAGGTATGCTTCTTTCTCTTGTAGGAGCAGTCATTGAGAACGTCTTAGGAACGTTATTCATAGCGCCTATGTATATGGGTGGGTTCGGACACATGACCTATGTGTCGTTTGCGTTTTCTTCCCTTAGCCAAGCAAGCATGTGGGTCAACTTTATGCTGTTCATTGCAGTAGTAGTCTCATGGAAGAGTTTTCAAAGTGAAATGGCCTAGTTGGGCTTGACTCGATCCAGCTATGACTTTTCCGCAAAATCAAAAAACAGCAAAACAACATCTGAACACCGCGCTCTTCGAGCGCAACCAAGCCTACCTCTTTCCAACCTCTTAGTTCTTTGCAACTCTTAAGAATTGTCGTGTTTAGTAGCTTTGTAGACAAACACGGCTGTAATGACCCAAGCAAGTGCTGACAACCCTGCCAGCACCCAAGTCTTGATCAAGTATATGTAGATGAATAAGTCAACATCGTTGATTC
>Ga0315289_10011823_pt1 | contig 12345 bp, 10 predicted proteins | sample YL17G11_40_MG_FD_203452 | JGI IMG/M metagenome (GOLD analysis project Ga0315289, IMG submission 203452) | Sediment microbial communities from Yellowstone Lake, YNP, Wyoming, USA - YL17G11_40 | ecosystem: Environmental > Aquatic > Freshwater > Lake > Sediment | place: USA: Wyoming | collected...
AAAAAAGTTTGCCAGTTCAGATGCTGGGGATACTCGCCCGGCCCCATCGTTTCTTCCAAAATGATCACGTCGAAGGTTTGCCCCGTCAGTGCCTGCCACGTTGCTTCTGGAAATGGTCCCGTGTCAGTCGCGTACAGGAAGCGATAGCGTCCGTCATCCACGCTGTAGAACAAGGATTCGATCCGTCCTTCCGCGTGAAACGCTTGATAGGACGCGAAGCGATAGTCGTTGTGTTCCCAATTTTCAAACGGCGCGACAGTCTGCACATCCGTCAACACGTCGTCCAAGTTGGGAAACGCGTTTTGGATTGTTTGCACCACGTCGGAGGGAGCGAATAATTTGAGGCGCGGCGGACGAATGCCCGTCATGCCTGGCTTCCTGAAGACAAGGTTGACAAGATGAAAATGATCGCTGTGCCCGTGTGTCACCAAGATCGTGCGGATCGTCGAGAGACTGGTGTTACCGCGATGCGCTGACGCAACAAGGTCTGGTCCCAAATCCAACAGCAAATCATCGTTGACGAGGAGTGAACTGCGGAGCCGCACGTTTCGTCCGCCCAAAATCCGTGCCTCGCGACACCGCTCGCACTCGCAAAAGATATCGGGATAACCTTCCCCGGCGCCAGTGCCCAAAAATGTCAAACGCATTGACAAATCCTTTCCGCGTAGAGTGACTGAATCAGTTGGCAAACGGCAACACAAAATTTGCCGGGGCAGGCGTCGTATCGTCGGCGTCCAAGACTTGCTGACCGCGCCAAGTCAATAGGGATTGTCCGGGCACATAGTCTTGATTCAGCAGAAACGCCTTTCGCACATCCGTAAACGTCAACGCACAGTTCGGCGAATTTTTTCCGGGATAAACGAAAAAGCGTAGCGCTTCGATCTGATTCCCCGTTGTCCCCGGCGGCAATTCGATTGTGCCGCGACGCCAGCCCTGACTCTGGATTTGCAAACTGTCGGTCGCGTGATCGGACGAGTACCAGCGTTCGCCGCCGCGCAATTTCACTTGCAGCGCGAGTTTCGCATCGCACGATGGACTCGCGGGGTTGCTCCTGAATTCGACGTACAAGTAATTGCGCGGATCGCTCACTGCGCGCGTGTCCGGATCGCCGGTGCGTTCGGTCAGCGCTTGCTTTTCGCGTTCCCATTCTTCCGCCATCACGCGATATGTCCATGGATGTTGATCCATCATTTCTTCGCGCGCGACATCGGGCAACGTTTCGGTTGGGACCAATGCAAAACGATATGGTGAAGTACCGGTATCGGCAAAGAGATTGTTGCGGGTCACATCTTTCAAAACAGGATGTTGTCCATCTTTCCTGCCACGAAAAATCGCGGTGTTGTGATCCTTGTCCTGATATTCGTCCCGCGTCACTTCTCCTTGCGCGTTCAGAACGACTCGGTACACCCACTCGATATCGGTCAAGCGTCCCCAGCGCGCCATCAACGCATCCGGCACAGTGCCGCCATCCTCGTTGCTGAAAATGATCGTGTACTGCATCGTCGTGGCTGTCGCATCGCGCGTGATCTCGTGATACATCCAGAGCGGCGTGTCGCTGGAGCGCGATTCGTCGCGGCCGTACAGGATCGGCGCGTGCGCCATCACTTGGTACAGCGGATCGATGCGCGCATAGACGCGCGTGGTGATTTCGTCCACGCGGACTTCTTCCGCCTGCGGCGCAGATTTCGTCGGCTCAAAATAAAGCGCGACGCGATGTTTGCCCGCGTTCAAATTCCCCACCAATGTTTCGTACGTGAACGATGTTTCGCCGCGAAACAAGACGACATCCGATTTGTACGCGCCGTCCACGTGAATCGAAATCGTGGCGGCTTCCGCGCCAAGGCGATTCCACGCGGTGCCGGGCGCGCTCGCGCGCAGCGATAGCGCAACTTCGCCGTCGGTGGAGAGTGTGATTTCTTTTTCCAGAGCCAAGACACCCGAGGGCGACGCGCCGGTTGGTGTAGGCGGCACGCTAGTTGGTGTGAGCGGTGCGGGGGTGCTCGTTGAGCATGCGATCAGTGAGCAAGCCCAAAAGACTAGAAGAGTGATTGATGTGAACCTCATGTTTCTCCAGTTACCTTGAAAGTCGCCGACTTGGGAAACGAGGATCACAGTCGGTCCGGCGTGTTCGTGCAAATAGCGTCCACATCCAAAGTGCGAAGAACCTCCAACTCGCTCGGCCGCTCTTCGTGCCACAGCACGATGCCCAAGCCCGCCGCGCGCAACGCGCTCAAAAGCTCAGGCGTGAGCAAGGTGTGCGGTTGTGGATGGCGTCTTTCCCAACATAGATGCACGTAATCGGCGTTTGCCGCACGGGTCATCGCGATCAGTTGATCGGCGGGGAAGACGGGACCGATGAGCAACGATGTTGCGATTTCCGGCGCGAGGTCTTTCACTTCTTGCACCAGCGGCGCGAGAAATGAACCGACGATCACTTGACGGCGGTCGGTGAAATTATGGTCGCGCAAAATTTTTACGGCAGCGGGCGGCGTTCCTTCGCCCTTGAGTTCGATGTACAAACCATGCTTGCCGCGCACCAGAGCGATCACTTCAGGCAACGTCGGGATTTGTTCGCCTTGACCGGCATCCAGTTGCTTCAGTTCCGCCAGCGTCATATCGCGGATCGCGCCGCGTCCATTCGTCGTCGCTTCGACGCTGGCGTTGTGCATGATCATCACGTGACCGTCTTTGCTGAGATGCGCGTCCAATTCGCTCATCTCTGCGCCCATCTCGATCGCGCGACGAAACGCGCGCAAGGTATTCTCTGGCTCGTACGCCGACGCACCGCGATGCGCGACGACGAGATATCGGCGTGGTGTTTTCATACTTCCCCTTTCTGTAATCGCGCGATCCACCAATCCATCCGCGCGGGCACCCATTCAAACAAGGTTTGCCAAGGAATGAGCAAATCTCGGGTCACTAGAAATTTCTTGTTCCAGACGAAAGCCGGAGTAAACGCGTGCTTTTTCAGTTGGGCAGTCACCAGCGCATCAACGGCGGGATTTTTGCGAAGATCGAGAATACCTTTGAAGAGGGGCGTGACCCACAATCCTCCTGTGCCCGCGCGGGGACCACATCCTTCCAATGTTTTCACCCGGCGTTCGTTGATCAAGATTTCAGGTTTCGGCGCGAACGCGTGCTTCCCCGGTTCGGAATACACGACCGGATGATAACCGCCGCCTTGCGTGACGACGCGCACTTTGCCATCGTTGAGCACCATCGCGTTAGAACCACCGTGCCAACTCGCTTCGGCGAAAACGACTTTGCCGTTCGCGCCGACGTACGCCCAGGTGTGTTCCAACTCGTAGAGATGTTGAATGTCCCAGTCCCACCAAATCGCGTACTCGATAGCGCACGCGGCGGGCGCGTGATCTGCGCTATGCAATTCGATGCGGCGCGGAAACGAAGGCGAATCGCCATTCGCTGTGAAAATCGTGTAACCGACTGCGAGCGGCAGGAAAGGTTCTTTGTGGTCGAAATAAATGAGGGGCGCGTAACGCGCGGCGAGGTCGCGCGCCTTGCGGCTTTGCCGTGGACGCGGAACGCGCGATCCGTTAACAATCGTCATGTTGTATTATCCATTTTAGTTTTTGTATGGAAACGCGGAGAACACGGAGACGCACTCAGACATCTCCGTGTTCTCCGGTAGTCAACTATCGTCCATGATCAATCCAGAAGCGCTTGCTCGGTCTGCGGATCGAAGAGATGGATTTTTTTGCGATCCAACGTCAGGGCGACGGAGGCACCGATCGGAGCGTTGAAGGTCGGCGGAGCCAGGACGCGCACCGGCGTTGCTTGCACGTGCAGATTAGCCAGCATATCGCGCCCCAACGGTTCGATGACGTAGACCTCCGCTTTGGCGTCGCCGGAGTCAGTCGCCACGGTGATGTCTTCGGGACGAATACCCAGAATGACTTCGCGCCCGACTCCAAGCGCTTTCACCTTCTGCGCGATCTCGCCTGCCAGCGGCATTCGGATGCCCTCGCCCACGAGAACCACGCCGCCGTCTTTTTCTTCGATCCGAATTCTCAAAAAGTTCATCGGCGGACTGCCGATAAATTCGGCGGCAAAGAGCGTCCGCGGATGATCGTAGAGTTCGTGCGGCTGACTGTAGGCAACCAGTTTGCCATCCTTGAAGAGGGCGATGCGGTCAGCCATGGTCATGGCTTCGAGTTGATCGTGGGTGACGAAAATCGTGGTGATGCCCAGGTCTTTCTGCAGCCGCTTGATCTCCGCGCGCATCGCGATTCGCAGTTTGGCATCCAGGTTCGACAGCGGCTCGTCCAGGAGCAGAAGGGATGGCTCCTTGACCAATGCACGTGAGAGCGCCACGCGTTGCTGTTGACCCCCGGAGAGTTGTCCTGGCTTGCGATCCAAAAGCGCTTGTACTTGGACCAACTCTGCCATCTTCTGCGCGCGTTGGCGGACTTGTTCTGCAGGAAGTCGTTGCAGGCGCAAAGGAAAGACGATGTTTTCATAGACTGACATGTGAGGATAGAGCGCATAGCTCTGAAAGACCATACCGATCTTGCGATCTTTGGGCAGGAGATCGTTGACCACCTTTTCGCCGAAGCGAATGTAGCCGGCGGTCGGTTTGTAGATGCCGGCGATCATGAGCAGCGTCGTCGTTTTGCCGCAACCCGAAGGACCCAGGAGGGCGACGAACTCGCCGTCTGGCACCTTGAGACTGACGCCGTCTACTGCCTTGACCTTGCCAAAGTGTTTGCTAATGTTGTCCAGGAAAAGTTCCATGCTCTGCTCCTGTGATTATATTGGGAGATGAGAAATGCGACATTCGATGATCGGGCTAGCGAATTATCCGCCTCCCTTCATCCCGCCGCTGTATAGATTCATCAGGTAACGTTGCGTGAAGAGATAAAAGATCAGCACCGGCACAAGTTGGAACAAGCCCACCGCGGTAATCACCCCGTAATTGACAAAGGTGTAATCGCCGGTCAGACTCTGCAAAAAGACCGAGATGGGCTGGATTGAGGTGGTCACCAAAAAGGTATAGGGAATGATGTATGCCCCCCAACCGCCTAGGAAAGAGAAAATCAGCAAAGCCGCTAGCCCCGGTCGAATGATGGGCAAGACGACGGACCACCAGGTTCTCAAGCGCGAACAGCCGTCAATCAGCGCCGCCATCTCAATGTCCCAGGAAACATTGTCGTAAAAGCCCTTCATCAGCCAGATGCCGAGCGGCAAACTCAGCGACACGCTGACCAGGACGACTCCCAGAATCGAGTCGTAGAGTTTCACTGCGCGCAAGACGAAAAAGATGGCGATCAGAAGGGTGGCGCTGGGAAAGGCGTGCAGGATGATCGTGAAAGACAGGAACATCCGCCGGCCCGGAAACCTGAGGCGGGACAGCGCGTAACCGGCAGCCGAAGAAATCGTCACATCCAAAAGCCCGAGCGGGATCGCAAAAGCCAGTGTGCTAAGTAGCACTTGCCAGATACTGGGACGACTACGGATCGGCTCGACGAGAAAGCGCCAGTTCTCCAGGGTCAAGCCCTCGGGTCGAAGACCATAGGTCCGGACCGACAACGAAGAGATGATTAGCCATACGTAGCCGACGAGGATCGGTGTCGTCAGAAGAATCAGCAGAATGTACGGGATAGCAGACCGCAAGCGTTGAATCATGACAGAATCCCCCTAAAGAACTTCTATCTTCGGCTCAGCCACCATTTCGTTGAATCGGAATACGCGCAGGTAAACCACTGAAGCCACAATCCCGATGACAACCAACACGGCAGCCAGTGCCGAGCCAAAACCGAACTCGGTGTTGCCCAAGTAATTGGATAGCGCGGTGTGATACGCGTACAGCGCCCAAACCTCGGTCGTGTAGAAACCCGGACCACCATTGGTCAAGAGCAGAATCTGCTCAAACGATGCAAGGAGCGACAGCGTTTGATAGGCGGTGACGAAAAGCAGGGGCCAGCGGATGAGGGGAATCGTGATGCGCCAAATGATTTGCCAAGCAGAAGCCCCATCCACCCGCGCCGCCATAATGTATTCTGGCGGGATGGATTCGATAGCAGAGGTGAAGATGATCATGCCGAAAGAGGTACCGATCAGTCCATTCGCCACAATGACGGCTACCATGGGGTAAGAGTAGAGCCAGTTTTTGGCTTGTCCCCCCAAGACCGTCGTTACGAACTGACTGAGGATGCCGGAGGGGGCATCCGCCAGCATGTACTGAACCATAATGATGTAGATTACTGCTGGGGTGATACGAGGCAAGAGCCATAGGGCACGGAAAATGGCACCAGCAGTTTTGTTGATGCTGGTGGTCAACAGAGAGATGACCAGAGCCATGCCAACACTAAAGAAGACCAGCGTAAAGATCACATAGGTCACCGTGTTAGTGAAGATCTTGATCGTGTATGGCGATATATACATTCTCTCAAAGTTGCCCAGCCCAACGAAGTGCCAACGACCGGCGAAAGTGGAGGTTGCCAAGTCGGTCAGACTGATGAGAACGGTCAAGATCACCGGCAGGAAGAAAAAGAGGAGCACCAAGATGATCGCTGGTCCCAGGAAAATTAGGGGTGTGAAACCAGAACGTAGGTGTTGCATGCGCTTGCCGCTCCCGGTCGGACCGGATAGAGAGACGGCACCGCCCTTTTTTGCCACGTTACTTTTGGATGTCATAGTTTACCTACCTGACCAGGACTACCGATAGATGGAGACTCGGTGGTGGGGCTACTGGAGATGGGTTTGTGGGGGCAAACAGACCTGCCCCCACAAATGTCAGGTGCTACTTGAAGATGACATCATTACCCATTTGGGCTTTGAGTTCATCCTCAACCAGTTTGACTGCCTGATCCGGCTTCATCTCCCCGGCGGCAACAGCCGTCAGGGCTTTCCAGGTGATGTTATCGTATATGCTGAACTTGGAGTGATTGGGGATGAACTTGGTATAGTCCAGCATGTACGTGGTGGACTGGAGGAACTTGGCATTGGCGTAGGCAGGGAAATTGCTCTGGGTCTTGTTAATTGCAAGGTGGCTCGACCCAATGGCGTGGAGGGTATTGAGGTCATCGGCGCTAGCGAGCATGATCAGCCGGAAGGCAATCTCCGGATACTTGGACTGACTGCTGACCATGTAGACCAGAGGGTGAGTGACGGTCGTCGGTTTGCCGCCCTTGGTCGAGGCAGGGATCAAACCATAGCCAAGGGTGTCAAACAGGTACTTTTCGCCACCCTTGTCTGCCACAAAGTTCGTTGCCCAGTCAGCCCACTGCCAGATACCGCCGAAATAGAATCCAATGTTGCCGCTGGTGACGCCAGGGTACACAACCTTCGAGGTGCTGGCACCGATGCAGTCCTTGCGACTGACGGCATAGGTGTTGAAGGCATCGTAGAAGAACTGGTAGTACTTCGTCCAGGCATCTTTGGACATGATCAGCTTGCCGGTCGCCGGATCCTGGAGTTCGCCGCCAAAGGAATAGTAGAATTCGTACCAGTCGTTCCCTTGGCCCCAGCGCGTCCAGAAGCCGTTGCCTTTCTCTACAACACCCTTGTCCTGCATCTGCTTGGCGGTTTCCAGCAGGTCTTGCAGAGTAAACTGGCCGCTCTTGACTTTGTCGGGTAGACCGTTGATGTCCGCGTCAGACCAACCGAGTTTTTTCAGAGCCACTTTGGACCAGAACATGGGTCGGGCTTCAGTATCCTGGGGAATTGACCAGCGCTTGCCCTGGTATTCTGTGGATTTCCACAACGCGGGGATAATGTTGTCTGTTACGGAGGAGTACTTTTTGATCAGGTCATCGAGGGGGAGGATGTAGCCATTATCGCCCCAGTTGGCGCCGTCTTCATGGCCGGAGAGAATGATGTCGGGACCAGTCTTTGCTTCGAAAGCGAGGAGTGCTTTCTTTTTGTAATCAGCCCAGCCAGCGCTGTCAATGTTGGCTTCTACCTTAACGGTAGTCTTACCACCTAATTCTTTGTTCAGCCGCTCGGCGGCGGTGACGATGTTTTTGCCCCGATACTCTTCAACCTGGTTGGCTTGCACCCAGACTGTAATGGTAATGTTGGCAGGGAGTTCGGCGGCGGGGGGGGCAGCCGCAGGACCCGCAGACGCACAGGCACTGACGATGAGGATCGTGGTGATCGCCAGAGCCACTAGAATGAACCAACGCTTGTAAGATAACATCTTTGTTGATCTCCTTTGCTCTCACTACCCCGGGCGCGTTGCCCGGGACGAATGGGTCACTTAAACGACAATTCGCAAAGACGTTGTTTGCTGATCTTTCTTTCGACCACCTCCCTTCGACTGATTCGGATCACGAGACAGACAAACTTGATTATAGTGTAGCACATCGGAATCCCATTGTCAAATGCTGATATGCAAATGTTTGCGCGCCGCGCGAGCGCGACGTGGCGTGTTGTCAATGTCCGTGTTTCTGACACCACTGCGAAATCGTCCGTACGCGTTCGATGGCTTCTTCGTCCGCTCCTTCGGGTACTTCATCGGATATGCCCAGAACCAATCGCGGGTGAAACAGGTTCACGACTCGTTCGGTGGTCTGCATCAACTCCTCGCGCGAAAAAGTCGGCAGAAACATAACCGCCGGAATGCCATCCAACAGTACTTTGTCTCCGATGTGTTCCTTGATTTCCTCCAGCGAGACATCGCCCTGGGGGCGCGGAGTCAACGCTTCGTAACCATCGAAGGGCAGATGCTTGAGGTACTTTAAGAGTGAGTGAAAGTACCCGTCAATGTGGATGTGAGTGTACTTGCCCGCCTTTCTCAATTGACTGGAACGTTTTTCATAAAATGGAATCAGATACCGCTCGAAATATCTGGTTGAGAGAAATTGCTCGTGCATGTTCTCGCCAAAATTCACGATCTTTGGTTTACGACTGGCAGCAATCTCGGCGTACAGTTGATCGTACGACTCGTCAATCACCTTGAATGTTTCTTCAACTTCGGCGGTGTAATCTGCGAGCGCATAGATAAAATGCTCGAACTTCATCCACACGATCGCCATCGCTTGGTACGGACTTTTGGGAAGCCAAAATTGCGGCTCACCGCGCTCTCCCATAAACCGGCTTCCTTGCTCCCAGTATTCCTCTGAAAAGGAATACGTCATATGCTGAATCAGCCAGCGCAATTTTTTCAGATCAGCGGGCTGTTTGACCGGGAATCCCACCTCGCGCCAGGTTTTGTCCACAGTCAGTCGCGATGTCTCCGTGAGTTCGCCGTAGGGAGTTTCGTACACGATTGTTTTTTCGTCGCCAGTGGATTTTTCGTGGACATGTACTTGCGGCGAGATGCTCTGGACAACCGGATAAGGCATCTCGGTGTAATAGTGGGTGTATCTCATCGACACGTGGAGATCGTCGAGGAGTCCCAGCAGACTCAAGTTCTGATACTTAGATGGCAAGTTGCCGAAGGTTTTGTGCCAATCGTACCAGGGTTCCAGGCGCGGTTGAAAAAAGACGTGCGGCAATGGCTTGCCGGAAAACACATTCAAATTCATTTCACGAAAGGTCATCGTAGTATCCATTCGAGAACCTCCTCGTTCTTGCGCTGGCGATCTACCAACGATACTATGGATTGCTTGGTGTCCCAATTATACTACATCCACGCGCCCAGCGTATTGCAGACCGGACATACAGTGTAGCATCTTGGAAACATCCTGTCGGGTCGAATTTCTGAGAGAGGATCGCATCTGGATTTGACGAGTGCGCCAGGTTTTGCCAACGATTCGCGCCCTCGGTGTTAGCGAAAAGATCGCAAGCCATGTTTTTTCGCTCTTTCTTAACGATCCGACGCTATCATCGCACGCACATTCGCCGCGAGTTCCTGCCAGTGTTCCGCGTAATATGCTTGCACTTCCAGCAGGACCCAACCGGCGTACCCATATTGTTTGAGGATGGACAAAATTTGATTCAGTGGAATCTTGCCCCACCCAGGCGGCGCGTGGCTGTCCGCTTCGCCGAACGCCAAACGCTCGTGTACCGACTCCGCCCAATCGTCCAGCCGACCAAAGTTGTCGTGGAAATGCAGATGCTTGATCTGAGGCGCGACGGCGCGAATCGTCGCGAGAAAATCGCCGGGCACATGCGGCGCGGCAAGAAACGCATGACCGACGTCGAGACAAATGCCGACGTTCGGCGCGGCAATTTGCTTGATTTGTTCATTGATCAAGTCGAGCCGCATCCCTTGATGATATAGCGCGATGTCCTCCGCGCGCTTGCCGTGTCGTTTCAACGCGGCAAATTCCCACAGATGCGGATCGCGATTTTCTACGGCGATGACGATGCCGCGCCGTTCCGCTTCCGGTGCCAGCTCTTGGAGTGCCCTAGTTTCTCTTTGCCACAACGCGCGCAGTTCCTCTGTGTCCGGCAAATCGCGCGTGTCTTGATCGGCGGAGCGCAAAGCAATCTGTGCGCTATGGTACACCATCACCTCAGCGTGAATCTGCGCGGTAATCTCAAGGTAACTACGAAATACTTGATGCCCCAACCCGGTCGGCTCGGTCAGTTGCAAGTTACACGGCGGATGAACTGTGTAGCGCATCGGATAACGCGCCAGCACCGCTTTGACGCGATCGAGTTCCGCTTGGTCAATCTGTCCGTGACGGACGATGGGAAACGCCACCGGCGAAAATTCGTACGCGTCGAACCCGGCTTGCTGGACGCGTGCCAGTGCTTCCTTCAAGCGATCCAGGTGACCATCAATGACTTCAGCGTTACAGTTTATTCCAATTCCACGAAACATTGCTCTCCTTTTTATCTCTGCGGCATAATCATAGCCATGCCGATCTGTAGCGTGTTCATGTCCGGTGACCAGGACTCGCGGACAGAAAGCTCAAGCGCAAAATCGGCCGCCATGTCTTTCAAACCACCCACCAGACGACCATTTGCTCGGCGAATCACTTCTCCTCGGATAGTTCCATAAAAAAGCAATTCCAAACCCAATGGATCATGACGCTTTTCACAACGGTCGCCAGGGATGTCGTATGGAGCGATGACGCCGCAAATGGGACATTCGTCAATGTAAGGGTGATAAGGATTTTCCGGCTCGGGTTCATAGTGGACGCTCGTTGCCAGGCGCCAGAATTTGTGCGGCTTGCTAGTGATCTCCACCTGCCCCTGGTGTTGGTTGCGCGGCGGCAGGTGGCTAAAGTAATAGCGAATGTGCAAATCGTGATAGTGATCGCGCGCGGGATTGGCTAGCCCTGTTACCGGTTGAACGTGATGAAGCCTGCTTTGTCCATCGGCACATTCGAGATTTGTAGTCGGAGAGAGACTCGTTTCAAGTCCAACATATTTTTCAAGACTCGTTAGCACGAAGGGCATCGCATCGAGATAAGTAGGCGCAAGGGTGTGGCTGATGTACAACCAACCGTTTGGATAGCGCGGTGGTTGAAAGCTACTTTGGGGTGGCAAATCGATCACGGCTTTGTGCTCCTCATCGTACAGGTCATTGCAGATACAGTGGATTCGTCATCGCTTTCAGGGATTCATCAGTCGCTCTGAGTTCGGCGCGGACGTACCAACTCTCGCTCACGATCAGCTCAGTCGTTGTCGTCGCATCCGCGTCCGCGAGGTCTTGTCGAAACAGTGCGCTCTTTTGATCGAGCAATTGTAACTGACAGCCCGCGCCACGCTGACAGTGAATCTGAATCGTCAATCTACCATTCGTCGGACGCGGCAATTGGTCACCACCCATCGCCGAAAAATTTTCTCCCGAACGCAAATCAACGAACGCGCCGTCCGGTTCATCCGACAGAATAATGTGACCTAGCCGAATCGCATCCAGGATTGCCGATGCATTCGGACTTCCCGGTACGTATACCCAAACTGTTGGCGTGCCGAGCGCGCGCGGGGGCTTGTTCTCCATCTCTCTTTGCCGATGCCAATCGCTTCCGCCGATGGCAGGGATACGTCGTCCACTCTCCAATTGCCTAACCCAGAAATCGAGTGCGATTTGATTGCGCAAAGTCCACGGACCGTTCCAAACTTCGATGCAGCAATAATTTGTGACAGATTCATAGTCCCACGGTGGGCCCAAGGGTTCCGGATGACCACACGCTGTCACCGCGCCTCGATCATTCGCGAATTGGATCGCGGCTTGCATAGCTTCGCGGCATTGAACGCGAAAGTCCACCCAGTCAGGAATGCCCCAAATGTTGAAATGTCCTTTGTACGTCGTTGCCTCGACGCCGCGAATCAGGATGAGACCGGGGTCGTGTAGATTTTCCAATTCGCGCTGACTCGCAGTGGTGTTGTGATCGGTGATTGCCAAGAAATCCAAACCGCGCTGATGGGCAAGCCGGACGACAGCCGAGGCATCACGATCGCCATCGCTGTGCCAAGAGTGACAGTGTA
>Ga0315289_10011824_pt1 | contig 12344 bp, 8 predicted proteins | sample YL17G11_40_MG_FD_203452 | JGI IMG/M metagenome (GOLD analysis project Ga0315289, IMG submission 203452) | Sediment microbial communities from Yellowstone Lake, YNP, Wyoming, USA - YL17G11_40 | ecosystem: Environmental > Aquatic > Freshwater > Lake > Sediment | place: USA: Wyoming | collected...
TTCGTTTATCAAATGGCTATAGTCTTTTTATTCATTTAAAGCTAACCGGACAGCTTATAATTAAGAATGAAAAAGATCAGGCAGAAAAGTATACGCATATTATTTTTTATTTTTCTGATGACAGTAAATTATTTTTTAATGATTTGAGAAAATTTGGCTATATAAAACTTGTCAAACCTAATGAATTAGATAAGGAATTAAACAGAGAAAAATTTGGGCCTGAGCCTTTAGAAAAGAGTTTTACTTTAGAGAAGTTTAAAGAATTAATAGCAAACAGGAAAATAACAAAAATAAAGCCATTATTAATGGACCAGACATTTATTGCCGGAATAGGTAATTTGTATGCGGCTGAAATTTGTTTTTATGCTGGAGTTAGACCAACTAAACCAGCCAATTTGTTGAAACAAGATGAAATAAAGAAGCTTTATAAAGGTATTAAAATAATTTTACATAGCGCCATTAAAAGGGGAGGCTCCTCGGTAGATACTTATGTTGATACGAGGGGCCGCCAAGGCAAGTTTGTTCCTTATCTGCGGGTATATGATCGCAAGGACAAACCTTGCGCTAAATGTGGCGGCAAGGTAAAGATGATTTCATTGGCTGGACGCGGCACTTATTTTTGCCCGAAATGTCAGAAGTAATATATTAAATAAAAAACCTCCAAATAAATAAGAAGGTTTTAAAATTAGATTGGTTAATAAAGTAAGTTTATAAGGTAAGAGACAACAAAGCCAATAAGAGCACCGACAAGAACTTGCGGTAAGGTATGCCCCAATTGTTTATCAATCAATGGTAAATCCTTTCTATCAGCCTCAGGTAGTTTGCTTACTAATTTTAATAATGCCTGACCATAATGAGCCACATGCCGGCGGAAGACAAGGGCATCTGAAATAACGAGTAATGAAAAAATAACACTAATGGCAAAAAGGCCAGAATCGAAGCCTTCTTGATAACCAACAATTGTGCATAATGAAACAACAAAGGCTGTATGAGAAGAAGGCATACCACCGTAGGTATTAAGCAGGTTTTTCAAGTTAAAATTGCCTCTGATGCCATCGAATATCAATTTTAGAGCCTGGACGGCTACCAAGGTTAAAATAGGTGTTAAAATAATAACTGAAACCATATGGATTTTATATATTCAATTATATTAGGTATTATACAGGGATTATCTGAGTTCCTGCCTATTTCTAGTTCAGGACACCTCGTGATTGCGCATGATTTACTAAATTTTGGTTTTGTTGATAATCTTAGCTTTGACGTCGCACTTCATGTCGGAACTTTGTTGGCATTAGTTTTCTTTTTTTGGCGCGATATTTACAAATATATTATAGCTTTTTTTAAAAGTTTTGCCAAATGGGATTTACCCAGCACCACAGAAGACCATCACACCTTTATTGGAAAGTGGAGCAGAGCAGTGGTGCTGGGTTTAAAAAATAATTTCGACCAGCGCATGGCCTGGTTTATTATTGTTGGCTCAATCCCAGCCGGCATCGCCGGTTTTTTATTAGAAAGCAAGGCTGATTCTGTTTTTAGGAATCTTTTGTTAATCGCTATTTTGCTAGCATCGATTGGCATCCTCTTTATTATTTTTGAGAGAATTTCTCAAAAGACGAATGACTTGAGTAACTTAAGCTGGAAAGGTGTTATCGTAATAGGTTTAGCGCAAGTCATCGCTCTTCTACCCGGTGTTTCTCGGTCAGGCATTACTATGTTGGCTGGGTTGTCGCAGAAGCTCAAAAGGGAGGAGGCGGCAAGATTTTCTTTTCTATTATCAGTTCCAGTGGTGTTTGGCGCTGGCTTACAAAAATTATTTGAAGCTGTCCATTCCGGCTTAACTAGTCGGGATTGGCTTGTTTTGCTGGTAGGGTTGATGACAGCCGCTATCGTGGGCTATCTGGTGATTAAATTCTTATTAAAATATTTAGCCAGTCATTCCCTAAATGTTTTCGCTTATTATCGTTTTTTGCTGGCGGCTGTGGTGGTTTTGTGGCTGATATTTAGATAGCTTTAAAAAAACCGTAGGTCGGGGCCAGGCCCCGACCTACTTTTGATTATGTAATTTTTATATAGATCTTTAAAACGGAAGCTCTGATTGGGTGTAATCAATCTTTTTTCTTGATGTCCACCAATAATATACTGTTAAAACTACACCGATGGCTAAAAAAACCCATGGCCACCATAAATATGTATTTTTACAGAAATATTTGAAATAACCGATTTCACCAAGCGCTGTTAAAAAAAGAGGAATAATCCACCAGCCCCGTACTCTTTTTACGCGGTATCTTTTGATAAAGAGATAATATACAAGTAGAATAATTCCATAAATAATAAGTATCATCACAATAATCCAGTTACGCCAGTTTTTACATACAGAGGCAGGTTGTGTGGTAGCTTCCTCTTTTTTCTCTGGAGAGACAGTAACCGTATTAGTATTTGTTGTTTCCTGGGTAGCAACGCCTAAGACTTTCGGCTTTGCAGTTTGAGTGGGTTTTGTTTCGGTTGGCGCTGGCGGTGAAGGGGTTTCAGTGGTAATACTTGTAATAGCACCCTTGACAATCACACCGACTGAAGTTTTGGCATTGTTTATTTCCGCAGCCGCAAACCCCACACCACCTTGAGTTGCTGTAAATAAACCAGTTTGGTCAATGGTACCAATTTTTAGCTCGGTTGTCCATATCAATTTAGCATCAAAAACCTCATTGCTGTATTTATCAAAGCTTCTGGCAGAAAATTGCTTTTTTTGTCCTAAAGCGACAAGAGTCGGCCGATCATTAGGAGTAATAATAATAGAATTAACAGTTGCCGGTTCAACAGTGATTTGGAATGCTTGGACATCATAACCATTTTTTTGGTCAGAAACCTGGATAACTACGTTATACTGTCCAGCCACTGTCGGTAGCCAGTTAATCAGACCAGTAGTTTGATTGATAGTCATGCCCTCAGGCGCCGAGGTAATAGTGTAGACTAAAGTATCACTATCTTGATCAGTCGCCTTGGAATTATAAGTATAGGCTTGGCCGGCGATAACAGCGTTTAAGGGGTCTGATTTAAATACCGGTGGGTAGTTGGTATCAGCTTTAAGAGAAATGGGGATTAACAAAAGCAAGCCAAAGGCGAGGAGAAACATAATACCCTTGTATTTACCTAATCTCATAGATTTATATTTAATAATGAATTAATATATTACTTTATCTTACGAAATTCTAGAGATTTGGTCAAGGAGCAAAAATACTTTAAATATAGCTAAAATTAAGCTTTTTAGTGCAGTATATTGGGCTGTGGATAAGTTCACCCCGCACCAGTTTTTAGAATATGCCCATCTTTTACAAAATTCTTTCTCAAATAAACAACCTCTAATTATTTTAGAGGTTGTTGTAAAAAACTGGTACGGGGTTAAATAATCCTCAACATCTGCGGAATTTTCTCAAGGAAGTGCGGTCTGATTATTATAGCCGCTGACGCTAAAATGATTATCATAAAAGCCTGGGTAATAATATGCGGATGCTGAATTTTAATTTTAACTAAGATATTAATTAGTAAAGCGATAATAATGAAAAGCAAGAAGATTAGATAAAATCTTTGTGAATATTTAATGATTTGACCAGCAAATCCCGTTTCCTCATTACCAATATTTTCTGCTTTGACTATTAATTGCTTCTCTTGCTGGTTGGTGAGTGGCTTTTCCTGATTAGCATTTAGGTTTTCGTTAGTGATGCCGGGTATGGCTTGATTAACATTTGTATTAGTTGGCAAAGCCTGGTTTGTATTTGTTGGTGTTTCCTGATTAGCATTCAGATTAGTGACTGGCGCTGTTGTCCCTTCCGCGCCTGTAACCTCTACTGTTTTGTCAGTAGTTGTTTCTGGTGGTGCAACCACCGCGATCGGTATTTCAATTGAGCCGCCGTCAATCCAAGTTAAATTTTCAGCTACCAAGCCAAAGTCCTCTTCGTAGATACCCACTTGTTCTGGCGCTTTGAGATAGAATTCAAACCTACCAATTTCACCTGGCTTGACTTGTTTTTGTGAGAGCTTAGCCGGTCGATAGTATTCAAGCCAAGTTTCATCCTGGAAGTTACTTGTTCGGCTCGTCGGATTTGTCACATTCAAAGCGACAAAATATTCACCGTCATTAGTCCAGGTCGCTGTCCCGATGTTCTTAAAATCAACCCAGTAACTTATTCTTTCTAATGGTTTGATGCCTAGCTCTTTAGCACTTTGGTCTGAAATTTGAGCTTTATAATAAACTGGTGTTGGTACCGGCGTCGGAGTAGGTGTTGGCTTTGGTGTGGGTTGTGGTTGTGGTTGTGTCGTTGGAGTAGGTGTTGGCGTTGGCGTGGGCGCCGGTGCTGCCTGTGCGACTTCGTAAGGCTTGGCAAAGAATTCAACTAATAGAATAGTGTCACGATTATCTATTTTACCAGAAACAATAGCGATACCCATTTCAGTGTATTTGGCATTCATGATGTTTTTCTCATGAGAAGGTGAGTTCATAAATGCTGTATGCACTGAATTGGCATCAGTGAAGTCCATCGCCAGATTTTCACCAGCGGCTGAATAAGAATAGCCAGCCTCTTTGATGAAAGCCCAAGGCTTGGTGCCGTCAGGAGCAGTGTGAGCAAAATAATTGTCACTTAGCATGTCCTGAGCTTTTAATTGGGCGGCTTGATTCAACTGACTGTTGAGTGTCAGGGTAGCGACGTCTCCTTGGGCTCTAGAAGCATTAGTTAAAGCTAAAATTTCTGAGGAATTAATTGAAGCAAATTCGCCGAGAGATGGGTAGGCAAGAAATAAAAAGCCAGTGACAAAAAGCTTGATGACAATTAGCGATGTGGCATAGATTTTTATGGCCGGTGTTCTCAAAGCATGCGGTTTATGATCATTGCCAGTGTGAGGAATTAGAAAATTCCAGGCATGACGTTTAACATGTTGGCAATGGTGTGCTACCCGATGATGAAATTTTTGCTTAACCTGGCTCATATATTTATATTATAGCTTATTGAATTCAATTTGACACTATATGATAGCATGGTTTTGGAGATTTGTCAAGGGTAGTTGGTAATGTGCACATACATATGGCGGTTTTCCAGAATCAAATGTATTCTGGATAATTATGTGTGTAAATATGTCAAAAACAATTAAAGAAGAACGTTTAAGATGGGTAATGCCTATCATCAAAAAAGAGATTAAACTTAAAGACCTGACTAAGGTTTGTCCGTACGGAAAAAGGACTTTAGAGAGGTGGGTGGCCAACTACAAGAAGTATGGTGATAAGGGTTTGGAGCCAGGATCCACCAAGCCCAAGAGCCATCCCGAGGAAACCCCTATTAGAATCAAGGAAAGAATCATTGAGTTAAGAAAGGGAAGTAAAAAGTGCGCGTTTAAACTCAATGATGATCTCAAAAAGGAAGGCATTACCATTGGCACAAGAACCATCGGGAAAATTGTCAAAAATGAAGGACTAACCAAAAAATACCGGACCAAGAAGTTAAAATACAAATATATCAAGGTGCCTTTAACACCTGGTGAATTAGTGGAGGTAGATGTTAAATACGTGCCTCAAAAGGTTCATAACAGGCAGTATTACCAGTTTACGGCCATAGATTGCGCTTCACGGTGGAGGTACCTGAAGATCTATGAGGATTACTCTAACTATTCTTCAATCGCTTTTTTAAAAGAGCTAACACGAATTGCACCGTTTAGAATCAGGGCAGTGAAAACAGACAACGGCAGTTACTTCACCAACCGATATACCGGTTACCAAAAGTCGTCTGATCCTTTTAATCCAAAGTTACATGAATTTGATTTACTCTGTCAAAAAATGAATGTCATTCACTATTTGATCGATCCTGGCAAACCAGCTCAAAATGGCAAGGTGGAACGGAGTCACCGAAGCGACCAGGAAACATTTTATGAGCGGACTACATATGGTACAATTGAAGAACTGGCCTACAAACTAAAACTCTGGAATATGTATTACAATGACCTGCAACACTGCTCCTTAAACAACAAGACACCTAACCAATACCTGGCGGGATACAATAACTAAAAACCGCCAAAAGTATGTGCCTAAAACAAGTTATCCACAAAAGAAAAAAGACCCTGAAATAGTCACTATAAAGTGAGATCCTGAATCAATCCTGACTTTCGTCAGGACAAGGTTCAGGATGACCAATACTAGAATAGTCACTCTGAACTTGATTCAGAGTCTCATTATTTAAAGCATTTCAGGGTCTTTTTTCTTCTTTGTACCACTCTTCTGATAATTATTTATCCCGCACCTTACTAATACCACACCGCGAGTAAGGTGCGGGATTTATCACTCAATTAATTTTCCAATCACCACCAACCTTTGCTTTGTCGTAAAAAGGGGAGTGCAGGTAAAAAGAGTGACTATCGGTTCTTCCGTGTCATTTAATATTTCTATGGCATTTTTTTCCACTACTTTTGTTTCAGTAATCTCATAATCGTACTCAATGCCCTGCCAATAAACAATGAATTTGTCGCCTTTTTCTAATTTATCAAGCAGATAAAAAGTTTCTTTGGATGGCGGTCTGTATTTGAAACGGTGCCCGGTGATGACTGTATTACCGCCTTTATTCGGCATCGAGGTAGTCGGGTAACGCCAGGCGCCTTGGTTTAAGGCAACTTTTTCATTGGTGCCTTCAACTATTTTCATATCCACGCCAATTTTCGGGATAACAACACGATTCTCACCAGGGATTTTATCCGCAATAGTTGGTTTGCCTACCTGATTTGTATTTGTTCCTTGTAGTTTTGTCGGATAAGGGTAAGAATTTGCTTTAGGTGGATTTATATAATATTCTACTTGCGGCCAAAACGGGTAGAATAAAAAAATAATACCAATGACAATAATAATTAATCCGGCGATGCGGATAATCCTGATCTGTTTTGGCGTAAGTTTTTTTAGTAATTTCATAATTTTATTTAAGTATCTAGGTATTTTGAGTATTAATTAAGATTATACATCTTGAGGGGTAAAGTCTACAATTGGATATAGTTCAAAGCATGAATCTAACCATTCTCGTCATTTCTTTTTTAACCAGCTGGGCTTGCGCTGATAAAACAATTAGCAAGCCGAAAAATAATATTGAAAAAACGATAGGGTATTTTTTTTTGGATTTTTGGTTAATAAATTTATTTTATTATAAAGATTTTTATCGCTTCACTTTTAATATGTATTATTTTTGCCAAATTGTCAAACTGGATTTTTAAATTTTAATACTATAGGTTAGCATGGTTTTAGAAAATTGTCAATACCTTGAGCTAATTTGACAAAAATCAGGTCATAAGCTAAGATAAATTCAAAATATAACCTTCCCCAATCATTAGTAGGGAAGATTTTTAATTATGACTAAATTACCCAAATTCAACGAGCTTAATACCTGCCATTTTATCACCACCAAGGTTTGGCAGGACATTTGGTTATTTAAGGAAGAAAAGTACTGCCAGATAATCATAGACAACCTAGACTTTTATAGGAATAAGTTTGATTTTAAACTGATTGCCTATGCTGTTTTACCCTGGCATTTGCATCTAATTTTAATGCTAAGCAGGAGGTTTAATGATATTTCAAAGGTAATGCAAGATTTCAAGAAATTTACAGCTATTCAGATAGTTCAACAATTAATTAGTGATAGAAGAATCGATTTACTACAATTATTTTCCTTAACGGGTAGAATTGAAGATTATCCAGCTACGCTAGGGCGACGTAGGTATGCTGGATCTGAGGATCCAGCCGTACCCGCAGAGAGCGTAGAGTATCGACCCGCCACGGGTACGCCCCGATCCTCAGATCGGGGCAGCAAAAAGCCAGCCAGATCTGAGGATCTGGCTGTACCCCTAAGGAGGAGAAAATACCAAATCTGGCTTCCAGATAATTACGACTTCAATATTTATTCCTACGAAAAACTTGAGCAAAAGGTTGGCTATGTAAACAACAACGCCGTCAAACACGGTCTAGTTAATGACCCAATTGACTGGAAATTTTGTTCGGCAAGAAATTATTATTTAAATGATCACTCGGTCATTAAAATAGATGACATAATTTAATAAATACCAAAAGACCCCGAGAAATACATTCCGGGGTCTTTTTATGTTAAACTGTGAATTACTTTATTGAACTTTTCTTCTCAAGATGAAACCAGAACCAACTAGAGCTAAGCCACTTAAAAGCATAACTAGCGCATTTGCACCAGTTTCTGGCAATTCTACACCTAAGACTTTCACTTCTTCCACAGGTGCTGGTTGCACAGTTTCTTCGCCTAAAACTTTAGGCACGGAAACAGCGACATCCACAGAATCAGTCAGCTTAGCATGATTATCAGCAGTAAGCTCGGCTTTATTGGTATAAGTACCAGCGACAATCGTTGAGTCAATCTTTACGGCATAAGTGGTAGCCACTGTCTTGCCAGACTCAATATTGCCAAAGCTGTAGGTCATAGTAGCAGTACCATTATCGACAAAGGTTAAACCAGCGGGTAAGGTGTCAGTTAATTTAACGTTCTTAGCTGTATCAGTGCCAGAGTTGGTTACCTTAACTGTGTAGTTAATAGTCGCACCGGCTGTCGGCGTAGCGTTATCTACCAGCTTATCCATGGTTAGGATAGGTGCTGTTGAAGTAGCTGTTTCAGCAGTGGCTGTGACTACCGGGTCTGTTTCATTTGAATCAATAATAGCTGTGTTGGATATCTTTGTGCCATTGGCTAATGGCGAATAGACCTTAACCTTTAAGGTAGCGACATAATTGCCTGCCGCCAAATTGCCATAATTCCATGTTACTTTGTTAGTGGTGGCATCATATTTGCCGGGATCAGAAGCAGAAACAAAGGTGGTGTTAGCTGGGATCTCATCAGTCATAGTCACATTGGTGGCACTGGCGTTGGCAATCGTGAAGTTCAAGGTATAGGTTAAGTTAGCACCAGCCGCGACTGGGTCTGGGGTATCAAGCTTGGTCAGGGTCATGGTTGGCTGAACCACCTCGGCTTGTGGCGTGGTTGGTGTTGGCTCAACAATTTTGCAGTCAGTTGAGCAGGTTTGACTGCCAGTGATGCCTTCAGTGCCGTCGCACTCTTCAGTGCCATTTTTGATACTGTCGCCGCAGTAAGGAACGCCTTCAATAGTGCAGTTGGCTGTGCAGGTTTGATTAGCACCAACACCGTCTGTGCCATCACATGCCTCATCACCGTTTTTTACTCCATCGCCGCAATAAGGCAGGGTTTGTAATTTACAATCATTCGTGCAAGCTTGGTGTTCTCCAACACCATCAGTGCCGTCGCACTCTTCAGTTTCCTGGTTCTTTTTGCCATCACCGCAGATTTTAGGAATTTCCTGATTGCCGAAGTTGCAGGTTTGGAACGCGACTATAGCATTTGGCTGGGCGTCAACAGTGCAAGTATCATTTAAGCCGCCGCGAGGTAATGTGACTGTATGACAGACAGGGTCAACGGGATAGGTTTGCTGCCAGTCATTTTGTAGTACCTCGCAGATTTTGTAGGTTCCTGCTTCTAAACCCTCAAACCAGTACCAGCCGACTTCATGGCCGTAACATATATGCCCAGAGTCCTGCGTCTGTGCCTCGGTGCAGGTTTCCATGGACTTTTCACCTTCATCAAGCTGTCCGTTGTCGTTAGCATCAATGAAGATTGTCCAACCGGAGAGTTTCTGTTCAGTGCCGTCATTATCGTTGTGATTGCCGTCCAGGTCATTCCATTTGTAGCCGTGGAGGTCGTAGGTGTTCTGATAATTAATACAGGTCATTTCAGCGGTTTGGCCGGCAGAAACTGTTAAATTTAAACCATTTGTAATTTGTTCAGAAGGTTCAAACTCTGTTTCGCAGCGGAAAAAGGTATAGTTTAGGTCTGGCGATTCAACGACATCATAGGTACCAGGCGCCACAGAAAATGTCGCTGTAGTATCTTCAGAAAAATTCTTTGTTTCGCTGTTGGTGGTAACCGAGAAAGTATGATTATCGGCGACATCAGTAGAATGATCACTGGCCAATACGTTCTTATGGACAATGATGGTGGCAAGTTCAGTATTGGTAAATTCGCATTCAATTCTTTGGTCTTTTTCAAGAGTGAAAGTTACAGAAGTACCAGTGCCGGTGGCGAAATAGTCAACCGGTCCCTCTACAACTCTATAACAGCGATAGGTGGTATCATAGACGTCGTCACCAACGCCTGAATATGGCGTTTCCGAAAGGGTATATTGGCCGGTCGGTACTGTTGTTCCACCAAGGTGTCCATCGCCGAGTGACCATTGCATAGAAACAGGTCCGACTAGATCAAAATTCCACTGCGGACCCTCATTCCAGCCGTAGTGCGGGATGACAGTTTTTGTCATTCCGACATAGCCAGAATCGCGGGAGTTGCACAAGGTAATTTCAGTTGTCTGTCCGCCGTTGATTGTAACATTGATTGGCAAGGTTGTTCCTTCGGGATTGGTGCAAGTGTGGTCAGAGCCATTGGTAAACCAGCCGGTAAAATGGTAATCAGTAACACCATTTTCATTTACTGGGTGAGAACCAGCTGAAAGTCCGCTTATTTCACTGCCCATCTCGTTCATGGCACCGCTGTCTACTTGCCAGCGGAAGCCCATCTGGTTAGCGTCGTCATTGCCGATATTGTATTCAAATCCATACCAGCGCTCGTCAACTAATTTGTTGACTTTCAAAGAGCCGGTGGATAAGGCGTTAAAGGCGACGCAGTAGTAGGTCTGGCCATGCTGTAAATTATTTATCCATTCGTAGTTATCATAATTTAGCACATCACCTTGGCAGTAGAATTCAGCACTGACCGTGTCATAAGGCTTGGTATAATCGCCTGAAAAAGGAATATATTGGTTATTCCAAACTTCCCTTAGCCAGATTTTGTCATTATTTAGATTATTTATTTGTGTGGTGTTAGTAAAAGTATTCCATGGATTTGATTGCTCTCCCTCATTGTTACCCGGATTGCTTTGGTAATCATACGCCCACTGAAAATCCCAGTTTGTTTCCAGATGGCATTTGCCGTTGCTGTTTGCCACATAATCACTGGCGGTGCTGGCACCAATTGTGGCTCCGTGATCACCCCAGTTTGGGAGCGCCCAATTTGGATGTTCTGGATTTGATTCATAATCGCAAACTACCTTTGAAGCAATGATGGTGGCTTCGCGTGGGGTATCGCAATTCGGGCCGTCAGCTCCGTACGAAACCAAGTTACTACCCTGTTTGATCCAACCGGTAACCGACCCATTCGACAGGTACGACTGGTTGAACACAACTGTGATTGTCGCTGGTAAGTCGCTGTCGTCGTTTAGGTTATTAATCTTGATTGCTTCTTCGCCGCCGGGTGGGCTGATAGCCGTCCATTGCCAGTTATCAGTTTCGTTCGGCCCGTTCTCGTCAATAGAAACGGATTCAATGTCGTCCTCGCCCCAACAGCCCTGCAAGGAAAAATGACTAATTTCTTGGCCAGAGCCCGGTTTCTCGCCGGAAAGCGTCCAGGTAAAGGTATCGGTTTGGGTCGGCGGAGTCGGTGAGGTCAGGGAGAAGTGGTAGCCGCCGTAGTAGACTTTGACTGCGACGTAGTCAACGCCGACTGTGCCAGAGCTAAAGTCATTTTTGATACGAACCGCAAAGTTCGTATTTGACAGCTCGCTGGTAGTCCAATCAGCGCGACCCCATTTGTCATTAGATCCGCCAACAGTGCGTGTTTCACAGTTCAAGTCGAAATTATTGGCATCCTTGTCTGATCCCCACGATACGCCATTGTTATCACTGATATAGATATCAAGATTTTTATCTCCACTACTCGAACATGCTTGAATCTCTACTTTAATGCCAAGTACTGTTGATCCGTCTGGCACTGAAATACCAAATCCACCGTACTTGTGGTCGGCAGTATCGTTGAAGATCGCGTTGGATCCGTTATCCGTATATGCGTTTGTTGGATTCGTAACCGTTGGGTTGAGGTTGGCATCGGCCGACGGACCAAACCAGCTCGTATCAGCAGCCTCGGCTACTCTTGAGATGAGTAATGCTACTCCTAAAGCCACAACCAAAACTCCCACCACGACGATGGGGAGGTAGGGCTTGGCTTTCACGATTTTTTTAAGGTTTTTCATAGTTTTTAGTTAATTATCAATTTATTTAGTATATAAAGGTATTTGTAGTTGGATATTATTAATATGACTGATTCTATGGGAGTTGTCAAATGCCTTGAACTTATGCAAGCCTTAACCATACGCTCCTTCAGGCGTCCTTGACCCGTTATACGGGTCTCGCCTGAAGCAAAGTTTTAGATAATCTTATTTATTCGCATGCGGGGACGCATGCGAGA
>Ga0315289_10011827_pt1 | contig 12343 bp, 14 predicted proteins | sample YL17G11_40_MG_FD_203452 | JGI IMG/M metagenome (GOLD analysis project Ga0315289, IMG submission 203452) | Sediment microbial communities from Yellowstone Lake, YNP, Wyoming, USA - YL17G11_40 | ecosystem: Environmental > Aquatic > Freshwater > Lake > Sediment | place: USA: Wyoming | collected...
GTCGCATGCCGGCAGCCGTCAGGCTGCTGCGCGCTTGGTAGGCGGTCCCTCGCGAAACAGCCGCGCAGCCCTTGCGCGGGCATACCCGTCTGTGTTAGACTGCTGGTACCGGCATGGCCTTGTCTGTCGGCTTTGGCGCGCGTGCAGCCGGGGCAAGCCAGGCCGGGAATCTATCTCTAGGCGTGCTGCGGTGTCCCAGTTCGCCGATGGCGAATACTGCAGCTCGCTCCAAGGAATGGGGCACGCCGCCGAAAGGGGAGTTGACTTGCCGCTCGTCACCATGAAGGAGTTGCTGGAGGCCGGGGTGCATTTCGGCCACCAGACCCGCCGCTGGAACCCGAAGATGAAGAGGTTCATCTACGCGGGCCGCAACGGCATCTACATCATTGACCTACACCAGACGCTCAAACGACTAGATGACGCCTATAACTTCATCCGCGAGACGGCCGCCGACGGCGGGACGGTGCTGTTCGTGGGCACGAAGAAGCAGGCCCAGGACGCGATCAGGGAAGCGGCCGAGCGCTGTGGCATGTACTACGTTACCGAGCGATGGCTCGGTGGGATGCTGACCAACTTCCGCACGATTCGCCAGCGCATTGAGCGCCTGGCCGAGCTGCGGAAGATGGAGGAGGACGGGAGTCTGGCGAAGTTGCCCCGCAAGGAGCGCAACCGGCTGACGGATCTGAAGGCGCGGCTGGAGCGCTTCCTCACCGGCATCGAGAAGATGGGTGGCATCCCCAAGGCGATGTTCGTCGTTGATCTGAAGCAGGAGCATATCGCGCTCCAGGAAGCGCGGCGGCTCGGCATCGCGGTGGCGGCGATCGTGGACACGAACTGCGACCCGGACGATGTCCAGTACCCGATCCCAGGCAACGATGACGCGATCCGCGCCATCAGGCTGATGGCCGGCAAGATGGCCGACGCGGTGCTGGAGGGCAAGGCCGAGCACGAATCGCGCATGGCCGACGAGGCGGTTAGCGCCGAGGCAGCGGCGGCCGCGCGCGAGGAGGCCGCGGTTGGTGTCGCCGCGCCGATCGAGCAAGGGGCGGAAGAGATCGCGGACTGGGTTTCGGAGCAGCTGGGCGCCGAGTTGCCCGAGGGGATGTCCGAGGTCGCCGGCGAGAAGCCAGCCGAGGTGCCGCCCGAGCCGACCGATGTCGAGGCGCCGGCCGAGCGAGAGGCCGAGGAGCAGCTTGGGGGGTACACCGGTGGCGAGGCCGAGCTGACCTAAGGACGATTCAGGACGTTCGAACACGAAGGAGAAGCGATAGTGGCAATCTCAGCTCAGCAGGTCCAGGAGCTTCGGCGAAAGACGGGCGCCGGAGTCATGGACTGCAAGAAAGCGCTTGCTGAGTGCGGAGGCGACCTCGAGCAGGCGGCGGTGCTGCTGCGGAAGCAGGGAATGGCGCGCGCCGACGCTCGGCTCTCCCGGGCGACAAGCGAAGGCCTGGTTGCATCTTATGTCCATGCCGGCGGCAGGATCGGCGTGCTAGTGGAGGTGAACTGCGAGACGGATTTCGTCGCGCGCACCGACGAGTTCAGGCAGCTCGCACTCAACCTGGCAATGCACATCGCCGCGGAGAACCCGCGCTATCTGCGTCCGGAAGACGTGCCGGCTGAGGTGATCGAGAAGGAGAAAGAAGTCTACCGCGCGCTCGCCCAGAAGGAGGGCCGGCCCGAGAACGTGCTCGACCGGATCGTCGAAGGGAGGCTGAAGAAGTTCTACGGCGAGGTCTGCCTGCTCCAGCAGCCCTATGTCCGCGACGACCAGATAACCGTCGAAGGTGTGGTGAAGGAAGCGATCGCCAAGCTTGGTGAGAACATAACGGTTAGTCGCTTCAGGCGCTTCCAGGTAGGGGAGGACGCCGAGACCTGAGCGCAGGAGGGAGATTCGGTTGGCGGAACCGCGGTACAGGCGAGTGCTGTTGAAACTGAGCGGCGAGGCCTTCGCCGGACAGAGCGGCTTCGGCATTGACCCGGACGTAGTGCATCGGATCGCCGGCGAGACCAAGGAGGTGCAGGGCCTGGGGGTGGAGTGCGGTGTGGTCGTGGGCGGCGGCAACTACCTGCGCGCCCGCTCGAACTCACTGCACGACATTGAGCGGACAACCGCCGACTACATGGGGATGCTGGGGAGCGTGCTGAACTGCCTGGCGCTCCAGGCCGGTTTGGAGACGTTGGGGGTAGACACCCGGGTGCAGTCGGCGATCGAGATCAGGGAGGTGGCGGAGCCGTACATCCGGCGGCGCGCCATCCGCCATCTGGAGAAGGGCCGGGTGGTGATCTTCGCCGCTGGCACGGGCAACCCTTACTTCACGACTGACACCGCGGCCGCGCTGCGGGCGGCGGAGATCGGGGCCGAAGCGCTGCTCAAGGCATCCACCGTGGATGGGATCTACGATGCCGACCCGAAGCTGAACCCCGCCGCGAAGAAGCTCGACCACCTGACCTATCTCGACGCGCTCAAGGCGGGCCTGAAGGTGTTGGACGCGACGGCCGTCTCGCTTAGCATGGACACGAAGATACCGGTCATCGTGTTCGATCTGCGCGTGCCGGGCAACATCAAGCGAGTTCTGCTTGGCGAGCAGATAGGCAGCACGATCAGCTAGCGCTCAGGAGTCGCGCTGAATCCTGTCACGGGGAGAGCCACTATGCCTACCGATGCCGTGCGCCAGCTACTCAAAGACGCCGACCGGCACATGCTGGAGACAATCGACGCGGTAAAGCGTGAGTTCAGCTCGATTCGAACGGGCCGCGCCAACCCAGCCGTGCTAGACCGCATCCGCGTGGAGTACTACGGCCAGATGATGCCGGTCAACCAGGTGGCGACGATCAGCGCGCCCGAGCCCCGCCTGCTTGTGATCTCGCCCTGGGACAAGCAGATGGCGAAGCCTATCATGGATGCCATCACCAGTTCCGACCTCGGCCTCAACCCGAACAGCGATGGCAACATCATCCGGGTGCCGGTTCCGCAGCTCACGACAGAGCGGCGCCGGGATCTGGCCAAGATGGTGGCGAAGGAAACCGAGGATGGGAGGATCGCCATCCGCAACATCCGTCGGGATGCGGTGGAGAAGCTGCGCGCCATGGAGAAGAACGGAGACATCTCCGAGGACGATCGGCGGCGCTCCCAGGAGCAGGTGCAGAAGGTGACGGACGGGCATATCGCGCAACTCGATCAAGCGCATGGGGCAAAAGAGAAGGAGATCATGGAGGGATGAGCGCCCCTTCGGTGATCGCGATGCCGTTGGAGGCGGCCGAGCGCCTGCTCGGTGATGCGGGAGTGGTGGCGGTTCGGGTGAGGCGGACCCAGCCCCCGAGAGGCGGACCCGCTGGGCCGCTGAGGGTGATCCGGCAGCGGGAGACCCACGATGGCGTCGAGCTGGTGGTGTCGCCGTCGGTGCCACTGCCTGAGAGGGAGACGTCCCACGACTGACGTTCACGCACAACTCTCCATTGCTGACCTCAGGACGGAAATCGCCCTCTCGGCCGTGCCGCGCCATATCGCGGTAATCATGGACGGCAATGGGCGTTGGGCCAAGGAGCGCAACCTGCCCCGGCTGGAGGGGCACCGCGCCAGTCGGCAGAGCATCCGCGACACGGTGGAGGCCTGCGATGACCTCGGGGTCCGCTTCCTGACGCTGTACACCTTCTCGGCGGAGAACTGGAACAGGCCTGCGCCCGAGGTCAGCGCGCTGATGATCCTGATCGAGATGACGCTGCGGGAGGAGGCGCCGTCGCTTCACGGCAGGAAAGCGCGCGTCCGGCTGCTCGGGGACCCTGCGCCGCTCCCGCAGTCGCTCAGGGATGAGATCGCGCGAGTGGAGGGACTGACCGCGGACAACACCGGCATGACGCTCCAGTTGGCTATCAACTACGGCGGGCGGCAGGAGATACTGCACGCGGCCTTCGCCCTGGCCAAAGAAGTGGCTACCGGGCGCGTGGCAGCGGACGCGCTCGAGGAACGGCACTTCACCCGCCACCTCTACCGCCCCGACGCGCCGGACCCGGACCTGCTCATCAGAACCGGAGGCGACCTGCGGGTGTCCAATTATCTGCTCTGGCAGATAGCCTATACGGAGATCCACGTCACGCCAGTGCTTTGGCCGGACTTCCGGGCGGTTCACTTGTGCCAGGCCGTGGTAGACTACCAGCGACGGGAGAGGCGATTTGGCAAAGTCGGGGATACTGGCTAAGAGCTGGGTTCGGGTCGGCATCATCGCTGCGGCCCTGATCGCCGTGGTCGCACTCGATGCGGTCGTGCCACTTGAGGGTCTTCCGATCCTGCTCATCCTGTTGGGGCTCGCGCTGCTGGTGACGGAGCGTCTTCGCCTGTGGCTGAAGGCACACCAGCGGGTGGGGATCTCGATGCTGCCGTTTATGTCGGCCGCGCTGGTGCTCATGCTCGCGTTCGTCCGTGGCCGCGGCCTTTCGCAGGCACTGCTGCTGCTCGTCACCCTGGCCCTTGTCTTCGACATACTGATTGTCGCGCTCGCCCTGATCGGCGAGGCGTCCAAGCGCGGGGCAAAGGGCATTGCAGAGTTCGTCGGACTGGCTGCGACAGGCGTTGTGCTGGGCGTCGCTCTCTCCCTTGTCTTCGTCCTCGGGGTCGGCCGGCCGGGCGGGATGGGCCTCGCCCAGCCCTGAGGGGCCAATGGCTGGTAGCACACGCATCGCGCTGCTCGGCGCAACGGGCTCTATCGGCCGGCAGACACTGGACGTGATCGAGGCCCTGCCGGGGTTGTTCCAGGTGGTCGCGCTCTCCTGCGAGCGCTCTGTCGAGACCGTCATCAGCCAGGCGAAGCGCCACCGGCCTCAGCTCGTCGCGGTGTCCGACCCGGCCGCTGCAAACGCGGTCGCCAGCGCCCTCGCGGGAACAGGCATCACGGTCGAATCTGGCAGCGACGCAGTCATCGAGTGCGCGCGCCATCCAGATGCAGACATCGTCGTTGCCGCAATCGCGGGAGTGGCGGGCCTGCGGCCGGTGTGGGAGGCGGTGCGCGCCGGCAAGCGAGTGGCGCTTGCCAACAAGGAGCCGCTGGTCGTCGCCGGACATCTCATCGTCGCTGAGGCAGAGCGATCGGGCGCGCACCTCATGCCGGTCGACAGCGAGCACTCGGCCATCTTCCAGTCGCTCCTGGGCCAGGACCGCGAGGCAGTGCTGCGAGTCATCCTGACCGCATCGGGCGGCGCCTTCCGCGATGTGCCGGAAGATGAACTCGACCGCGTTACCCCCGCGCAGGCGCTGGCTCACCCGACCTGGAAGATGGGGCCGAAGGTTACGGTTGACTCAGCGACACTGATGAACAAAGGGCTCGAGCTGATCGAGGCGCGCTGGCTGTTCGGCCTCGAGCAGCATCAGCTCGACATCGTGCTTCACAGGGAGAGCATCGTTCACAGCCTAGTGCAGTTCGTGGACGGGTCCGTCATCGCACACATGGCCCAGCCCGACATGAGAATCCCGATTCAGTACGCGTTGACCTTCCCGCGGCGGCTCGCCCGCGTCGAGCCGCCGCCCGACCTGGCGGCGTTGGGCGCGCTGCGCTTCGAGCCGTTCGACCAGGAGCGATGGCCGTGCGTCCGGCTGGCGCGGGAGGCGATGGCGCGCGGAGGCACGGCGCCGGCCGTGCTGGCGGCGGCGGACGAGGTGGCGGTTGCCCGGTTCGTGGCGGGAAGGATACCGTTTGCCCGGATAGCCAAGCTCATCGAAGAGGCGCTCGCGGCGCACCGGCCGGCGCCGGGGGATTCGCTCGAGGCACTGCTCGAAGCCGATCGCGATACCCGGCGCCACCTCGAAGAGCAGAGCACTCCCTGATGCTGGTTAGCATAGCGGCTATCGTCGGCGCCTTCGCCCTGATCGTCCTCGTCCACGAGGCCGGGCACTTCTTCGCCGCCCGCCTTTCGGGCATGGCCGTGCACGAGTTTTCCATCGGATTCGGGCGGCCGCTGCTGTTCTGGTTCCGGTGGGGCGAAACGCAGTATTCCCTCCGCTTCTGGCCTTTCATCAGCTTCGTTCGCGTCGCGGGGATGGAACCGGGAGACGACCACCCACAGGGGTTCAATACGAAGTCACGCGTCGCCCAAGCGTTCGTGCTGGTCACGGGCTGCTTGATGAACTTCCTGCTGGCCATGGCCATCTACGTGCTGATCGGCGCGTTCATCGGCGTGCCGGTCGCGCAGAACCGGGTCAAGGAGGTGATACCGGGGACGCCCGCCGCGGCTGCGCAGATCATGGCCGGTGACAGGATTGTCGGCGTTGACGGCCGCGCCGACCTTTCGGTGGAGAGCATCCGCAAGGCGATCCAGGCACACCCCGACAAGCCCATGAAGCTCGTGGTGGAGCGCGACGGGAAGCGGCGCACGGTGGCGCTGACGCCGAAGACGGACTACGCCTACGACCTCAAAGGCCTCCGTGTGACCAAGGTTCACATCGGGCTGATAGGCGTGCGATTCGGCGTTGTCCGGGAGCGCGCCGGCATCGCCAGCTCCATAGTCATCGGCTACCAGAGCACCTGGCAGATGATCCAGTGGCAGGCGGCTGGTATGATCGCGATGATCGCGCGGCAAGTGCCGGCCGACGTGATGGGGCCGGTCGGGGTGGTGCATACGATGTACATGGAGGCGCGCAGCAGTTGGGCCGACTTCCTCACCATCGTCGCCGCGATCGCGGTGACGGTCGGGTTCATCAACCTCCTGCCGGTCCCGCCGCTGGACGGCAGCCGCCTGATCATCATCGTTATCGAGGCCGTCAGGCGGAAGCCGTTCGACAAGGAGAAGGAGAACCTCGTGCACCTCGTGGGGCTGGCCATGATACTGGCCCTGGCCGTCCTGCTCACCTACCAGGATATCCGGCGGATCGCGACCGGCGGCGAGTAGGCGCCTTAGGCCGTCGTCTGGCTGATCTCGACCCAGTTGCCAGTCTCGTTCGACTGCTCGATAGCGTCGATGACCTTCATTACCTCAGCACCATCGCGGAAGGTCGCGACGCAGTCTGGCTTCTCGCCGCCTTGCAGATAGGCGACGATGTCGCGGAACATCCGCGCGAGTGCCTGCTCGGGTGTCGCGAACTCCCTGGTCTGGAGCGGCAGGTCGGTCGCGCGTGCCGAGCCGGGTGCCAGTTCTATGCGCGCCAAGGGGCTGAACTCCCCCTTTCCCTCGAGCCACTGGAGGAGCGACGGCGACTGGTAGAGCAGCTTGCCGCGATCACCTTCGAGCTCGATCTGTTGGTCGCGGTTGGCGTTCCAGCTGAGCTTCACCGAGCCGATGCCGGTGGCGAACTCGAGCAACGCCCAGCACTCGTCGGGGACGTCCACCGGCCGTATCCTCCCCCCTGCCTCCAACGGTCGCTCGGTGACGATCATCCTGCAACGGCCGAGCACGCGCCGGATCGGTCCCGCCCACCAGATGAGCAGATCGAGGACATGCGCGCCCAGGTCGGCCACCACGCCTGCGCCCGACAGCCTGCGCTGGAAGCGCCACCTGAGCGGCTCGTTCCTCATGTCCACGCCCCAGCTCGCGCTGACGCTGATGGTGCGGCCCGCCTGTCCGGAGGCGGCCGCGCCTTTCACCGCCACCGCGGCGGGCGAGAATCGGTAGGGCACGAATGTCACGTGGCGTATCCCCGCAGCCTCGGCCGCGCGAGATAGCTGTATCGCCTCCTCTCCGGTGAGCGCGAGGGGCTTGTCGCAGATCACGTGCTTGCGGGCGCGGATCGCCTGGTGGACGAAGTCGGCGTGGGTGTTATTGGGTGTGACGACGGCAATCGCATCGAGATACGGAATCCGGAGCAGGTCCTCGAAGTCACGCGTGTAGCTGGGGATGTCGAACCTATCGGCCATCGCCGCGGCCCGCTCGATGCGCCGGCTGAACACCGCCACTAGCTCTACTCCGGGGTTAGCCTTGAGCCCGAGGGCGTACTTCTCCCCAAACCCGGTCCCGGCAATGGCAACCCTCAGTTTCCCTGCCACCAATCGCTCCCTCGCTTGCCGTTAGCACCCAAAGCGGGGGCATTATAGCACAACTCGCCCGTCCGGAAGCAGGGAGGAGCGAACGAGTGCCTGTCCCCTTGCGCTCGCAGGGGTAGGGGTCGGATTCGTCATGAAAGAGCAGCGACTACCCGCCTACGGTGATCACGGAGTTCCCCGTGCCGTACTCGTTCAGGACCGAATCCGCCTTCGGGTCGGCGACCCACTCGCCGTCCACGATGAACTTGTACTCATAGGTGCCGGGCGGGAGGCTCACCGCCGCCGCGAAGGTGCGGCTGCGGGGCTTCATCCGGTCCATCATCAGGGGCTTGGCTTGCCAGTTGGTGAAGTCACCGACGAGGAGCACTTCCTTGGCCCTCGGCGCGATCAGGCTGAAGAGGGTCTTTCTCATCAGCTTCCTCCCCGGCATCTCGAGCAAGACAGATGCCTAACGCGAAGCTACCAAGATCCTCGCATCGCTGTCAACGCTCGGCGCGCGACATATGTGGCCTCGCCGCTACACCGTGCGTGTGGGTAGGAAAACTACCTGCGACCGGGGTAGATGGTCACTGCTCGTTCTCATCCTATGAACGCAGCTAGAGCGAGGCGATGATGGCAGCAGGCGAACGCAAAGCGGACGTGCTGATTCGTAATGGCGACGTGATAGACGGGACCGGCGCGCCGCGCCGGCGCGCGGACGTTGCAGTGAAGGACGGCCGCATCGCCGAGGTCGGCAATCTGCCAGGCTGGGAAGCCCATGTGGCGCTCGACGCGAGCGGCTTGGTCGTCGCGCCGGGGTTCGTTGATATGCACACCCATTCCGACCTGTCGCTGCTGCTGAACCCGCGGGCGGAGAGCCACATCAGGCAGGGCGTGACAACAGAGGTCATCGGGATGTGCGGGTTCTCGCCCGCCCCTGCCCCGGGGCCGAGGGCGGATGCGATCCGTGCCATCTTCGGGGTGTGGGGGCGGGAGGTGGAGTGGTCGTGGGGCACCTATGGCGAGTACCTCGACGCCTTGCGCCGCAAGGGCGCCTCGGTGAACGTGGTTCCGGTGGTCGGCCAGGGCGTGATCCGCGCCGGCGTTGTGGGCGAGGACAATCGCCGTGCGTCGGCCCAGGAGCTGGAGCGGATGCAGGCGGCGGTTCGGCAGGCGCTCGAACAGGGCGCATTCGGCCTTTCCACTGGCCTCTACTACGCCCCGAGCATGTTCGCCGATACCGATGAGTTGGTGGCGCTGGCCTCGGTGATGGCCGAGCGGCGGGGGATCTACTTCAGCCACATCAGAGGCGAAGGCGCGAACCTGCTGAATGCCGTCGCCGAGGCGAGCGAGATCGGCCGGCGCGCCGGCGTGCCGGTCGAGATCGCCCATATGAAGGCCGAAGGCCGTGCGCACTGGGGCAGGACCGTGCAGGCGCTCGCGCAGATAGATGAGGCGCGGGCGGACGGCGTCGCGGTAGGATTCGATGTCTACCCCTACACCGCGTGGAACACGGGCCTCGGCCAGACGCTGCCAGCCTGGGCGCGGGAAGGCGACTTCGAGAGCGTTGTTGGTCGCCTGACCGAGCCGGTGACGCGGGCCCGGCTCATTGACGAGATCACAGCGGAAGCCGAGGCTGACCCGGACCATTGGGAGCAGCGCATCCTCGCCTCCGCCGAGACGGAGAGGAACCGCGCCTTCCAGGGCATGACCATCGCCGAGATCGCCGCTCGCCGCGGCGCGCCGCCGATCGAGGCGGTGCTCGACATCCTCATTGAGGAGCGGATGGACGCGGGCATGGTCGGGTTCGGGATGTGTGAGGAAGATGTGCGGCGCGTGCTGTCGCACCCCGTTGCGACCATCGGCTCCGACTCAGCCGCCACCGCGCCCTACGGCATCCTTGGCCAAGGGCATCCGCATCCGCGGACATACGGCACCTTCGCTCGCGTGCTCGGCCACTACGCACGCGACGAGAAGCTCTTCTCACTCGAGGAAGCTGTGGCAAAGATGACCGGCCGCCCGGCGGCGCATCTCGGCCTCACCGATCGTGGCTGCATCGCCCCCAGCTTCGCCGCCGACATCGCCATCTTCGACCCCGAGAAGATCGCCGACATCGCCACCTATCAGCAGCCGCAGCAGTACGCCGTCGGCGTGAGGTGGGTGATCGTGAATGGCGTGATCGAGATGGATGGGGAGGAGCACCTGGGGATGTGCGCGGGGAGGGTGTTGGAACGGTCGGGGCGGTGAGAGAGCGCGGGCGGCGCTCGGTGAGCGCCGCCCGGTTTCGCGTAATGTGAATGCCGGCGAGACGCCGGCGCTCCTAGGGTCAGGCGATCTCCACCAGCTCGTACTCCCTGCTTCCCAGCCCGATCTCGGCGGCGGTTTCGACCTGGAGGTAGGGGTCCTTGCGCCAGATCTTCCAGAGCAGGTGGCCGTCTCTCTCGTCCATCTGGATCTGCTCGGGCAGAGAACCCTCGATGTAGTTCTCGAACTTGATCGAGTCAATCGCCGCCTGCTCGATGGCGACGATGTCCTTCGAGGCCATGATGCCGATGTCCGGCACCAGCGACGGGGTGCTGAACCCCCAGCAGTCGCACAGGGGGGTGATGTCCATCAGGGCGGTGATGTAGAGCACGCGGTTTGCATCGAAGCCATCGAGCACCGCCTTGGTGGTGCGGGCCATGCCCTCCTGGAAGTAGCGGCTGCCCTGGTCGTCAATGGTGATCGCGTGCTCCGGGCACGAGGTGACACAGTGCATGCAGTAGCGGCAGTGATGCAGAAAGAGGTCGAACTCGCCCTTGTCGTTGAACGAGATCGCATGGCTCGGGCAGTTCTCGCGGCAGGTGTAGCAGTGCGTGCAGGCCTCGGCGTCCCAGGTGAACGCGGTATCGCCGAGCGCGTGGATCCAGCCGCGCGTCTGGACCGTTACGCATCCCATTGCGATGTTCTTGATCGCGCCGCCGAACCCGCAATGGCCATGCCCCTTGCCATGGCTGAGCACCACCATCGCGTCGGCGTCGGCGATGTTCCCGGCGATCTCGACCTTGTCGAGCGTCCGGTAGCCGATCTCCTTGGTGACGAAGTGCCGGTCGGCGATGCCCGCGACCGGATAGATCGGCGCGCCGAGCACTTCCTCGGTGTAGCCCCGCGCCTTTGCTCCGTCCACGGAGAACGAGCCATCGGTCAGGAAGGGCTGCGCGCCGGCCTCCTTCAGTTTCGAGACGAAGATGCGGATGAACAGCGGGTGAATCGTCGTGTAGCCGAGATGGCCGCCCACGTGCATCTTCACCGCGACTCGCTTGTCGCCGAACATCTCCTTCAGATCGAGCTGGTCCAGCATGCGCCTGAACTTCGCGGGAAGCGTGTCGTCGGCTGACAGCTTCTTCACCTTGGCGGAAACGAACTGCACCTTGCTTGACATTACCTCACTACTCCATCGTTCAGATTGGACTATCAGTATCTCTTGGACGTCGAGCCCGAAGCGCCTCCCCAGCGTGGATATCATCTCCTCGGGGAGCAAGGGGGGCCTCAGGGCGCATAAGTACCCGCGCACTGCGCGCCCCAACCGACAGTCTTGTGCATGAACGGCCGGAACCTTGTGGCATAGTCGCGCGAAGAGCCTGAGCGATGTGGCAGATTCGGGCAGAGGATTGCACAGGGACGTGGAAGGGCCCGGCGAAACCGATGCCAAGCAAGGGCCAGTTGGGCAGCCCGATCAGCGCAAAGGAGAAGGACGATGAGCGAGCGCAGCCTCTCTGACGCAGTTGGCATAGACGCAAGCGCACTGGAAGCGCTCGGGCGGGCCGGGGTGCGGACCGTCCGGGAGCTTGCCGACGCCGACCCGGATGCGGTGGCGATGGCATCGGGGATTCCGGTCGAGCGCATCAGGGACTGGCAGCAGCGGGCGCGGCGCACGGGGGCGAAGGCAGGCCCAAGCCCGGTTGCCAAGGGATGGTTGGTGGGCGCTATCGGGGTGGTCGTCGCGATCATCCTGGGATGGGCGCTCATCGCCATCGGGTCGGGCAAGATAAGGAAGGCGGATGAGATCCGTGTCGCGGCCGAGCACAAGCTCGATGCTGCCGTGTCCGTTGCAGCCGAGGACGGGATGACCGAGCTTCGCCAGGCGCGGCTCTCCGTGAACAATCGGAATTGGGGGAGCGCGCAGACGACCATGATGAAGGTGGATGGTCGGGTAAGACTGATCCAGCAAGTTGCGTCCGAGCGCCGGAAGAAGGATGCGGAAGAGGTCCGCCAACTGATGGACGATCTGCTCGAGGCCGTTTCCGCGCAGTCCGCGGACGCCTCGCAGAAGGTGGACGCGCTGGAGGCTGCGCTCGACAAGATGAGGGAAACTGAGTAGGGGCGCACAGCTGTGCGCCCCTACGTGTTGCGCTTCCCGC
>Ga0315289_10011829_pt1 | contig 12342 bp, 10 predicted proteins | sample YL17G11_40_MG_FD_203452 | JGI IMG/M metagenome (GOLD analysis project Ga0315289, IMG submission 203452) | Sediment microbial communities from Yellowstone Lake, YNP, Wyoming, USA - YL17G11_40 | ecosystem: Environmental > Aquatic > Freshwater > Lake > Sediment | place: USA: Wyoming | collected...
GGGAAGCTCACGGACTCGGTCCAGCCGGTGAGATAGACGTTCCCCGCGGCGTCCCTGGCGATGGCCGTTCCTTGGTCGTTGGCGGGGCCGCCGATGAAGCCGCAGTAGATAAGGATGGCGGGGTCGATGACGAGAGGCAGCGCCGGGTCGTATTCCCCCAGATCAAAGCCGTAAGTCCAGGATTGCCCTTCTCCGCGTCCCTCTTCCACGACGAAGGCCGCGGGAACATCGGTCCTTTTCCCATCCTTCTCCTGGAAAGCGGCCGGCACGTCGTCAAGGAACGAACCGAGCGGCGTCGTGACCTCCAGGCGGCCGTCCTTGTCGAGCGAGACGTCCGTAACGCCGGTATACGTGAACCGGATCGTCGCCGGGTCGGCGCCCGGACGGATGATGAGCTCGTATTTCAGCCGGTCGGAGTCGCCCGAATAGACAAGGTCGATTCCGGGCCACAAGTTCCGATAAGCCAGCCGCGCGAAAGTCGGGACTCCCGTCCGCCACTCCTCCGGCCTCCCCTTGAAATACGATACAACCGCCGGAGTTAAGCCGTCACCGACAGGGCCTGCGGCGGGAACGGCTCCATCGAACGCCAGTTTCACGGCCCAACGGCCGGACTTTCTCGCTGTTGGGCTTTCGGACAGGGCGATGGAAACGCCGTCGCGGCCGAAAAAGACGGTCTTATCGCGGCCCAGGATATAATAGGCGGCCCGGTCATCGATCTGGCCCCCGTTGGCGATGAAGACGAGAGGCGGCGGAGATGGTCTCCCCGCGATCTCCGGGGGGGAGCCCCGGAAGGCCTGCGTGAGTCCTCCATGAGAGTCCGTCCAGCCCGAGGCCAGGCACAGGACGATGCCCAAACTGATGCGCTTGAGCGTAGCCTTAGGTCGAGTATTCATGCCGTCCCCCTGAATTCGACTGCCCTGCGGAAAAACCGGCCAATCTGAGCGCATGATCATTTAATCGTTTTCCCGGGGAAATAGCAAGCGCCCGGCAGACGGAGATTAAAAGAAAAAAATCCTTGCATTGCAACCGTCAGGTGTAAGAATATATTATCATAGCATTTACCATAGCATTTGAATTTAGGAGGTTTCATGAAAAAATTGTTGATGATGTTCTTGGTGGGCGTCTTTGTGGGCTTTGTCGTCCTTCCCGGTCCCGCGGCGGCCAACGTGCAGTTCGGCATCAAGTTCGGCGGCAATATAGCCAAGTTGACAGGCGCGGACCTCGACGACATCGAAGCGACTCTGAAATCGAAGGTGGGATTCGTCGGGGGAATTTTCCTTACCTTCAATCTCGGCAAAATCCTGGCCATCCAGACGGAGGTCCTGTACACGATGAAGGGGGCGACTTACGACTACAGCGACCTGCAGGACCCCTACATCGCAAAGCTTACCAGTGACTATCTTGAGATCCCCCTGCTTCTCAAGATCCGCATCCCCCTTCCGCTCATCCAACCGTTCGTCTTCGCGGGCCCGGCCGTTGGGTTCAGGCTCAGCCAGAAGCTCGAATCGGACGGCGAAGACATTCCCCTGGACGACCAGCTCCTTAAGAACAACGACTACGGCGCCATCGTGGGAGCGGGGGTGAACCTGGGGCACAGTTTCATGCTCGACGTCCGGTACAGCCAGGGGCTGCAGAAGGCCATCGATATCATGCGAGGGGATGCCGATCTCGACCTCAAGCAAGGCGTCTGGTCGGCGACGATCGGGATCGCTTTTTAACTCCTCCCGATGACTATTTCGAGGGCATCCTAAATTCCTGAATCCGGCCGTTGTTGCTCTCGAGCACAAATACTGAGCCTTTTTCGTTGACGGCCAATCCGATCGGGGTGGCCAGCTGGCCGGCTCCAGAGCCGCTGCCTCCCCATTGACAAATGAACCGGCCGTCCGGGGCGAATTTCAGGACCCGGTTGTTCCCTGTGTCGGCCACATAAATGTAGTCGTCTCCGTCGAGACAGACCCCGAAAGGCCTCCCGATTTCGCCTTCGTTCGAGCCCAGTTTTCCAAAAGAATCGATGAACACGCCATCCGTAGTGAATTTTTGGATCCGTCCTTGGTCTATGACGATGACGTCGTTATTCTTACTGACGGCCACTCCCGTAGGCAGGGCGAACTGTCCTTGGCCCGAGCCCGGCTTCCCCCAGGTTTTTTTCAGCTCGCCTTCCGAGGAGTATTTGACGATGCGGCTGTTGCCCGCGTCGACCACAAAGACATCGCTATTCCGGTCGACCGCTATGCCCAGGGGTCTGTTTAAGATGCCTTCCTTGGCGCCGGACTTCCCCCATTCTTTCATAAACTGGCCGCTTTTATCGAATTTCGTGACATTAGAGCTTCGCTGGTCCGTGACATAGAAGTTTCCCTTGCTGTCGATGGCGATGCCGGAGGGAATCTTGAGGCGTTTGACTTGCTGCCCATAGCTTCCCCAGCTCTTCTGAAGCAGGCCTTCCGGGTTGAATTTTTGAAGCGTGATGCTGCTCTCGTCGGCCACATAAAAATTCCCGCTCTTGTCCAGGGCCAGCGCCTTGGGGGAGATGGTGAGCTTTTTATCCGGACCGCCCCACGAGCGCACGGGAGCGTAGTCCTTGACGGTCAAGAGAGCGGACTTCGAGAGCGGGTCGTTTCCCTCCGAAACAATGAAACTCTCCTCATAATCGGCGTAATACTCTTTTTTCACCTTCAGAGTATGCGGACCGTACGGAACAAGAGGAATCTCGCAGTCGGTGACCTTCCCGGAGTCCCGGCCGTCCAGAAAGATACTCGCGCCCGGAGGGTTGGAGCTGACGCGGACGGCCCGGCCGAGGCTTTCCAAGGTGCGGACTAAGCTTGTTGGCGTTCCTTTCAAGGGAACGATTTCCTTGATCGGCTTATATCCCTCTTTTTCGATCTCCAATGTGACTCGGGGCACTTGAATCGTCGAATCGAGGTATGGAGAACGGCCTTTCACCTCTCCGTCGATCTTAATAACGGCCTCGTTGGGAACTGTGTCGATCCTCAGCGTGTATCCGTCGAAAACGCCCTTGTACTGCTTTACCGCGATCTCGATGAGCTGGATGGTACTCAATTCGGAGACGTAGTCCGTGGCTTTCTTGGCGGCGAGTTCATCCACCTCGAACATGTTCCGGTACTCTTTTATGGCGGCGATGTCGTCGTCCTGCTTGGCGAGGGCTTGACCGATCCAGAAATAGATATCACAGGCTAACTGCTTCTGTTGCTGAGGGTTCTCGAGATGGAAGGTTCTGGCTACGAGGGTTCTGAGGCTGTCGGCCGCTTTGGCCAGGTCCTTGCCTTGCTGGATCATCTCCTTGTTTTGGTCGATTATGAACTGGATCTCGACAGCTAATTGGTCCTGTGTCTTGACGGACCCAGGAGCCGCGGTCCCCTCGCTTTCCTTAACTTCGGCGACCGAGAATTCGTGGATATAGCCCGTCGTTTTGACGCCGCCCTTGTCAACCGTGACCTGCCAGAATTCTCTTTTTTTAGCCTGGCCATCCACGGGCGTGTTCAGGGGCAAGATCGTAATCGGCTGGCCCCCCAAGCGCGGCTCCTTGAATACGCGTGCCCCGTTTGCGTCGGTGACCTTCAATTTAGTTACGGCGCCGGCAGCGGACAGGGCACAGAGAAATAATCCGATGCCGATCGCCCAGCAGAACTTGTTCTTGAAGTTATTGTTTGCGGACATCCCTGCCTCCCAATAAATCAGGACTCATCAATTATATCGACGATCTTCCAGGTTTTCCCCCGTTTTTCCAGTCTCCATGTCTTTTGGCTGAGTGGCTGAGGGGAGTAGGTCTCTCCGTCCTTTTGAGAATTACCCCGAAGGGCATGCGCGAAGCTGACTGTCGCCTGGGTGCGGCTGGAAAAACTGATGAGGATGCTGTCTTGTGGAACCGAAGACTGGATCCCGTCATAGGCATTGAAAATCAGTTCGTAGTTCCCTCGCTCCTGCGAGACCAATTTTTCCGAGTCGAGGTCCCTGAGCAGGGCTTCGGTGTCTTCGTTTTCCTCCGCCACCCGGTGCCGCTCGATCATCGCGCGAATATCCTTCATATCGACCTTATGAAGATAATCCTGCGCCTCCTTGTTGTTCCCATCCAGCCGGAGAACGTTCTCCATGTCCCGAACGCAAGCCGCGAAGTCGCCGCCATCAAAGCTGGCGATTCCCGTCTGGAGAAGCGAGGCGGTTTGGGCGGCGGAAAGCTCTCCCCTGGCCTTTTTCAGATAGTCCCGGGCCGAGGGGTCGTCCGGAAACTCGCTCAAGATCTTCTCGGCGAGCCGTTCGGTTTCGCGGAAGTTCCTGGCCTCGAAGCTCGCTTTGAGTTGACTCAGGCTGGCGTCGTCGGGGGCCGTCCTGGGCGGGGGGCTCTCGGCGGCAGGGGGCGGAGCGGACTCCTGCGTCTTCGTCGTATTCTGAGAAACGGTGTTATTCGACGATTCCCCGGCGTCCCGCGAGTAGAGGATGTAGACGACCCCGGCTGCGGCGGCCAAGAGGAGAAGCCCGCCGGCCAGAGCGAAAGGCCGCTTTTTTCTTCCCTCCGGCGCGAGGCCGGTCCCCGTCTTGAGCTTGTAGGCCCGGGAAGCTTCGGCGATCTTGCCGGGGTCCTCGAGATCGGCGATCATTTCGCAGCCGTTTTGATAGCGGTCGTCCGGGTTCTTGGCCAGCGCCCGTCGGATGACATCTTCATAGCCGGGGGGCAAGTTTTGATTGATGTCCGTGACCCGCTGGGGTTCCTCGTGGACGATTTTGTAAACGATCGTGGAGAGGTTGTTGCCGACAAAGGGCCTTCTCCCCGCGAGGAGCTCGTAGAGGATGACCCCCAGGGCGAAAAAGTCGGCCCGGCCGTCCGCGGTTTTTCCCATGATCTGTTCGGGAGACATGTAGCTGAGCGTCCCGATGGTCGTCCCCGGCCCCGTCATCGTGGAGGTCTCCATGCGGGCGACGCCGAAGTCGGCCAGGAACGGCGTCCCGGCCTTATCGATGAGGATGTTCGCCGGCTTGACGTCGCGGTGGACGATCCCGTTCTGATGGGCGAAATCCAGGGATTCCGCGACGGGCTTGAGGATGGCGATCACGTCTTCCGGAGAAAAGGTCTTCCCGGATTCGATCAGGGTCTGCAGGGTCTGCCCGTCGACGTACTGCATGACGATGAAGGTCAGGTCATCGTTCCTGAGGACATCGTAGATGGTGATGATGTTCGGATGGTTCAGCCGGCCGGCGGCCTTGGCTTCGCGAATGACCCTGTTCAGCATCTCCTCTTTTTCGGGGCCGTTGATGACGCTGTCGAGGCGGATGGCCTTGATGGCCACCTCTCGTTCGATGTCCGGGTCGAGGCCTTTATAGACTATCCCCATGCCCCCTTTGCCGAGGACGCCCAGAATTTTATACTTGCCGATCTTCTCGACGGGATGCTGCTCTATGGTCACCGACTAATCCTTCAGTCCCCAAGCGATCTCGATGCCGAAAGAGATATTAAAATATCCGATAATTGCCGCTCTTGTCAAGGATTTAGAGGCCCTCGTGGGACTTGCAGGACCCTATTGATTTTTATTTCTTGACTTGATATCCTTCCGTGAAGATTGGGAATCATGTTGAGTGGGCGGTGAAGTGCCTCAAGTGTCATTCTGAAACCCCGGGCAGTATGCGTTTTTGCGGCCATTGCGGGACTTCCCTCGCTATTCCGGGAAAGACGTTCGACATCAGCAAGACCCAAACTCTCGCCTTTTCTTCCGGGTTGCTCTCGGACGGCACCATGTTCGCAGGCCGTTACCTGGTGATCGATGACCTGGGGAAAGGCGGCATGGGTCACGTCTATCGGGTTCTGGACACCAAGATCGACGAGGAAGTGGCGCTGAAATTCATCAATGCCGAGATCGCCGCCGACGCCAAGATCATCGAGCGGTTCCGGAACGAGCTGAAGATCACCCGAAAGATCACGCACCGGCACGTCTGCCGGATGTACGACCTCAGCGAGGACAATAAGTCCCTTTTCATCACCATGGAGTACATTTCCGGCGAGGACCTGGGGAACATGATCCGGAGGCTGGGCCGGCTGCCCCTCGAAAAAGCGTTCCCTATCGCCCAACAGGTGTGCGAAGGCCTGGCCGAGGTCCATCGGCTGGGGGTCGTCCACCGTGACCTGAAGCCCAAGAACATCATGATCGACCGAGAGGGCAACGCCAAGATCATGGATTTCGGGCTGGCGCGGACGCCCCACGGCATCAAGCTCACCGAAGTCGGACACGTTGTCGGAACGCCGGCCTTCATGTCTCCGGAACAGGTCAACGGGGAGACCGTGGACCAGCGCTCCGACATTTTCGCCTTGGGCATCATCATGTTCGCGATGCTGACGGAAAAGCTCCCCTTCGAAGCGGATACCACGCTGACTTTGGCCCTCCTGCACAAGACGCACCGCCCTCCCAACCCGAGCGCCCTCAATCCGCGCGTGTCCAGGGAGCTCGGCCAGGTCATCCTCAAATGCCTCGAGATCGAAAGGGAAAAGCGTTACCAGACCGCCCAGGATCTGCTGACCGACCTGAAAAAAGTCGGCCAACGGTTCGACACCTACGCGATACAAGTCCCGGATAGGGAGAAAGGGACGAGGGCCCGTCCCAATTCGGGCCGGGCTTGGAGCAAGGTCCTCACCGTCGCTTCGCTCGTCCTGGCCCTAGTGGCTTCAGGCCTCGCCGTCAAGACGTTCCTCCAGAAATCCAGGTTGAACGCCGGGAGGAAACAGGTCATCCAGGAGATCGACCGCCTGATAAAGGCTAACGACCTGTCCCCGGCCTTTCAGCTGGCCCGACAGTTCGAGAAAGAAGCCCCCGCCGACAGCCGCCTGGCGGCCCGGTGGCCGCGCCTGGCATCGACCCTTTCGATCCGGACAACCCCCCCCGGCGCCACCGTTTCCCTGAAAGATGAACGATTGAGCGGCAGGGACATGCAGGTCGTCGGCCAGACCCCCCTAGACAACGTCCGGGTCCCCCTCAGTCAAGTCAGCATCAGGATAGAAAAAGAGGGGTACGTCACCCTGGAGGACACGATGTCCGATGTCGGCGGCAGCATCGACTGCCTGCTCGCCGAAAAAAGCGCCCGCCTGGCGGACCCCAAGCGAGCGTCCGTGGACGAGATCATCAAAAACGGAACCCGGACCGCCTACAAGATCAACGTCGGCCTCGATAATGGTGTAAAGGCGGGAGATCAGGGCGAGATTTATGACCAGAAGGGCGGCGGGCCGGGGGGAGGAACTCAAGTCATCGCCAGCTTCCTGGTCAAAGAGCTTCAGCCGGACCGGTCGCTGATCGAGCCGCGTGATCAGAAGGGGGAAATCCGGCTGGGCCAGGTCGTCAAATTCGACGAGAAGATGACGGCTGTGCCCGTGATCATCGTTACGGACCCCGACCGGGCCAGCCTTTTTGTCGATGGAGTCCAGATGGGGCTCTCGGGGAACACGATCAACCTGGCGCCGGGAAAGCACTTTCTGAGACTTATCAAGCCGAGCTACCAGGTTTACCAGACGACCATCGAGGTCGGCTCCGACAGCCAAGTCCCGTTCAGAAATGCATACAAGTTAGTTCCGCAATCCCTCACCCGGGGCACCTTGAGCATCACATCCGAGCCCTCCGAAGCGGAGGTCTACCTGGCCGGCTCCCCAACGCCCGCCGGGACAACGCCGTTCGACAAAGAGGTCCCCCCGGGAAAAGTCCGGGTGAGGGTCAGCAAGGCGGACTACCAGGACCAGGAGGAAGAAATCGAAGTGAGCCCGGGGGAGCAATCGTCCGAGCACTTCACGCTGCCCCCCCTCTATGGCTATATCGAGATTACCTCCGTTCCCGCCGGCGCCGACGTCTTCATCGATTCAGAACCCGCCGGAAAGACCCCGCTCACGAAAGCTCTCAAGCCGGGGACCTATGAACTCAAGGTCGTCATGAAGGGAATGAGGGCCCTGCCTGAAACGATCACGATCAACCCCGGAGAAACACGGACCGTGGAGTATACCCCAAGCGCTTCTCAGTCCGCTCCCACCAGGTATCTGCTCAAGGTCTCCTCCGACCCGCCGGGCGCTACCGTGACCGTCAACGGAGTTCTCCAGAAGGATAAAACGCCGCTCCTCGTCACGGACTGCGACACGCCTGACGTCCGCCTGATCATAGAGAAGGAGGGTTTCAGGCGCCTGGAAAAAGTCCTCCCCTTGAGGCCCGCCCCTTATCTTAATGAGTGGCCGCCTTTTAAGCTGGAAAAGCTGAGCCAGGCCTATCTGGCCATCACCTCATCGGACCCGGCCCAGGTCTATCTCGACGGCAACCTGCTGGGAACATCCCCCCCCGGATCAACGCGTCGACCTATGAGGGGCAGCACACCGTGAAATGGGTCTTGGAGGGGATGATCCCCTTCGAGAAGGAGATCTCCCTCGGACCTAACGAGACTCAGCCGGTTCACTTCAACAAGGATGACCACAGGGATCGTTCCATAGCCGGCCAATACGAATTCAGCGCAAACCCGAGGGCCGAGCTGGAGATTGACGGGAAGAGGCAGGGAGATGTCCCGCCCAACAAAATGCTCCGCAGCCAAGAGGGCCCTCACAACGTCAAGTACACGTTCCGGGACATCCTGGGAAAAACGCTTGTCGTTGTCGAAATCGACGATGTCCTCGAGAACAAGGCCGCCAAGAAGATCCATGTGGCCACGGAGGTCACGGACCTCAAGAGCGTCAAAGATCCCGACTTCCCTCCCGGAAGTCTCGATCCGTCGAAAGAGGACGGGCCGATCATCCGGGCCGGCCCGGGCTCCGCCCTCGACAACCTGGCTTTCTACCTGGACGGTACGGGGCTGGACACCGCCTCGTCGGGAGGGCCCCTCATGCTCCGTGTGCCAAGCCGGAATCCGCACACGCTGAAACTCGATATCAGGAAGGCCGGGAAAGACCGGAATCTGGAGATCAAGCTATGCTGTCCGGACATCGACAAGCGGCTGATCATCTCTATCAACATGACGGAGCTTTGATCTTTCATGAACATATTTCAAGGAGGAACGCCATGAAGAAGGCGGTGCTCGTTCTGCTGCTGGGGCTCCTCGCGGCGGGTTTTTCCAGAGCGGAGAACTTCTCCATTTTGATCGGCAGTATCTAGGGTTTATTTGACATCCCGGCTGTTTTTTGCGCACGATATTCGCAGATCCTGGCTGAGAGCCGGAGAATGATAGTCATGCACACGAAATATCGCGGAAAATGGATGGTTTTGTTCCTGGCCGCGGCCCTGACCGCCCTCGTCTCCCCTCTCGCCGCGACGGACATCTTCAAGGCGCGGATGTTCACGGGGAAGGCCCCCATCCAGCCGGCCATGATCAACGTCCAGATCGAAGTCGAGAGCTGGACGACCCCGGAAGAGATCCGGCAGCTGCAAGATGTTATGAATCAAGCCGGGATCGACGCTTTTCTGGCCGCGTTCAAGCAGATGAACAAAGGCACCGTCCGGTTCATGTCCAGCCGCGGCTGGAACCTCCCCATTCACGCCGCCCTGACCGTCCCCACGGAGAAGGGGAAAAAGGTTCTGCTCTTCTTCAACCGCCAGACTTGGGATCCGGGCAGCCAGATCATTCACGGCCGGCATTCCTTCATGGTCATCGAGCTCAAGCTCAACGAGAAGGGCAAGGGCGAAGGCCGCTTCTACGAGGACGCTCAGATCAAGCTGGATTCCATGCTGGGCAGGATCGAAATGGAGACCTACGAGTCCGCCCCAAAAATTTTCCCCCAGGTCCAGGAAGTCATCAAGAAGACGCCGGGTTCTTGACCCTCAGGTCGCGGGCGACCTCCCGTTTTCCGAGGAACTCGTAGCTGATCGCCCCGAACTTGCACGACGACACGCACTTCAGGCAGCGGACGCAGTCGGGCGAATTGGGCGACTCGTAAATCTTGATCTCGACGGGGCAATCTTCGTAGCATTTGTCGCAGAGGGTGCACTTCTCGTCGTCCACGGCCATCCGGAAAAGACTCGCCTTATTGAACAGGCCGAAGATCGCCCCCAGAGGGCAGATGGCCCGGCAGAAGGGACGGCGGCTCAGGATGAACCAGCCGACGAACAGAACGAGGAGCCCGATCTTCCAGTAGTACATGAACCCGACGAGGGGGCGCAGGTCGGTGTTGAGGATGACCAGAGGGATGCCCGCTTCGAGCGTCCCCGCCGGGCAGATCCATTTGCAGAACCAGGTCTGGCCGAAGCCGAACTGGTCGACGATGAGCAGGGGCAGGGCGACGACCATCGTGGCCAGGACGACGTAACGGAAGTACGACAGGAACCGCGGCAGGCGGACCTTGGGTGTGGGGATCTTATGGAGGAGCTCCTGGATGAAGCCGAACGGGCAGACCCAGCCGCAGGGCATGCGCCCCACGACGCTGCCGACGGCGCCGAGGAACCCGGCGACGTAGAGGCCGAATTTCTTTTCGGCGATGGACAGGTTGAAGCGCAGGCCCGCGAACGACGTCTGTATCGCCCCGATGGGACAGGCGCCCATGGCCGACGGGCAGGAGTAACAGTTGAGGGCCGGGACGCAGACGCCCTTGATCCCGCCTTGGAAGATTTCCCCCTTGAACCAGGACGGCAGCCAGGCGTTGATGCCCAGGGCGAGGGCGGCCTGGTACCAGGCTCTCTTCTCTCTCGGCTTGCGGACGGCCTTGTCTTTCGCGGCCATGGTCCCCGTTTACCCGATCCCGATGCAATCTAGGCAGACCGTGACCGCCTTTTCGAGGACCGTCTTGTACTCCCCGAGGAGAAGCCCCGCGACCATGATCGTCAAGAAAACCATGAGCAGGACCCAGGGCAGCTTTCGCCTCATCGCTTCCCTCCCCCGAGCAGGGCGTTGATGGCCTTGTCGAGCTCGGCGATGTACTCTTCCTTGAAGCCGACGTGGACGTGGGTGATCGTCCCCGAGGAATCGATGAGGTAAACGACGGGGATCTCCTGGACCTCGTACTTCTTCTTCATGTCCTTGGCCGTGCGGACGACGCCCTCCGGGCTCGCGCTCGAAGGCGGGTCGGCCAGCATCGGGTAGTTGATCTTCAGTTTCTGGTAGAAGGGTTTGACGACTTTGCCCCCGGCTTCGTCCAGGGCGATCCCGTAAACGCGCAGACCGCCCTCGGCCTGTTCCCCGGCCGGCTTGTAGGTCTCGTTGAGCTGCTGCATGTGCGGCATGGCCTTGCGGCAGGGGACGCACCAGGTCGCCCAGAAATCGAGGAGGACACCGGCCGGATGGGACTTGGAGATTTTCGTCTCGCCGATCAAGGTCTCGGTCACGATCAGGGTCAACTGGCCCTCCTCCATCGTCACCGTGTGGTCTTTGCCGTCGACGTTCTTCAGGGAAAAGGGGACGAACTTGGCCCCCGTCTTCAGGCTGGCGAAAGAGGGGGAGCAAAGGATGAGGATGACGACGGCGGCGACGGCACCGGCGACTCTCGGGAGCGTCTTCATGGATGCTAGTTTAGCCGTCCCGCCCCGCTATTTCAAGCCCGGAAACATTCCTAACGCCGCCCGTTTTGACAGAGTTGGGAGCCCTGCATCTCCCCCGGCCCCCGGGAACCAGTCCCGGCGGTTCCCCCGTCGCCCGGCCGATTCTTGGAAGGGGGTCCAGGGGGATATCTCTCCCTGGCCGCAGGACGGCGCAGCGTCCGAGGAGGGGAGGCAGGGAGCGAAGCGACCGTTGGAAGGGGGAAGGCGGAGCGGATTCCCCCTCCAAGCAAGTCGGGTCCCCCTCCGCTACGGGGGCTATGCAGGGCTCCCAGCTCTGCCCGGGCGGCGTAGGGAATGGGACTTCCTGCGGGCTTTAAAAGCGGAAGACCAATCCGAGGCCGGCGGAGATGCCGCCGATTTTCGCCTCAACGGGGTCCGGCTCGTCCGTCCGGAGGGTGCAGGCCCGGTAGTTCCCGAAGAGGTCGAGCCAGACCGGCCCGCCGATCCTGACGAGGAGCCCGGCCTGGCCGAGATAGCCGATGCCGCTCTCGCTGACGCTTCCCAGGGGATTCTCTTCCTGGAACAGGAAGTAAGCGGCCGCGGCGCCGAGGTAGGGGCGGACCGCCGACTTGCCGAAGTGGCATCTCAAGCCCAGGTAGACGGGGATGATCCGGACCTTGGTCACTTCCTCGGAGACGGTCAGCCGGCCGCTCTTGCTGAAATATTCCGCGCCGGCCCAGAGGTGGAGGCCGCCGGCGATCGGGACGGCGAGTTCCCCGCCGAAGACCGTCCCGCTTTTATAGACCTCCCGAAAAACGCTGTCGCTCGGCCAGAACAGGCCGCCCTTGAACGTCAGGGAAACGCCCGCGCCCCAGGAGGCGGCCGTCATTCCGGCGAGCATCAGAGCGAACAC
>Ga0315289_10011831_pt1 | contig 12341 bp, 9 predicted proteins | sample YL17G11_40_MG_FD_203452 | JGI IMG/M metagenome (GOLD analysis project Ga0315289, IMG submission 203452) | Sediment microbial communities from Yellowstone Lake, YNP, Wyoming, USA - YL17G11_40 | ecosystem: Environmental > Aquatic > Freshwater > Lake > Sediment | place: USA: Wyoming | collected...
GCGCAGTGAAGGTTTGCCCGTCAAAGCTGTAGGTGAGTGTGCCCTCTATAAAGAAGTCTATTTCATCAACAGGAGATTCAACCTCGCGGAAGTAACCGGGATCCAATCGGATATATCCCGCAGTCATGTTCCCGCTTGCCGGTGATTTAATTGCCTGTGACAGGTGCGCCTTTTCATTCACCTTTCCCAGGAGGTTAACGTGCCCTAATTTTTTTGCTTCCTCTTCCCGCACGATATAACATGGCATCTTATCGCCTCCCCTTTTATTTTCCCTCTGATAATCCTCTTCCATTGACAAGAGTGAGTAGTTGACTGTTCAATTTTTTTGCCTTCTTACAGGCATCTTCTATCTCTAACAACTTGTTGAACACTTCACTATCAGAAGGCACATATATCTTTGCTGAAGTAATGTTGTCCAATATCCCGGTGAAGAGATTATTCAATTCACAGGCAATGTCGCTGGAGAGGATTTCAAGCGATTTAACATTGCGTAGCTGCTCCATTTCTTCTAGTGTCTTTTTGCGCTCTATGGAATAGCGGAGTATACGGGTAAGGGCATCAGCATTTATCCGCCCTTTCACCAGATAATCCTGGGCTCCTTCTTGAATAGCCCGAATACCCGTTTCTTCATCGGGGAAACCGGTTAATACCACAATGGGAACGCCGGGGAATGCGGTATAAACTTTTTTAATTGCTTCAATCCCCTCACTGTCCGGCAACACGATATCCATAATGACGACATCAATGCCACCTCTCTCGAGGCGTTCCAGCCCGGCAGAAAGCCGTGCAACCTGTTCTATGGTAAAGTTTACTATGGTTGACAGCATCCTCTTTATCAAGAGAATATCTGTGGGTTTATCCTCAATCAGGAGAATATTGATAAGGGTATCACTTATTCCCTTTTTCATGAAAAAGCCTCTGAACAGTCTATCTTGCCTGCTACTTCTTCAGCCCAAATTTCTTCTCCCGTGCCTTGATGATCAAATCTACCGGCGGATAGTGACAGGTGATGTAAACCACCTCTTTCACGATCTCCCAGATGATCTCTTCCCCTTCCTGGAAAATGAAGAAATCCCCGGGAAGGCCATCCAGCACCTGCCCCTTGTAGGTAATTCTGAGCGGTCCGCCTGAAACGATGTAGAGCACCTCTTCATATTCAGCAAAGCGGTGTTTGAACGGGGCACAGGCAGGAGCCTTCTCAAAACTGATGCCAAAACGGGGTTCTGAAAAAGTCGTAGAGTCCACAATCTTGGCCACCTTGACGGTATCCCAGAACTTGGGCCGTTCAGGCGGAAGGTTGATGTGCTCCATACCGTACGTGCCGAACTGAAGCGAATTACCTTTTACTAATTTTACTGCCATAAATAAGTACCTCCTTTATGGAAACTGCAGTTTTACCGGTATCCCTGTCTTCTTATCCTCTTTCACCCTGAACGGATTGGTGGCCAGCCCCCGGTCATTCCCAACCCTAATATCTACCGTTACCTCTTCTGTATCACCCACTAATGCAGGCAGAAGAGTCAAGCTCTCTTTGTTTGCCTTGAGTTCAAAAGTAGATTTACCGAGATCGATGGTCATTGAATCAATCTTTGTGTCACACTTCTGCTTCTCACTCTTATACGTCCACTTCTCCTTCCCCTCCTTCTGAGTAAAACAACCGGCAGTGATAGTATCGGAAAAGATGGACCCTGCTGTCGTGCTGGTAACCGTCACCACAATAACCTCATTTGCAGGATCAATGGTCGTTGCCGGAGTAAAGCTTCCCTTGATCATAATCTGATCCTTGTCTGCCTTCTCCAGGTTGTAGGTAATCTGCGCCTTGGTGACGGCAACACTTGCTGCGGGTACCAGCCTGAAGATCTTGGCACCACCAACTCCTCCCGGCATGGAATTGGCACCTTTGCTTCCCGACACATAGAGCGTATTGTTAAAGGGCGTGAAGGCTTCAAAACTTATCGTGAGGCTATCTCCAAAACCATCACCGGTGACCTGCTGCCAGGCGAGACCATCAGCGGTCTTCCAGAGATGGGCGCCTGTTAAATACTCTTCAGTCCCCCCGAGAGAAGGCACATAGGAAGATATCAGTCCTGCATAGAGGTGATTTTGATAGGAAAAAACATTCGCAACAATATTTTTGTAGAACGGTGTACCATAAGTCTCGGTTACACCTTCGTTGAGCAGCCCGTCAAAACCATTCGGGATACCTGAATCTCCTCCGGCGCTGTAGAACCAGTTTCCGTCTTCAGAACTGCCATTGGGTGTATAGAGTACCCGTGTCCCTGCAGTTGAATTGATACCGACATACAGCTTTCCGTTAAAGTCAGCAAGGCTCCACGGCATGAAGTTCCCATTGAACATGGTGCAGGACATACCGTCGCCAAACCCGTTTTCATTCGTACCTGTATCATTCTCATCGACGTTTGCATCCACGATGAGTTCCCAACCTGTGTCTGTCAGCTTTGCCATGCGGGCACAGGCCCCGGCGTTTCCTGTGGAACCGGTTCCCCCTGCATAGATGATCTCAGTTCCTGATACTGACGATGGACACATGCTGAGGACGGTTACCGTAACAGGTTTTTTTGAGGAAGGATAGGTGGAGTCAACGTGAAAAAGATCGAAGCTGTACGGCGGTTCAGTGAGAGACCAGGTCTCACCATCTTCCGTATACCATACCTGCGCTCCATACTCATAGTTGAGGCCGGTACTTACGTACAGTTTACTATCAACCACGATCATGCAGTTGACAGCCCGGTTCCAGTAGTTCCCAAAACCGTTTTCATCATAACCGATGCCAATCTCGTAGTTATCACCTATACTCACTGCCCCCAAGTCATATTCATACTCTGGGAACGGATTGACGTAGTGCGCAGTCCCACAAATGGTGTATTCTGTTCCCGTCTGGCCAGACATCTCATTCTGCTGAATGATAAGGGTATCTGCGGTATTGCTGAGGATATCAAACTTCCTGAACTTTCCTTCGCCAGAGGTGATCTGGAGAGTCCCCCCAGCCCACACATTCGCTGTCCAGCTTTTCGAACTGTCAGTTATCTGGCCCGTTACGTCTCCATCATCTGCCTCACATCCTGACATTCCGGTAATCGTTCCTCCTTCATCGGTATCCTTTTTGTCAGAGATGACGTGTTCCCAGTTCGTACCGTCGTATCTCCAGATTTCGCATCCCGATGATTTCAGCGTATTTCCCTGAAAACCGGATGAAAATCCGAAGTAAAGTTTATCCTGAAAGACAACCATGTCTGCAAAGAGGTTATTGATACCAGGATTTCCATACACGCCGTTCGTAACCCCACCCGGGAACAGAACCTGTTCCCACGAAGTCTCTGAAGTCCTCCATACCTCAAGACCTTCAACGTCATTCCTGGTCATCACATAGAGACGACCCAAGTACTCTGCCATAGTGATTACAGATATATTGTTGTCATTTCCCAAACCCGGCAGACTTACCTGCTCCCATACCGAGCCATCGAGTCCAGAAACAGTATCAAGAGCAGCGGGCACATGGTAATCAGCAATGGCTGATCGTGGACTGAAGCCCACCATAACCATGAGTGACAAAAACACAAGCCAAAATAATGTTCCCTTAGCTTTCATTTTTTCTCCCTCCCCTTTATGGAAACTGTAATTTTACCGGTATCCCTGTCTTCTTATCTTTCTTTACCCTGAACGGATTGGCTGCAAGCCCCCGGTCATTCCCAACCCTAATATCTACGGTTACCTCTTCTGTATCACCCATTGATGCCGGCAGACGGGTCAGGGTCTCTTTATTGGCCTTGAGTTCAAAAGTGGACTTACTGAGATCGATGGTCATCGAATCAATCTTTGTGTCACACTTCTGCTTCTCACTCTTATACGTCCACTTCTCCTTCCCTTCTTTCTGCGTGAAGCAACCGGCAGAGATAGTATCGGAAAAGATGGAACCTGCTGTTGTGGTAGCAACCGTCACCACAACGACTTCGCTTGAGGGATCAATGGTAGTTGCAGGAATAAACGCACCCTTAATCTCAATCTCATCCTTGCCTTCCTTTTCCAAATTATAGGTAATTGCCGCCTTGGTGATGGCAACATTTGATTCGGGCACCAACCTTAAAATCTGGGCGCCACCAAGCCCGGTGCCCACGGTGTTGGCAGCCTTACTGGCTGAAACATAGAGCATTCCATTGAACAGCTCAAACGCCTCAAACGACAGAACATCAATATCACCAAATCCATCAGTGGTAACCGGCTGCCACGTCGTCCCGTCAGCAGTTTTCCAGATCTGGGAACCGGTGAGATACTCTTCGGTTGCCCCGAACTCAGGGAGATACTGGCAGATCAATCCTGCATACAGGTAGTTTTTAAAGGGGAAAAGATTGACGGCAATATTTTGATAGATCGTTTCCCCCTGGTTGGCTGATACGCCTTCATTGATGACGCCATCAAAACCGTTGGGCATGCCGGAATCCCCGCCCACGCTGTAGAACCAGCTTCCATCTTCAGAGCTCCCGTTGAGGGAGTACAGCACCCGCGCTCCGCCCAGCGATTGAAAGCCGACGTAGAGCACATTCTTAAAGCACGAGATGCTCCAGACATTGAAATTTCCGTTGTACATGGTGCATTCCATGCCGCCGCCGAAACCGTTTTCATTTGTGCCGGTATCGTTGTCATCAACACTTGAATCCACAATGAGTTCCCAACCATCTTCAGTAAGCTTTGCAAAACGGGCACAGGCGCCCAGGTTTCCATCGGAGCCGAGGCTCCCCGCATAGAGCACATCCAGGCCGGACACATCACATGACCCGAGGCCAGGAATACCACGGCTCACAGGCTTTTGGGAATCCGGATAGTTAGGATCGGTGTGAAAAAGACCAAGACTCCGGGGCGGCTGTGTCACCGTCCAGTTATCACCGTCTTCGGTGTACCACACCTGTCCGCCGTAATCGTAGTTGAGACAGGTACTAACATAGAGCTTGTTTTCAAATACGGTCATCTTGGGAAGGGTCTTGTTCCAGTAGTCACCGAACCCATTTTCATCGTAACCGGTTCCGATCTCATAGGTATCTCCGACCTGGACTTTTCCAAGGTCATACTCGTAAGGAGGAAAGGGATTTTTGTAATGTTTCGCGTCGCAGATGGTATACTCAGTTCCCTGCTCCCCGGCGACTTCATTCTGCTGGACCGTTAAGGTATCTGCCGTATTGTCTTTAATATCGAACCTTCTGAACTTTCCTTCCCCAGAGGTGATTTGCAGCACTCCCCCGGCCCATTGATCCGGGGTCCAGTTCTTCGAGCTATCAGTCATCTGGGCAGTAAGGTCGCCATCATTCGCTCCACACCCTGAAATCTCTGTAATGGTTCCCGCTTCCTCAGTGTCTTTCCTGTCAGAGATAACCGGCTCCCAGGTCATCCCATCGTATCTCCAGATTTCGCCCCCTGATGATCTCAGGTAATTGCCCTGTACCCCGGATGAAAAACCAAAATAGAGTTTGTCCTGAAAGACAATCATGGCTCCCATATGGTTATTCATCCAGGTGTTGCCGTACACACCATTGGTCTCTCCACCAGGAAAGAGGACCTGCTCCCAGGAAGTTCCCGCAGTTCGCCATACCTCTGCGCCTTTCACATCATTTCTGGTCATGACGTAGAGACGCCCCTGGTACTCTGCCATTCCTATGACCGAAAAATTCTCTTCGTCTCCAAAACCGGGAATACATACCTGTTCCCACACACTCCCATCCAATCCAAGAACGGTGTCAATCGTTGCAGGGATGTGGTATTCAGCCATGACTATCTCTGACATAAGGCTAAGCATTATCATGACTAATAAAGATATTACTGAGATTGATCCTCCTTTTGATTTCATTTCCCCCCTCCTTGTAATACGTTAATAGATATCTGGATTTTCATACCCGAGTTCTTTTCTCTTCTTCTTGGCAAACTCAAACTGTGGGTACTTCTTGAGAAGCGCCAGGAAAACATTTTCTGGGATTCCTCTCAGGCGCCTGGCCTCAAAGTGTCCCATCATATCCCTGCTGGTTGCATCCTTGATGAATGACCCCTCCTTAAGATAGTGCTCGTAACCATAGGTATCAAAGTCAACGAGCGATTCCAAAACCGGGGTCATCGACTCTAAGAAATCTCTTCCTTCGTCCGGAAGTTCACGGGTGGTGACCAGTTGTTTCTCAAGACATTGGTTGAAGACATCCTCCCCCTTCTTATTTCTGATGAGGACAGTGCTGTATTCCTGATATTCTGAGCGGTCAATCGTGATGTCAGAGAAATAGCCATCGTAATCGCTGCAGAGAAAGCACATGGGATGAGGGTTATTGATGATCCTCCTGTGGCCTACCCGCGCCTCTCCCCCGCCCTCTAAAAAGAAGACATAATCTCCGGTGATCCTCTCTTCATAGTGCCGTTTCACCTCTTTTTCGCTCTTTACCCCCTGCTCCCTGAGCATCACATCCCATGTTCCTTTTCCCATCCGGCACATGCATCCAATTCCCACAACAAAATCGATATTACTCGTAAGCTTCCGGGCGGTTTTGTAAAGAGCTGGAAGAATCTCTTCATACGCATGGGCTGCGTACCGGAGCTTGCTTAACCCCAGCACATGACAGGGCAATCCTGCAAAGGCAACTTTCTTGAACCGGGCGGCCTCTTTCAGAACACTCAACAGTGGGTTAGGATCGTATTTCCTGTCCATGGCTTCCAGGAGGTCTGCCGGGTCAGTGACGATCATCGGCCTGGGATGATAGCACCAGGCACCGTCGTGCTGTTTTCCTGTGGTGATGACTGCATCAACAAGTTTATTTTGAAGGAGATACGTAAAAACCGTTGTGGTGATACCCCCGTCAGGTGCCCGGTCCAGTATCTTCCTGCTCGTGGAGCTTGCCAGCACTGCCCGGATATATGAACCGAGAGGCGGGATAACATCCGTCTTGAACAGCCATTCCTGAATCTGGGTCATGGGAAGAAACGTCCTGGGACACGCCAGGTAACAGATGCCGCATTCGTTGCACTCCCCAATCAATTGAGGACTTTCGTCTCCCATGGCAAGTACATCTGTTGGGCACGCACTTACACAACAGCCGCAGTAGTTACAGGACTTCTGATCAACGACAAACTTCTGGAGTGAACTGAAGCTGCCCTTTGCCCTCTCTCGATGCTTATCGATGATTTCCCGCTCTTTGATCTCCATGTACATCTCCTTTCTGATGGCGCCCTCTTTTTAAGACCGAAGTCCCTCGCTTAGCTGTCCAGAAAACTTCCCCGAGGACGGGCCAAACGTTTTATAGACCGAAGGCCCGCCCTGCGGGTAGGTCTTCTCCCTTCCTTCTACCTTTGACCTTTTACCTTACACCTGTCATTTTTTTACCCCATACTTCTTCTCTCGCTCCTTAATGAGCAGATCAAGCGGCGGATAATGGACAGTTATATAGGTAAACTCATTTACTGCCTGGCCGATGATCTCTGTCCCTTTCGGGAAAATGATAAAATCTCCAGGGTATGCCTCATAGGTTTTTCCCTCACATTCCACCCTGAGCGGACCACCGGATAGTATAAAGCCAACTTCATCATAGTCAAATTTGTGCTTCACTGGCGGCCCCGGTGGTGATTTTTCTAAAGTGATCCCGAACCTGACTTCATCAAAAGTTGTTGAATCCACAATCTTTGCTACTTTAATCGTGTCCCAGTATGCTGGTCGGCCAGCAGGAAGATTGATCTGGTCAAACCCGTAACCGCCGAACTTCAATTCACCGCCCTTGATTAACTTGACTGACATGATAGTGCCTCCTGTTTAAAGGGTCATAGGGTCAAGGGTCGTAGGGTCAAGGATTTTCCTTGCTACTTGACCCTTGCCCCTTGCTACTTGACCCTTGCCCCTGTTTCACCTGTTCGGAAACCCTGCCTTCCTGATATCCTCGCCTATCTCTTCCAGTTTCTCCCTCATTGCAAACAGTTTATCCATTACTTCAGGCCGCTCCTCCTGAATTCTCGGGAACAGCTCTGCATAGGCCCGTCCAATCGTGTTGAAGAGAGTGAAGAAATTCATGGTGGCAGGAAATGGCTCTTGAATCAGGGAGACCAGGTAGTCAATCTCTTCTCCTGAGAGCAAGGATTGCAGGATACCGCCCCCGCCACCTGCCGGGCCGAACTCATATGAGCCATAGGGATTATAGAATTCTTTTTTCCACCAATGCAAGTAGCTCGAAATACCTCTCCTGTTGAGCTTCTTATCAACAAAGGCAAGGGCAATTGCGTTCCCTGCTTTCCAGCCGCATAAAAGGGCAGCCATATTGCTGAACTCCATAGTCCAGGCAGCATCCCCGATGAGCAGAATATTGTCCTTGAAGGGATCCTTAAGGGGAGACATGATATTTGAAACGCAGTTGACCTCACCAACCTTCCTGCACCCGGCAAACCAGGAGCCATAGGTTCTATCTTTCATGAATTCCTCGAGGGAGGCGTTGAGGTCTACTTTCGTATTGGAGTCGAAGGCATCGATATGATAGATCCCCTTCTCGTAGGTATCTAATACGGCATAAGTGCTCTTCTCGGTGAGGACAAAGTTGAAACACCCGGGGTCAACAGGAATTTCGCCCTCCATCATCCACGAGAGGTAACGGTAGGTACCCATGAACTTCCTCTCTTTGTTAAAGCCGAGGAGGCGGGCGATGCGGGAGTTGACCCCGTCAGCAGCGATGACAAAAGTCCCTTCAAAGGTTTTTCCGTCGCCGCTCACCTGAACCTTTCTGCCCGATTTCTTGATATCGCTTATATTGATGCCCGGATAGATCTCCACCTCATACTTCTTACATTCATCCAGCAAACCCCTGAGAAGCTGATCCTTGCTGATGGATACGCCGACCCTCACCTCGTCGCCCCTCTTTTTCGCTGCCTCCCAGTCTCCGAACAGAATGCGTTTCTTTCCGGGACTGTAGACCTGAAACCCATAGATATTGGAGTAAGGGCCACTGTAGAGTACAGAAAAGCCATCTGAAGGGAAGCAGAGCAGTCTGGCTTGTGCATTGAATGTAACCATGTGCTTGAACAGATACTCATTGACACCGATAGCACCGCCATCAGCCCGGCGGACCTTCGGGATGTCTGTTTTTCTCTCCAGCAATGCAACGCTCAATCCATTCTCACCTGCTGTCCTCGCAGCCATCAACCCAGCCGGCCCGGCACCAACGATAACAACATCATATTTCTTTGTCATAGAACACACCCCGCTTGAAGAACCTGAATATCAGCTTATACCTGTTGGAACTCTCGCAACAGCGTGCATTAACATCATTGAAAACAACAATGTCCTAAAGCAATCTTTTTATGGACATGGGGAACAATAAATTACACAAATATGAGCTTATTTAATATGAAGTGTTCAAGGGAAAGTCAATATAAAAATGAGGGGGGATATGGAGAGGGGTAACCCTCTGCGTTTACCTAAAGGAGGGCAGACACATAGGTCTGCCCCTACATAAGACCGAAGGCCGCGCTTCGCGGTATATAAAACCTTGGGCCGCTCTTGCGGTAATTATAAATATTTCTCCAGCACAATCTCTGCGATCTGGACTGCGTTTAAGGCAGCACCTTTGCGGATGTTATCCGAGACTATCCACATGTTGAGCCCTTTCTCGATGGATTCGTCCTCCCTGATCCTGCCGACAAAGGTCTCATCCCTGCCTGCAGCATGAATGGCAAGAGGGTATTCATTTTTCGAAGTATCATCCACTACTACCACACCGGGTGCTTTCGATAGCAACGCCTTTGCCTCTTTAACGGTTATTTTCTTCTCAGTCTCAATATTCACTGACTCGGAGTGGCCGTAGATCACCGGCACCCGAACCGCAGTTGCAGTCACCCTGATTGAATCGTCCTCCATGATCTTCTTCGTCTCATGTACCATCTTCATCTCTTCCTTGGTGTAGCCGTTCTCAAGAAAGACATCAATGTGAGGCAGACAGTTGAAGGCGATCTGGTGAGGATAGACTGACCGGGTAATGGGCTGATTGTTCACAATCGCCTTGACCTGCTCCATAAGCTCTACGATGGCCTTCTGGCCGGTACCGGACACTGCCTGGTAGGTGGAAACCACTATCCTTCTGATCTTCGCCGCATCGTGAATTGGCTTCAACACCACCACCATCTGGATGGTGGAACAGTTGGGATTGGCGATGATCCCCCGTTTCCTGTACTGGGCAATGGCATGGGGATTCACTTCAGGCACTACCAGGGGTATATCAGGTTCCATGCGGAAGGCGCTGCTGTTATCAACTACGACTGCACCGGCTTGTGCTGCTGCGGGACAGAACTCGAGGCTCCGTGATGCCCCGGCTGAAAAGAGTGCAATGTCAATTCCCTTGAAGGAACCTTTAGTCAGTTTTTCTACCGCAACCTCTTCCCCACGAAACTTTAACTTCTTCCCTACCGATCTCTCCGAGGCAAGAAGCCGTATGTTCTTTACCGGAAAATTCCTCTGCTCGAGGGTTCTGATCATCTCATTTCCTACCGCACCGGTCGCGCCGGCTACTGCAACGTTTGCCTGTTTCATACGCTGTCTGGTTCCTTTCCAATAAAATCATATTTTAATAAAACTCGAAAATAGGTTTCTGAGTGCGTACCAAGATTTTTTCGGTAACAATTCTTAACGAAGCGTAACGGCTGCAAATTCGGCTGTCTGAGCTCGAAGAGCGAGTTTCGAATTTGCAGTGAAGCGAGTTTTAGAATTGTCGAAAAAATGTTGAGCACAAAGGGGCCTATTTTCTGAGTTTTTTCATGTTTCCTTTATATACTTAACCACCAAGTCACCGACCTCTGACGTGGTATGTCCCATCTCGCCGGCAGACATGCTTTCAAGATCCTGGGTGATGACCTTGACGATCGCCTGCTCAATGATCCTTGCTGAGTTGAGTTCACCTATGTGTTCGAGCATCATCTGGAGAGCAGAAATCGCTGCGAGAGGATTGATGACATTCTTCCCCGTATACTTGGGGGCTGAGCCGCCAATCGGCTCAAACATGGATGTGCCGCGGGGATTGATATTTCCGCCAGCGGCAATCCCCATGCCGCCCTGGATCATCGCTCCGAGGTCGGTGATGATATCTCCGAACATGTTGTCCGTCACGATTACATCAAACCATTCCGGGTTTTTCACCATCCACATGCAGATAGCGTCCACATTGGCGTAATCGATCTTGATATCAGGGTACTCCTTTGAAACTTCATCAAAAACCCTCTGCCAGAGGTCATGGGCATAGGTCAGGACATTGGTCTTTCCGCAGAGGGTGAGCTTCCTCTTTTTCCCCCTCTTCTGGCAGAAATCAAAGGCATACCTGATGCACCGCTCCACACCCTTCCTCGTATTGATTGATTCCTGAATTGCCACCTCGTCGGGCGTCCCCTTCTTGAGGAAGCCGCCCGCACCCACGTAGAGCCCTTCAGTATTTTCTCTTATGACGACAAAGTCGATCTCCTCCGGCCCTTTGTTCTTGAGCGGGCAGTCCACTCCCGGGTAGAGCTTCACCGGCCTCAGGTTGATGTACTGGTCGAGTTCAAAACGGAGTCTTAAGAGGATTCCCTTTTCCAGAATCCCTGGTTTAACCTCCGGATGACCGATTGCACCGAGGTAAATGGCATGCATCTTTTTGAGTTCATCGATCCCCGAATCCGGGAGGAGCTCTCCTGTCTTCAGGTATCTCTCTCCTCCAAAATCATAGTAGGTAAGACGATAGGTAAACTTCTCCTTTTCAGCTACTACTTCCAATATCTTCAATCCCTGAGCTATGACTTCCGGGCCGGTTCCGTCACCGGGTATAACAGCAATCTTGTACATCTCCTATCTCCTGTTTCCTTTCTTCTTCATGATGTAGTTGATCAAACCTCCCTGGGCTAACAGTTCCTGCATGAACGACGGGATCGGTTTGAACATGAACACAGCTCCTTTTGTCAGGTTTTTTATCGTCCCACCGGTTATATCCACCTCTATCGCATCGCTATCCTGTATTCCATCCACAGCCTCAGGCGCTTCTACAATCGGGAGACCGATGTTAAAAGCATTCCGGTAGAAGATCCGGGCAAAGCTTCTGGCAATTACGCAGGACACTCCCACGGCCCTGATAGCAACCGGTGCATGCTCGCGGGAAGAGCCGCAGCCGAAGTTCTTCCCCGCCACGATCATATCACCCTGTTTCACCCTAACAGAAAAATGCTGATCTGTGCCTTCCATGCAGTGCTGCGCCAGCTCTTCCGGATCAGAGGTATTGAGATAGATGGCAGGGATAATCACATCCGTATCAATATCATTCCCGAAGGTAAATGCCTTTCCGGTAAACTTCACAGCCCTA
>Ga0315289_10011833_pt1 | contig 12339 bp, 7 predicted proteins | sample YL17G11_40_MG_FD_203452 | JGI IMG/M metagenome (GOLD analysis project Ga0315289, IMG submission 203452) | Sediment microbial communities from Yellowstone Lake, YNP, Wyoming, USA - YL17G11_40 | ecosystem: Environmental > Aquatic > Freshwater > Lake > Sediment | place: USA: Wyoming | collected...
GCGGAACCAGACGTTGCGGTAGCCCCAGACCCGCAGGTTGGGTTTGTCGCAGGTGCCCAGGTGCACCCGCAGCGCTTCGGCGAGCGCCTGCATGACCTTGTAGTGCGTGTCCGGCCCGCTGGCCTCCGGGTCGAACGCGACAGTGATGATGTCGGGATTCACCCGCCGCAGCTCCGCGACGATCGGCGGGACATCCTCGTCCATTGTGGGCTCCTCGGTAAAGATGTCGCCGGTATAGAAGCCCAGCCGGAGGTGCCGGACATTCTGGCATTGCCAACCGTAATAGCCCCAGAGGCATTCCGCTTCCCACTCGCGGCACATCCCTTTGAGCTGCTGGATGTGCTCGGGGTCCTTCCGGCCGGGATAGGTTTTGAGGAAGTAATCCTCCAGATCGGCGACGTAGCGGTTCAGATCGTGCAGGAAGTCGTCCCCGAGCAGCTCGACCAGATTGCGTAACATGCGGCGGGCGCAGCCTTCGGCCTTCTCGTCCTCGTCCCGGGCGGCCACGCCGTCGAGGTATTGCCACACATCGCGGTTGCGCTCGAAGGTATTACCCTGGGCGAAGTAGCCTTTTTCCAGCAGGGCTTTGAACTTTGGGATGCCGAGGAAGCGGCGCAGGCCAGCCATCTGGCCCCGCATGAAGCGATTGGTGACGGCGGTAAAGCCGCTGGTGAGCGTCAGGAAATGGTGCTCGTTGGTTGCTTGCCGGAAGTGACGGACGACTTCGGAGAAGTAGCCGAGCATGATGTCGTCGTGGTGCGGCTCCGTATGCAAGAACCGCTTGTTTCGGAAGACGTGCAGACCGTTGTCGATTTTGGCGACAAGTCGCTCATGGACCATGTTCGCCAACTCGGGCAGCGACTCGGACCGCTTCTTCAGAAGGACGGCGGCGAGCGGATGGCTTTGGCAGTCGGCCTCGGTCAGATCGAGCAAACGCCTGCGGCGCTGGACGGCCAGCTCGACGAGGGCTTTCTCTACATCGGCGTCGCTGGCGGCCGGCGCGCTCTTGAGCACGCTCACCTGTCGCTCAATGAGGTGGGCCGCAGCGCCCCGGGTGAGGTAGAAGCGCGCGTTGGGCAACTGTTGCAGACAACTCGCGGGGATGTCAATGTGCTGCTCGGACTGGATCGCCTGGGCGACCAGGCCGGCCTTGGCCTGGCCGGCGGCCACGATGATCGCGGTGCAATCCGGGTTCCGCGTGATCGTCCGCAGGCCGATGGTGATCACGAGGCACTGGCGGGCGACCTCGATCCCGCCCAAATCGGTCGCGGCGGCCGCCTGGGTCTCGTAGTTGGTCGGGCACAGGCGGGTGGTCGAATGGTGATCGGAGCCCTTGATATTGAACCCGATATGCCCGTCCGGGCCGATCCCGCCCAGGAAGAAGCCGATGCCTCCCAACTCCTGAATCCGCTGCTCATACTCCATGCACCACTGGTCGATCTGCTCCAGCAAGGCCTTCTGTCTGGATTCAAGCTGATTTGTCGCCTGGCGGTACCGCAACGTCAGGTCTACCCGACGGCCCGGCCAGATATCTGCGAGCTTCTCGCATGTCCCCATCCCGATCCGGCAGGCATCGATCAGCAGGGCCTTCGCTGGATCGAGTCCGAAGCCGTCGATATAGAAATGCTTCACGTAGTAGGCGAAGCTGTTGTGCTGAGCGGAGTCGATGGGATAGAACTCGTCAATCTGCACAAAGTGCAGGCTGGTCAGGTCGGGCTTCTTCGCCGGATCGACGCCCGCTTGCTCGAGCGTCCGCCGGATCTCGGGCGTCTCCCACCCGCCGAGCACGCGCTGGACCCACTTGATAAAATGCTCCGGCGTCTTGCCGGTGGGGAGCGAGATCACGCCGCCCGGATGGCCCTGGACCCATTCGATAAACCGCAGCGCCGCCAGCTTGCCCAGCGCGGGGAAATTCTCCACAACAATCGTGGGAATCTTCTCCGCCGGTCCATAGAGCACGTCGAAAGTCGAGGCCCGAACAGCCTCCTTTTCAACAGGTGTCAGAACAACCTGGGGGCCTATTGTCTCGGTACTGTGAGTCAGCGTTTGATTCATTCTCTTCACGCGGCCATCGGGCCGCATCATTGCTCCATGTTCGCGAGGGCCTGTCGCGTATGTCCAAGGAAGGCTTCCGCTCGTGCCACCGCCTCCTGTGCCTGGTCCAGTGTTATCTGAATAAACTCGTGGTAGTCAGTCACAAGGGTAGCCCCTCCCTGCGCGCGGCCAACACCAGAGGTGAAGATCGGAGTGGACTGTGCTCCATCTCCTCCGTCGTGTAGCAATTGGGCGAGATGACTCTTTCGCACTGCAAGCCGGCATCGAAGCACACAGCGATGATTTCCTTTTGGATCTCCCAGTCGAGTTCAGGAAGCACGACGAGCAGATCGATATCCGATTCGGCATCCAGTTGCCCGCGGGCTGCCGAGCCATACAAGATGACCTCTCTGGCGCCGAACCGGTCTCTCAAGACCTGCGCCACCCTCGACAACGCATCTCGTTCCTCAGTATTCAACTCCATATTCACACTTGCTCGCCGTAATCGGTCGGCTTGACGCATCTCCTGCGCTTCAGATACACCGTTCTTTCCGGCCGGAGTATAGCTCGAATCCGGATCAGATGCAAGTCCGTCCGCTCACCGTCGCATAACGACGAAATTGTCCCACCACAGTTGCGTGTGCCAGGTGCGAAAGCCCATCAGGCCCTTGCCATGAGGCGGATTGAAGCGGTCATCCACAACGTCCAGGAGGATATGGCCGTGCGCCGTGTACGTGAAGTGATTGCCACGTTTTTCAAACGCGATGTGATACACCTTCCCCCGTTTCATCTCGTAGCCGTCAGTGTAGCGTGTCCGCAGGACAGATGTAATCTCTGGCTGGGCGGTATAAAGCCAAACGTGTCACGTGGTCCTGCAGGGACGGTTTTCTCTTGCATTTGGCGCGGCGCGTGACTATACAGGTAAAGTCAACCATATACAGTAAAGCAGAACACGACCAATCCTCGATTCTGCTATGGAGAGCGTCAGTCGTGGACATTATAGAGGTGTTCAAGGCCAAGGCAAGGGGGAAGAATCTTTCCGTAGTGTTGCCGGAGGGCCGGGACGAGCGAGTCATTCAAGCCGCGAAACGGTTGTGCGAGGAGGGGATTGCGAGGCCCATTGTTCTCGGAAGCCCGGCGCAGATCGAAGCCGCCACCGCCAAAGCAGGCGTCACTCTCGACGGCATCGAGACCATCGACCCGCAGTCGAACCCGAAGCTCGACGTCTATGCCGAGTGGTACAGCCGTCACAGAAAGGGCATCACGCCGGCGGTGGCCAGGCATGTCGTTTGCAAACCCTTGTTCTACGGCGGCATGATGGTCGCCTGCGGGGACGCGGACACGGCCGTGGCCGGCGTGGCCAGCGCTACGGCGACGCTGATCCAGGCCGGCGTGTTGACGGTGGGCCTGCTGCCCGGCATCAAAACCCCATCCAGCTACTTCCTTATGATTATCCCCAACTTCCTCGGCGAGCGGGAGAAACCGTTCATCTTCGCCGACTGCGCCGTGAACATCGATCCGACGGCGGAGCAATTGGCCGACATTGCCCTCGCCTCGGCGGTCAGCGCCCGCCGGATTCTCGGCGAGGAGCCGCGCGTGGCCATGCTGTCCTTCTCGACCAAAGGCAGCGCTTCAGCGCCCAGCGTGGAAAAGGTCAAGCAAGCCCTGCAAATCGCCCGGGCGCGCGCGCCGGGGTTGGCGATCGATGGAGAGTTTCAGGCGGATACCGCCGTTGTGCCGCGCGTGGCCGCCAAGAAGGTCAAAGGAGAGAGTCTCGTCGCCGGGAAGGCCAATGTCATCATCTTTCCCGACCTGAATTCGGGCAATATCGCCTACAAACTGACGCAACACCTGGGCGGGGCGCGAGCCATCGGCCCCTTCCTGCAGGGGTTTGCCAAGCCGATTACGGACCTCTCGCGCGGGGCGACCGCCGAGGACATCGTGTCCACGGTGATCCTGACTCTGGGGCAACTCCTCTAGGATACAACGCGGCAAGGGAAGTAGATTCAGTGCGGAAGGATAACACGGGATGATGAAGGTGTTGGTGATCAATGCTGGTAGCTCTTCCGTCAAATACTATCTGTACCAAATGCCCCAGGCGGAAGTCCTGGCCCGGGGATCCGTCGAGCGCATCGGGGAGAAGACGTCGAAACTCACGCATGTTTTCGGCAGCCGAACCTATACGAGCGATGTGAGCACCCCGGATGTCGCTGCGGCTGTCCACCTGGTGCTCGATACACTGGTCCGGGGAGAGATCGGAGTCCTCCACGACCTTTCCGAGGTTGGCGCGGTGGGGCACCGCGTGGTCCACGGGGGCGAAGAGTTCACCGGCTCGGTGCTGGTCGATGAGCACGTCATTGCCTCGATTGAGAAATTCGCGGATCTGGCCCCCCTCCATAATCCTCCGAACCTGGCCGGCATCCGGGCCGTGGGGGCCAAGCTGCCCGGCGTGACGCAGGTGGCGTGCTTCGACACGGCGTTTCACACGACGATTCCGAAGGTGGCGTACCTCTACGGCCTGCCCTATGAGCTTTACGAGAAATACCGCATCCGCCGGTACGGATTTCACGGTATCTCGCACCGGTACGTCGCCCGCCGGGTGGCGGTGCTGATGGGCCGGGGGAAATACGACGTCAATGCCATCACGTGTCATCTCGGCAACGGCTGTTCCATCACAGCGGTGAAGGGGGGCCACTCGATCGACACGTCGATGGGATTCACCCCGCTGGAAGGCGTGCCGATGGGGACCCGCTCCGGCGACCTGGACCCGGCCATCCTCTTTTACCTCGCGGACAAAGGGTACAATCCACAGGCTCTCAAGACGCTTTGCAACAAGCAAAGCGGCCTGCTCGGAATCTCGGGTCTGTCGAACGACATCCGCAATCTCCTGGAGCTCTCGGCGGGGGGCAACCAGCGGGCGACGCTGGCCATCGATGTCTTTTGCTACCGGATTCGCAAGTACATCGGCGCCTACGCGGCCGTGCTCGAGCCGCTCGACGCCATCGCCTTTACCGGCGGCATCGGCGAAAACGCCGTCCGCCTGCGCGAGCAAGTCTGCGGAGGCATGAGTCAGATCGGCGTGCAATTGGACCGGACGGCCAACGAGGCGGCCACCGGCACAGAGGCCCAGATCAGCGCCCCGGGAAGCCGCGTGAAGGTCTTTGCCGTCCCGACGAATGAGCAAGTCGCCATCGCCAAGGACACTTACGAGCTGGCCGGCCAAAGCCACCCAGGGGCCTCGGCCTGCCATCCCTGACGAGCGTCGGGGGAGAAACTCGAGATCCGGAACGAATCTCAACAAAGGGAATCCAAGATTCAAAGCGGGGCGGGCGGCCGCCACAGCGTTTCGGTCCTTGAGCATTGGCGCTGGCGGTCTTGTTTCGGATTTCGGTGCTCGGATTTCCGTAGTCGTGGCTTCCCGCCGTAACCTCGGATAATCCTTGTCTCCCCTCTCGCGTTCCACGGCAATCCCTGTTCATCCCCAGACGGCCGATTTTCCATGTACCCCGGGACCGGCGCCCAGGTTCCCGAGGAGTGCGTATTCGGCGGGTACGTAAATCCGGGTTTTCCTGATGGACGACCGGGTGGCGGTTTTAATAAGGTCGGCGGTACTGCTCGTGGATTGCGGGCCCGCGTTGGCAACCATGCGGCGAGGACATCCGTGATCCCGTGGCAAGACACCTGATCGACACGTGCGGACGAGCACGAGGCGGTCATCCTGTCTTTCAGCAGAGGGGAGAACAGCGCGATGAACATCGGGACCATGCTGCTGGGCAAAGGGGCAGCGAGAGAGAAGGTGCAGCCATCTTTGCCGCCCTTTCTGCCGCGGGTAGAGCCCCGGCTCCTCCTGAATACCGGCGGGACCGGTCCGGAATCATCGATCCTGCTGTCGCACCCGCGGCGACGCGAACCACCGCCGCACAGATCCACGCCTTTCTCGCGTCTTTCATGTCCCTGCCGGGCTCTGCCTTGCAGACTTCTGTCGAACCATAGGTTTTCCGTACTTCCATAGGGACCGATGTCTCATCAATGGGGAGGATAGACAAAATGTTTGACGCCGACCGGAATCATCCAACGACGCCTCGAAATGCAGAGGGTACGCCCGTCAGACCCCTGTTCCTGGAGAGGCTCGAACCACGGCTCCTATTGTCAGGAGACCCCCTGTTGGGAGGAGCCGATCCCAACCTGAATTGGCTTCCGGAAGGCGGGCCGCAAGTAGTCGAGACTGCGGAACTGCACGCGGCGGGCGAAGGAATCCAGGGGCAATCGGAGGTCCTGGCTGCCGTTGGATCCGCGCAGGGGATTGTTCCCGATCCTGTGACGCAGGCGGTATTGCCCGGTAGTGCCTTCAGTATAACGGCGATGTATTCCACGGCGGAACCCGTGGACGAGACGCTCACGGGTCTGGGCCTGCGGCTTCACTACAATTCCAGCCTGCTCCAGTGGGACAGATTCAGCGACGTTTACACTCCCGGCAAGATCGCTCAGGACAGCAGCCCGCGGAACGACGCGGCCGATTCCGACGGGGACCCGTCCACGGACATGTATCTGACGATTGCCTGGATGGACTTGAGTAGCAATTGGCCGGGAGCGGGCCTGACGCCGCTGGCCTTATACGTGGCGAACTTCACCGCCTTACCGGCGTTTGCCGGTGGCTCCACCACGATCAATTTCTCTGCGAGTTCGACGGCGGCCGGTTGGACCCTGGATGCGACATCGGCAACTATCACCCTGGAGAACCTGCCCCCGACCGTGGAACTGGCGAATACGGTCGTCTCCTTGCCGGAGAACATGGACACGACGAGCCGGGTGAAGGTGGCGGATATTGTGGTGACGGACGACGCCTTGGGCACCAATGCCCTGAGTCTCAGTGGGGCGGATGCGGCTTCATTCGAGATCGAGGGCTTGGCGCTGTACCTGAAGGCGGGCACGGCCTTGGACTATGAGACGAAGGCGAGGCTGAACGTAGTTGTGGCGGTGGATGACCCGGCGGTGGGGGGCACGCCGGATGAAACGGTCGCGCTGTCGCTCCCGGTAACGGATGTAAATGAAGCTCCGACAGTCGCGCTGGCGAACACGATCACGAGCCGGCCGGAGAACACGGATACCACGAGCCGGATCAAGGTGGCGGATATCGTGGTGACGGACGATGCGTTGGGCACGAATGTGCTGAGTCTCAGTGGGGCGGATGCGGCTTTACTCGAGATCGAGGGCCTGGCGCTGTACCTGAAGGCGGGCACGGTGCTGGACTATGAGACGAAGGCGGCGCTGAACGTGGCTGTAGCGGTCGATGACCCGGCGGTGGAGGGGACGCCGGATGATACTGCCGCGCTGTCGATCAACATCATCGACGTCAACGAGGCCCCGACGGTGGATCTGGCTAACACGATAACGTCCTTGCCAGAGAATGCGGACACGAGCAGCCGGATCAAGGTGGCGGATACTGTGGTGATGAACGACGCCTTGGGCACGAATGTGCTGAGTCTGGACGGAGCGGATGCGGCGTTGTTCGAGATCGTGGGCACGGGACTGTACCTCAGGGCGGGCACGGTGCTGGACTACGAGACGAAGGCGGTGCTGAACGTGACGGTGGCCGTCGATGACCCGGCGGTGGGGGGTACGCCGGATGCTGAGGCCGCGCTGTCGATCGCGGTAACGGATGTGAATGAGGCGCCGACGGTCGCGCTGGCGAACACGGTCACCAGCCTGGCGGAGAACACGGATACGGCGAGCCGGGTGAAGGTGGCGGATATCGTCGTGACAGACGGTGCTTCGGGCACGAACGTCCTGAGTCTCAGTGGGGCAGATGCGGCGTTGTTCGAGATTGTGGACGCGGGACTGTACCTCAGGGCGGGCACGGTGCTGGACTATGAGGCGAAAGCGGCGCTGAACGTGACGGTGGCCGTCGACGACCCGGCGGTGGGCGCTACGCCGGATGCTGAGGCCGTGCTGTCGATCCCGGTAACGGACGTGAATGAAGCTCCCGCAGTCGCGCTGGCGAACACGGTGACGAGCCTGGCGGAGAACACGGACACGACGAGCCGGATCAAGGTGGCGGATATCGTGGTGGTGGACGATGCGTTGGGCACGAATGTTCTGGGTCTGAGTGGTGCGGATGCCTCGCTGTTTGAGATTGAGGGCCTGGTGCTGTACCTCCAGGCGGGCACGGCGCTGGACTATGAGACGAAGGCGGTGCTGAACGTGACGGTGGCCGTCGATGACCCGGCGGTGGGGGATACGCCGGATGGTACGGCCCCCTTGGCGATCAGTGTCACGGACGTGAATGAAGCGCCGACGGTCGCGTTGGCGAACACAATCACCAGTCTGGCGGAGAACACGGATACCACGAACCGGATCAAGGTAGCGGATATCGTCGTGACGGACGATGCTTCGAGCACGAACGTCCTGAGTCTCAGTGGGGCGGATGCGGCGTTGTTCGAGATCGTGGACACGGGACTGTACCTGAAGGGGGGCACGGTGCTGGACTATGAGGTGGAGGCGGTGCTGAACGTAACCGTGGCGGTGGATGACGCCGGTGTGGGTGCTACGCCGGACGCTACGGCCGCGCTGTCGATTCCCGTAACGGATGTGAATGAAGCTCCGGCGGTCGCGTTGGCGAACACGGTGACGAGCTTGGCGGAGAACACGGTTACGACGAGCCGGGTGAAGGTGGCGGATATCGTCATGACAGACGATGCTTCGGGCACGAACGTCCTGAGTCTCAGTGGGGCGGATGCGGCGTTGTTCGAGATCGTGGAAGCGGGATTGTACCTCAGGGCAGGTACGGTGCTGGACTATGAGACCAAGGCGGCGCTGAACGTGGCCGTGGCGGTGGATGACCCGGCCGTGGGGGACACGCCGGATGGTACGGTCCCCTTGGCGATCAGCGTCACGGACGTGAATGAAGCTCCGGCGGTCGCCCTGGCGAACACGATCCCGAGCTTGGCGGAGAACACGGATACGACGAGCCGGGTGAAGGTGGCGGATATCGTGGTGACGGATGATGCTTCGGGCACGAATGTCCTGAGTCTGGAGGGGGCGGATGCGGCGTTGTTCGAGATCGTGGAAGCGGGATTGTACCTCAGGGCAGGCACGGTGCTGGACTATGAGACGAAGGCGGTGCTGAACGTGACGGTGGAGGTGGACAACCCGGCGGTGGGGAGTACGCTGGGTGATACGGCCGCGCTGTCGATTCCGGTAACGGATGTGAATGAGGCGCCGACGGTCGCGTTGGCGAACACGGCGACAAGCCTGGCCGAGAACACGGATACGAGCAGCCGAATCAAGGTGGCGCACCTCGCGGTGACGGATGATGCGTCGGGTGTGAATGCGTTGAGCTTGGAGGGGGCGGATGCGGCGTTGTTCGAGATTGTGGACTCGGGATTGTACCTCAGGGTAGGCACAGTGCTGGACTATGAGACGCAGGCGGTGCTGAACGTGGCCGTGGCGGTGGATGACGCCGGTGTGGGGGGTACCCCGGACGGGACGGCCACGTTGGCGATCTCGATCACCGACGTGAACGAGCCCCCAGTGGTGGTTAATGATACCGCCACAACAGATGAAGACACGCCGGTGACCATATTGGCCATGAGCCTGCTCTCCAACGATCGCGATCCCGACGCCGATACGCTGAGCATTGTAGGTATCGATAGCACAGGCACGCAGGGATGGGTGATTGACAACGGGGATGGCACCTACACGTATGACCCAAACGGTCAATTCCATTACCTGCCGGTCGGCGCATCAGCCACGGACAGCTTCATGGTCGCGGTCAGCGACGAGCATGGGCTGACCGCCACCACCACCGTAACAATTACAGTTACCGGAGCGAGCGACTTGATGATTAACAGGTACAGTGTTCGCTCGAGCAAGATCGTCGCAAACAATTGCATCAAGATGTCCGGCTACTTCGACGTTCCCGAGACCGAGATCGTGGCGGGCGCGCAGATCGCGATGAGAATTCTCGCCTCCGGCGGAGCCGAGTTGTTCAATGGAGCGATCACTATCAGTACCGCCGACCTGCGCCAAGGCGTGTATACGTACCGGGCTTCCCTGCCGAAGGGTTCGTCTGGCGCGGTAACCTTGCTGAAGTTGGATACCAAGCGACACACCTTTGATCTGTGTGTGGAGGGCATGAATTTGTTGGGGCTCAGCTATCCGTTGACGTTGACGCTTGCCGTCAGCGATTACCTCGGGTCAGACCAGACGCAATAATCGTCTTCCACGACAGTCTGGGCCGCAACGACCCCACCGGGATGGGTCGATGTCCTCGGCGGAGGCGAACAGTATCTGCACCCGGGCGGTCGGCGGGACCTTCGGTCTCCTTGGTGTCCGGTTTCTCCTTCTTGGCGCCCCGGGCGAGAGGCCGCATGCTTCAATTCGTCAGGCCGGCGATGGCGGCGCCGATCAGGGTGGCGTTCTCGATGTTCACGATCTCGTAGTGGACGTGCTTCTTGTCCACCAGGAATTGCTTGAGATAGTACTCGATCTTGGGTTGCAGGTATTTGAGCCGGTAGAAGGTCGAGCCCTCGGCGACGATACAGATGGGCCGGCAGGGATCGAGGCCCTTGCCCGACTTGAGGGACACGGAGGACAGATTGATCGCCGTGAGCTTGGCCGCCCGCTCGACCAGCGCATCGATCAGGTGGTACAGGGTGGCGGTGTCTTGGGTGGGCGTGTCGGCCAGCGCCTGCGATAAGGGATTGTCGCCCCCCTCGGGGCGAATCAGGAAGTTGCTGATATCCTTGCTGATTACGGCCGGAACCCCGGCCAGCCGCTCGGCCGTCACCGGGGAGAACAGCCCGGCCTTGGCGGCGGCCTGGGCCGTCACCAGGCAAAGCGGGCCGATGTAGGCGCCGGAGATCATCTTCTCGAAGGTGTTCACGCCGGGACTGACCGAGGCGGCGTCGAACGCCTTGTCGATCCTGCCGCGCGGGGCCTTGCCGAATCCGCCCGATTCCACGTTGACGATCTGACTCTTGTCCGGGTCCAGGTCCGCGGCTTTCTTGATATTCGTATTCTGCTCCACATAGGCGGTGTTCGTGCCCGTCCCGAGGATGAAGCCGATGTAGCTGTCGAAGCGGCGGCCGCTGGTCTCGGCCCGGCCGGCCAGCAGCGTCGCGACCGTATCGTTCAGCAGCACGAAGTGCCTGGGCTCCGGGAAACCGAGCCGCGTCAGGGCCAGGCCCATGTTCTCGCCGATCATCTGGCCGGCCGCCTCGGGCGCCTTGATCTCCTTGGAGAAGTACAGGGCCCGGCCGTCCTTGGTCGGGAACATCTCGATCGGATAGGAAAAGCAGAATCCGACGTTCGAGCTGCGGTCGATGACACTCCGGACGTACGCGGCCATCGTCCCGAAGAACTCCTCCTTGCCGACCTCGGCCGCGATGCCCGGCATGGGGTAGACCTTGAATTCCGTGATCTGAGCCAAGCCTGCCTGCGCGAAGGAGACGGTGGCCACGCGGAAGTTCGTCCCGCCGGCGTCCATCACGATGACGGGCTTGTCCCGGGGCAACTCCCGCTCGATGTCGATGTACGTCGGCAGCATGGCCAGCGAGCCTTTCTTGCCGGCCAGACCCTTGTCCATCTCGTTCAGGAAGACCTCGCACGTGTCCGGGATACTGATGTCCCCGTGATACATGCCCTGCTTGCTGAGGAACTCTTTGACCCGGCGTCTGATCTTCTCCACAAGACCCCTCTCTGACCTATGAATTATGATTTATGATTCGGCTTCGCCCGGCCACGCGCCGGATTGGCGTGCCGATCGTGGGCCTACCGTACGCGGTCCCAATCATAGATCACAACTCATAAATCGTAAATCATAAATCATAAATCGCAGTACCCGTCCGGGTGTTCCGTGTGCCATCTCCACGCGGTGGCGACCATCTCCTCCAACTGCGGTTTCTCCGGCCGCCAGCCCAACTCGGTCCGGGCCTTCGTCGCGTCCGAAGTCAGGACCGGCGGGTCCCCCGGCCGGCGCTGGACCTCCACGACTTTGAAACTCCTGCCGGAGACACGTTTCACCGCATCGATCACCTGCCGGACCGAATAGCCCTGACCGTTGCCCAGGTTATAGGCCAGCTCGGCCCGCTCGTCCAATTTCTTCAGAGCCAGCAGGTGCGCCCGGCACAGATCATCAATGTGGATGTAGTCACGAATGCAGGTGCCGTCCGGCGTCGGGTAGTCGGTACCATAGATCTTGATGTCCGGCCGTTTTCCCATGGCGGCTTGGATGATGAGCGGGATCAGGTGCGACTCCGGGCGGTGGTCTTCGCCCCGCGCGCCGTCGTCACCAGCCCCGCAGGC
>Ga0315289_10011836_pt1 | contig 12339 bp, 10 predicted proteins | sample YL17G11_40_MG_FD_203452 | JGI IMG/M metagenome (GOLD analysis project Ga0315289, IMG submission 203452) | Sediment microbial communities from Yellowstone Lake, YNP, Wyoming, USA - YL17G11_40 | ecosystem: Environmental > Aquatic > Freshwater > Lake > Sediment | place: USA: Wyoming | collected...
TATTGTACCAGCTTTGGGCCGGAAGGGGGAAGGGCACGCGCGCGGTCAGGAAAGTCGAGCCGTAGTCGCGCTGTTCGTGCCGTGGGCAGACATGCGAGAGTGTGGTATGATACGTCGCATCGAACTTGGAGGTGTGCGATGTCCGGTGAAACCCTGACGCTGACTCTTCCTGCTCCGTTGGCCGACGAGTTGGGATCGGCCACACAGGAGTTTCTGGCTGATCTCCTGGAGCGCGGCCTGCGCGAAGTCAAGGTCGAGCGCGCGCTCGGGCGCTACGCACGCGGCGGCATGTCGTTCGGCGCAGCCGCCCAACAGGCCGGCGTGTCGCCAACCGACCTGTCGCGCTTCGCCTATGCGCGGGGGATGGAGCCGCCCTTCTCTGCCCAGACACTGGCCGAGGAACTGGGTTGAGCAGCATGACGACCGTGTTGTGCAACGCCGGCCCGTTGATCGCACTGGGCAAGCTGAACCGGCTTGATCTGCACCGGAATCCTCTCCTTCCACCAGGTCGAACTGCTCATCCAGGAAATTGCAGCCCGCCCCGATATTTGGATCGGGGCCAGGTTGTGCGAACAGGTGCTCCAGGCGCTGCGCGAATCCTGAATTGGGTCGGAATCGTCAGCCATGGCTCGACCAACGGCCGAAGCCCATCCCCTCCTCTATGACCCGTAGGGCATCTCGTCCCACGTGCGGCCGTCGAGCTCGCGCCCGGCCTGTTTCTTCCGTGTGCCACCCCACTGCTTGAAGAACCCTCATGGGCCGGGTTCCGCTCTACTGCTCCTCGGATGGCCGAAAGACAATCTCCATTGGGATGGAAGCGACCTCTTCCCATTGAGCGCCGCTACCCTGCCAGAGCTCGACGCTGAAGCGATACTGACCCTCCTCACGAACCGGCAGCCCACGGAAACAGTGGCGCGTTCGCAAGCGCTGCCATTGGCTTAGATCCAGCTCAAACTCACCCGCCGCAAGATCTTCTCCGGTCGGAGAACGAAAGGTGACTCGAGCGCGGCTTTCGCTGGGCACTCCCGGGTCGGAGCGCTGCCACAGACTAACCACCTCGACTTGCATGGGTACGATACCCTCCGATTTTGGCTTCTCTGGAATCGTGACCTGTTCGATGACGTTCAAGAGGCTGACTAGATTAGTATCACGATCAATGATTGCTTGTCTACATGGAACGGTCCAAATGTGATCTATCATCAATGTATCCTCCCTGTCCAGGTAGCGGTGCCGGACTGGGGTGCACTGGCTGCCCAGAAAAAGGTCGAGGTCGGGTCCAGTGTCCAGTCCGGGGTATCATTCTCGGTTTCGCGACGGATGCTGACCATCAGACTAGCAGGGGCCGTAACACGAGCTGGCGAGCTCTCCAGGGAAGGACAGAACCGATTCGCGTCGGATGAACCTTCGCCTGACATTCGATAGGCGAGGGTGAGAGTGAACTTGCTCTGACTATGAATGAAGCTGCGCTCCACCCGATCAAGGGAAGTCGCGTTCAGTGTTGGGGCACGGTAAAGGTACACCTGGCCCTGCTCACGTGCGGGCTCGAGCTTGTACTCGCGTGCCAGCACATCAGCCGGAACCCCTAAGGCCACCGCAAGCTTTCGAATCATTGGCAGGGTCAATGGTCGCCGGCGGTTCATAATCTCCCAAACGCGGCTGCGGCTTCCAATGTACGGGCGAATGTCATGCTGCGTGAGGCCAAGCCGGTCAAGGGCGTGCTCGATAGCCTCGATTGGGTCCGGGGGAGGAAGGGAGTGCCGTTTCGACTCGTAGACCTCGACCAGGGTGACCAGAACTTCGAGCTTGTCTGCCTCGGACGTACCAGGTTCAGCGTCGAACAGCGCGTCGATCTCTCGAAGCGCTTCCTCGTAATCTATCTCGTCTCTGATGGGCTTGATTTCCATTCTTGTGAATAGCTCCTGTCAGATCCTCGTGGCATCGCCCCCGTCATATTCTTGATGGGTGCCGACAAAGCGGACGTATACCACGCGAGAGGAATAACGCATCTTGACCACCAGCCGATATTGGTTGCCTTTGAGGTTGAATACCACGCGATCGCCGGGCAGTATGTCCGCGGTGCGGTAGTCCGCCACGACGTCGGCAGGGCCAGCCCATTCGGCTCTCTCGGCATGAGCGAGCCAGGCCTCCAGCGCCCCCTGGGCATCGCGATATCTTTCCCAGAACTCTTTCAGCGGTCGCTTGGCGATGACATGCATGTGGTATCCGCCAAATCGTGTCTCATGATAGCACGTTCCCTTGATGGGAACAAGTATGGAATCCTACATTAGAGCGATGGTCGAGGAATACTTGAGATCCTCTTCAAAGCCATCTACAACTCACCCCGAAACGCGCGATCCAGCACCGACGGCAGCAGCGCGTCTAGCTCGTCGGACCTATGCGCCTGATCAACCCACGATCTTTCGCGCAAAGTCCTTGTCTTCAGGAAAGAGCACGTGGTGCTGTTCGAAATCCGCCCGGCTGTGCTGGCCGTTGCCGAAACCGGGTTGCGTTTGCTGGTAGCTCTTGTCCGAAAGGATGAAGGAATCCAGCGTGATGCACGGGTCGCCCAGGTCGCGCGCGATATCCTGCAGCACGCGATAGAGCTGGATCTTGGGATGGTCGAAGCTTCTGGGCTCCAACATGAAGAGTCCCTTGGGGTCTACAAACACGATCCGCTGCTTCCCCCCGTCCACCAGCCACAGGATGAAGTCGGGATAGAAGTTGCTGGCCTCGAAGAAACCGATCCCCCTGCCGCGGCTCTGGTTGCGCAACAGGTAGAGGCGGCGTCCGCCGAGATATCCCGGGTGGTCGTGGAGATAGTCCCGCAGCCGGACCGGGAAGCGCGTCTCGCCCGCATTGAGAGCCACGGGCACCGTCTTTATCCCTGCGACCCCGGTGAACGCGTCGCCGTCGTAGTGTCCGGCGGCCATCAGGGGCTGGTAGAGATGGCGGTCGAAGTAGACGTTAGGCAGCTTCTCCAGGTCTTCCCGGTAAAGCCGTTGCCCCTCTGCAATCAGCGCCCGCACGGCCTCCACCAGCTCGGGTTTCTTGCGGTCCACCTTGACGACGTAGCCCGGCCGGTTGTCGGAGAGGATGACAGGTTTCATAATGTCGTCAGACCGGTCGAGCAGCCAATACTCGCGGTTCCTGTTCTCCCAACTGGCGCGGGCGCGCTCGTAGAAGCGCTCGGTGTATTTCTTGAGGATGGCCAGCGCCACCCCCTGGACGCGCGGCAGGTCGGCGAAGCGCGCGGGACGGATGAGCGACTCGGGCGCGCGGAGGACATAGCGCTTCTCCGCCAGCACCGTGCGCAGTGCATCCCTCCCGATGAGCAGATTACCGAAGCCGCGCTGGCGTTTCCAGGCCAGCATGTCGGCGTAGATGGCGTCCCAGTCCAAGAGATCGAGCACCCACGGCTCCAGGTAAACGAGCGCGTCGTCCGCCCGAACAGCCACTTCGACCTGCTGGCTGGCAAGGCCAGTAATCCTGGGGCGTATATCAATGACCGGCACGACGGCCTTGTCGTCTACAGACTCGGCGCGAAAGGCGGGCTGCGCCCCAAACTGGAGATTGCCCCGGATACGGACGGTGTAGAGCGCCGGCTTTTCCAGGTCGAAGAGGCTGTACTGCACAGGCAGCTCGATCTCCTCGTAGCCCTCGGTGATCCCTTCCCGCTCCAGCGCCTTCTTGAACTCCCGCAGGTAGTCGCCGTTGATGGAGAAGATGTTCAGGGTTTCCAGCAGGCCGATGTGGGCCGGGTGGCTTCCGTCCAGGGCCGACGAGCGTTTCAGGCTGAGGTCTCGCCCCTTGAGCCGCACGCCGCGCCCGAACATCTGAACGATCTCCGACCCTTCGCTGCGGCCCACGTTGAGCAGGCCCATCGCACTCACCCGCCAGCTATTCCATCCCTCCGTGAACTTCTTGGCGCCGATCAAGACGTTCACCGCCGAAGCGGGCTGGTTGATCTCGGAGAAGAGGGAGCCGCGGATGGCTTCGCTCTCGATGACCAGCCCCAGGGCCGCCTTATCGGCCATCTTGACGAAGTTGGCATCGTCCCCGATGTTGATGACGCCGAAGTAGGTGTCGCTCTCCCCCAGACGCAGCCCCAGCTCGCCGGGGGCATCACGCAGGTTGGCCAGGTGCAACGCGCCCGGCGATCCATTATGGCAGATCCGCTGCAAGAGATCGGCATAGACGGTATCTGGTGACAGCCCGGATCCCTTCAGTGTCTTGAGGCGGTCGGCGAAGATGTCGCGCCCGTGCTCGTCGCGGAGCTGGGATCTGCCCTCCAGGATCTCGCCGATGGTTCGCACGGCCCAGCCATCTTCGTCCCGGCCGACCCGGCCCAGGAAGCGCACCATGTTGAGCACGTCGCTGAGGGAGATCTTGTCTTCGGTCGTCAGAGCGCTCTGCGCCTTGCCGGGCTGCACAGTGTGGCCCACGAAGACCAGCAGCGGCGCTTCGATCTGGTAGGGGCGCAGGGCGTCACTGGCGGCGGCGTAGAGGCGCAATTGCTCGTAGAACGCCAGCAGATTGCCCATCAGGAGCACGTCCCCGAAGCCCGGGTCGTAGCCGGCCGGCAGGTTCAGGATGTTGTAATCCTTGCCGTAGCCGTCGCCGTAGAAGTAGCGGTAAGAGTAGTCGAAGACGATCGCCTTGCCGTAGGCCTGGCGCACCGCGATGTCCTCCGCCGCGTTGCCCCGGTTGAGCGCCTCGCCGAAGGTGGCGCTGTATTCGAAGGTGAACCCCTCCGCGGCCAGTTTGTCGCGCAGGCCGATCCACACGTCGCCGCTGGCGCCCCGGTGCCCTTCGTCCACGAAGACCAGGTTGTTGCCCTCGAAGCTGTCCACGTGGACGGTAAGCGGGCCGGCGCCCTTCTCGCTGAGCTTGGTGATCTCCAACACCTGAACGGTGTTCCGGTCCAGCCCCACACCGCCCGCGCGGAAGCGCTGCGCCGGGATGCCGCTCTTGGCAAGCTCCTCCAGGTGCTGGTCGCTCAGCCCGCTGTTGGGCGTGACCAGCAGGATGTTGTCCAACGGTTTGGCCTTGGCCTGCCGGTGGTAGTGGAGGAACTGCAGGTAGTTGATGTGCAGCAGCAGCGTCTTCCCGCTGCCGGTCGCCATCCAGTAGGCCAGCTTGGTCAGGTCGGCGGGCGTGAACGGCGGGAAGGGGTCATCTTCGGCGCGCCGGAGGGCGTTCCACGCCGGCAGCAGCGCATTGAGGTCGGCCAGGAAGCGCTCGCGGTCCAGGAAGTAGCGATGAAGGGCGTGCTCGGTGTAGAGCAGCGCCAGGTACTGGAAGTACTTGAGGGTTACCCGCTCCCCGGCCGGCCGGGCGGCGTTGATGCGGTCCAGGTTGCGCCTGATGTTCTCATCGTAGGCTTCCAGGTCGGCGGGCGGCAGCTTCAAGTCCGGCAGCGCCAGCAGGCGCTTGGCCATGAAGGAGCGCCCGTCGGCGTCGTACCCTTCGGCTACTTCGCCGAGCATCTCCTTCAGCTCGCGGAATTCCGCTGCCCCCAGCAACGGATGCAGATAGCCGTCCAGCAGTGCGAGGCTATGTTCCAGGCGGGACCAGGGCCGCGGCATCAGGCCACCTCTGCGAACATCAGGCGATGGAACTCCGGCTCGATAGGCAACGCGCCGGGCAGCGCCGACTCGCCGTTGACGTAGAGCAGGTCGTGCTGAACATCCCCCAGGACGTGGGCTTGCAACCAGGCCTTCTCCGCCTCCATCGCCTCGGGCGGCGGCACATCCCGCCACAGCACGCAGACCCGCCGGCCACCCGCCTCCTCGCCCATGACGCGCACCACGGGAGCTCCATCCCGTTGGAAGCGCCGGATCGTCCGCACGCGCAGCCCGAGCAGGAAGTTGAAGGTGGTCACCAGGTCCACGGGCTGAGGTGCTTTTACGCCGCCCCGGGTGATCTCCAGCCGGTAGTCGAAGGGGCGCTCGAACTGCCGCGCATCCAGCAGGCTAGGGCTGCCCTGGGTCTCGAATTCCAGCATGTAGTGAAGGAAGTAGTCGGGCATTTCGTGGAGCTTGCCGAGCAGCGGCTCTTCCAGCTCGCGGAAGCACAGGTTGTTCAGCGTGTCCTCGTAGCTCTCGAGGCGGATGTAGTGGAATATGTGGGACTGTCCCGGGCTGCCGGGCACGGGCTTGCCGTCTCTCCAGTCGGCCGCGTAGGCGACTTTCTGGATGCGGGCCTTGAGAATGGTGTCGAAGTAGTCAGCCATCTCAACCAGGACGTACTGGCGATTGCTGTCATCTTCACGGTTTAGCTGCATGACTGCATGTCCGGTGGTACCCGAGCCCGCAAAGAAATCCATAACAACAGCATCTCTGCTTGATGCTGCAGCACCGACAAGCTCGACGTATAGGGATAACGGATGGCAATAAGGAAACTCAAGCCCGAGATTGTCCATATCAGCCTTGCCGCGCCCAGCGTCCTGGATAACCGATGACACTTGCCGCTGAGAGTCCTTGGTTAGGAACACCTTACGGCGCGGCTGCACTGTCTCAGTTTCCCCAAATATGATCTCGTTTTTCTTGATCAGATCTTGAAGCGTCTCGGGTGCTCTAGACCAGCCATTACTCGGTACAGGACAAGGTTTCCCAGTGACAGGATGACATAGAGGGACATGGAACTTGGGATCGGTGCGAGGTTCCGGGGCCCCCATCCCCACACTCTGGTAAACGCGACCGTCATCATCGATGAAGCGATTAGCTCGCTCTCCCCCTGTTAGTCCGGGGTATGTCGCCACCCACTTGGCAAACTCCTCGCGAGCTTCCTGTGTGACCCCGCCATGTTTTTGAACCAGCGACTGCGATGTCGCAACGATCAGTCGCTGATTCGCATTCCGAAGATAGAGCGATCCCTCTCGGAACGTCAGCCACACAACGTATTCGTGCTGTGTTGCAACGCCTTTACGACCCAGCATTGGATTTCGTTTATCCCAAACAATAGTCCCGGCGTTGGACGTGTCAAGTCTACTGGCAAGCAGTTGAAGCCGTTCGTACTCGTTTTCGTCTATATGGCATAGGAGGGATGCCGTCGGCGTGAGGCAAGTGATTGAGGTCTGCAATCGGTCAGCCATCATTGCGAGCCAGTTCGAATGCTGATACTCATTGCGATAGAGAAACCCACTTGTTTGCGTGTTGTACGGCGGATCTATGTGCACGCATTCCACCGCACTGTGGTAGCGCGCCTGCAACAGGCGCAGAGCTTGCAGATTCTCAGAGTGTACGAGCAGCCCGTCGCACGCGGCATCCAAATCGTCAAAGCTCGCCAGCAGCCGCGCCCTGAAGTCTGCGTCGAAGAGCGCCGAGTCCACCATCATGTACGGGTACTCCCGCAGGTCGGCGTCCGGCCCGAGCTCCACGCTGTACAGCCGCGCCCACTCCGCCCGCTGGCGCTCGCTGGCGGCGATCTCCGGATAGAGCGCCTCCGGCACCCGGTCCAGCGTGATGCAGTAGTCGCTCTGCACCACGAACTTGCGCTTCTCCCACAACCGCTTCTGGAAATCCTCGATCTGTGCCAGGAAGGCGATGATCTTCCCGGCGATCTGGCGGATGGTCTGCAACCGCGCGGCCGTCAGCCCCACCCGGTCGGGCCGGGCCCAGTCCACGTCATCCAGGTTGAGCACTTCGCTCTTCAGGAAGTAGTCCAGCTCGCGCGCCAGGAAGCCGCGCAGGTCCTTGTGGATGAAGTAGTCGCGGGTGTTGCGCGCCGTGTAGCGCGCCACCTGGCGTGCCAGGACGGTTTTACCCTTCTCTCCTTCCAGGCGGCCGAGCCGCTCCCGCACCAGCGGGTCGGGCACGGCGTCCAGGATCGCCGGCCCGGCCTCGGCGGTCAGCTTCTCCTGCGGCTTCTGTACGCCCAGGCGCTTCTTCTCGTCTTCAGCCAATGGGCGGTACTCGAAGGCGACCGTCAACGTGCGCCCGTTCCCATCCCACTGTACCGCATCGCCCGCGGCCAGCAGGAAGAAGCGCTTCTCCCCCGTGACGTTGTTCTGCTCCACCGAGGCGGCCCGCAGCTTGAAAGCGATGGTCGCGGGCTCGAAGCCCAGGGCGCCGTCCAGGGTGAAGCGGTAGTCGGTGAAGTACTGCCCGCTCTTGACGTAGTACTGGTCGGCGTTGGCCCAGTAGAGGGTCACCTCTTCGCCGTTGTAGGGAATGGCGTACTTGTCCGCGGCCCCGTAGCGCCGCTGGGAGATGAAGTCGCCGTCGTCGTAGTAGCGGGAGAAGAAGCGGTAGAGGTCATTGTAGACCTGGGCCTCCATCTCCTCGGAGAGCCTTACCGCCTCCAGCGCGGCTTTGGCCCCCTCATATCGTTCGACAGGCTGCCGGATGCCCGGCACTATCAGCGTCCTGATATCCGGTGCGACGTTGCCCTGCGCGTCCAAGGCGCCATCGCCGGCGGCCTTGATCAGCGTGGTACGGGCCTCCTCGAAAGAAGCCTGGGCACCCGCTCGCATTGCCTCGGTCTCGATCTTCAGCCCCTCTTCGATAACATCCAATAGATCGCGCTCGATGAACCGCTCCACCTGGTCACGCTTGTGGTTCATCACGGCGTAGATGCCGAAATCGAGGTCGGCGCTATCGAACTGGAAGAGCTCGCGCAGGAGGGCTTGCAACTTCTGGCGGTATTCACTCATGGAACGCTCTCCCGGGAGGACGGGCTGAGAAGGTGACTGGCGAGTTGGAGATCGGCTCCAAGGCATCGTGCCCGCTCATGTCACAGCGCCTTCAGGAACTGCCGGGCCGCATCCAGCGCCGGATGGTTCCAGGGCCAGATGCCGGCTTCGGCTGCTTCGCCAAGACGTAGACCGGGCCTGGGGCGGGAAGCCAGAAATGTCTGCACCCGCGCCTTCTCCATTTTGGTCGGCGCAGCGACCCCCGCTCTCTCCAGGCAATCGAAGAACTCGTACACGCAGGGCATGGTGGGATTGGCAGCCACAGAGAGAAGGCACAATGATTCAAGCATTCCGGCCGACGTCGCGTCCGGCAAGATGAAAACCCCGATTCTGGGCCTCCCTGGCGCAAATTCCCCTGGCCTGGCGGGGCGCGGAAAGCCAGCATTCTCAAGTGTAGTGCAGACACTTTGGAACGCCGCTGCCGAGTCGTTTTCGGCATCCCGGATTACCGCCAACGACCCCACCTGTGCGAACCCGTTGAGCCTCTTGAGCGCCTCAAGCGCGCCGGGCAATTCCTGGTTGCCGCCGAAGTTCCGCACTTGCGCGTTGACGACTCCCTCAGCTCTCAGAAAGGCTTCGAAGAATCGCTGCGCGTCGGCTCCCTCCACGACGAGTTGCTTGGGTTGGGAGATGGGCGTTGGGAGCATCAACGCACCTCCAGCTCGTGTTGGATGGAGGCTTCCAGGCTCGCTTGGGTGAAGCTGACGGCGCTGATCTGGTCGCGAGTGCGGTCCAGTCGGTGCAGACAGAAATCGTAGGTTCCCCCGGCGACGAATGCGTTGTGCGCAGCGCGGATGCACTCCCAACTGTGGGTAGTGGCGAATATCTGGACGGCGTATGTCCGAGCGGCCGCGCCAATGGCTGCGAAGACGCGCTCCAGGACTGAGTAGTGCAAGCCGTTCTCGATCTCGTCAATCAGCACAACTCCCCCCCGGCAGCTGGCGATGGCCAGCAGAATGGACAGAAGCCGGACCATCCCCTCTCCGGCGAAGGCGAGCGGCATCAGCTCGGTGAGCCCGATGTCGCCATGGATCTTCGGCGCACCTCCGTCGACAAGGACAGATAGGCGTTTCAGGCGGGGTTCGAGCAGCTTCAACGTGGGCAGGAGCGCCTCGTGCTGCCCGATCCTCTCCAGATTGCTGAATCGCTCAACGTCCTCACTCGCGAATCGCGTCCGAGTGCTGAGGTAGATTCCGGGCATGCCCGGCGACACGGCCGCCCGCTTGACGGCAACTTCGCCGTCGGGGGTGATCTCCGCATGGGCATGCGCCTGTTGACCTGCCGAATCACGATAGTCCAAAGCAAGCTGATACTGCGCGCCGGCGGTCGAAAGCGCGCCATCGCCGCGGTCTTTGCCAGCCCCATCATTGGGAGATGCCACGATCTGGGCAGTTTGCGGCTCGACCAGACGAATATCCAAGGTCCGCTCGATCCCGTCGTCCGTCAGTCCGCGCAGTTCGATGGTTTCCTTTGTCTGTTTGTTGTAGAACAACCATCCCCACATCGTCTCGGCGTCTATGCGGAACTTCTCAATGCCGCGGATCGCGCTGACGCGCAGCGGCAGTTCGGGATTATGCGCGCCGAGGTGCAGGAAAAGACCTTCCAGCAGCGCCGTCTTTCCGACGTTGTTCGCGCCGGCAACTAGATTGAAACGCGCCAGATCGGTCATCTCCAGATCACGAAATCCCCGGAAGTTCTTCAACCGGAATGAGGTGTACATAAGTCACTTTTCCTGGATCGCCTGGCCCAAGTTCTTCAGTCTGCGAGACTCTTGTTTCCCGCGCCTCACGTGGTTGCCGAAGTTGCCTAGCATTGTAGCACGCGCCACAGGCAGTGGGCAAACGATACTTGAGGAGCCGGCTCCCGGCGGCCGTCTACGCAGCCGGACCCTCTGGCTTGAAGCTGAGCGCCGAGTAGATCTCCTTCAGAAACCGGCTGGGCGTGGTGGCGAGCCGCCGGGTATGCTCGAAGCCACTCCGACGTGCGAGAGCCTCCCAGGTGGGATAGGAGAGCGGGTAAGGCACCCACGGGTTGCCCTGGTCGGCGTTGTACTCCACGAGGACCAATCGTCCACCCTGCTTGAGATAGCCCCCGACCATCTGAAGCACGCCGCTCTTTTCCCGCACGAAATGGAGGGCGTTGGCCATGAGCACGCCGTCGAGCGGCGGCAAATCCAGTGGCTTGGCAAAATCGGCGGTGAGGTAGTGCGCAGTTATCCCGGGGAAGCGGCTGCTCATGGCCTGTTGCTGAGCGCGCAGTGCGGCCGCATCCCGGTCCACGGAGTAGATCGTGCCGCTGCCGCCCAGCAGACCGGCCAGGGCCAGCGTGAACGCACCCTGGCCCGACCCCAGGTCGGCCCAGGTGCCGCCGCCGGGCACCCCATCGCGCAGCAAAGCGACGTGATCCGCGTGTTCCACCGGACCGGACTATCCCTCCCGCACCGGGTGCACGCTCAGGTATTGCGCCAGGAAGGGCTCGACGTCGCCCAGGATCTCGTAGCTCTCCCAGCCGGCCCAGGCGGCGACGGCGAAGATAGCGGCGCCGAGCACGTACGAATCCTGCTGCAGGTTGCGATCGTACCAGGCCAACTGCTCCACGTAGTTGCCTGGCGCGTCCTTGCCCATCCCCAGCTCATCCCAGTAATCCGCGAAGTCCTTCCAACCCTTCCCAGACGGGCCCGGGCGGTTGGCGACCAAGCCGTCGATGCCCACTTCGGTGAGCACCAACGGCAGCGAGAGGCCGTTAGGCTCCAGGTAGCCGCGGTAGACCTTGCGGTAGCGCAAGGTGAGCCACCCCTCCTGCGCCGGGTCGCTGCCCCAGCCCAGCGGGTCCTGGGGGGTGCCAAACTGCATGGTGGGCGCCGAATACTCGTGCAGGCCCAGGTAGCCCTCGTGCTTGATGGCAGCCTCGAGCGCCGGCCGGAAGTTGGGCCAGAGCGCCAGGTCCGGCTGGCCGGTGCCGAAGTTGCCGATGACGGACTTCACGCCGGCGTTTGAGAGCAGCCGCGTGCGCTCGGCCTCGAACTCGGCCAGGCGCTCCATCTGGCCGGCATCTAATGTCACCACCTCGTTGAATCCTTCCCAGGCGTCGATGGCGGCAAGGCGGCGCGGTTCGGTGGCGATCGGGAGCAGTTGGTCGGCGAACGCGCGAGCGGCCGCCACAGGATCGCTCATCTGGCTCAGATCAAGCTGTGGCAGCGTCATCCGTGCCACCAGCAGAGAGCCTGGCGAGAGCTTCTTGATGTCGCTGACGAAGGTTGGGTCGTATTCCAGCGTCTTCACCAGCGCGACGTTGCCCGTGCTGAGAAAGTCGAAGACGTGCGGCTCATTGCGGGCGATGAAGATCCCCAGCTTCGTCGGAGGGCCCGGCGGAAAGGGGGTAGCGGTGGGCGTCGGTGTGGGCCTGGGAGTGTAGGTGGGTGTCGGAGGGCCCGGCGTGCCGGTCGCCATCGAAGACTCCCTACTAGCGGGCGCGACGCTCGGCGTGTCTGAGGGGCTCGGTGTGCCCGTTGGTGTGGCGGCGGGCGCGCGCGCCAGCGGCGTGCCGCGCGGCGTGCGGGTGGGGGTCGGCGTAGGGCCTGGCGCTCGCAATCCGCAGCCCGCCAGCAGAGTCAGCGCCCCTGCGCTTCCAAGCACCGCCAGCAAGGC
>Ga0315289_10011837_pt1 | contig 12337 bp, 7 predicted proteins | sample YL17G11_40_MG_FD_203452 | JGI IMG/M metagenome (GOLD analysis project Ga0315289, IMG submission 203452) | Sediment microbial communities from Yellowstone Lake, YNP, Wyoming, USA - YL17G11_40 | ecosystem: Environmental > Aquatic > Freshwater > Lake > Sediment | place: USA: Wyoming | collected...
ATGATTACAATCTGAAACTTTTCAATGGTGATATAGGGATTATCCTCCCAGATCCGGCAGCCAACAATGAACACCGTGCGTTTTTTCAGGCTGCCGACGGGACACTCCGAAAGTTTCCTCCGCTTCGTCTTCCAGAGCACGAAACGGTTTATGCAATGACGGTTCATAAAAGCCAGGGATCAGAATTCAATGAAGTTCTTTTCCTATTACCAGATAGAGATTCACCTGTATTGACACGGGAGCTAATCTATACAGGGATCACAAGGGCAAGGGAGAAAGTTGAGGTTTGGGGAAAAGAGGAGGTTTTCTGCACGGCAATTTCAAAAAGGATTGAGAGGACATCAGGCCTCCGTGATGCGCTTTGGGGATGATGGACGGTGATGAGCAGAGAAATCTGTCAGTTCCAGTCATTTTTGATCAATTTTTGACCAGTCATATGATTTTTAAATGTTAAAATGGGTATCTTCCCTGTGCTCAATGTGGGACTTAAAAAAAATTCATAGGTAATGACAGGCGCTTGCACCATTTGCCATACGCTATGCTCTTTGCACTATGCTGTGTGTTGTCCATGGCATAAAAAATGCTAAATTATTGTAATCCCGTTGTTTTTCTGATATAGTGGCCGTAATTACTCTTTAGGTTTTGCTATTCGACAATGACGCTCTGCGCTCTGCGCCATGCGGTTATTAGGTGGGGGGATGAAATTTTACTTAATGATATTGGTTAAAAGGCCTATTCTCGAAAAGGGAATGGACTTTTGTTTTTCGCCCCTGACGACTTACACTTCACGCCTTACGATTGAGGGTCTGCGCTCTGCTTTTTTTATTACATCAAAACCGAAGGTCGGTCCTCAAACCTCAGAGCCCGAGGGCCGCTCCTCAAGCGTTAGCGCTCCCTTGAGGGTAGAATATGCCGGCGATTGCATCTCTTGAAGATTTGAAGGCTGCTCAGAAAGATCTCCAGCAAGCAAAAAACCTGGACGAGTTGAGGGCCGCGTTTAAGAAATGGCGAAAGATCGGTTGGAAGAACGTTTGCAAGTTATGGCTCGAAGAGCGAACCCCAGAACAATTAAAAGGGGAAGGGACATGAACCAGGGGAAAAAGCATTTCCGAAATCGCAGGGCTTGAAAACCACGAATGCTATTGATAGATTTCGGATTTGTACCACGCTAACGTCCAAGCTCCCCGGTAGGTGTACCGTGGGTATGCTGTCTCATTGTGGAGTTTCCCATGCCGCTTAATTCTGAAAAATCTGCCAAAATAATCAATCAAATCGCCCTGCTAAGACTGGCCGTCGGCTATCTCGGCCAACGCAAGCAGTCTGGGTGGTGGGACTGTGATTTTCTTGATGCCACCGGGATACGCTTCCTCGAAGCCACCTTCCCGCGCACCGCATGGGCAGCGGCGCTGCGATCCACAACCGAGGCGGCCTGCATAGTTCACGATCAAGCCCTGGGACGCGTCGGAAATTCCCACTTGTTCCGGTTACCACCAGCCTTAGAGGACCAGCTTGAGCATGCTTTGGAGAGAATGGATTGGACCGAAGCATGTAAGCTTATCGAATCGCGCACCACTGCGATGGACGTGCTGAAACGAATTGCCGATGCCGTTATAAAGGCGCCAATCGGCCCTGTTCAGGTGGGTGTGGCACATCGTATTCTAACCCCTACGGCTATCCACGAGCTTGCCGCCCATTATCATTCCGCATTCCAAGACGGAATTCGCTGCTTCCCTTATTTTGCGCCGGAGAAAATATGAACGCTGAAAAGAACTATACAACACAGCTTGCGGCCGGACTTGGGATGGTCACCGAAACCCTGGATCTACTTCGTTTATGGGAGCCGGGCCTTATCCCGGCACACCTTGCAGACCGCGCCGTAGAAACCGGTCTTTTTTCTCGGACCACAGCCCGTCGTGCCAGGAATCTGGTGGCCGAAATGTTTGCCCCTCGCTATCTCGCCAATGGCGGCGCTGTCGCTTCACGCTTAAAAACTCTCCTGGACCATCAATTTCCGCATGATTCACTGGTGCAGATTTGTTTTCTGCAGACGGCTCGTGCTCAACAGGTCTTCGGTGATTTTGTGATCGAGGTCTATTGGCCCAAATATAGCGCTGGAGCTGACACCCTCTCAAGTGATGATGCGGAGCGATTTATTTACAGGGCGCTCGATGCGGGGCGTATGCAGAAGCGTTGGTCCGAATCAACCACCAGACGAGTCTCTGGATATCTCATCGGATGTTGCATCGACTTCGGATTGCTGGCAGAGGGTGGGCGCAGCAAACGAGCCATCAGGCGATTCTCGATTCGAACAGATGTCGCCCTTTACCTCGCCCACGACCTCCACTTTGCTGGTCTCAGTGATATGGCCGTTATACAGCATCCCGACTGGCGGCTCTTTGGTTTGGAGGCTCAGGAAGTCATTCGCCTGATGAAAAACCTCAGCCATGATGGCCATCTTTTGATACAATCAAGCACCGATTTAGTTCAGGTGTCCTGGAAATATCGCACCATGGAGGAATGCCTTGTTGCAATCACTCAAAGATAAATTCGACGAGGTCTGCCTGAGGCTGACACAGGGAAGACGACTTGAAAGCGCCGGTTCTGAGCCGATTTTCTATCTCGTTTTCCCTGTCAAGGAAATCCTCGCAGTGAAACGCCAAACCCCTGCCTGGGTGGCCAAATTGAAGAACCAAGAATGGCACGTCGTCACATTTTCGATGGCGAAGGCCGTGAATGCCATCCTGCGCAGCCACAAACTTCGCAAACAGTGGATCATGGGAGAAAAGATGATTCTCGATCAGGCCGAGAAGAAAAACGCCGCCATAGAGTTCGGTAAAATCAATAAGACCCTGGCGAAAGCCTTGACCGAGGGAACGGATTTGATTGACCTCATCAAGACTAAGATTGAGGAAGCAGCTTCACACCCGGGCGGAATGCTTCTCCTTACTGACCTTGAAGCACTACACCCCTATCTTAGGATTAACAGCATCGAAGCTCAGCTACAGGGCGCGATCCGCTGCCCTGTGGTGGTATTGTATCCCGGAAAACGTGATGGTAAAACGAGCCTGCGATTTCTTGAGTTTTACCCCGCCGACCCTAATTATCGTTCCGAACATATAGGATGATAAAGGAGATCTCGCCATGACAGAAATTCGCAACCTCTTCGACTCAACCCGAGCCCTCAACCGAACCATTGAGCCCGTTATCACTTACCAGAAGCGTTCCGAGGCGCAGGTGAGGGCCGAAATCTCAGAATATGTGGTAACCGAGCATATTGAGGAGAGCTTCTCTGACCTGCTCAAAAAAATACAGTCTGCAATGCAAGGTGGCGATGAACATGAGATAGGCGTCTGGGTATCCGGGTTCTACGGTTCCGGCAAGAGTTCATTCACGAAGTATCTTGGATTTGCCCTCGACCGCAATATGAAAATCGGCGAGGACACATTCCTCCGTCTTCTCCAGAATCAGCTCACAACGGCTTCCGTTCGCGGCCTTTTCAGCCAGGTATCTACCACTTACGACGCTGCCGTCATCTTTCTTGATTTGGCCGGTGAGATGTTGGCCGGTGCTTCTATGGAGGACATCTCGACCGTCCTCTACCTGAAGGTGTTGCAATGGGCCGGATACTCCGAGGATCTCAAGGTCGCGGAGTTGGAGCGGATGCTCGAAATAGATGGACGACTTGATTCCTTCCTGATACGCGCAAGAGAAGAATTGGAAGGTATTGAGTGGAAGGATGCTCACAACCAACCGCTTGTCGCCAACCAGACTGCCTCCCGCTTAGCAACCGAGTTCTATCCCAAGCTTTTTCCCAAGCCGGAGGATTTCCAGAACCTGACCCTGCACGTCAACAAGACCGAATTGAAGCGGGATGAGGAAATGATCGAGCTGATTCGCCGCAAGTCCGGTAAGAAGAACATCCTCTTCATCATCGATGAGGTCGGCCAGTATGTATCAGCCAAGCCGAATCTGATCAATAATCTTCAAGGCTTGGCCCAGAATCTCAAACAAATCGGAAGAGGATCTGTCTGGCTCTTTGCCACCGCCCAGCAGACGCTCACCGAGGACAACCCATCGGCCATGCTGAACGCCCCGGGCCTTTTCAAACTGAAGGATCGCTTCCCCATCCAGGTCCACCTGGAAGCCAGTGACATTAAGGAAATCTGCCACAAACGTCTCCTGACCAAGTCGGCATCAGGCGAACAGGAACTGGGAAACCTCTTTAATTCCAATGGGGCTTCACTTCGCACTGCTACCCAGCTAAAGGATGGCGGTGTCTATGAGACCGAATTGAATAAAAAGACATTTGTTGACCTTTACCCATTCCTTCCTGCCCATTTTGAAATCCTGCTCCAACTACTCGGACGTCTTGCCCGCAAGACCGGCGGACTGGGCCTCCGCTCCGCCATCAAGGTCCTCCAGGATGTGCTCGTCGAGCGCGGCGGCCATGGCGGCGGCCAAGCCGTCCTCGCTGACAGCCCGGTGGGCGCTTTGGCCAACACGGTAACCTTTTACGACTCATTGCGCCGTGACATTCAGAGTAGCTATGGCTATATCGTGGATGGCGTCGAAAGGGTCGCCCAGCGATTCCCCAACGAGCCCCTTCATCACGACGTGGCAAAGTCCATCGCGATCCTCCAGATTCTGGAGAATCTTCCGGTCACCGCCCAGAATATCGCCGCACTCCTCCATCCGAATGTGGTGACTGCATCTATGAAAGATGATGTCGAGAAGGCTATTGACGCCATGCTCAGGGATGGCATGGTACCCCTCGGTGAAAAGAACGGGAGCCTGCGCTTTCTCACTCAGGCCGCGATCACCCTTCAGAAACAGTTCGATCAGATCGAGTATCGCCAGGCAGACGTCCGCGCGGAGCTCAATGGAGTCCTGCGCACCATCTTCAAACCACTCCCTTCCACCCGCTTGAGCGGCATCCGCCCGGTTACCACAGGGCTCAAAATGACCATAGGCGACAAGTCTTTTTCTCTGGAAGGAGAAAAGGAAGCCATCCAGATTCACGTCGAGTTCGTCCTTTCAGGTAGCTATGATGCCACCCGAACAGAACGTGAGAACGACTCCCGTTCCACTCGGGAGCAATCCAGCATTTTTCTGCTCGGGCGATCCGATCCCGAGGCCGATCAGGTCGCAGTCACCATGGTACGATGCCGGAAATTTCTCGATCAGCATCGTACCGCCTCCGATCCCGAAACACAGGAGTTCGTCCGCATCATCGACGGGCGTATCAACAAATCATCTACCGAATTGGAAGGTAAACTCCAAGTAGCGTTGCTCGCCGGTTCATTTGTCGCTCATGGAACCTATCAACCAGTTTCCGAGCTCGGTGCAGATGTGCTGGAGGCAGCGAAAAGCTTCCTGACCAACGTGGCCGGACGGGTGTTTGACCGATATGCCGAGGCCGCACATCAGGCGGATTCCGGATTAGCCGAGAAGTTTCTTAAGACTCCACTCGACCGCGTTACAACAAACGAGGACCCGCTCAACATCGTCAGCCGGGCCGGCGGCCGTGCCCACATCAAGACCGATCACAAGGCCATCGTTTCCATCAAGGACTACCTCGGGCAGAATGGCCAGGTCGAAGGTCGGCGATTGCTTGACCACTTTGCTGATGAGCCCTTCGGATGGTCGAAAGATACAACACGATACCTCTTGGCAGCCGCCTTTGTTGGCGAAGAAATTAAACTCCGCATTTCTGGAAGTGATCACATTTATAAGAACGATGAAACCCTCGCCGCCTTGGCCTCCAATAGGGCAATCGGAGCCGTAGGCATTGCCTTGCACAAGGAGCACACTGATCCTGCCGCTCTGGTCCGCGCCAGCGACCGCCTGCGTGACTTGACCGGAGAAAATATCCTTCCCCTCGGAGATGAGATTGCCACCGCCGCAAAGAAACACTTTCCGACCTATCAGGCTATCTTTGGGCCGCTGGCTGTGGAGCTTAGATCACTCGGCCTCGATTCAGTTGACCAGGCTGACCGTGCCGAAAACTTGGCCATCGACCTCAAGGAAGTCGTCAGCGGCGATGGGTCTGATGCGGTCAACCGCATGGGGGGTATCGATAGCCCGCTTTATGAGTCCCTTGTCTGGGCTCAAAATCTTAAGAAGGCCCTGGACAATGGTCTGCGGCCAACACTGGCGCACCTGTTGCGTCTGCGCCAGGAGATAGAAAACCTGCCGGATTCCGGCATCCCGGCAAAACTAAAAGAATCAGCAAAAGAGCCTCTCGCCTCAATAACCGATATCCTCGGACGGGAATCTTTTTTCGATGAGTCGGCATCCCTCGGTACAAGTGCCGATGAACTTGACAAACTTGTCGCATCTACCACCACCGACCTCTCCCGCCAGCAGAAGGAGTTGGCTGCTGAGGAACTGGCTCGCTGGCAATCATCTGCGGATTGGATGGACCTGAACGATGATGACCGCATCTGGTTCACCTCTGAAGCTGCCAAGCTGACCATCGATGTGGACAGCACCTTAGATGGCCTCAAGAAGCTCCTCAGTCACGATTACTCCCTGAACCACCGTCTGCGTGAACTGTCCGATGCTGTCACCAACAAAGCCAAAGAGAGGAGGTTAGAGCGGGATCGCGACAAGGATCGAGAAGAAGAAGGTGGCGATGAGGATGGGGATGTGACTGTGAAGGAGACAACGGTCATGGTCCCGACTATTTTCAAATCGGCGGATCAGATCGAGTCACTGGTGGCAGAGTTACGCAAGCTTCGCAGCCAGATCGGCAAGAAGATTCGCATTCGCATTATCTGGAAGGAAATCGACTAATCCATGGCTTTCGATAAACCAACCCGCAACCGTCTGGCATTCTTTGTCGGCAAGGCCCGCGATCTCATTGCCGGTGAGTTCGCGCAGCAGTTTCAGAGCCTTTACGGTATCTCGGATAAAGGGACAATCGCCCCACTCGAACAGCTCGGTCATCTCGACGACATCGGGTTGGCCACTGCCGCCTTGCTCCGGGAACGTATCGACTATCTCGTCAAGACCCACCCGGACGACCAGGAGGGCATCAATGCCGCTGTTACCCTTTTGGCCCGCGAGCAGGCCTTCACCGTCCTGAATCGCCTGGCTGCCATCCGCATGGCGGAGAAGCGCGGCCTCATCGTGGAATCAGTCGGCAAAGGCTACCAGTCCAAGGGATTCAAGGTCTTCGAACAGGTGGCCGGCTCTGGCTTAGGCGACACCTACCACCGATACCGCCGCTATCTTTTCTGCCTCTTCGATGAACTGGCTGTGGACCTCGGCGTGCTTTTCGACCGCCGCTCGCCCCAGGGGTTGCTGTTCCCTCGTGAAACGGCTTTACAAGACCTCTTTACCCTTCTTAATGCCCCAGACCTCGACCCCCTCTGGGCAGAAGACGAGACCATCGGCTGGATCTACCAGTATTACAATGACCCTGCCGAGCGGAAGAAGATGCGCGAGGAATCCGCCGCTCCGCGTAACAGCCGCGAGCTGGCCGTCCGCAACCAGTTCTTCACCCCGCGCTATGTTGTTGAATTTCTCATTGACAACACTCTCGGCCGTATCTGGTATGAGATGACGAAAGGCAAAACCCGGCTCACGGATCAGTGCCGCTACCTCGTCCGACGGCCCACAGAGATTTTTCTCAAACCCAACGAAACCGCCCCGGAAGCCTCGCCCCAGGAGGACCTGAGCCAGGAAGAACTCCTCAAACAGCCTGTTCACATCCCACATCGCCCGCTCAAAGACCCACGTGAGATCGGCATGCTCGATCCCGCCTGCGGATCAATGCATTTCGGCCTCTACGCTTTCGATCTTTTTGAGGCCATCTACGAGGAGGCATGGGATCTTGGCCTTGAGTCCTTGCGTCTTGACTATCCGGAGAAGGAGGTATTACTCCGCGAAGTCCCGCGTTTGATCATCGAGAATAACATCCACGGAATTGATATAGACCCACGAGCTACCCAGATCGCCGGGCTTTCCCTCTGGCTCCGGGCGCAGAAAAGCTGGCAGGCACAGGGAGTTGCGGCAAAAGACCGCCCCCGTATCCTTCGCTCAAACATCGTCTGTGCCGAACCTATGCCGGGCGATAAAAAGCTTCTTCAAGAATTTGTCGATTCGCAGTTTGACCCTGCCGAGCGTTCTGTGTTTGCCTATTTGCTTGACAGGGTTTTTGACAGTATGGCTTTAGCAGGCGAGGCCGGTTCTCTTCTCAAGATAGAGGAAGTAATAACAATAGCAATAAAAGAAGCTAAAAAGAAATGGAAAGAAGGCCCTCAGTATAAACAGGGTAAACTCTTTGCTGATGCTGAGAGAAAACCCGAACAGCTTCACCTCGACCTCTCCGGTATTACCGATGAGCAGTTCTGGGAACAGGCCGAAGATCGCATATATACCGTCCTGCGTGCCTACGCTGAACGGGCCGAGTCCGGAGGCTACCAGCGCCGCCTCTTTGCTGAGGATGCGGCAAGGGGGTTTGCCTTCATTGACCTCTGCCGGAAGCGCTACGACGTGGTGGTGATGAATCCCCCGTTTGGGGAGGGTTTATCTACAACTTTACCTTATTTCGAAAAGCAATATCCGAATTGGGCTAAGAATTTGCTGTGTGCTGCTATTATCCGTGCTGTGGACATCATGGAACCCGGGGGATTGTTTGGGGTGATCTTTGATAGAACAGCAGCTATAAAAAGCTCCTACGAAAAGTTCCGCACCGACATCCTCGACGCAAGAATTTTTTCGGTTGCTGATACGGGATGGAATGTTCTCGATGCAAATGTCGAAACGACAGTGCATGTGTTATCAGCACAAAACCAAGAGGGCCACTCAATCTTCTTCGATATTCGTGAGTATGCACCTGATATCAAAGCAAATGAACTCAATAGCCGCGTTAACGATACAAAGGCTGGGCAAATTAAACAAGGTACTTATATCGTAAGACCCAAGACCTTTCTTCGCCTACCAAACGCCATTGTGGGTTACTATTTTGATGAACTGTTGTTAAATCTTTTTGGACAATGGCGCAATTTATCAGAAACCTCTCTTCAAGCAAGACAAGGTCATGCTCTCGTCTCTGATGAGCACTTCCGCTTGTATTGGGAAATTCCCAATCCCGCGGACGTTGGCAAAGACAAAGACTATTCGGTTTTATACAACGGTGCTGAATTCTCTTTATTTATGTCCCCAAAGAGAGACGTAACCAAATACGGCCCATGTGGGTGCCTAGTGGCATTCAATAAGTCGGTAGTACTTCGTAATCCAGGCTATCAATTTCTCAGTGGCGTGGGCTATGGAAAACGGGGGGATATAATCGATGCACACGCACTTTGCCCTGAATCAATTTTTACCTCAGAAGGACAAGCAATTACAGGAATACGTGTGGACGATGCCAAAGTAGCGTTGTCTTTTCTTAATAGCAGCTTGGCACAGTATACAATTAATCAATACTGCGGGCAGCATAAACATTGCGGATATATAAATCTTCTCCCTATTCCTTCCTTGCAAGATTCCGTTAAAAAAGATGTCATGGAAAACACTGATAAAATCATCAGAATTAAGCAAAAATGGTTTGCTTTCGACGAAACTACACTAGAATTCGGTTCTCTACTTGCTGACATAGATAGTTGGGATAAACGATTAAACCTCCAAAAATTACTTGATACAGTGGCAAATAAGATTATGTCAGACACGATAGAGCTTAGGCAAAGAATAACCAATAACGACGGTTATTTCGAACACGCAGCACGGCTATCACCCGAAGAATCAGAGCAACTGCGCCGTTATATCTCAAGGCGTCCAATCGATTTTGCATGGTCTGACATGGAGAGGGACAGGGCATCTGAAAGCGAAATAGCTTTTATGGCCAAGGCAATGATATCCACCGTGATAGGAATAGTTTTCGGCCGCTGGGATATCTGCTGCGCTACAGGCGAGCGCCAGCCTCCGGAGTTGTCCGACCCGTTCGCGCCCTTGCCCGTCTGCCCGCCCGGCATGTTACAGAACGCCGCCGGTCTGCCCGCCGAGCCGAAGGACGTGCCCGCCAACTACCCACTGCGTATCTCCTGGCCCGGCATCCTCGTGGACGATGAGAACCACCCCGAAGACATCGTCTCTCGTGTCCGCGAAGCGCTCGAAGTCATCTGGAAGGATCGTGCCGATGCGATCGAACAGGAAGCCTGCAAACTGCTCGATGTGAAGACCCTACGAGACTACTTCCGCCGTCCGTCCGGCTTCTTTGCCGACCACCTCAAGCGCTATTCCAAAAGCCGCCGCCAGGCGCCGATCTACTGGCCCCTCTCCACCGCCAAGGGATCTTACACTCTCTGGATTTACTATCACCGCCTCACCGACCAGGCCTTGCATACCGCTTTGGCTGACTTTGTGGACCCAAAGCTCAAGGCCGTCCGTGCCGAGATCAACGCCCTGCGAGAAACGGCCACACATCACAACCGCCTGGAGGAATTGCAGGATTTAGAAAAGGAACTGGCTGACTTCCACACCGAGATCGAGCGCATTATCAAGCTCCCTTGGAAGCCGAACCTCAACGATGGTGTCCTCATCACCGTGTGCCCCTTATGGAAGCTCTTCCGCCTACCCAAATGGCAGAAGGATCTCAAAGCCTGCTGGGAAAAGCTGGAAAAGGGCGACTATGACTGGGCGCATTTAGCCTACAGCATCTGGCCCGAGCGCGTTGAGGAGGCCTGCAAAAAGGACCGCTCCATCGCCATCGCCCATGGGCTTGAGGCGATATGCCAAACCAAAGTTCCAGATCAAAAGAAAAAGGGTAAAAGAAAATAACCAAATGGATGTATGCTGATTTTTATGAACGTCAGATTCAAGAAATGAGCGATCGACTATGACTACACGACGTAAACCGATCCTGATGGTCTCCTCTGCCGTTTTCGGCTTTGAGGAACTGCTGGACCGCATCTATGCGGCCCTTGCCCAGATGAACTACGAGGTCTGGATGTCTCACAAAGGGACGATGCCGGTCTATCCCGAACTCACTGCCCTGGAGAGCTGCAAGCTTGCCGTTAATAAGTGCGATCTGTTTCTCGGTATCATTCTTCCGCGATACGGAAGTGGCAAGGAGAAACCGGAGGACGATTCTATTACCCATGACGAAATGCGGGAAGCCATCAGATTGAAAAAGCCTCGCTGGATTCTGGCCCATGATCACGTGGTCTTTGCCAGAGGCTTTCTCGACAAGCTGGGGTATGCGACGAGAGAAAAACGTCATAAACTGAAATTGGTCAAGTCGCCTATCTTCGAAGATCTCCGTATCGTTGATATCTATGAAATGGCCACGAGACGCGATGTTGAGGTCTATAAGGACCGTGCCGGCAACTGGGTGCAGACTTTCGGATCGCCTGAAGATGCGCAACTGTTTGCCATCAGCCAGTTTCGCCGCTTCCAGGAGGCCGAAGCCTTTGTCAAGGATACGTTCGGAGATGTCAAGGCTGTACGGAAAGCTCTGCAGAAGGGAGGCCCGGAATGAATCCCATTGAAAGCCTGATCAAACAGGGGGAGTCCAAAACACTTGAATTCGTGGCATCTCTGAACGATAAGGACATCATTTCCTCTCACGTTGCAGCATTGCTCAATAGCGACGGCGGAAGGATCTTGATCGGGGTCGACGATAATAAGCGCGTAGCGGGGATTCCAGAGGCCGAAAAGGTAGCCGGGGAGCTTCATGCATTCCTGATGAGGGCTATTTCGCCGAAGGCGCTGTTTTCTGTTGGGATAGAACAGGTTCAGGGTGAAAATCAGATTATCGTGATTGACGTTCCGGGGGGGAAAGACACCCCTTTCGTGGCAAACGAGCGTGTTTACCTTCGCAGAGGCCCCCGCACTCTGGCGGCTTCGGGTGATGACCTGCAAATGCTGCTTCAGAGGCGGTCCGCCGAGGTTGAACGATGGGAGCGGAGAGGCGCGCCTGTATTAACGATGGAAGACCTGGATAAGTCGGAGATACAGAGAACCGTCAAGGATGCATTGACGGGAAATCGTTTTGAGTTCCGACACCCGGAAGACTCGGAGGCAGTTTTTTCAGACCTTGGCATGTGGAATCGCGGTATGCTGACAAACGCCGCCGACGTCTGTTTCGGTAAACGACCGGCCGTGAGAAACCCCCAGATCCGCGTCAGGGCATTTGCCCTCCAGACCGACAAGGGTGGAGATTACCTCGATCAGGCGGATCTGAACGGGCCGGTGACGCAGGTCATCGAGCAGGCGCGGGCGTTCATTCATCGCAATTCGCCGCTCACGGCCCAGTTTCGCCCGGATTCACTGCAACGCCAGAATCTGGAAGCATATCCGGATTATGTCGTCAGGGAAGGGTTGGTGAACGCCC
>Ga0315289_10011838_pt1 | contig 12337 bp, 15 predicted proteins | sample YL17G11_40_MG_FD_203452 | JGI IMG/M metagenome (GOLD analysis project Ga0315289, IMG submission 203452) | Sediment microbial communities from Yellowstone Lake, YNP, Wyoming, USA - YL17G11_40 | ecosystem: Environmental > Aquatic > Freshwater > Lake > Sediment | place: USA: Wyoming | collected...
CCAAGCACTGCTTCTTTTACAAGCAGCTCGTGGACTTCTTTGGACTGGCTTAGGATTTGACTCACAGAGCCCTCACCTTTTGCTTCACAACATTCAGTTGATCTTGAATGAGCTTGGAGTCGTTTTCACGGCCCTCTAGGTGGGATCTATGATCCTTGAAAGTCTTGAGGGAGATGTAAAGCGGGTGCTCTCCATTAACAACTTGTGCTGGTAGCCATTCGGAGATCAAGGCTTGTGGTGCGGTTTGATCGGCATGCTTCGTCAGATACTCGACGGCAATCTTGGCGTGCGTGGGGTTTAGAAGCCCTTCTTTACCAAGCGCATGAGCAAGCTTTGCTAGAGGCTCACAGCCTTCAGGGACACCCGCGCATTTCGCGAAGTGGTGTAGGCCGCCAATAGTTTTCATACGATCAGCGGAAGTTTCTGCTTTAAGGACAATCTGACGCGCCTGCTTAATAAAGGTGCCTTCGCTGGCTTCTGCGGCATACTTAGCAAGGATGGCTTCGTCCTTTGCTCTTTGATCTAAAAGCTCCCCTCTTACGGAGGCTACCTTAAGTTCAAACCTAACGGAGGCCGTCTTATCGGTTGTAGGCTGCTCGATGCCGAACATACCAAACATGTCAGGGGATCTATCAGTCATGACGGGCTCTGGCATAGCTTCAGACACCTTCATCTGGCCGCCGTCGGCCTGGAGTGTCTTTAGAGCTATTTTAGCATCGGCTAGAGGGAAGTCTGCAGCAAAATACTTATCTGCCATTGAAGCATATTTAATGCGGTGTATTTCTTTATTGATCTCGCCCGCTAGGACTTCGATCTGGTGGGGTGTCAGCTCTTCTTGTTGAGCAATCTTACACAGGCTATCTGTGGGTGGTACGCCTGCATTTAAATAGGAATTAGAGACTTCTCCGGCCCACTCGCGAAAGTATGCCATATTCAAAGTCCGATCCTTGAACGAGGATGGGTTTAAAAACATATTATCCCTCAAGCTATATATATCGTGGGGGTAGCTTACCATGTTCACATGATGTTCTCTACTAAAGATAGTATAACGTCTTAGAATCTAAGAATACAACTTTTTGTGGCAAGGATACCCACGAACCTAGATGGTGAGGTGAGATGGATGGGGGATCAGGGCTTCATCGTCTCCACTATCCAGCCTTGGTTCATCATGAGGCTCTATAGTGAAGATTTTCAGATCGTGGGTGGTAGAGAAGATCTTACCACCCACCGGAGTCAGATTCGATCATTTACGGCATCGGCTTAAAAATGATCAACTGTCTTTATGACACATTTAAACTGGTGCTGCTGGATCAGTGGGCTTCGTGTCCTTAACTGGTTCGACTTTGCCTACTAGTTTATCCACAATCTTCAGAGCAAGCCTTTCAGCGAAGGATCTGACTGCTGATATAACGGCCACGCACAAAACCTGTTCAACGACGTTTACTACCTGAGCTCTTGTTGCGTCGGTAGCATCTTCACGGAGGTAAGGAATCAAACCAGACTGGAGGCGGCCTCTTACACCATCATCAAACAAAGCCTTTTTCGTCCTAATATCTACTACGTTGTTTTCCATTTGTTTGTCCTTGAATGTTTAATTTATTATCTATATGTTTAATCCACAACTTCGCTGAAAATAGCCATAGGCAATATTTACAGAGAATCTGTAAAATAGCAATACATAAATCGGTATAAGAAATACGAAGAAAAACCTATATTAATGAGGACGGTTCAATGGAGATAAAAGACTTTAAAGACGGGATGAATTTAACGGGTGTGAACGCTCTTATTGCCGATAAAAAAATCGCTACTACAAAAACTGGAAAGCAGTATGCAGATGTTACGCTGCGCGATAGATCTGGAAATATTAAGTGTAAGATTTGGAACTACTCGCCTATTTTAGACGCAACCGTTAAAGCGGGTAATGCAATTAAGTGTTCCTTGGTAGTTAGTACGTATAATGGAGATCTTCAAGGAGTATTAGAGGATGTGGTTCCTAGCGATTTAAACCCTATGTTTTTTAGTAAGTCCACTCGGTTTGATGTAAACGAAATGTGGAAGGACCTTTTGGTTTATATTGATATGATTAAAAATCCCCTTATTACATATATTATTAAAAAGAAGTTCTTACCTCATAAAGATGCGTTCTGCTGTGCCCCAGCTGCCAAAGGCGTTCATAACGCGTGGTTTGGTGGGCTTATCGAACACACCTGGGGGATGCTGGAACTTGCCAAAGAGGTCGTTTGTCATTATCAAAAAAACTATCAGGTTCACATTGATTGGGACAAGGTAGTCTTCGGTATTCTTATGCATGATCTCGGTAAGATATTTGAATACGACTATTCAACTCCCGCATTCAATCTTACCGGAGAAGGGCTTCTCGTGAATCATATTGTCTCGGGAGCTGCCGATATCTATGAGGCGAGTAATAGTTGGAGATCGGAAAACCAAAGCGCACACATGCCAGATTTTTTAATGCAACGCGCCGAGCTTATGCATCTAGTCGTTGCTCATCACGGTCAGGTTGACTGGGGTAGCCCCTCCGTTCCTGCTACGCTTGAGGCTATCATCATACACCAAGTTGACATGGTTGATTCTAAGTTTATGCACGCACTCGAGCTCGTAGAAGGCAAGGAGGGTCCTATCGAAGGATTCTCAGAGCCATCATGGACTCAAAAGACTTCGTTTTTACAAAAATATTAATAAGTGGTTATAGTTATCTGTAACCCTTAGAATATTAGAGGATGCTTTCTTCTTCGTTGGAAAGTGCCTCCTATAGTGAACAGGGGTTGCATAATCAGCCTCTGTTCTTTTACTAGGAGACACCATGAGCGAGAAGAAACGCACCAAAAAACAGGCCGAAGAGATCTTCGAAAGTAAACCACTCGACGACAAAGCTAAAATTAAAAACACAGCCTTTTCCTTTGAAGTCACCGTTGACACAACGCCTCAAGCATTAAGAAAAATCAGACCATATCATCATATGAAACTCGACATTCCTTCCCTTCTTCCTCTTGAAGGTCAGGTTGTCATGATGACTTTGTTTCTCTGTTTTTCCAAAGCAGGGGGCGTAAGTGAAGGGCTTATCGGCGACCTTCTGTGGGGGTTTGAACAACCCACTGTCGATGAGCGCACAGGAAAGCCAAGAATCATCCCACGGCAGGTCACCTGGGAGGGTCTGCGGCAACTTGAAAGCTACGGCTATGTTAGGTTCCAGGCGAAAGACAACTCCTACATAAACCTCGAATCCGATGCCATCACATCTGCGTTTGTGCGGTATGAACCGAAACTTCTTAGCCTCATCTATGAGGGGCCAGCGGCATGAGAGTACTACACCTATCAGATACCCAGCTCAGCGGCGCTGTTATACGGCTTTCAACCCTCCTAGCGAAGTATGGCGGCATTGAATCCCGTCATATCTGTTGGATGGATAAGATCGGATATAGGGAGTACGAATCAGATATTGTCGGTTATAAAGCGTGTAAGGAAACCATGATTTACCTTATCTATGACTGGCCAGATGTGATCGTTTATCATAACCGCTGGAAACGTCAGGAGGTGTTTCAATTCCTAAAGATGGAGCCTCCTAAAAAACCAGCTATGATTCAGATCCATAGCCCCAGAGAGTCGGAGAACTTTCGCGAAGAGGAAGAGTCGGGGCTGCCCCTTGCTATCGTCGCGCAGTACCATGTAAGGCAGTGGCCAGAGCTGACCTATATCGTGCCGAATGTCGTTGATATCTATCATAAGGATTATACGCCCCGGTCACAAAAACCCACATCATCACCCTCGAAAGATTATCTCGCTCGTATGCGGGTTCTAGATAAAAAGTTGCCTATCGCGCTTCCTGTGGTGTCTTACGCCCCCTCTAATACCAACAGCACGGGTTGGGATGATAAAGGCTATAACATCATCGCCCCTGTCCTTAAACGTCTTAAAATGGATCATGCTATTAGTTATCAGTTAATTCAACAAAGGCCATTTAAAGATGTGATGGCTTTAAAAAAAGAAGCGGATATCGGTATCGATGAGATCGTTACAGGTAGCTATCATCTTAGTGCCCTAGAGTACCTGTCGCTAGGCGTACCGTGCTTTACGAATATAGATAAACACACAGAAAAGGTCGTTAAAGATTTAACCGGCTCTTCAAATCTACCTTTTTTAAAAGCAAACAAAGATAGTTTTGAAAGAATGCTAGTTGATATTCTTAAAGATAAATCATGGCCAGAACTAGGTCGAAAATCACGCGCATGGATGGAATCTTATTGGAACCCTGAGTTTCTATGTAATCACTATAAAAATATATTTAAAGAACTTAAATAAAGGAAAATAAATGAGAATGAATCCGGAAGTAGAGAAGTATCGAATAACTAAAGGAGTGCTTTCCTCGCCACCAGCATCTCCTTGTGGAATGTTTTCGATTCCCTATAGGTCTAATACGTTGACGGTGATGGTATCTGATGGACTGGATATTGTCGATAGCTGGGAGCATGTTTCTGTATCCCTGAAAAACCGTTGCCCCAATTGGGAAGAGATGTGTCTTGTTAAAGATCTCTTTTGGGACGAAGAAGAGACGGTTCAACAGCTTCATGTCCCTAAATCTCTTCACATCAATATTCACCCATATTGTCTTCATTTATGGCGCAAAATAAATAGTTCGATTGAACTACCGCCATCATATATGGTTTAACAGGAAATAATAGACATGATCAAAATCAAAGGATTTAAAGCAACAACTATAGATGAATGGTGGAAGTATAGAGAAGGCTATGACCATAACTATGAAGACGTCAATATGATGTTAGAGACGGCAAAACGTATTCTTACAGAGCTAAATGACACACAACCCTGCCCAACAAACTATAAAGCGCTTGAAGGGCTCTCTTATGCTCTTAAGTGGATGAACTATAGAAAAACTTATATAGAAAACGACGGCATTGTAAAGACCGTAGAGGATTAAAAAATGGAATCAAAATTATCAGAAATTAAAAGCGCATTATACGACTTAAATAAAGGAATTAATCAATTAGGTCCACATGGTGATTTGATGTATTACTTCGAAAGAAATGAGGAAATAGTAAAGGCTTTTTTTAAGCGGTACTGCCCGTTTAAGGTCGGGGAGTTAGTGGAAATAACTAAAGATATAAAGTTTGAGGACTATCCAGGATGGGCATGGTGCCAAGGCTACTTGAAGGCTGGTGATACTGCAGAAGTTAAAAGCGTAGATTTTGAGAATGGGGTTTTTGTTTGCTATGTTGCAATAAAATACATAGTAAAAAGAGAATTTTTAAAAGAACAAGACGATCCTGCAGATTATGTTAGTAAAGGTAATTTTAGGTTTGATGAGACGGTGTGTAGACCCCTCAAAGAAAAGAATAGAGAAACGTCTTCTGTGATAGATAAAAACCCCCTTCTAAAATCTGAAGATGAAAGCGGCATCGACTATATTGATCGAATTATCAGGATGGTAAAACGGGAGATCAAATCCCCCGGCTGCTCGTTTGTCTTTCTAACAAAGGACGGAACCTCTGTCATCGCTTCAACAGGAAACCCGCCACCAATAGAATTAGCGGACGCTGACAAATCGGGGTTATGGTATTGAATATCTACGAAGAACTGGAAAAGGCCAAGAACAGGTCTCCTATGGGTATTTTGAGCGCACGGTTCTCAGAATATTACGGAGATCTATTTAAAACCATGAAATGTTTCTCTTGCGGTGCTAGAAGGACTCTACCCAACCAGTGGACTTGCGAGAGAGAAATCTGTAAAAGAAACTGGATAAAAACAAGAGAAGGTTTCGTGGAATTAAATAGGTTTAGAATCTACGCAGAAACAAAGAAGAAGGAGGACGCGAATTTTGAAAAAACTCATGCTGGCACTATTTTTGATCTGCACAGCGGCTCCGGCTCAGGAAATAAAAACAACTGAATTTCTTGCACCACCAAAAGTAGTTAGTATTAAACATGATTATGAATGTGTAAAAGGCGAGAAGAAGATCCTCTATCGGCTTTCCTATAAAGAGAAAGACGGGGTGCCGCCGTGCAAACTATACGTTCTTTACACAGGAAAGAAGACAAAAAAGATTGCAGATAGTAAAGTAACATCAGAGGTATGCAACGAAATACTTGATCGTATTGTTAAAAAGCTAATTACTACAGGGATGACCTGTACAGAGATCTTCGATGTACCGGGTAATGTTAAAAAGGGGTGACATGCTAAAGGTTATTTTTCATATAAATGGAAGCACTGTCGGGGGTGCCGAAACGCAGACAGCGTACCTCATTAACAACCTTCCTGATGATGTACTTCCTCTTATAACGTATGAAGACCCTGCTATGGAGCGGTTCATATTTAAGACGATAAAAACTAAAAACGTCTATCGTGTGTTATCGCCTAATCTTCTCGTTAGAAAAATATCGGACTTCAACCCCGATATTCTACAGTTTTATCACAATCCTAACTTTTATAACATATTGACCAGAATGAATTTCCGCGCGAAAGTTGTTGAAGTTGCCCATAATCGTACAGCATTTCCCTGGGATTGCGGACAATATTCAAAAAATCTAACCGACATCCTAGTCTGCGTCAGCCCGGATGCAAAAGAGCATTACGTCAGTAAGTGTGGTAACAATGTCGAAACCATCCTTATCCCTAATGGGGTAGATACGAAAATATTCTACCCTGCAATTAATAAAGTTAAACGAAATCGGCCATTAGGCGGATTTTGTGGCAGGCTTGAAGACGGGGATGGTAAAGGGGTCACCTCTCTCGTGAACATCGTCTCGAAGCTTCCTGTAGACTTTGAGCTGGTGGGTTACGACTTTGGCAACTATAAACGTAAGACCGCTTCAATGCATAATATTTCTATCCATCAGCACACCAACAATATCGCTGAGTACTACCGTAAGTGGGACTTTTTTGTCTCGTGTAGTCCCAAGGAGGGTTTTGGTCTTGCTATCGCTGAAGCCTTGGCCTGTGGCCTGCCGTGTGTAATCCTTGACTGTGGAGGAATCTGCCATTACCTCCAGCATAAGGAGCACGCTTATATTGCTAAGGATATGGATGATGTTAAAAACGGTATTACACGCGTCTGTAATAGCCACGACCTGAACCCTCTTGGCGTAGATTTCTCTGCCAAAAAGATGGCTGATAGCTACGTCGATCTTTACAACAGACTCCTTGCTGGAGAGTTCAAGCGCAAAAGTGTCGCACCTTATGTTATTAAAATGAGAGAGATAAATAAAGAACCGGAAAATAAGCCCGTTCTTTCTGTGGTCAAACTTTCCGCTTTTTCACTCGGCATCGTTCCTGGGGGGTGGCACGGAATTCGTCAGGCAATCGAACACCGCACGGATAGTATCTGTGAACCTCATGATGCGATGACTAAGGCAAAGCTAGAGAGGCCCTCTGAGATTATCTTTGGCGGGTTTATGCCGCAGTGGCTCCAGCTGGCCACCGATCTTAAAAAACTTACCCAGGCGCGAATTATTATTACCTATCACGGCACGGCTGTGTTGAATGAGTTCGACCCGCTTTCTCGCTCAGGTCTTATTAATGCGATCACCGCCATGAAGGAGGGGATCGCTGACGTGATCTCTGTCCCTCATGAGGGGTTTGCTCGGACCCTAAATAGCCTCTATAAGGTCAATGCCATCTATGAACCTAACAAGGTCTTTCCTGTTGAAGTCTCTGGTGTAGATAAGCATGAAGGCTTACATATAGGTCTATTTGGCACGGGTATGCCGTGGAAGAACCTCGATACCCAAATCCTTGCGGCGGCAATGACGCCAGGGATGCAGTGTCTTCATGTTCAAATTAAAAAGCCTGACCTTCTTAACACACTGGGCATCAGCCATAAGATTCATCCTTATTACAGTGATCGAACAGAGTTTCATAGGCTCGCTGCATCGATGCGAATAAACCTCGCTGTAACGATCTCGGAGACCTTTGGGTACTTCGCTCTAGAAAGCCTTATGCTAGGGGTTCCTGTTATTGTTGGGGCTACAACCCCGTCATTTAGGATGGTCGAAGGGGTGCTTAAAAAATGCATCGTAAACTACATCGATGATCCTGCAGCTATATCGGATGCCGTATTAGATGTCATGGATAACTACGACGAGATCCTATCAGCGGGGCATGATTATATTAAAAAGATTTGGAAATAGAAGGATTTAAAGATGTCATCAGAAATCACGGAAAAAGGAAGAGCTCTTCTTAAAAGAACAGCATCCGAAAAGTACTTAAACGAATACGATAGGATCTTCGGTAAGAAGCTCGCCGAGGAAAAACCTACAGACGGGGATGCCGAAAAAAATACGGAATGCTTTGACACATTATGAGGAAGCGTATGGAAAAAACCCCTAACCCATTTCCCTTTAAAGGTTGGTCACATGCCGCTTGGCAGGAGGGGTATATATCAGCTAATGGTGTTAATCCTTATCTACCAGAGAATGAGATGCTAGGAGAAAACTGGCAAGATGGGTATGCTGCGAGACTACATGATATTGGTGAAGCTTTAGGTAGAACGAAAAAAGACCAAGAGAAGCAAGACGCTTATATTGATGACCTCTATTTTCCTTGATGACAAAGATTTAAATCCCCTCTCTAAGGTATAAGAACTATGGATAGAAAACCTTAATACCAAGGAGATGGTATGCATCATTATATTAAAGAGTTAAGACATCTTGAGAGCGTTATTCCGGACATTATGTCTCAGCGCAACTGGGGCTTTGATACCGAGACAACCGGTCTCGACCCCCTTACTGATAAGATCCTTCTTTTACAAATAGGTAATATTCATACACAATACGTAATAGATATGCGGACCCTACCTATTACTCCCCTCATTCCATTTTTAGAATCGAGATCTGTTGGTAAGGTGGGGCATAATGCAAAGTTCGATTATAAGATGATTCGTGGCAACTATGGCATGTCTACAGAATACATAACGGATACTTACTATGCAGAAAAAATCCTTAGCGCTGGAAGAAAACTTAGAGGTTTCGCACTTAATGATCTCTCTCAGCAATATCTTGGTAGAAAAATTGATAAAAGTATTAGAGCGTCCTTCGGTAAAGGTTACTCCGGTGGAGAGTTTACCCGAGAGCAGATCCAGTACGCAGCTCAAGATGTCGAGATAATTCTTCCTATTTTAGAAAAACAAATTAGCCTCATGACAAACGGGATGCTTAAAACATGGGCACTCGAATGTGCGGCACTTCCTTGTTTCGCGGACATGGAGTTTGATGGGATGCCGCTTGATACCAAAAAGTGGCTACTGACGTGTGAAGAAAATCAAAAGAAAATAATTGAGATTGAAGAAGAACTCACAGAAATTACCTCTCAAATCCTTTCTGATGAAGGCATGTATATTAACTGGTCATCTCCCGATCAGGTGCTTAAGGTGCTTAATGCTTTTAAATTAACCATAGATGTTTTTGACTACAAGAGTAAAAGCTACAAGAAAATGCCGCTTATTAAATCAGACGACAAAATTCTTCAACAGCTAAAGGATGTGCCTCTCGTCAGGCTTTTACGAAAGCACAGAAGCTTGCGGACAAGAGTTAATACCTTTGGTGAGCAGTATGTTAAGGCTGTGAGTCCTATTACAGGTAGACTCCATCCTGAGTACGATCAGATTGGGGCCGAGACGGGAAGACCTACCAATAAAACCAGGAAGGACTCTGTAAACGTTCTTAATATTCCCAAAGACCCCGCCTACCGCGAATGCTTCATCTGTGAACCCGATGAGATTATGGAGACTCATGATTATAGCGTCTGTGAGACAAGAATCTGGGCAGAGATTTCGGGAGATCCTAAACTTATCGATGCCTTTCAACGGGGTATTGATGTCCACTGCTATGTCGCTAGTATGCTATTTGGTAGAGAGGTCGTTAAAGGCGATCCTGAGCGTGCGGTGGGTAAGCATCTAAACTTCGGGGTATGTTATGGCATGAAACCAAAGACGTTTTGTATGAATCTTAATGCATATAACTTCCCTATTACATTAGAAGAAGCTACTAAAAAGTATAATGCCTTTAATAAAGAATTTCTTGTAGGTGTTGATTTTATTCGATCTATGGGAAGGCTTGCCTGCTCTCAGGGGTATCTCGATAACTTAGGAGGAAGAAGAAGATACTTTGTAATGCCTAATCCAACCGATAACATTAAATTCCCATTAGGACTGAGGGATCCTAAGTATAACTGGATTATATCCGCTATAGAAAACTCTGGAGGAAACTTCATGGTTCAGTCGGTAAATGCCGATATCACTAAAAGAGCTATGATTAAAATCAGAGATCATATCAAAAAGAACAAGATCCGAAGCAAGTTTGTAAATCAGGTTTATGATGAAATTATAACCAGAACCCACAAAGATGATCATGCTGATTTTACGGAGATTAAAAAGAACATCATGATTGATGCGGCTCATCACTATCTAAAGAAGGTTCCTATGGAGGTTGACACGCATGTTGGCCCACACTGGATCAAGGGATAAAAAACAAAACTAAATCGGTATAAGAAACTTGAGGACAACATTTAATATCTGTTCATGGAGGACTACGTTTTGGCTTATCAAACAGGACTACATCTATTAGGGCACGGACTCGCTCTTTGGACTTTTCATTCGTTTGCATGGTTTTTTGGTTCTATTATTTTATGGGTTTTTAGTAGAAGAAGAACCCCAGCACTACCGCTTGCATATGCTGCTTGTATAGGGTTTTTCTCAGCGTTATTTCAATATTTCGTAACTATATCTTGGGAGTATATATGGAACTGGTTTTAGCAAACCCAGAGGCTAATTTTACGTCGATAGAATATTCACGCTCTCTTAAGAAGTACAAAATAGAGCAGCCAGGGTTCCTTATGAGTAACTGGCGGATGCTTCAAGCGAGCAATTTAAATACTTGTCATGATTACACAAAGCACATCAAGGCACTAAACGGGGTGCTTACGATTAATAACGGTAACGTTATGATTAGGAGTTTTCACGAGGCTATTGAAGATGGGTTCTATATTATGAACTCCTACGACGAACTTGTTAGATCTTCACCGGAAGTATTTGGACATAAATACTATTTCCCTGATGTGGAGGTTTTAAAGCCTGACTTTCCATCGCTTGACAGGGTTCAAATAGACAGGGAGGAAGCCCATCTTTTTATTGATTATCTTAACTACATAAGACAAAGCAACGATATTATGAGTAACCGCACGAGTGTGGTTCTTAGTGAAGAGGGGTCTATTAAAAGAAAAAATGGGTATCAGCAAGAAGAAAATCTTCCAACATTTTCATTCTCTTGCAAATTACCTGTAAATAGCCATAGGCTTGTTTTTGACGCGCTTAATCTTAAGATAGCGTTCACGGAAATGTTGCGTTATGATCGGTTTTTCGTTGGATATAACAGCTTAACAAAGGGTGAGGAATCACCGCTCGTGATAGGACTGGATTGGGGGCACTGCTCGCTGATTATGCCCGGTATAATTTAAAAGTACTTTTATATAATTTTAATAGGGGAAAATGATGTTAAATATTTTAGGACAACTGCAGTCTGGTGATATCAACTTTAATCAGGCTAAAGAGCTTATTAAAAAAGAAATGCTTAAAAATGCTTTGCCTCTCAGATGTTTAGATAACTATAAGATCGTACGTACTTACTCCGCAGGGGTCTTTGCGGGATTTGTTGAGTCTCGTTCCGCCGATGGGAGAAACATCGTTCTTACGGGTGCTCGTCGCCTCTGGTACTGGTCTGGTACCGCAAGTTTAAGCCAGCTTGCAGTATCCGGTGTGAGTAAACCAAAAGAGTGGAAATTCCCTGTAGAAGTTCCAAGAGTAGAACTAACTGAGGTCGTTGAGATTTTAGATGTAACACCTGAGGCGAAGGCTTCTATCGATGGCGTTGAGGTCTGGTCGGCGTAACTCTACACAGAGGGGGTTAATGATGGAAGTAATAATTAACGGCATACTCCATGGCGGTTATAGCTATAGAAACCAAAAAAGCGATGAGCTTGGTGGCGGTGGTGGATATAAATCTGGTGATGGGTCTGGTGGTGGCTATGGCGATGGCGGTGGCCATGGCTGTGGCTCTGGCTCTGGCTCTGGTGGTGGCTATGGCGATGGCGGTGGCCATGGCTGTGGCTCTGGCTCTGGCGATGGCTCTGGCTGTGGCTCTGGCCATGGCTGTGGCGGTGGCTATGGCGATGGATCTGGCTATGGCGGTGGCTCTGGCTCTGGCTATGGCTCTGGCTATGGCTATGGCGATGGCTAATCACAGATATCGTGGTGGGATAAAAAGACAGAACTGTCGTAATTATTTTAAACAATGGAGAACGGTATGGTCGG
>Ga0315289_10011839_pt1 | contig 12336 bp, 17 predicted proteins | sample YL17G11_40_MG_FD_203452 | JGI IMG/M metagenome (GOLD analysis project Ga0315289, IMG submission 203452) | Sediment microbial communities from Yellowstone Lake, YNP, Wyoming, USA - YL17G11_40 | ecosystem: Environmental > Aquatic > Freshwater > Lake > Sediment | place: USA: Wyoming | collected...
TGTTTTAGAGGCAGCGGCCCCTCCGAGATCCTGTCGCGCAGCGTCTTTCCCGGCACGTATTCCATGGCGAAAAAAAGCCTGTTTTCCGTTTCACCGACCTCATGGATGCTGCAGATATAGGGATGATCCAAAGCCGCGGCGGCCTTGGCCTCACGGATAAAACGGCTGCGGGCCGTCGGATCCTGATACATCTCTTCGGGCAAGAGCTTGACGGCGACCTTGCGGTCGAGAGAAGTGTCCTCGGCAAGGTAGACATCGCCCATGCCTCCTTTACCCAGTTCGGCCAAAATCGTGTACTTCCCGGCTAAGGTCGTTCCTTTAGCGAACGCTTTTCGGCCGGGTGGCCTGGTCATCGTTTTTGCGGCGTCGAGATCCGCAGAAGGAAAAAGCTCGGTCCCGCAACTCGCGCAAAAGCGGGACGTATCAGGATTGTCTGTCAGACATTTGGCGCATTTCATGGCCCTCTCCCTTCAGATCACCTAGCCAAAGAATAACACCGAGGGAGGGGTGAGTCAACTAACACCCTTGTAGACTCCGCCCCGCGCAGACAAATTGAGGGCCATATCGCTTAAGATAGTCCCGGCCCCGATGCGCCTGATTTGTGACAAATCTGTGCAAAAAATGCTGTTTATCGTTGTCTTTAGCCGTCTGAAGTCGTAGGATAAGAAAGGGCCTTAGGATCTCGCAAGTGACAAAAAATCAAGGGAAATACGGTATGCCGGAGGAGGGAATCGAACCCACACCCGAGTCGCCCCGGACTGGATTTTGAGTCCAGCCCCTAAAATTCCTAACTATCCACTTTTGAAGAAGATACAGAGGTGTAAACCGGCAACCTTTCGCCTTGCCTTTCGTGTTGAGCCGGTTTTCCGGTCATATTCTCGACCGCCGCCAGCATCGCATCGTTGCTCGGATGACAGTACCGGTTATAGGTGATGCTGATCGTCGAATGGCCCAGGATCTTCGAAAGTAAAACAACATTCCCGCCGCGCTCCACGAACCTCGTTGCGAAGGTATGCCGAAGGTCGTGGAATCGGAAGGCAGATACCTTGGCCCGGACGCAGGCCGATTGAAGTCCGGTGTTGACGTTCTCGTAAGGTTCACCATGCCTCTTACGGAAAATGAACCCCTCGGCAGGTGCGATCTGGCGGACAAGATCGAGCACCGCCTCATTCATCGGTACCTGACGGGTCTTCTTGCTCTTCGAGTTTTCGGCGGGGATAGTGATCATCCGGCTTGTGAAGCTGACATGTTCGCGCCGGAGTTTCAGAATTTCACCAAGGCGCATCCCCGTATTGAGCGCCAGGGTGATCATCGGCCGAAGGTGCGGCGTCGCCTCTGCCATGAGGGAGGTTTCCTCATTCGGCGACAGGACCCGGGTCCGGGTATTATTTTCTTTCGTGAGCTTGATCTTCTTTAAAGGAAAACCGGGGATGAGTTTATTCCAGTCGATCGCGACACTGAGGATTGTTTTCAAAGCGGCCAATTCTCTATTGACCGTGGCCGTCGATACCGCGGCTTTCCGTTCGAGCTTGTACTTCTCGATGAGGAGAAGCGATATCTGAGAAAGGTGACGGCGACCGAAGAAGGCGCTCAGTCGTGCGATGGAATACTCATCGCGCTGCCAGCTTCGTTTCTTGGGCTTCGCATAGAGCTCGATGTATTCCTTGGCAAAGTCCGGGAATACCGGGTCCTCGGCCTCGACGGCGTAGCTGTTCGTAGGGTCCGGCTTGTTGAGGAGCTCGACTTGTAGCCGGGCCATCGCGTCCTTCGCCGCCTGTTTCGTCGAACCGCCAAGGCGGATATACCGCTTCCCGGCTTTGCTGAAATCGAAATACCATGCACCGTCTTTGAATTTCAGGTTTTTTTCGTTCCGTGGTTCTTTCATGCAAAACCCCTTTTTCTAATATTCGTAGGACGCCCGTATTTTGCTTTCAATTTCAAGCCGTTGTTGCTCAAATATTTTATACAATCGTTCTACATCGTTTATCGTTTTTTCATAGAACATTTTGTTATCATCAACATACTCAACTATAAGAAGACTCATTGCTAAATCTCGAAATTCCTCTTCGCCTTTCAGGGGAATCAGGTATTTCTTTTTTGAATAAATCATTCTGATTTCGTGCAATATATTCTTATATCGTTCCCTGGATTCTTCCACTTCTACACCCACTTTTATTTTCACGATTAGAGAATTAACGGCGTTAAATTTGCTAGACATCGGAGCATAAAAACCAGCAATTCTTTTTTCCCAGAAATCGGCGAGTCGTTTTATTCTTCCTTCTTCCACGATCCTATGAGTTTCAAAAGCGTAATATGAAGTGATAAAAACTAAAGTAACTATCGCAATGGCTTGAATAATATTATTTGTTTGCCCATAAAGAAAATAAATAATTACACCACAACAAAGAAGCCATATAATTATAGGCCATAAAAATTTCCCCTTCATCTTTTCCCCCTACGCTTATATTCATCCAACCATTCGATAATCGCCCGTCTCAGAACCGAGGAGTACGAGCGGAGCTCTTTTTTCCCGATCTCTTTTGCCAGGTTCGCGTACTGCTTGGGGATTCGGACGATCGCCTGAACCATTCTCTCATTTTTCTTTTTCATTGTTTGCCTCTAATACATTGTATTCGCTTGTAACCTAATTGTCAAGGCATTTCTTTATTGAGAGAAAAAGGGCCGTCCCCACTTCGCCGGGGGAATCGGGCCCGGACCCCAAAGGCAGGCAGGCAGGGACGGCCCGTTGTGTCATTTCAATTCGTCCGGGGTCAAATCATCGCCTTTCATTTTCGCCGTGACCCGCCTAAACGATTTTCTGATTTCCTCATTCTCTCGCTCGATCGCCAGCTTTTCTTTTTCAGCGGCCTTGGATTCTTTTTCAGCAGCATCCTCTTTTAGCTTGGCCTGTTTCTCGACCCATTCGCCCAAAGTGAGTCCCTTTTGGTTATCAGATTCTTTTTCATCCGGCGTTTTTTTCTTGGCCTGCAGCTCGTCCTCTTCGTCCTCACCTTTTTTCTCTCTCGCCCAGTCCGGCACTAGTCCGGTCGGATCGTCGGCTAAACTCAGATCGTCCGGCTTGTCGCGCAAGTCGTCCGGGCATAACAGCCGCTCCAATTCTTTCTGAGTTTTCGTCGGGTCCGGCTTTCGCGGGGGGGCGGGGACAAACGAATCTTCGGCGTCGACCGTTTCCTTCATCCGGTCCGGCGTCAGCAAGTCCTCTACCGCTTTTGATATTTTCGGCGTGGTCATTTTTTCAGCCCTACTAATCCCGTGTTTGTCGTATTCAGGACCGCGCCTTCCAGGGTCACCAGCGAATAGTCAAGCCGTGACGCGCCCCCGGTCTGAAAGCCGGTCAACAAGTGGACGTTGACCCTTTGGCCGTCCTTAATCTGCTGGATGATTTTTTCGAGGTCCGGCAAAAACACATCCGCAATCTCGCAATCGAAACGCAGCCGCCGCAATCCTTCCAGGTCCAAGCCGAACCATGTTTTTCCCGCGATGAATCGCCCGCTCGCACGCAAGAGGGCATCCCTTTTCTCATCGCTCTGGTATGCCGCCAGCGGGGACAGCTCATAAACAACCGCTACCCCGCGTTCAAGTGTTTCGATTTCGGCCTTGAGTTTAAGGATTTGATTCTGGGCCGGGGACGCCTGGGCGAAGTAGATTTTCTTCAATTCGTCCGCCTCGGCCTTCTCGAGCTCGAGGATCGACTTTGATTGATCCCGGATGACGGCAATCCCCGCCGTCATTTTGGCCGCCGCCTCACCCGCCGCCTTTTTTCCGAGGGCCTCCTCGGACAATCCCTTTTCGAGAAAATCCCGCAGGGACGCTTGGCCGCCCTTCACTTTGTCCAGCGTCGTTTCGCTTTCCCTCAGCGTGGCCGCCAGCTTTGCCGCCTCCGCGTTTTCCGTGGCCGTGTAGTCCACGATCATCGCCGCATAATTCAGCCGCGCCGCATCCAGCCGGGACCGGATGTCCTTCAACTTCTTTTCTGATTCTTTTAGCTGGATCGCCGCCAGCTTGTCGCGTTCGTCGGCCTCTTTTTTTATGGCCGCCTCTCGCTGGCGATACTCTTGTAGGATCGTTTGTGGTGTGACGCCTTCCGTGTTCACTTTGTCCTCCCTGTGCGGGTCGTGATCATCCGCGCCGACTTCGCCGCGTCTCGCTTCCGGGCCTCTACCATCCTCACAGTGTGAGTTTGAAGGGCCGTGGATTTCGTGCGAGGATCAGCCTTGCCCTCTTTGACGATTCCAAGATTTCCTTTACTCATGTTTTTTTCTCCTAAATAGAATTTTTATTAAATATCTTTAAAATCGGCCTCGTAGTTTGACCTATGCGGGCTTTTGATTTTCCGGTCCATGCAATCGGCCAGCCTTTTTCAGCCCGCATCATCGCGCGGCCGCCTTCGCCAGCTCGTCAAGCCGCTTCCTGGCCGCGTCCGTGAGTTTTCCCGCGCCGTCAAAATCGGACGTTGTGACGACGTTTAGCTTTTCCCCCGGCGGAGCATATTTAATCTCTGGACGAATCGCCCGCGCCGTCAGCCTAGCTAAGCTGGACAATTCATCCATAGAAGACCGCCCATCGTGACTAACACCCATAGTCTCCTCCTTGATGCGCTTGCCTATAACCCGCTCAAAAACCTTTAAGAAAATATTCATGGATACCCTCTTTTTCCTTATCGCTTTGGCCTCGGCACTCCCCGCGACTCTCCCGGCCAATCTTCAAAACCATGGAAGCCGGTATCGCGGTCGCCCGAACGCCATATATCCGGCATTTCATTCTCGCCTAGAAAAACCGATCGTTCTGAAAAAAAGAATCCGGCCTTACCGACCCCGCTCGCCCGTGCCGATAGCAGATCAATTAATCCTACCACGACATTCGATTCATCCTCCGGCTGTCCACTGTCCGTATCGACACTGTCGCGTCCACCTGCATGAACCTTCCTCACTAGGCTTTTCAGCTGTTCGACGAGGACCGCACGAGAGGGCAGAGACACCGATCCTATATTGAATGAACCTTCCGCTTCCAGGTACAAGGCCGACTTCGGTTTTTCGGCCCGCTCATAGGTGATGTCATTCTTGGCGAAGGCATGAAGCGCGAAGTCCCCGCTGAATTTGTCGCCGCGGACCGTGCTGATCCGGTACTTCTTCAAGAGATCGGAATACTCGCGAGTCACGTCCTCGGGATTGAATTTCGGCGCCCTCGACCTCACCACGTCAATCACGATCCGCGAGTCCTCAAGGTGTCCAAGGCAAATCGCGTAACTGTCCTTACCGCCGCCGCCGGCAACATCCACGAAGGCCGCATAATCCAGCTTATCCCGCGGCTCAAGTTCCAATGGCCGGTCCGTATCCACCGCCTTGTCAATCACCAGCGGATCGTACATGCCGCTGAGGTCACTCCTGAATTGCGCCCCGTATTCCGTAGCAAAGCTTACGGGATCGCGCCGCCGTGCCGCATCCAGCCGCTTTTTTGAGAACCCCGGATGAAAAAGTTCTGTCGAACCCTGGAAGACGAGCACATCATCGTTCTCGACACCGTGATAGTGCTTCCAGTCAAAAAATAATTCTCCCCTCATCCAATACGGACTAGAAATTTTTATAAGTTTTGAATGCGGCAATCGCAGCCCTGGCCTGACAGCTTCGAGCACCTCTCTATCAATGGAATGTCCCTCACTTTTCCAAAAACCAACTTCATCGGCGATACACATCTGGATCGACGCGCCGCGCACCCGGGCCAGGTTACAAGGAAAAACCATAATGATCACACCGTTCTTGAGCCGGATCTCATCGCTCGTCGTGCTCTCAATCGTCGTCCTCAGCATCGGGCTCCCCTCCATCTTCTTCAGAATGTAGTTAAACTCGACTCTTGATTGTCGTCTTTGCTCTGTACTGATGATCATCACCGTGGCAATCTCGCCCACTGAGAGCTGATGCACCCGCCCGACGGCCTCGAAAATTGCCAGGTTACTCGCGAGCTGATTCGATTTTCCACTGCCACGGCCTGCCACAATCGTGCACTCGCCCCGCTCCTGTGGACGATAATGCTCGAGCTTCGTCAGCTCCCGGAATATCAACACCTCATCATCGGACAATGGCTCGCCATAAACCGATCGGAGAACCACTTTCTGGGCAGGACTTAGGCTCGTGTCGCCGACAACCTCCTCGATGAACCTAACGATGCCGCTCATCGCCTTCTCCTCCAGGCTGACCAGAAATAGTCGATCCAGAAAAAACCGACGGCCGCAAGTAGGGCCAGCGTCATAATCAAGAGAAGTATTTTCATCATTTCACCTCTTCCGGCTTCTGGATTTCGTTCGACGTTGACGCAGGGGCCTCGATCTCGGCCTCCGTGCCCACGCGGTCGTGCTCCCCCTCGTCCTTAGCCTGCCTGTCGCCCTGGCCGCCCTGGGCCGCTTCCGGCTCATCCACCCGGCTATATGAGGTCAGAATAGCCTCTATGTCGGCCTGAGAGCTCGCCTGCCTGCCTTTGTCGATTTCCTTGAGAGCCAGGATCCCCATCCTCACGACATTTGAATATCCTATCCAGTTGCGACTCAATAGAGGCGACAACTCAAGCCGTCCCTGCTTGATAGACTGCCCGTCGATGACTCCATATTTACGAATATACAGCCCCAGGATTTTCTGCACACCCAAACCCTCGACTACGCTATCCACCAGGATCTGTGCATCCGGCGTGATCGTCTCGCCCCCATGTGCCTGGACGAGATCTTCTCTGAGATGGGACAACTCCCGGCGCACCACCTGAAACGTCCTGCCCCTGGGGAGCTTCTTGCTGTTGACCCATGTATAAATACCGGATCTGACACGTCTCACGGGAGGGGCCAGCGCGTCTCGTTTTGTCTTATCAGGCATAGACAACCTCACCTTGTGTTAAATTGCTGAGAATAAACAAAATATATTGTAAATTGCCAAAAGCCGCATAGGCCGAAGGCGAAAGAAAAGGCGAAAGGTTGCAGCTTTTGACGGCGTTTTCCCCGAGAGAATGACTGGATACGATGTCCAGCGCGTTTTGATGGATAAGGCTAGCATCGAAGAGGGCAAGGGGTCGGTTTCTCATGCCTGTATTTTGAGGCTTTTGACCTGTACCAAGTGTCGTGGTACAGCTCTCCTCATTTTGTTCTCTGGAGACGGGCCTTTTTACGATACCTGTACCAAAGCCTTGGTACGGGTTCATATGGGGAGAAATAAGACCTGTACCAACCTGTACCAAGCCTGTACCATGTATTTTGGTACAGCTAGGAGAAGACCTGTACCATGTACCCACACTCTTAGTGTGGTACAGGTACAACTCGGACAGCTTACGGTTCATAAATAAGGGCTCCTTGGAAGCCTCTATGCGAATGCCAGCGCCCGGCGGTTTCGCCCCGGCGGAGGAGTGCGCTGATACGGCTTCGGTTCTTTGAGGCCAATCCTTCACTCATCGCCCATTTTATTATTGCTTTTTGGTTCTCGCCGATTCCCGGGCCTCGGATATACTCTGCCAGGGCGTCCAGGGCGTCTGAATTCGGGTCGTCTACGAGGGTGAAGGTTCCGGCGGATGCACCTAGTGAGACGTAAAGACGGCAGGGGGCATAGCGGGTTTTATTGCCGGTTCCGAGGTAGAGGAGCGCATTAGGGTCAAAGCCTTCCTCCTCGATCTCCTCCAGCGTTCCCGGTTTGACTCTGTAGAAAGCAAGGACGTGATCGGCCAAATCCTCCCACGTGGTAGCACCCTTTGAGATTTTCTTATTGGCTTTGCTGGTATGCGCCTGGAGGATAATTTCATGTTTGAGTTCTCTAATTTCCTTGAGCCGATTCATCACGAGCGCGACGTCTTGGCCCTTGATCTCGTCGCCGTCGGTAGCGCCTCGGGCCGTATCGATAATAATCAGGCTGCCGGGGTGGAGTGCCTTCAGGAGGTGCCAGTGCGGGCCGTCGAGTTTCGGCGGTCGAGTCGGATCGGAGAGGTGCCAGAAATAAGGTGAACATACATTCAATACGGCGGCTCTGTCGTGGTCTATGGCCAAGGGGTTCTCGTAATCGATGTAGACGACCTCACGTTTTTTCGTCTGAAATCCTAAAAAGGGCATGCCTTCGGATACCGCTTTTGCGATGGCCAGACAAAGCCAAGTCTTGCCCAGGCCGGCCGGGCCGTGGAGGAGGGTGATTGCGCCTTCCGGTATTAACTTTTCCATAACCCAGTCCACGTGGACGTCAAGCGCCTGCAGCTGCGAACCTGTTCTCATGAATGCGTACGGATCGAAAGACGCCCCCCTTCCGTCCTGTTCGTTTATGAGCCGTTTCAATTCCGCCAGTCCGGTATCATCGAAAACCCCCGTGCTCAGGTGTTCACGGCTTTGATGCTCGGCCATCCTTAGAATTTTCTCGGCCAGCCGATTGCGCTTCAGCTTTTGGACACAGAGAGTAAAATTTTCCGGCGTAGGCCGCGGGATACCATCTTGAAGCGTCGTGATGAACAGCCGATCATCGGTAGACGTGACTTCGGCGGCGATTAAGGCAAGCGGTATTTCAGCCGGGCGATCATTTTCCCAAATGCGCGCGATGATCGAAAAAATTCTCTTCTGCAGGTCGGTCGGGAAATCGTTTGAAGAAATGTCCGAAGTCTCAAAGAGCGAAGTCCGCAAAGTCAGCATGCTCAGAATTTCTTTCCCTAGGCCGACATCGCTCATGGTTTCATTTAGTCTTCAGTCTGTAAGCCATAAATAAGACAGTGAAGGCTACAATGCGTCCTAGCCCAGGCGCAATCCTTATGGCAGTAGTTCCCTTCATCGTCCCAGATGCCTATACCGTTCTTGAGCGGACAGGTGCGAAGGGGAACAAAGATTCCGCGAGCCGCCGTCTGTTCATTGAAGGCTTTCTGTCGCTCTTCGCGTGTTGGATTTATGATTGTCATGGCTTTTCTCCTTACCTTAAAAAGGCCCGTCATCATCATCGGATCTTGCCGGGGGTTCAGTCCATTCAGTATCCGCCGGACCATGGCCCTCGTGCCGCAGCACGCACTTGAGCGCATCCGACAGCATTGACTGATTGACCCCGGTCAATTCCTTTAACAATCCCTCCATCATGAAAAGGAAAGCCTTGTCTGAAAGATCGTCCTTTTTCCAGCGGAAAAGGGCCGAATCAAGTCTTGACACCAGGTCCCCCTCACTAAAGAACCACAAAGACTGCGCTAAATTAGCCGGGATCCGATACGTCCGCGCCTTCTTCTCGATCTCCTCTGAGATAAACTCCGGCGGCATTTTGATATGGTATCTCCGGGCCAGATATTTCAGGGCTTCAGGAAACTCGAAAATTTCTTTTTCCATAACCAGGGTGAAGACATCTCCCCCGCGTCCGCAGCCGAAACAATGAAACAACTGTTTTTCGCCGTCGACCGTGAAGGATGGGGTCTTCTCGGCGTGGAACGGGCAGAGACCGACATATTTCCGGCCGCGTTTTTTGAGTTTTGTGTACTTCAGGGCGATGTCGATAATGTCAACGCGTTTCCGAACCTGATCAATGATTTCCATTTTTCCTCCTTAATTTTGTGTCGTCCACGACGATCTCCCCGGCCTCGAGCTGCGCGTCGAACAGCTTGCGGTCGATTCGCAGTTGGCCACGGCCGCCCCGGAGACTAGGGAGCCGCGTGAAAGGGATCAAGTGATTCCGGCAAAGGACATATAGGGACTTCGGGTGCAACCCGTAAGCCTCGGCCGCTTCGGGGATCGTCAGCCAGCGCCGTTCAAGGGCCACGATTATCTTGCCGGGGGAATCTCGATACCGCGGCGCCTGGCTAATTTGTGAAGATTCCGCTGATACACTCGGTAGTCGCCAGAAAAATCAAGGAGAACGAGCTTCTCCTCGAATGAAATTCGCCGCACGATTTTTCGGTACAGATCACGATCCCGGATCATGATCGCCGGGCTGATGCTAAAGACTTTGTCTTTGGCCATTGCTTTCACCTCGCGACTATGATATTATAGACATAGTGAATAACAAAATTGTCTACACTTAGGAGAAAGCCATGATTTCTAATTGGGTAAAAGAAGGTATTAAAGCAAAGATTGGCCCGGATCTTCGGCCCTATGTTGACGAGGCGTTTAAATATTTTTTTATAAGCAATCCCGTCTACAATCCGAACGGCGGCCATATTGATCGGTTCTTACTGGAAAGCATCCAATCTATCGCGAGTGGGTTAAGATCAGATAAGAGCAAAGTTCTGACTGAAGCCCGCGAAAATATCCGCCCTCGGTCCGAGTATTCCGTCGACAACCTCCTGCGATCAAAAAAAGCATTAGAACGAATTCTCCCCGAAATTGAGGTACTGCGCCAGGAGCTTTTCGGGAAACGTACTGTGCCCTTCACCTCGATCACCTCTGCCCGGCGATGGCTTGCGAAGGAATCTCATGATGAGGAGGTTTCTTTTTATAAAGAAAAAGGAGACACCCGGCCGCGCGCAAAAGAATTGGAGGATCAGGTCGAGCGACTGTTGGACGAAAGGAATGCCCTCTCTCCGGGCAGGTGGACCCTAATGCGCCATCGGGTCGTACCGGTGGCGCTCGGCGAATATTTTCCGACCTTCCCCGGAACCAAACTCAGGACGCTTTCGACGACGGTTGAGTTGCTTTCTGACGCAACTCGGTTTAGCATGCAATCGCTCTTCGCCTTCATGTTTACCGGCGTCATCCCGATTCGGAGACTCTTCGACATCGACTTCCACGGGCCTGTGACTGTCCGGGATTTTCTCGATTATTATAAAAACCTGCCGGCTCAGTACAAGAATTCCAAAAAAATTACATCCGTGGGGAACGCTGTCTACAGCTTCATTCAGGAGCGCGGTGGACCGCCTGATAAGAAAATAATGAGATTTTGGGGTGAGACAACGAAAACATGGAATAAGCAGCGCAGGCATCGGAAATATGATTCGAGGGATGGTCTCAAAAAGGCATACGAGCGGGCGTTAAAGAAGCTTCCCCGCGACTGATCCGGCTATGCTTTCTGATATAGAGGACGCACTGGATCGAATGCTCGGAAGCCCCTGACTCTAGCTATTTTTTCTCTTAAATTCCCAAGGGCCAGCCCAGACGGTATCTAGAATCTAAGGATCTGCGATACAAGGTCCGAAGATAGCAGGAATCTCTCATCGCAAATATTGTACAGCTCTTGACTTGGGGAAGTTTCTTTTGAGTAGGATCCATGCCACAATGTAACGACAACTCCTTCGTTTTTCACTGCTTCAATGGCAGGAATAAGATCACTATCACCGGACAGGAATGCGACTCGAGTGATTTTGCCTTTGCCGGCAAGCAGTGCCATATCAACACCCACCATTGTGTCGACGCGCTTCTGGATAAAAATCTTTTCTCCGTGCTGATCAATGCCTCTGCAGATTAGTTTTCCTAGTCTAACCTGAAAATGCGGCAAGCGCGAAAGGGCGGCGAAGAACTTTTGCGTAGAAGCAAACCGGCTACTTTCCTCTTCGGTGGGAGGACTGCTTTGGTATGGCAAACAATGATAATAATATGCTCTCAGAAGTTCATCTGGTTTAGAGATCTGTTCGATCAACTTTTGGAAGTCCAGTCTCTTCTTGTTGTGGTCAAAAAACATCACCTTGTCGAGATAGCCGCCATCTATAAAAACTGCGACTTTCCCCATGCGGCCTCCCTAAAAATTAAAAAGGCCGCTCTAAGGCGGCCTCTCCATTTCTGTCCCGCCATCCATATTGATTGAACGACGGGGTTCATTACTAGTTTGAAGTCTACTCTCGTTAAACCCCAATGTCAAGAAATAAGTTTCGCAACAGATCGTTATAATATTCATCCCCAAAACCACCTTTCGTGTCACCTTTCGTGTTGAGCACTGAAACTGGCCTTTTTTGGCGTATTTTGGCTACTTTGACCATGAACCAAAAGGGGATAATGGGCCTCATCGGAGACCCTTGTAACTTGCTGATTAATAAAGTGTTTGGAGAATGCCGGAGGAGGGAATCGAACCCACACCCGAGTCGCCCCGGACTGGATTTTGAGTCCAGCGCGTCTGCCAGTTCCGCCACTCCGGCCAGCGATGTATTTATATGCGATTTCGCCATTTTTTTCAACTAGGGCTCCGCCCAAAAATTTCTTCAAGTATCCTTATGGATCTCTTTTATTCAAGCAAAGAACCGGGGGTTTAGACTTATGATATGCAGTTGTTTTTAGGGGATAATTATTCAGCCAAAAAAAATACTAATACAAACGCAATAAATAAAGTGACAATGTATGGGCGGCGCTTAGGCCGCCCTCAAGCCCCGGTAGCGGAGGGGGGCCCCGGGACTGGTTCCCCGGGGCCCGGG
>Ga0315289_10011840_pt1 | contig 12336 bp, 11 predicted proteins | sample YL17G11_40_MG_FD_203452 | JGI IMG/M metagenome (GOLD analysis project Ga0315289, IMG submission 203452) | Sediment microbial communities from Yellowstone Lake, YNP, Wyoming, USA - YL17G11_40 | ecosystem: Environmental > Aquatic > Freshwater > Lake > Sediment | place: USA: Wyoming | collected...
CCTTGAAAGATTCGCTGTTGATGAGCCGCTTGAGGTCCCTTGGTGCGCACACACACACAAAATACCAAAAACGACGACGGTTCAAATCACGACGCCCGCACCAAGGTACCCACACACACACACAAATCCAATCAAACGACGACGAACGACGGTTCTTCATAACAAAACCATCCGTCGTCCACGGCCACTAAGGAAGAGGAAGCTATCGAGAATCTTCATCATCCCAGCGCAGAAAGAAGAACACTGTCAGCATGAGGACGCCTTCAGCGCCCAGCATCATCATCCATCCACGCCTATCCAGCACAAAGCTACTTTTAGGTGCCTAATTGGAGGCGGAACCTAACTATCCTTCCTGGATACGCTTTCTCCTTTAGGTTCTGCCAATTCTGAACCTGAAATACCCATTTCCAGCCTATCCAATCCATTCAGGCTGCCTAACCTAGTCAGCCTAGCTAGACGCTGCTTAGGTGCCTAGCCTCCTTCTAGCTACTTGCAGCTGCATTCCAAGTCTAGCTGCCTCATAGAATATCTTCCATCCTCATGGAATGTCAGCCTTGGGTTGGATAGATACCTTCATCCAATTTGTGCTCAAGAAATGCTATTCCAGCATAATTCCTAATCATCATCCTCCACATCTGCATCATCCTACTCTTCCTCTAGGATTCCTTCATCCTAACCAGCCAATTCACGTTGCCAGCCTAGTCGGCCTAGCAAGCGTCTTCCTAGGCGCCTACGCCTGCATTCCGGACCAGTTGCCTACTGCCAAATTCCACTGCCTGAAGCTAGTCTCTTGCTCGATTCAGTATTCTTTCAAAGGCTACCTTCACGCAGGCAGAACAGGTTGGATTCTTTTCCGCACCTTCCTGTAGACTCTGAAGGAACGATGGCTTCTGGTGTTCCTGCGCAGGTAGTGAAGCGTACTCTTTCCGATTCCAAGCTTGCGTGCATCTGATTGAGACAGGCTTAGTATCCTCTCTCTCAACTGGCGAGAGTCTGATCTTTCCAGAACTGGTCTAGGAGATGTCAGGTCAAATGACCGGCATTTCCCTAAGAGATAGCGCGCCAGCTCCTGACATTTCCTTAAGATCACCGTATCCCAAAACAGGCGCTTGCCGCCGTACGTCACGCCTGAGTTGAACTGTTGCCTCAGCAATTCCGCATACCTGTCAAGCAAGGGTGGCTTGATCCTCAACCGATAATCTTCGGCTTCAAAGTGGAAGTCGTCCCAAGAGAACGTCCTCGATAGAACCATCCTCAGGACGGTGTAGTCCACAAGCCAGCGGTACGGTTCTTGAAAATCGTAGACTAGAGGCGTCGTAGCTGGCTTGTCCTCGTGCACGAAACCAAGCGAAGCATCCAATCCAGTCATGTTGATCGCTCGTCGAACATAGCTCTGCAGGAACGCGTAACCGTAGTTGAGCAGAGCGTTGACTGGGTCGCTTGCATTGTATTGGCGGCTGCTGGCCTTCGTGCTTCGAGTCTTGAACTCCAGCTTAGACGGTACAGCCTTCCGAAAGGCTTGCCAATAGATCTCCGCAGCCCCACCTTCCACAGCTCTAACCTGGTCGACTGTTTTTGCACTACTCAACCTGTAAGCTTCTTTCTTGAGGCGTCTAATCTCCTGTTCAACATCATGGCTTTCTCGAAGCCAGTCCAGCACTTGACCTGAGCGTTCAAGCTTCGCCTCAATGAATGTCCGCGCAATTTCAAGATGCTTCTCTGAATCAAGATGGGCTTCAACCTGTGCTCTGCGGAGATCTCCACGGATGGGTTGAGGAGGCATTATCGCGGAGATCAAAGAGCCGTCATAGTCGAGCATGAAGACTGACGTGTTGTGATGCATCAGCCAACGCATAGCCTCGAATGTGATCATTCCTGACGAGCCTTCCACTATGATCGAGTCATGAGGTATCTGTCTGGGCTTGAACTTCAACAGTCTAGGTTCGCGGAACTCTCCGTTCGAGTATCGTGTGAAGCTGAGAGGTGAGAATCTGCCCTCCCGGACTACTAGGCGTCTGTTCTTCACGGATAGACTGCTTCCGAAACCGACGAGCAGGAGCGGGTCCAACTTTCACGTCTCCTTGTCGGATGAATTGTCTGCTAAATTCGAGGCCAGAGGTTCTCGTGGTGACAATTGAGACGGTTCTGGGGTCTTCTTTGCTAGAATCGTCTTGATCTTTCCCCTTGTGTCATAGACCTCAACGTCGCAATAGTCCTTCCACTCTGGATTGATACTTTGAGGGTCGTCTGTTCCGATAATGACTCGCTCTGGCTCGACACTGATAGTTGTTCCGAGGTCGAAGAAGGCGTTCGGAGAGAGAAGGGTTAGTATCTCGGAGCTTACGCCGATACCCGAAGCTTTTCGCTTCTTGAAAAACGGGATCGCAGCGAGTTTCTTCGCCATTGTCTCACCCAGCGGTACCTCGAGTTTCTGAATTAGCTCTTCGTAAGCAGCTCGGTTGAGGTACGCGTCGATCGGAGCGTCAACTTCACGTAGGATTCCATCAAGCTTCTGGAACTTCTCGTGTCTTGTAGCTATCTCTCCAAGAGCCTGATACGGGTTATCTGGATCTAGGAACCAGTCGGTCTGTACATGCCTGACTCCGAAAGCTGGCAGTATCTCGAACCAGGCTCCATGGCGCCTGAGCAATGAGAGGTCTATCATTCGGCGAAAGGTTCCAAGAGCTGCAGCTCTACCTGCTAGAGGCCAAGCTCCGAACGTGTCCAAGAACTCAAGCGTTCCTTTGCCACTCTCAAGCCATTTCGTGAACTCTCGATATGCGTCGCCTTCTGTCTCAACACTATCAAGCTCGTAGATGTCCGTGAACGCCCTCCAGTACTGCGAGATTCTTGCCTTGCATTCATCAAGAGCTTTCGTTCTGATCGTTGTCGTCTCTCGCTCTTTCCTCTCCCTACTACTCTTGCTGTCTTCTCGTGATGTCATGGGAACTGCGTGGACTGCGAGCCATAGTCCAAGAGCCGCTATCCCCCAAAGCACGGTTGACTGCTTCTTGTTCTTCTCCCCTGGACGTTGACCCTTCTCCTCAACTATGCCTTGCTCGCTGAGTTCGCGAATACGATCATGGATTGTCGTGTAGTCAACTCCAAGTCGTTTCGATAGGGTATGTCTGTTCAAAGATTCCGAAAGCAGCAATTCCTTCAGTATTCCACGATTGTTTGAAGCATGCTTTCCGCTAAAGAAGGACTTCACGAATTCCTGCTGGATAGTATCGATTTCTAGCCGCCTCCAAGCGATGCTATCGATAGTATCGGTCTAAACCGATATCGTCTACTTAAGATCTTCGTTAAGGCCGTGGTCAAATTGAAGAAACAGACCAAAAGAAAATACAAGGATGCGATTCTGCGGCTGCTTGCCGCAGCGTCGCAGCCTCTGGACGTAGAAAGAATTCGCGTAGAATGTGGCATCGGGAACTGGCAGACAGCTCTCAAACACTGCCTTGAACTCCTATACGACGGAAAGATCCGCGGCGTCAAGACATCGAAGAGCTGGGTCTTCTTCCGCAATCTTCCCGAGCGAAAAGCAAAGCTGAGCCACAGCTCAGAGATTGGAGGTGGCTACGACGGATAGGGGCAAGAGAAGGCAGCGGAGAGCCCCCGTCCGCACGTTCAGGATGACAGTCTCGTCATTCTCCTACCATGAACGAAAACACCAGCTCTTCGAGTACGAGATGCATTACAAAATCACGAGAAGAGCGAGAACAAGAGCGGACGTCAAACGCATCCGAAAGCAACTGGAAAAGAAAGGACGGAGACATTTCGACTACTGGCTTCTCAAACATCTCAAAGTAAGCCTAGATCGTGAGGTCCGCGTCAACTTCGAGCATGAGGAGCGCGCGAAGAAACAGATCGCACAGACCCACGCCTCCGTTCGAAGGTTCGTCATGCGTCGTGTGAACAAGCGATGGGAAGCACAGGAGCTTTCGTCAGGCACGATTGGGTTCGCGAAGAGGCGTAGGAAGCATGGGAGAAGGTAGGCCAATTCCTCCAAAAAGGGTTCTTATGATCGACCTAGACCTGGTTGTCGATGAATGGTGGTTACAGCACTACAGACGCATGGCGGAGCTAATCCTTGAATCCTATGGATTAAGGGCGACCGCGATCAGGATCACTCCGAGCCGAAGCAAAGGATACCACGCAAGGATCTACCTGAACAAGCCCGTTCCTGCCCGATTCGCGAACATGCTGCAATGGCTCCTCTGTGACGACTCCCCTAGAGTCGGCTTCAACCAAGCCAGAATCAACGCCGGATTCGATGAGTGGAACAAACTCTTCGAGGTCCTAAGACTATGACCAAGGACGCACACAACCTACAGAGAGCCGTCGCATCTACGAAAGGCCATAGCACATTAGCAAAGGTGCCCAAACAGCGAGAGTACTCCGAGACCGTGGCCTTTCTCCTTCACATTCCTGTTGACATCTGGACCAAGTTCATCAAGACAGTTCCAATCTCGCGCACCCGACATGACTTCATCATAGACCTGATCCAGAGGAGGATCTGGGAATATGAAAAAGCCACTATGGCGGTCTGAAAGGATCCACAAGGCATTCCAAGAGAAGTACCGGTTCGGAGACCTCGGACTCTACGAATCTGTCGCCTTAGCTTCAACGCAAGTTGAAGGCATCAAGACCCCTCTCTCAACCGCAATAATCAGCCCGCCTGGAGAAGCCAAGACATGTATCCTGAGAGATGTGCTCTCAATGTTTCCAGAGGCGACATACATTCTCGTCGACGGCGCAATCACTGAATACCATATCGCCAAGGAAGAGAAGTATAAGGACCTCAGCTACAAACTGTTTTGCGTTAACGACATTGAGGACATCATCAAGGCATATCCGAGGCGCAGAGTCGCTGGGATACTTGCTTTCCTGAAGAACATGATTGACGGACACGCGCAGATCCTAACCGCGAATGACGCCATTGATAGACAAGGCAAGAACTTCGGTGTGTTACTCAATATCCCTGAGTACCTGCTAGTAGATTCAAAGGGGAAGTTGAAGGCCCAGTTCGTAGGCACTTTCTTTGACCGAGTGATACCTTTCCGGTTCAGAACGGACTGGGAAGAGTGGAAGCCCTACTGGGACACGAAGAAACTCAGGGACATCGACTTGGATAGGATAGAGCTGGAACAGCGACCTGTTAGGTGGGATTTCGGGGCGTTCAGGAAAAGGATCAGCAATGAGGCCCAGAGTCTAGCCTCTTTGAAGTATTCTGGCCTACCACGGAACATCGATCTGATCACGGCGTTTCTATGCGGCTCTGCCCTACTCAATGAGCGAGACAAGATCTGCTCTGAAGATTTCGAGACGCTGCACAGGTTGAAGCCATACTTCGGCTGGTACAGGTAACTCGTATCCGACTAAGTCAATCCGGCAACTTAGCTAATCTGAAACATGCGTATGTACCTAGCATGAGTGTTTCTGATCGACTAAGCTGCTCTAATCCACCAAGTCGGCCAAAACACAACAGCATGTGACACCGCTGCCTCCTCTAGCTACGTTATATCTGGTTCGAACACACCATCCAACTGGATGTCTGTCGAGACATGTCACAAACAGGACGGAAATTACCACAAACTTGGCATCCAATCTATCCTGACCTCTTTGTTGACCTTCGGGCTCGTGCCAACGAGGCACTATCTTCCAAACTTGAACTAGCTGGTGCGATGTTGAGACAGTCTTCAGAGGAAGTCAGGGAGAAAGTAAAGATTCGAGAAGTAGATGTTCGACCTGACCTGAGAATGAAGAGTTGTATCGCGGCGGACTCGTCGAGCTATCCTTTGCCCTTCGCGATTTCTAGAATGGCATTGATTGGCGCTATAGCGGTTAGACATCCAACCAGAAAACCGGTATCAGTTGCCGGGCAACTACTAGACCTTGAACCTCGGTTTGCTTCAAGTGATTTCCAAGTCTACCTTGGTGCAGTTCGTGAATCAATGATTCCGCGAGCTGTTCTTGATCAGCTCTCTCGATATGGACCTGCTGACCTGATCCTAATTGATGGCCCTCTTAGCATATCACAGTGGTACAATCTGGCGTCTGCAGAGGTTGTAAGGAGAGCAGTTCTCGAATTGGTTAGAAGTAGGAATGACCTTCTCAATGCGGGAGCAAAAGACGGAATTGATTTGATTGGAGTTGTAAAGAAAAGTGAATCCATGTATTTCCAGAAAGCGTATGGACTGAGCGGAGGCCTTTCGGACCAATTCTTGTTTAATCAGGTTCTGCAATTTGGAGAACGAACTGAGGAAATCTCAATCACCGAGCAGATCATAGCCGCGGCCACCGGAGCAGCCATGGTAGAGAAGATGGATCATCAAATCTACGGATTCTATATTAAAACAAGCAGAAACCCGCTGACACCACCGCTTCGAATAGAGTTTCCTGATTATGTAAAAGGACGGGTGGATGATCTGGCTTCGTATGTGTTGTCGACTTCGCTAGAATCATTTGACTACAAGTATGATGGACTGCCTCAGGCTCAATGTATTGCTCACAGAGATGGGAAGGTGACGAAGGACGCTATGTCAGCCATAGTTCAGGAGCAAATTGCCAAGATGTCCAGCAGCGAAGATAGTCTTAGACTTCTGAGCCTGTTTACGGAACAGGGAGGACTGTGAACAATGTCAGTTCTTGAGTTAGCGAAACAAGGTTCTGCTGATGAGAATCGGATTGGGAACGTCTTCGCAGAGAGTGATTATGGAATTGATCGCATAAGGTTGACGCTGAAAGAAGGAGCCCAGCTTACTACAGGAAGCTATGTGTTCTTACTCGATGATGACTCATTTCCAGTCGTTTACCAGGTCGTTCAACCTTACTGGTTCAGGCCTTCGTTCGATTTCGAAGAGTCATTGATTACGATAGGCAATCCGACCGCAGATAGTCGCATCCAGAGATACCGATGTGAGTGTACTCTTGTGGGCAAACTGACTGAGGATGCAGTTGGTCCACCAAGAAACCCAGTGAAACCATTCGCGAACGTATATTCGTGCTCACCTGAAATCGTAGCAAAAGTGATTCATCCAGATAGCGATTGGACCGCGAAACTGGGCACAAATCCTGAGACCGACAGAGATGTTCTGATTGACCTGAATACGCTAGTCCGACAGGGATTAATCGTTACGGGAGCCCAAGGCACGGGCAAAACCACTGGCCTTCTCACGTTGGTTTCAAGAGCGATGCAAGCCACGCCTCCAGTACGGTTCATATTGTTAGACTGGACAGGCGAGTTTGCCTCGATGGTGGGGAGAAAGGAAATTAGAGTACAACTCATTAATTGGGAACGTCTTGCGACAACCGTTTTCGAAAACATCCATGAGAAAACGAAGGAGATAATGTCACGATTAGTGGGTGGTAAAGGTACAAAGGTCTTCAAACTGCTGACTGCAAGCGTTGATCAATGCAAAGCAGATGAAGTGTTCCCAACTAAGAAAGCAATCGTGACAAGGGCACCCGGCAAAGTGGACAGTCTATGGCCTAAAGGGAAAAAAGAGGAAACAGATGCAACGCTTCACATGCTGGAAACAGCGATAAACTCCTGTGATGAAGTTTTCGAGAAGGAACCTTCACTTAAGAACACGACTACCGCTGAAGAGGTATGCGACAGCCTCAACTCACATCACGGAATAGTTGTCGATTTTTCGCACCCCGAACTTGGCCTTGTCCCGGATGATCAAGAAACTAAGAACATAGTGGCAACTGCTCTAGCTAACACGATCTGGTCACGAGCCTCCTCCGGTAAAGGGTTCGGTTGCGTAATCGTAACCGATGAGGCACATCGGCTGCTTCCAGAAGGCGGTTCTAGAGAAGACATCGGCCCGATCTGGTTCAAACTTGCCACAGAAGGAGGACGGAATGGTTGTCCTTTGTGGATCGTTGCTCGGCGATTGGCTCTTGTGAACAAGACGATAACCATTGAAGCGCAACAGAACATGATCAGTTTCAACACCGAAGACATAGACAGGCACCGTATTGAGAGCGATCTTGGTTCTGACTTCGCGGGGATGCTCGGAGCACTTGGTCAAGGAGAGGCTATGGTCAAATCAATGGGATTCAGGATCCCAGGACAAGTGGTCCACGTAATGTTCGATTCAGAGATTCAACCCACTTCCCCTCCCAAAGCCAAAGAGAGATTCACCCGCATGGCCAAAGGAAGATGAATAATTCTCAGAGGAGATATCATATTATGACTCACGAGTCAAGAATTCGCAAGATATTCTCTTCACCAGACCTAAAGCACGGTCTATCACTCTTCACTGATCAGGAAATCAATGCCGTTGAGAATCTCATTGTAGAGAGAGATGAGGCTTTTCAGATCAAATGTCAAGTCAAAGACAGATTCAAACCTGCAAAACCGGAGGAGATCGTCAGACAGCTCTGGATCCACAGGTTGTTGACAGAATACAACTACACCAAGGAACGCCTAGATGTTGAAAAGGAAATCTACTTTGGCTCACGAATCGAACCCGGCGCCGCAGATATCGTAGTTTATCGACAAGGCTCAGAAGACCACTACATTCTGTTCGAGGTTAAGAGACCTAGTAGAGCGGCTGGTTTGGAGCAACTTAAGAGCTACTGCAATGCGGAAGGGGCGCCAATTGGCGTCTGGTCTAACGGAAATGAGATCATTAGGCTTCACAGGGAGGAGCCCAATACCTTCATCGAGATCCCCAGAATACCCAGGGTGTCTGAAACACTAAGAGACATACTGACTGAGAGATGGACACTCAAGTGGTTGGAGGACCACGACGAACTCAAGCAAGGCAAGACCACCCTAAAGAAGATACTCCTCGATCTTGAAGAACTTGTACTCGGCAATGCATCTGTCAAGGTGTTCGATGAAATTTTCAAACTAATCTATGCGAAGCTCTACGATGAATGGAAAGGCATCAACGACGCGGGCTATCAACTAGAGTTTTACGTGGGTGACAGGAGTCCAGACCAAGTAAAAACAGCAATTACCGGTCTTCTTGATGGAGCCATAAGGACATGGTCAGGTGTGTTCGAGCAAACCGAGGAAATTCGACTGATGGATCGACATCTCACGGTATGTGTCTCTTTCCTAGAAAAAGTTAAACTATTCAATTCTAACCTACAGATAATCGATGAAGCTTTTGAGTACCTGATACCTGAAGTCGCGAAGAAGAAGGAAGGGCAATTCTTCACTCCTAGACCTGTCGTTGACATGATTGTGAAGATGCTCAACCCAAAGACAACTGAGTATGTGATAGACCCCGCTTGCGGCTCGGCAGGATTTTTGTTGCACTCTGTAATTTGGGTTGCAGGAGGAGCGATTACGGGGAAGGAGCTGTCAACACCTGCAAAGAATTTCGCTCAAAACAATATTTACGGAATCGATTTCGCAAAGGAGGCGGTCAAGATTGCAAAGGCCATTAATCTCATTGTGGGTGATGGGAGGGCTCATGTCTACGGAGGAGGCCCTCATGGCAATTCCCTTGATCCCTTGGTCTGGGACGATGAAGTGAAGGCGGGTCTGAGAGCGCGGCTTGCCACATTTCGCGAAGATCTGGTAAGAAACAGAGACAATCAGAATAGATTCCTGTACTTTGATTTCGACGTTCTAATGACAAATCCACCTTTTGCGGGGACTGTCAAAGAGCGGGAAATACTCAGGCTCTATGAGTTGGCGGAGAAAAATGGCAAGCTGGTAGCCAAAATTGGAAGACACATTCTCTTCCTCAACCGTTCCCTTCAGTTCATTAGACCGGCCGGTCGTATGGCGATTGTGCTGCCTCAAGGTCTACTGAATAACACAAATGCAGAGTACATACGTAGGTTTGTTATGGACGAAGCGCGGATACTCGCGGTAGTCAGCCTACACGTAAACACCTTCAAGCCTCATACGGGAACGAAAACTAGCGTCTTGTTCCTACAGAAACTCACAGATCAGGAGAAGCAGAGAATCCTCGACGTCAGAGCCAGATACAGCGGAGAATGGAAAGACTACCTTTCCAAACTATGTGAGCAATATCGAGCCGTCAAATGGGATACTCCGATAGATGAGCGAGAACTGTCCGAGGAATTCGCGTCGTTCATGGACACATACCTTGCACCGAGTCAAGAGGAAGTAGACGTCCCACGGGACGAAAACGTCGAATCTTCACAAGGGAACCAAACTCCCGAAGGATCGTTGAGCGCTCTGGTCGAGGACATGAAAGCGGTTCAGGATGAGTTGGACGCGGTCGAAGGCGAAACGCAAACTGCGCCCAATGCGGAAAAAGCAAGAGAAAAGGCAACCAGACTGCTGAGGGCGAAGATCGAGAAGCTTGTATTGAAGATCTCGGAAAAGACTTTGGGAGGGCACGTCTTTCTAACGCTCCATGATGAAGCAGTAAGAGCGGAATTCGAAAAGTATTGGTTGGACCGGAAGGTCACGAAAGAAATAGACTACCCGATATTCTTCGCGGTGAATCAGAACCCGCTCAAGGATGAAAGCGGCGATTACAGGTACAAGAAAGCAGGTGGAGAGGTGATCTTGGATGAGCACGAACATCCGGCAATTGACCACGACTTGGATGAAATAGCCGATGCTTTCGTGCGATTTGCCAAAGAACAGGGATTCGACTTCTGGAGGGTGTGAGAAGATGGTGATAACTCAGGTGATTTGCCGATCAGAGCTTGAGGACACCACAAGGATCGATGCAGAATACTATGATCCAGAACATATCTCGCTAGAGAGCAAGGTACGGCAAACGGAGAGGAACTTGCTCTGGAAACGCATTAAGGGGAATTTCATTAGTGGCCCATTTGGCTCTGAGTTCAATGTCGAGAACTATGCAACTGACAGTATCGATCGATATGTTAGGGGGAAGGATGTCAAACCGTTCCTGTTACTGAATGACGACAATGTGTACATCCCCGCGAAGGACTTTGAACGCCTCAAGGAATACGCACTCAGCGTAGGCGACATTCTAATTTCCGTGGTAGGGCACACACGCGGAAAAGCCGCCGTAATACACGAGGGCGATCTTCCGGCAATATTCAGTTGTAAAAGCACTGCATTCAGGGGCGAAGGAGTGGATCCTCGCTACTTGGCTGCATACCTGAATTGCAGGTACGGTCAAAGTCTCCTTTCTAGAAGAGTAAGGGGTGGTGCTCAAACTGGGCTAAACATCAATGACCTGAAATCCCTGCCAATATTCTTCCCTGACGAAAAGATCCAAAGAGAGATCGCCGACTTTGTCTCAGCAGCGAAATCATGCCAGGATTTGTCCAAGTCATTGTATTGTGACTCCGAGAATCTACTCTTGAATGAATTGGAGCTGGGTGACTTTAAAGCTGCGCACCAGCTGTACTATACTTCGAACCTCTCGAGGCCAGTTGAGCTTCACCGCGCCGACGCAGAATACTTCCAGCCCTGTTTCGACGACCTCGAGGCACATTTGCTGAAGTTCGGCGCCAAACCAATAGGCAAAATGGGCTTTGTCAATGTGACGACTGGCCAATACTGTGAGAAATATGCGGCCAAATCTGAAGGAAGGCCATACTTGAGAGGAACTGACATAAGCTGTGGGACAATTCAGACTGACGAGTTGGTCTACATCCTTCCGGATAACCAGATTGAAAGTAAGAAGGCGATGGAAGGGGACGTCGTTGTAACCAGAGTCGGAACCATCGGGTCGTGCGCAACCATACCAGAAGAGTGTGAAGGCGGGACGATAAGTGATAATCTCATCCGACTAAGATTTGACAGTGACTTGTTGGATCCCCACTATTTGGCACTGTATCTTGGAAGCCCGGTAGGCGTCAGTCTCATGATACGGTGTAGCAGGGGCAGTGTTCAGCAGAGGCTAAACCAGGAGACTCTGAAGGGCGTTCTTGTGCCAACCTTACCACAGAAAATGCAAGAAAAACTGGCTCTGCTCGTCAAGCAATCGCATGAGAAGAGGAAGGAGGCCGCGTCGCTGCTAGAACGCGCCAAAGAGATGACTGAACGTGCAGTAGAAAATGAATTCTAGTGTGGAACAAAATCCAGTGCAGAATCGGAAGTTTGTCGCCATACCCTGCGGCATGGTGCGGGCCGTCGATTAGCTTGGTGCGGGCAGCTGAATTTGAACCCCCATTTTTCGTCGATCGTCGTCGTTTCCGTTTTTTCTGGGGGGGCGGGTCTCGTGGTGCGAGCACCCAAATTTGAACCCTCATAGGAGAGTCGTTTGTCGTCGTCGCGCACCAAGGTACCCACACACACAACTATCCCTCCTCATGTTCCTGCAACGCAAAGCCTGAAATCCTGAACGAGCCAGATAGTATAGACCTGAAACTGGAGGACGAGAACGATGAAGATTGACCCAAACAAGGTTT
>Ga0315289_10011841_pt1 | contig 12334 bp, 13 predicted proteins | sample YL17G11_40_MG_FD_203452 | JGI IMG/M metagenome (GOLD analysis project Ga0315289, IMG submission 203452) | Sediment microbial communities from Yellowstone Lake, YNP, Wyoming, USA - YL17G11_40 | ecosystem: Environmental > Aquatic > Freshwater > Lake > Sediment | place: USA: Wyoming | collected...
TCTTTCCGTGAGCAACTTTAAGGCGCGGCCCGGCTGTCAAATTCCATTTGCCACTTTGTACAGTTCCAGTAGTTTGGAGTCCGATACCTTTCCAGTAACCAAAGGCACGAAACCAACTCTTAAAGGTAGTAGTATAGTAGATCCCTTCCTGATCAAAGAAGAATTTGCCGACCTTCTCCACGGCGAATAAATCAACCTTGTAGTTGTTTACCTGCAGATCAGAACTGTTAAAATTGGCTCCTCCCATGACCCATAGAATTACAGTGGTTTTACCTATTTTGTAAGTTGGATTCCAGCCTGCATCAAAATCAGTCGTGCCGTCGTTGGTTATTATCAAGTTCCACCAGGTCGGTACTGTCAGATTATAAACCTTATTTCTAGTCTGGATAAACCAGACTTTATAGGTCTTATTGGCATTCTCGACTCTTATGGTATTCTTAACAACTAATGAATCTTTCTGGGCTAAAACCGGTGTGGTCAGACAAATAGTTAACAAAATCACCAGAATCACAGTTAGCTTTTTCATCTTTAACTCCTCTTGTTTTTACCACTATCTCCGGCTAGTGGCGGCCGTTAAGTTTTAAAGAACGTTTTAAAAAGAGCGCTAGGTGAACACTATCTAAATAAATAGGAGATAGAATGCAAACTACCGCTCTCTTTTTCTCTCTCCTCGTAGACCCCGAGCTTGTCGAGGGGTCGTTTTTTAAAAATCAATTATTTTATCCCGCACCTTACTCACATCAGAAAAGCTATGCTTTTTGATGAAATTCGCTAAAGGTCATTAGTAAGGTGCGGGATTTATTCAACCAGGTAGTATACACCTGCTATAAAATTTTGTCAAGAGTTTCCGACAAAATATATCTTAAATTAGCCAAAATAAATTATTTTTAAAGGCATATTTTTGACTATTTTTCGCTAAAATAAAAACAAAACTGTGGATAACTTTTTGACAAACAATATGGTTATGATATACTATAAATGTCGTCGGAAAATATCGACAAATATATGGAATTAGTTAAACAACTGGAGCAATATGGCTTGGAGGATAAAAAAGCTGAAGTTTATTTAGCTTGTTTAGAGTTAGGTCCTTCGCCTGTTCAATCCATTAGCCAAAAAACCGGCATTAAGCGAACCACTATCTATGACATTATTGATAGTTTAATTAGCCAGGGATTGGTCACTCAAACAATCAAAGGCAAAAAAAGGTTATTCATTGCCGAGGATCCAGAAACAATTAAAAATCTATTACAAAAGAAAGAACAGGAATTCAACCAACTTTTACCAGAATTAAAATCTCTTCATTTTATTCCCGGTGCCAAACCTAAAATAAAATACTACGAGGGCGTGGAAGGCGTTAAAAAAGTTTTAGATGATACATTAACCAGCAAAGAAAAAGTATTACAATCTATTTTGCCTATCAAAGATATCATTGGTGTAGTGGGAGAAGATTACTTTGATTATTACACACAAAAAAGAATTAAATTAGGCTATTCTTTAAATACTATTAGACCAGAAGCGAAAGAATTAGTCATAACCGTTGGAAAATACAAATGGGTCACGAGTAAAAAAGAAAGGCGAGAGGTGCGCTACCCGCCAAAGGATTTTGCCTTTTCTATGACTATGTATTTATACGATAATAAAGTCGCGCTTATTTCCTCAAAAAAAGAAAATTTCGGCTTGATTATTGAATCCGAAGAATTCGCTTATAACCAAAAGGCTTTGTTTGAAGTCCTGTGGAAAATTAGCAAACCATAAATATTGCATTACCAAAAAACAGCCTTGCCATGCTTGGAGCTGTTTTTTGGTAAAAAAAATCCCCGCACCCTAGACATACGCTAGAGGCGGGGACATCGCTAGAACTTAACTGTGGTGCTGGCCATGATAGTTTTCAAAGTGCCACTCGAAACATCCCACCCAAACCATAAATATACGCTGGCTTTCGAAGAAAATGAATACTTGATTATTGGACCTAAACGAGAACTTACTTGTTTTTCGCCAGCCTTCTTATCCTCTTTTTCTAGCACCTTTAATTCATTTCTGGCGCCAAAACGAAATGATCTGCCAAAAGTTAAATCAGAACGCAACCATTCGTAACTGATTTTTTCAGTAGGAAATTCAATGTAATAACGATTTTGGAGTTCTAACTTGCCTGAACCTTTTTCCGCTGTGACGAAAATAATCGGTAAAACTCCCTCTAACTCTATGCGCTTCTGGTCAGCGTTGGATGAAAACAAAGAAGCTAAAAGCCAAGTGGTTTTTATACCTTTAATATCCTGTTTTACCCCAGCGCCTAATTGCATCCATTTACCCGTTAATGGTGCTAAAAACCAAGTGGAAAAATGTCCGTGTTGATACAAGTGGGTAATAAACGGGGAATTACCATTTTCATTGGCAATCAAATCAAGGGTAACTAGATGAGTCTGGGGAAACGCTGGCACAGCAAAACAAATAATCAATAAGATTACTAGACTTAAAGTAAACTTTTTCATCATTCACCTCTTTTCTTTTTTGAATAAGTTATATTTTGGATGTCTGACAATACATCTCGACCACCCATGTTTTTTATAAAAGTCATCAATGGCTTTAAGTATTTCTGCTCTGGCAGACACTATATCGTCATCAATATCGCCAAATAAACCCGAGGTTTCTAGGGCATAAGCGCAGGCCAAAACACTACCGTCTGAACCGACACTAATACCATGCCTTAAATAAGCGCATGGCTCGCCTTCCACTACTGTACCTAAGGGGTAGCTGACTTCTGGACTAATCAATAAGTCTTCAGCCTGATCAAATTTTTCCCATGATTGGGCAGCCGCACCTATCTTGATTGGCTTGTTCACTACAAACAGAATATCATCATTGCAAAATTCTTTTATTTTCTTTATTTGGCTAAAATTTTCGTTATTTAAAACAAGATTAACAGCCAAATAAGTCACTTGAAAGCGGCCGAGAGTAAATATTTTAGGTCTATAAATTTCCCTGGTAATCCTTATGTTTTCCATCAATTCCTTGAAAGCGCCTTTTTTATTGACGGCTTTATCATATTTATTTGCGTCCAGAAAATCAATGTTGATAATCAGCGAAGCGTTATTTTGCGTCAGAAATATAGCAAGTTCTCTATTTAACATACTACCATTGGTAAAAATATAAGGCGTCAATCCTATCTTATTTGTGTAGGCAATAATCTTTCTAAAATTATGATCAAGGGTGGGTTCGCCTTCGCCGACCATGACTAAGACTCGCGCGCCAAGATTTTTACATCTCCAGATGAAGTTCTGGATTTGGCCCAGCTGTAAGCGACCTTTTTTATAAGCTCTGTTTCTATTGCAACATTTCCCGCACTGATAATTGCACTGAAAGGGCAAATTGAGCATGACATAATCTAACTTACTTTCTCCTATTTTTCTTTCCATATCTAAATACAAAGCCGATCCCTTCAAAATGAGTTGAGGCATTTTATTCTCCTTTTTCAAAAAGCAGTTTTTATTTTTTCTTTATTTAATCATCTATAATACATCAAGATATCAATTCTGTCAATATTTCGGTTATTTATAATCTTAAATTTTGCTTATATTTCAGCAAAATTAATGTATTTAAACAATATGTTGTCCTTATTATGGACAAACTTATCTACATGCTGTATAATATAATTGGCTATGATATTAAATGAAATTTTGGAAAAATTTGGGCTAACAGATAAAGAAAGTGCTGTCTATCTAGCTATCTTACAGCTAGGACAGTGCTCTATTTTAGATGTTGCGAAAAAATCCGAATTAAAAAGAACTACGGTCTATCGAATCATTGATGACCTCACTAGAAAAGGATTTATTACCAAAGTACCAAAAACCCAAAAAAATCTTTTCATGGCTGAGAACCCGGATATTTTATTAGAAAATTTAGAAAGAAAAGAAAAAATTATTAAGGAATCATTACCTTTATTCAAGGCGATCTATAATACTTCGGAAACTAAACCAAAAATAAAATTTTTTGAAGGCAAAGAAGGAATTAAAACTCTTCTTTATGATTCTCTTAAAAATAATAAATCTAGAGAAATCCTTTGGATTTGGCCGATAAAAGACGCCTTACAAGTTTTAGGTAAAGAAGAAAATCTAGCCTATATTAGAGAAAGGGTTCTCCTTAAAATTCAGGTTAAAAACATTAGACCAAAAGGAAAAGAGTTGGGCATAAAAGAGCAAGCCCCTTCAACAAAATATTTACGCGAGGTTAGATATAGTCCAAAAGAGATGGATTATTCAGCGACAATTGGGATCTATGAAAATAAAGTCTCTGTTTTTAGTTCAGAGAAGGAGAATTTTGGCTTTTTGATTGAAAGTACTGAATTCTTCCAACTGATGAGACAGATTTACAATATTTTATGGAGCGTGAGTACCCCAGCCAAATAATTTCATAAACAAAAAACAGCCCATCCATACTTGGGGCTGTTTTTTGATTTATACTATGCAGTGCCCTTCGACTAGGCTCAGGGCACCATTCGATTCTAATTAAATAATATTAATTGGTATTAATTAAGTGGTCGTCAGACCATGAGTGAGGAGCAATAGCGACGAATCGAATGGTGGACCGAAGGGGACTTGAACCCCTGACCTCTTCCATGCCATGGAAGCGTTCTACCAACTGAACTATCGGCCCATATTTTGGCTAAAATTAGCCTTGAAATGGTAAATGTTCCACGTGGAACATTTTATAATACTCTTAAATTATAACAAAGTATATTCAAAAATCTAACTTCTTGGTGGACCAAGGGGGACTCGAACCCCCGACCTTCGCAATGCGAATGCGACGCTCTACCAACTGAGCTATTGGCCCGTCTGCCCCCACCAGTCCCGCCATTCGGCGGGATCTCAAGTATTCTCCTATTTTAGGTATTCGAGAATCGAACCTTAACTGCAGCCCTTTTGTGGATGTTCTACCTGCCCCGCACCATCTGCCCCCACCAGGAATTGAACCTGGATTTAGGGCTTAGGAGTCCCTCGTTCTATCCGTTGAACTATAGGGGCACGATGCAGATTGGTGCGGGGTCCATTGAACTACGGGGGCATATTGTTTCTCTATATTGCCAGCCCGCCGTAGTACACCCCACAATCGTGGGATAAACAAAAACGAAAACTATAGGGGCATGGTGAAAATATAATCCTTCTTTATAAATTTTATATAATACAAGCTAAATTCTACCAATGTTCCACGTGGAACATTAGGGATATTTAGTTTATATTAGCAATAAATAAATTGTAAATAAGCAAATACTTTAAAATATTGTATATAAATTAATAAATTACCCTAATTAAAGAGTAAATTATGTGTCGTAAAATATTATTTTATAAATATTGCTGTAATTTTACTGGCCAAATCACTTAAAATCTCGGTTTTTTTATCAATTATTGTCAATCCTGCCAAGATAATCAAAAAAGAACAAACCATAATTAATACCTTTGTTAAATCTTTCTTAAGGAATCTCGCAGATGGTAGGAACTCTTCACTCGTAATTGTACCCTGAGTCGGAGCATTCTCATGTTCTTTTCTTAAATGCTCTAAGCCTTGGAAATATTTCTTTTTTCTTTTATCTTTAGCCATTTTATATTATATTAATTACTAAAATTCAATTTGAGTGTACTATATTATTATAAAATAATCAATTTTTGACTAATTCTTTAAAATATACTAAAATAAACTAGTTCATAAGCTTTACTATTAATCATTAAAAACTATGTTTGGCAATGAAAAGACATCAAAAGAAATCGAGACAATTATTGGCCCATCTGTCAAAGTTGAAGGCAATTTTTTCGGTGAGGGTAATGTTGTAGTCGGCGGTATGGTTAATGGTAGCCTCAAGACAAACCATAACTTAAGAGTTGAAAAAGAAGCAAAAATCAAGGCAGAGGTGGAAGCCGCAAATCTTTATCTGGCCGGTGAAATTAGAGGTAACGTTAAAATTGGTGAAAAAACTGAATTGACTAGTACTGCCAAAATTATCGGCAATCTAGAAACAAAGTTACTTTCGGTCGAGGCAGGCGCCATTATTAATGGTAAGTGCTTGATGCTACAAGAAAAAAATACTGGAGAAAATAAAAAAAATAATAAACCGTTGCCGTAATTCTCATTAAACATCATGTATTATTATATCTACGATTCTTTTTTGAGTGACAAAAAATTCGAAATGACTCTGTACCGTATTGAAAACAGACTGATGGATTTAGGTATCAATGGCAAAATTGAAAGATTAACTTTGCTAAAAAGTTTTAAGGAATTAGTGGAGCAAGCTGTAAAAAACAATGCAGAAACTATCGTTATAGTTGGCAATGACAAAACAATAAGTAAAGTCATCAGTTTTTTGCCTAATTATAGCCTAACTTTAGGTATTATTCCGATTGGTCCAGATAATAAAATTGCCTCTATTTTAGGCATTCCAGCCGGTGATGCTGCTTGTGATGTTTTATCCGCTAGAATTATCGAGAAAATAGATTTGGGTAAAGTAAATAACAGTTATTTTCTTTCCTGCTTAGAAATACCTGTTAAAGAAGAGGTTATATTGGAATGCGAAAATTATAACATTAGTCCACTGGTTAATTCCGAGATGATCAGTATCTGTAATTTCGGAAATATTTTTAAAAATCAGGGTTTCCGGCGAGAAAAAATATATAATCCACGAGATGGTGTGTTAGAAGCAGTTATTTCGCCTGGAGCATCATCAGGTTTCTTCAAAATTTTTCAAAAAGATTTTAACAATGAAAGTGTTTTCCCTATTAAAAAACTAAAGATAAAAAGCCTGAAAGAATGTGTATCAGTTATCGCCGATGGAGAAATTGTAGTTAAAACTCCTATCACTGTTGAAGTTGTACCTAAAAAATTAAAGGTTATCGTCGGTAAAAATCGTATGTTTTAATCATTAATATTAAAAGCCTTCATATAAAATTAATAAAAAAACGGTCAAACTAGGGATCGTTTTTTGATAAGGATGTGGTTATTCTACGCTAATATTAGATAAATTCTGACTATCAATCCGTTTAAACATAAACCCAAACGAATTAAAAATCAAGCTTCATGAAATGATTGGGTAAAAAAGCTAATAAAAAACTAAACTTACAATAAGCCATATGCTAGAGGCTATCAGCCAACATTTATGAATGTCACTGAACTTGCGAGAAAATTAAAAATCCCAACTGCCCAATTGAGAAACTTAATACCTCAACTTGGTTTTGATATTGGTAAAAAAGCGATAAAGGTAGATGATAAGGTTGCCCAAAAAATTATAGAGAAAATTAAAGAGAATCCGCAACTTTCTAAGATTGTTATAGTGGAAGATAAAGAGGAGGAGGAAGAAATCAACATAGTAAAAAAAGAGGAAGGTGCTATCGAACTACCATCAAAAATTATTGTCAGAGATTTTGCTGCTATTTTGAAAAAACCTATCGCCATTATTCTTCAAGAGCTGATGAAAAATGGCATACTCGTAAATCTAAACGAACAAATAGATTTTGAAACAGCCGCTATTCTTGCGGAAGACTTCGGTTTTAAAGCTAAACTTAGAGAAAGAGAAGATTCGCCTCTAGTTAGCCAAAAAATTGAAGAATTATTAGTTGAAGGAGATAAGAAAAAATTGAAACAGCGACCGCCTGTAGTAGTGGTCATGGGTCATGTTGATCATGGCAAAACAAAGCTATTGGATGCTATTCGTAAAACGCATGTTATTGATCAGGAAGCCGGTGGCATCACGCAAAGTATTGGCGCCTATCAAGTTACCAAAAAAAATAAATTAATTACTTTTATTGATACGCCTGGTCATGAAGCTTTTACTGCCATGCGCTCGCGTGGTGCCAGAGCGGCTGATCTGGCAATTTTGGTTGTCGCCGCTGATGACGGTATTAAACCGCAAACTTTGGAAGCCATAAAAATAATTCAAAGCGCTGAATTGCCTTTCGTCGTAGCCATTAATAAAATAGATAAGCCAGAAGCTGATATCGAAAAAGTAAAAAGCCAACTTTCACAGAATAACTTATTGCCTGAGGATTGGGGTGGCAAAACTATTTGTGTTCCCATTTCCGCAAAAAGTGGTGAGGGTATTGATAATTTATTGGAAACATTATTACTGGTTGCGGAAATGGAGAAAGATGAAATTAGGGCTAATCCCAGCAAGGAAGCGGTGGGAACAATAATTGAATCACATATAGATAAGGGGGAAGGCCCGGTAGCCACTGTTTTGATTCAAGCTGGCACCTTAAATAAAAGTGATTTTATCCAAGTCGGCAATGTAGCAGGAAAAATAAAGGCCATGAAAGACTATTTAGGTAAACCCATTGATAAAGCAATGCCTTCGACACCGGTAAGAATTTTAGGACTAAAAGATACTCCACAAGTCGGTGATATCTTGCAGGTAAAAAAAGATATAAAATCATTGAAAAAAATCATGAAGGAACGGCATCATCATAACAAGATTTATAGGCAAAAGGTATTATCTCAAATTAAAACCTCAAAAGAAGATGAAGAAGCCGAGAAAAAAATTACAAAGTTTAATATTATACTTAAAACCGATAACTTGGGTTCTTTTGAAGCAATCTCAGAATCTCTAGGAAAAATTCAACTGCTTGATTTAAAAATTAATATTATTAAAAATGGGTTAGGCAATATTACTGAAGCTGATGTCATCTCGGCAGAAGGCAGTCAGGCTTTAATTTATGGTTTTAATGTTTCAGCTCCACCCCAAGTCATGGAAATTGCCACGGAAAAATTGGTAGTAATCAGGTTATATAAAATTATCTATGAATTAATAGATGATGTTAAAAAAGAGTTAGAAAAATTATTAGTCCCTGTAATAACCAAGGTAATTATTGGACGAGTTAAAATTTTGGCTATCTTCAGAACAGAAAGAAAATCAATGATAGTTGGTGGTTTGGTTACCAAAGGAAAAGTTGAAAATAACATGAAAGCGACTATTTTAAGAAACGATGAGGAATTAGGAACAGTAAATATTGTCCAATTACAAATAGCAAAAAGAGATGTAGATGAAATACCATCAAACACTGAATGTGGATTAAAAATAGAAGGAAAATTTACAGTATCAGTAGGTGATATTTTAGAAGTTTATAAGGAAGAGAAGAAATATAAAAAACTAACCTAGAACCTCTTAATTAACAAATCCATGGTTAGCCATCGTATTGATAAAATCAACGAGCTTATCAAAAGAGAGCTGGCTAAATTATTTTTAAAAGAAATTGATTTTCAAACAGACTGCCTGGTCACAATTACCAAGGTTCAAACAAGTAAAGATTTAGAGCAAGCTAAAGTGTCGGTCAGTATTCTGCCAGAAGATAATCAAGAAAAAGTATTACGAATAATAAATAAAAATATTGGCTACTTGCAGCATTTGCTCGCAAAAATTTTGGTTATACGCCAAATGCCAAAATTAATTATTCAACTTGACACAACAGAACAAAAAGCCTCGCGGATTGATGAGATATTAAACCAAATTAACCAAGAAAGATAATAACTATTGACAAAAATAAAAGAGTGGTGTAAGATGTGATGTCTGTGAATAATTAAGCTAATTTTAGCTATGAAAGAACATTATCAGACATTCCAAAAAATCAAAGAAAAGATAGATAATGCCACATATATTTTAGCCTTAGCCCATCAAAATCCTGACGGTGATGGATTGGGCGCCCTTTTGGCATTAGGTATTTATTTTCGCTCAATAAATATACCTCATATACTTTTTAGTCTGGATCCGGTACCCGAATATTTCCAGTTTTTACCTAATGCTGAATTAATTACTTCTGATGAAACACACTTAGCTAACAAGGAATTTGACCTGATTATTGTTTTGGACTCAGGCGATTTAGAATATGCCGGCGTCGATGAACATTTTAGGAAATTAAAGGGCCTGCCAGTTGTTATAAACATAGATCATCACTACAGTAATACAAATTTTGGTCACATCAATTTAGTCCATCCGACTGCTTCATCGACTTCAGAAATTATCTATCACTTCCTTGATTATTTCCGCCATCCAATTAACAAAGAAATAGCTACTTGTCTCTTGACAGGCATACTGACAGATACAGGCAGTTTTTCTAATTTAGCGACAACGCCCACTTCTTTGGAGGTGGCGTCCAGACTTCTCGCTTCTGGCGCGCGTGTCAGGCAAATAACTGAAAATACCTTAAAGAATAAATCACTCCAACAGTTGCAATTATGGGGTCGTGCACTTTCTCGTATAAAAAAAGATGAAAAAACAGGTGTGGTGACCACCGTGATTACACAAAAAGACTTTGATGAGCTCGGTATTGATGACAACGGTACCGAAGGCATTGCAAACTTTTTAAATAATATTGATGACGCTAAAGCTATTATTGTTTTAAGGGAAAAAGAAGGTGGAGTTATTAAGGCTAGCTTAAGAACAACCCATCCTGATATCGATGTCTCCGACCTCGCCAAAAAATTAGGCGGTGGCGGCCACAAGAAAGCGGCTGGCTTCTCCGTGAAAGGCAGGATTATCGAAACAAATGAGGGGTGGAAGATAGTCTAGTAATAAAAATACCACTGCCAACCTCCCGTGGCGGTTTTTTATTTTATAAATTTATTAAAGTCAACCGCCCATAACGAGCCATTGTTAGAAAATAGGAGCGAAGAGGAGCGGTTCCCCACCATTTATGGTGGGGAATTTGATCCCGCTTACCCCGAGTCCGAACAAAGTGAGGAGGAGGGGCGACCGAAGGGAGTTCGGGTCAAAAGCGACGATAAGTCCTATTTTCAAGATGGCGAGCTTCGGGCGGAATTTCTTTTGTGCTACTTTTCTTGATTCCAAGAAAAGTGGCAAAGATAATTTGACAAAAAACCAGATTAAATATAAGATAAATTATCAAAAACGAATAAACAAAAAGAGTACCATAAAATTTAAAGGAGGTGTAATATGAAAGGCGTAAAACATTATTTATCTGGGGTAGAAAAAATTACAGAGGATTACGATGGCAATGTTTATGTAACTTACCGCACTTATGAAAAAATTGTCACCGCCTGCTTCAAGAATCCAAGGGATGGCTATGATCTGGAAAAAGGAGACGCCATCATCGCTTATGTCAAAGATGATATGACGATTGCTATTGATAAGGTTTTGGAACTATTTCTTTGCCGAACCAGGGGCGATCGGAAGATAAAAAAACATGATTATCTGAAAAAGAAAAGGATTTTTGGCAGTACCAAGAATGTTCCTCCACAAAAAGTTGACAAGTGGATATTAATTCTATAAGCAGTTATCTTAATAAAAAGTAATGTTTGCAGGTTGACAGTTAACATTTATCAAGGAGGTGTAAAATGACATTTCGTTGTTACCTTGAAATAGTCGGAAAAGTAAAAAAACCTTTTTTCGCCACCATTATGATGGAAATTGACGCGCCAAATAGAGAAATAGCTGAAAAAATATCTAAAAAAGACGTTGCTAAAGAAAATCGTGAGCTTAAGCACTCACACATAGGATGCCAATACCGTATCCGGTTTATTAGACGATATAATCCTCATCAGAAAAGAAGAAGCTAAGCCATCCATTCGCAAATTGCCAATTAACCGTCCGCCAAAAAGGCGGGCAAAACCAAAAACCCCAACCCACCGACTGCGCAAGGTCAAAAATTACCTTGAGTGCAGGGTGGAAGGAGGTAGTATGGATTCATTACTTGTAAGGCCGGCTGTGCTTGTAACAGTGGAGGTAGGAGGAATTCCTGCAGGAATTCCTCCAAAGTACTTGGTCGATGAGTTGTTACTAAACATAAAGTTCGGTGCTCATTGGCCATCTATTGAAATAAGGGATAACTACCCAGAAAAAATAGATTTACTTAAACGTTGTCCGGGCCCCCTGATTTTATCTCACGAAAAACTGCCAGGATACACACATCAAGGTTTTTTATTGCATCTGCATTGCGCTCGTTGCGGCTTAAATTATTCATCAAATTCTAAGTCTACATGGGAATCTCTGGACTTCGTGGACAACATTGGAAAATGGCTACTCGACGCAGCATTCGGTTATGGTAGTAGTATGTTTAATTCTATCTTTGTCGAGCTTCGAAATCCTTCACAAAAAATTAGTTGCTTCCATACAAGAACTTTCCTCGAAAAGGAGTGTCCAATACCTGTGTATCTCGCTCTTATGCCGAATATGAATTTATATAAACTGGCGACGCACGCGGCTTATACTTTTCTTACGACGCTAAAGGAAATCAGTATTCGCTACGAGAGAGAGACAAAAAAAGTATTTAGAAGGGATTGAGTCAGAAAACAATTAATTTAACTAAAAAATCATCAACCGCCACCATCTTTTCGTGGCGGTTCT
>Ga0315289_10011842_pt1 | contig 12332 bp, 10 predicted proteins | sample YL17G11_40_MG_FD_203452 | JGI IMG/M metagenome (GOLD analysis project Ga0315289, IMG submission 203452) | Sediment microbial communities from Yellowstone Lake, YNP, Wyoming, USA - YL17G11_40 | ecosystem: Environmental > Aquatic > Freshwater > Lake > Sediment | place: USA: Wyoming | collected...
CCCCCTCCTGTGCCCCCCTTTACTAAAGGGGGGTTGGAGGGATTATCAAGATTAATGTCGCAGATAATCTCAAACCCTGCTCCGGGCCGATTATATAATTTGTTTTCACCCGCTGACAACAGTTTTGCATTTTTAAATAATGTAGATTTCTCAAGACCTTCGATGATCTGAGCCAATGCCGTGAGACAATGGATATCACTGCCGAAACCAATGCCTGTGATATGGAGTTCCATCCCTTGATCCTGTTGAGATTCTCCCTCTTTGGGTTTTGAGGCTTGAACCTCCTTTTTTAAAGGTTTTGCCTTGGCTTGGACTGAAAGAAGTGTCAATGTGACATTGTCTGGCATCATACGGCTGATTTCTCTCAATATTTCTCCGTATGGCACCGAGACCATCACCGACGATGGGAATAGAGAAAGCTCCTGTTTAACCTTCCTCTCGTTCTCTTTTAAGAGAGAAAGTTTTGCCTGAAGCATTTCGATATTTGTCACCTTTGCCATCTTTGCATCCCGTTCTTTTTTAATTGAGGCCACTTGTCCGCTCATATTCCAAATGATCAATGAAAAAGTCAGGAGAGCGATCAAAGGAGCCAAGACAGGAATAGATTTTACAATTCGAGCCTTGGTTAAAATGGGTTCCTTGGCGGGGAGGAATTCAATCCGTTTGGGTTGGGGGAGAGCAACTCCTGCCGCGACCGTAAATCGTGAACCCATCTGATCCAACATTTGAACATCGATCGTCTTTGCATCGAACAGCATTCCTTTCAAAGGATTAAAATGGTCAACGGGTAATCGAAGCTCATTTCCCAGATAGGAAGAAATATTCTTTAAATGGGCGCCTCCACCGGTCAGAAGGACCCTATCAATTCGATCCACGTTAAATTGATTTTTATAGTAATCCAAGGAACGACCTATCTCTGCTGCCATCCTCTCGAGTACAGGCCTCACGTGGGAAGTTATCCAGAATAAGTTGATCGATCCATCCTGAGGTCTGAGTTCATCGAAGGGGCGAAAGACATCCACTGTTTTTTCATAAGGACCTTCCGAAGGAACTCCCATCTCCGGCTTTATTCTCTCAGCTCTTTTATAAAGGATTTCAGGCTCATCCTCATTGCCAATTCCCTCCATAATGGCTCGGGTGATATCGGCTCCAGCTGGGGTGACCTCTCGGGAGAATTGCAAAATCCCATCCTTGAAAAGGTGAATGCCTGTTTTATCTGCCCCAAGGTCGATCAAGGCGACTTCCCCTTCTTCTTTAACTTCACCCCAGGTCAGAAAGGCATTCCAGAGGGCAAAGGGTCCCACATCGAGATGAACGGGTTGAAGCCCTGCTCCTTCGGCGATGGAGAGAGTCCGGTCGATGAGGTGATATGGACAGGCGACAACGATCAGATCCAATTTCTTCACGCCCTCTTCGACAAATTCACCAAGGATATGAAAATCGATTTGGGCTGTTTCAACGGGGAAGGGAAGATGGCCTTTGATCTCCCAACGGACAGCCTCCTTCAATTCGGCTTTGGGCATAAAGGGGACTCTGATTCGTTGGATATTGACTCCAGAACCAGAGACAGTCAGCCTCACATTCCCGGGTTTAATTCCAACCTCCCTCAGAAGAGCCTTGACGACTTCAGAGAGGTAAGATGCATTCTCTCGGTCACTTCCTGGGGGGATTTCTTTTATCCCCACCCGGGTGAGGAAAGGCCCCGTGCTGGTCATCTTAAGGCCAATCAATTTAATGGAATGAGAACCAATGTCTAAGCCGATCGTTTCTGACATATATAACTCCTTAAGGAGCCCCTGCCTCAATTTTCCTCGCCCCCTACGCTATAAAAAGAAGAAGGAGCACTCTGGTTGTGGTACTCGGTATGGATCCAATCGGCGGATCGCGAACCGCTGGATGTATTACTTGCCGAGACGCGGACTTCGTCGATGAGCCCCAGGAAATGTTCGGTCAAGTCGGCCGCGCCGAGGGGGTCGCCGCCGATGCCCGATGGCTGCCCAGCGGTGGTGACCGTGGTGCTGGTCCCGGAGCCATCTGCGCTACCGTTCAAGTAGAACGAGGTCGTCGTCGCGGTGCGGGTGATGGTGACGTAATTCCACGCGTTGAGCGTCACCGCCGTGTTGCTTTGCCGTAACACCGAGTCGTTGGTCCAGTTCTCGATGCGGCCGTCTGCCCCCGCCTCCTGTACGGTGAGGCCCAAAGATGCGCGGTATGTGCCGTAGGAGTAGATGATCGGCCACTTCAGGCCAGTGTAGCTCGTCGGCCTGACCCAGGCGGACATCGTCCAGTTGCTGTAGGTGGTGAGGTCCAACGAGGCGGCGGCGATAGTCAGCCGATCGGGGTAGGAAAACGTCAAGGCGCCGCCGATCTGCCCGGTGGACGCCACCGGACTGTCCACTTGCACGCCGGTATTCCCGTTGGACGTCGAGTCCGCAGCGTTGACACCGGTGCCCTGGTTCAGGTGCCAGACGCCCTTATAGTTAGAATCCCAAACCTGAGTTGGGTTCTGGGTGGAGGAGGTGATGCAGCTATTGCCATAGTACATATAAATGATCGTGCCATTATTGATGGAGGGGACTTGCACCCATGCAACGAGCTCCCCGGTGCTTGCGGTATACTTCTCAATCTGATGGGCTAACCTACAGGGCGCGGTCCCGGCCCCCCCGCAAGTGGTGTCGTCCAGAGCTTCGAAGACAAGGTCCCAAGGATCATTGGTCGCCACATTGTAGCTGGCAATATGTCCACCGTTTGCGACGGTTGCGAGATTAGCGTCTGTCCTACTTACGAGCATGGGAAAATTAGTAAGGGGACCATTAATTACCTGCACCGCCTGTACCGTAATGGGCTTCCGGTAGGTGAAGTAGTACAAGAAACTGGTAAAATTGGAGAAAACAATCTGCCTTCTTTGAGTGCCGATGGGGACTTCTCCAGAAGAAGTAAGGGTGTCAGTGGTGTTATTATAATTTATGGTGAACCTTCCGGCGCCAAGGTTTCTCTGGTAAACTGCCCCGCCATTCAGTCCAAGGAGTTGCGTAGGAGTTGTCCAACCTTGATTCTTGGCATAGCTGACAGCAAATTCAACGCCGGATTGAGCGAGGAAGAAGGCTTGATTGGATTGTATAGGAAAAAGCACGGATTTCTGTTTTGTGGGGATCAAATAAGAGAAGACATAACCGATTGAAACCATCAACATCATGGCAATGACCAGGAAGAGGACGGAAAGACCTCTGGCGTTATATAAAATCCCTCCCAACCGTTCGGCTGAGGGCTCACGACGAAGCCTCCCTTTGAATTTCGATTGTGTCATTCCCGTGAAAACGGGAATCCAGTTGTGGTTCTTGAAAAAGGATATGGATTCCTGCTTTCGCAGGAATGACAAGCTATGTAGGGGAGCCCCTCTGTGGGCTCCCGAATTGGGGAACCCTTTTGTTAATGGGCGGCCGCAGAGGGCCGCCCCTACTGCATTTGAACCCCTGTTTTTCATGGACTTCTATCCTCCATCCATTTTTGGTAGAGGTTCTTATAATTTAGATTCTTTGCAAGGTTTTTGGGATAGACCTTTGTTTGCAAGGCCACATTCTCGCCGCTTGTCAATTGAAGTGTCAATTGAAGCTGGATCTCGTTTGTTGCATTCGTCACAGCAAATGCAGAGACATTTGAAGCCAACGTACTTGTAACGACAGGTGAAGCCTTAACCTTTTCGAGAGTGCTCGCGCCTGCGTTTCTTTGAAAAACGAGGGTTTCCCCTGCAATATCCTGGGTGGTTGCGTTGTTTCTTACAAAAGTGATTGAACTGGCTGTGACTCCTGTGATGCTCCGCGCATCCCGGATATCTCTACACATCCTCTCCAGGGCCAATTTTCCCTCATCAAAAAGCGTCTTCTGGTTGACCGTCATTGTATAGACTCTCAGACTGCTAACCAAGAAGTTGATGCTAATAGCCGCGACAATCGACAAAATCACAATCACAACGATAATTTCAATCAAGGTGAAACCCCTTTGAAGTTCGGAGTTCGGAGTTCGGAGTTCGGAGTTCGCCTGCCTGCACGAAGCGTTCCGGCGAAGGCAGGTAGTTCGAAGCCCCTCACAATTACCTTTTAAAGATTTAATTAATTCTTTCACCATGTTCTCTGAACTCCTGTACGGAACGGTTTCAAACCGTTCCCTACCGAACTCATCGTTTCGCCTTATGAATATGGAAAATTCGTCACCACCGAGTCACCACCGAGTAAATCTCATACGTATCATTCATCGGATCTCTCACACGAACGATAATCCTTTTATATCCTCGATCAGTTACGAGATCGGGGGTTAGGAAATCACTGTCTACATAATATATCGACCATTGCCATGTATAGCCCGAAATGGGCGCGGCTGCATAGGCTGTTAAGGCAGTGGGGGTTAGAGCTGCATTACAGTAATTATATTTCATGAACTCCTCCATCTGCTGATGGGCGAGATACATCGCTGTCGTTGCCATTTCCGGCTTTCCACTCCCTTTTACACCTGTTACAAAGGGAACGATGATGGCAGGCAGAAGAATTCCTGCCATGACAATCAGGATAAGAATCTCAATGAGTGTAAAACCTTTTTTATTCATATTTTGAACTATTTTATCGTCATTCCTGTGAAAACAGGAATCCAGTTCTTTACTTACAGTAACGTAGGGGAGCTCCTCTGTGGGCTCCCTTGATGGGTGGCCACGGAGGGCCACCCCTACGACTGGTTACTCCGAACTATCATAGTATTCATCTTCAATCTCCGAACTCCGAACTCATTACTCCGAACTATCATAGTATTCATCTTCAATCTCCGAACTCCGAACTGGTTACTCCGAACTATCATAGTATTCATCTTCAATCTCCGAACTCCGAACTCATTACTCCGAACTGTTACGATATATTCACCTTTCCTGTATAATTCACAACAGTAATCGTTTTTGACGCTCCACCTCCAGAGACGGTCAACGATCCTCCTCCACCTGCTGTTGGCTCCCCCAGAGAATTAAAAGTGATTGTGATGGTGGTGCCGATCGTTGCTCCTGATGGGAGTTGACCAGAAGAATCCAGCGTGCTCGTAGGACTGAATGTATAGACCGATGATCCTGAAGTGAAGATCACACTCTTTGAGACACGATTGGCCATCGCAAATTCCTGGGCATATCGAATGTCAGAAGCCACAATATAGGCCGCTCCATCCACTGAAGCAGTGGTAGAGATGGTGAAATCAATTCTGGGTACTACAGTAGCGGCCAGAATTCCGATGATAACCATCACAAGGATTACCTCGATAAGAGTAAATCCTTGTGATTGCGGAATGCGGAATGCGGTCGGTACGACCGCCCGTACCGTGGCGGAATGCGGATTCTTGAACCTATCAAAAAGAGAATTCGGAATTTTTATTCTGCATTCTGCATTCTGCATTCTGCATTCCCTTAACATTATCAATGTCTCCGCTCATCCTCTAAAAAGTTTGGCCATATTCCACCAGGGGAGGAAAACAGCCAATGCAAGGAAAAGAACGACTACTCCCAGAAAGAGTGTCAAAAATGGCTCAATATAAGTAGACATTTTTTTTATCAAGTTGTCCACTTCGATGTCGTAATATTCCGTTATTCTCATCAACATCGATTCTAATGTTCCCGAAGATTCGCCAACTGAAACCATCTGAAGGACGAGAGGAGTAAACCTTCCAGTCTCCCTCATGGCATCTGCGAGACTTCTTCCCTCTCTCACGTTGCGGCTGATTTCTTCGATGGATTGGGAAAGAATAATATTGTTGATCGTGGTAGAAGTGATTTCAAGGGTCTGAAGGATCGGAATTCCACTTCGATTCAACATGACGAAGGTATAAGCAAACCGAGAGAGAGCAATCTTTAAGAAGATGGGGCCAAAAACAGGGATTCTCAATTTTAGGCTATCCCAAAAGTATCTCCCACTTTCTGTACGGAGATAACGTCTAAGAAGGATTGGAATTCCAAAAACCAGTATTAGAACAAGATACCAATAATTTTGAAACACAGTATTAATCCCGATCATTATACGGGTTGGTAAGGGCAGGGGAGTCTTAAATTGAGCAAAGATTTGAGCAAACCTTGGAATAACAAAAGTCAACAAAACAGCAAACGCCACAGTCAATGAAAGAATCACGATCTTAGGATAACGGGTTGCTTCCTTCACCCTTTGTTGGGTTCTGATTTCCCTGTCTGAAAGGGTGATGAATCGATCCAGTGACTCACCCAGCATACCAGAGGTTTCCCCCGCTCGAACCATATTGACATAGATTGATGAAAAGGCTTCAGGATATTTTGACATGGCCGCGTGAAGGGTGCTTCCGCCTTCGATTTGTTTGCGAACCCCTTCGAGAATTTTTTTAAATTTTTTGTTTTTTACTTGTTCTATAATACTCTCCAATCCTGTCAGGAAAGGCAGCCCTGCCTTATAGAGCGTTGAGAGTTGTTGGCTAAACACGAGAACTTCCTCTAATGTGACCCTTTGAAAACGTTCCCATACGTCTGAAAGGGTGAGGGAAGCGGTTTCTTCCATCTTTTCAACAGAAATTGGAAGGTATCCAAGAGTGTAGAGTTGATCTCCTGCCATCTGAACATTAGGGGCATCGATCGTCCCAGCAATCGATTTACCAGATTTGTCTCGCACTCGATATTTAAAGATGGCCATGGATTAATCCTTCCAAATCCCCTCTCACCCCCCTTTACTAAAGGGGGGAAGGGGGGATTATGACTCATGACTATTTATTCAGAGTAATGTAGGGGAGCCCCTCTGTGGGCTCCCTTGATGGGTGGCCACGGAGGACCACCCCTACAAGATTCTCAAAATCAAATTTTTCATTATTCATTTTAGACTCTCCGAACTCCCCGCCTGCCAAAGTACCTGTACGGCGGGCAGGCGAACTCATTACTCCGAACTATTTGTTCAGATACACCTTCACTTTTTTCATTAACTCATCAATATCGAAAGGTTTGGTGATATACTCATTGGCCCCTGTTTCCTTTCCAAGGAGTTTGTCTTTTATCTGAGTCTTGGCCGTCAGCATCAGAATGGGAATATGCTTGTACCTTTCATCAAATTTTAATAGACGACATACCTTGTACCCATCCAATTTTGGTAACATGAGATCGAGGAGGATCAGGTCAGGATTCTCCTTCCGAGCCTGATTTAAGGCATCCTCCCCATTGTAAGAGACCAGGACATTGAACCCCTCCATCTCCAATGGGAAACGGATGGTCTCCACCAAATCGGCTTCATCATCTACGACTAAGATCTTCTTTTGGCTCATTTTTACCCCCTTAAACGTTCTTGTGCTATCCTGAAAAGTTCTTTTTCTGAAAGAGCTTCTTCAGGGTAAGTGGCTGTCCCCACTTTGATGACCGGCGGGGGATCGAAATCCTTCGTAAGAATTTTTAGGACTTTCTCCTCAATCCTTTGTTGGATTATTTGAACACCTTTTAGATCTGCTTCACATATGGCAGCCAATAGTTTTTCATGCTCCCGTCTCAACGTAATATCCGAGTTTCTCCAAAGGCATTGCTTCACCTTTTCTTCCAATTGGTCTAATAGGGCATCTTTCACTTCAGCTCTTTCATCCATTACCTCAATCAGAAAGAGGGTGAGAGGAGAACTGTTCTTCTGGGCGCGTCGAAACTCCCTGTCCAGAATGAATCGGAAATGGATGTCCCTCTTCTCTCCTTTTGACATAGGCAATGTGAAGGTGAAGGTGCTCCCTTTTCCAAACTCACTCTCTACCCATATCTTTCCGTACTGGACTTCCACTAATCCTTTTGTAATGGCGAGACCCAATCCTGTTCCGGTAATAGACCGGCGGAGGGAGTCTTCCACCTGGTGAAATTTTTCAAAGATTCTATCCAGTTGATCCTTCGGTATCCCAATGCCTGAATCTTTGACCGAGATAGCCACCATGTCCATGTTTCCCCCATTTTCAAAGGGATTGGCCGAGAAAGAAATTTCTCCTCCTTCCGGGGTAAACTTGAGTGCGTTTCCCAAAAGGTTCGTCAGGATCTGTTCAACCTTCTCCCGATCTCCATAGACAGAAGGAAGTTCCTCCGCGATCTTCATTTTGAGTTGGATGGATTTTCCATCTGCCTGAGGTTTGAGTGAGGAAAGGATGAATTCAATGGAACTTCTGAGATCCAGTTCCTCAAATTTTAAGACGATTTTTCCAGACTCAATCCTGGAAAGGTCCAAAAGGCTATTTAAGATACTCGTGAGGCGATTAATGTTTCTATCCGCCATGGAGAGAAATTTTGCCTGATTTTCGTTGATCTCGCCTGTCTTCCCTTGCAACATCAACTGAACCGCATTCTTAATGGCAGCAAGTGGAGTTCTTAACTCATGGGAGGCCACTGAGACGAATTCGGATTTCATTTCATCGATCTTCTTCAATTCTTGATTTGCTTTCTCCAATTCAGCGGCATAGTCTTTAAGGCTAATAAAACGTTGCCTTTCCTCCAATACCTTGCGAAGTCGGAGCATCAGTTCGTCCAGATTGATTGGTTTTGTGAGATAATCACTTGCTCCTCGTTTCATCGCTTCCAAGGCGGAGTCAATGGATCCATGGCCGGTCAACAGAACCATGAGCGTTTCGGGTTTGAACTTGGCGATTTCAGCAATTAATTGAAGACCGTCCATCTTCGGCATTTTCATGTCCGTCAAAACGAGGTCAAAATTCTCTTTCTCAATTTTTTTCAGGGCTTCTTCTCCATTCCCGGCCAGTTCTATAGAAAAACCACCTAATTGAGTTAGGGCTTCGTAAAGGAAGTCCCTGATTGGTTTTTCATCATCAACGACTAAGATCCTGTTTCCCATTTCTTATTCCTTCCCCTCCGTAGAGGGATTTTCTCTTAATGAAAGCCATTCATCTAAAGCGTCCTTCTTAAATCTCCAACTCCCACCAACCTTACGGCCCGGAATCTCTCTATTTTTAACCAGGCGGTAAATGGTTCGAACATGGATGCTCAAATATTCGGCTGCCTCACGAGGCGTCAGAATTTCTTTCATCCGCATTTCGGAAATCGGAAATCGGAAATCGGAATATTTATTCATTTTTGCCTCTCCTTGTTGCATTCAGTTATTAGTTCGGAGTTCGTAGTTTGGAGTTCGGAGTTTAACCAGTCCATTTTTAAAGCTTTGATTAATTCGTGTCCCATTTTTAGTAATTCCTTCCTTTACTCCGAACTCCGAACTCATCACTCCGAACTTATTTATCAAGCACCTCACGCACCTTTCGTGCCAAGGTGGATGGTGAAAGGGGCTTTGCAATGAAATCAACATCGGGATCGAGTAGCCCCTGGTAGATGATGGTACTGTCTGGGTAGCCTGAAGTAAAAAGTATTTTGGTATTCGGTCGCATGGTTTTAAGCCGTTCGGCCAACTCTCTACCACCCATCTGAGGCATCACCACATCTGTAAATAGGAGATGAATCTCTTCTGCAGCGTGATCTCGGACGACATTCATTGCCTCGCTACCATTCGACGCTTCTAACACGGTGTATCCTTGCTCACGCAGAACGTGGGCAGTCAGATTCCGCACCGACGCTTCATCTTCCACTAAAAGGATTGTTTCGTCCCCCTTTGGCAGATAACCAATTTCATCTCGTGGTGGTGGGGAAATAGCCACTGCCTCGATCATCGGCAGATAAATCTTGAACGTTGTTCCCTTATTAAGTTCACTGTAAACTAAAATGTAGCCCTTGCTTTCTTTAATGATGCCATGAACAGTTGAAAGGCCAAGACCTGTTCCCCCGCTCTTTTCCTTGGTGGTAAAAAAGGGTTCAAAGATCCGCTCCCTTATATCTGGCTGCATCCCACACCCCGTATCACTCACGGCCACCATGACATAATTGCCGGGGGATATATCGGCGTGGCGGTAAATATAATTCGAGTCAAACGAGACATTGGACATCTCGAGGATGAGTTTACCCCCATTGGGCATGGCATCACGAGCGTTAATCGCAAGATTGACAAGGACCTGCTCAAATTGGGAAGGATCTACTTTGACCGAACGTAAATCCGATGCCGGTACCGTTATTAGATCAATGTGTTCACCGATGATGCGGCGAAGCATCTTGTCCATATCGATCAGGACATTATTGAGGTTGATCACCTGGGACTTTAGAGGCTGACGCCGAGAAAAGGTCAATAGTTGGCGAATGAGAGTTGCAGCACGTTCGGCGGCCTTCTCTATTTCTGAAAGATAATTGCGCATTGGATCGCTGGAAGAGAGCCCACGTATCGCAAGTTGTGAATATCCTACAATCGGTGTAAGAAGGTTGTTGAAGTCGTGGGCGATCCCTCCGGCTAATCGGCCAATAGCTTCCATCTTCTGAGACTGACGAAGCTGGTCTTCAAGAGCCGCCTTCTCTTTTTCTGCCCGTTTACTCTCAGTGATATCATTCACAACGGCCACTGCATAGCTGGATATCTCTTCATCTTTTGCATATTTTTGAGGTGAGATCGGTCGAACCTGAAAATGGAGATAACGTTTAATGATTTTGTCTTCGACCTCAAAGTCAGCAGGTTTTCCTTGGGCTATTCTCTCCCACACCTCTGGCCAGAAGTTTTTCATATAACAAGCTGGATCTGTGCAATTAGGATGAAAAAGGTCGTGTATCTTCTTTCCCTTGATATTTTTGACATCTCCGAGGTTCCACTTCTCAACCATCCGATTCGTACGGAGGATGTACCCACAATTGTCAAGCAGGCAAATGAGCTGAGCAAGCGAATCAGTTGTGGACTCCCACTCCCGCTTTGCTGTACCGATCAATTTTAAACTCTCCTTGAGCTCCTCTTCTGCCCAAGTTCGCTCTTCTATTTCTTTCTTGAGTTGCTCGTTTAGTACAAGGAGTTCGGTGGTACGATCTTTGACCTTTTTCTCCAGTTCATCATGAGCATTTTGAAGTATCTCTTCGGCTTGCTTGCGTTCAGTGATATCACGCAAGACAATCAGTCGACCAGTGAGGAGATCATTTTTATCACGCAATGGGGATATACTCAGATCAAAATAAAGCTTCCTCCCATTTTCGCCCTTTACAATTTCTGAAGCCGCATCTGACATATTGCGGGATCGTTCAATCAAGTCAGGCCAACGAGAAAGGACCCTTTCAGCGGGCTGGCCGATTGATTCTGAAGCTGAACAGCCGATCACACGCTGCGCCGCTGGATTGAGATCCACAATACGGTTTTGTGCATCCATGACAATGACGACATCGCTCATGCTTTCAAAAACGGTTTTATGCGCAACTGGCACGATGTCCAGTAGTCTAAATTGAAAGAGGCTCCAGGCCAATCCGATACCCGTTAGAGTAAAGGCAAAAGGGGTTAAATCCAAGTTTTGAAATGGGCTTAAGTCAAGAATAGATAGTGCATTGCCTGCCCATGGGGATAATACGCTGATGAGCAAAGCGAGGGCTTGCCTACGGTTTAAGTATGGCGATCGAATGAGGGCTTGGATAATTAGAATCGAACCAAGCGAAAGTAACAGGTAAGAGTATAAGGTATGGACCCAGAACCACGGGCCATAAGGCAAGAGTTGCATTGGTAAGGATGGGTCTTGATCAAGCCTTGAGAGACTCCAGATAAGACCGTGAAAATCGTTCGTCCAAACCATGAGTAATGTGACAAGAGGGACAATAGCGATGAGGCCTATCTTCTTGAGTTTCAGCCATTCTTCTCGTCCAGAATATTTTAATGTAAAGAACAGCCAAGCCACAGGTACAATAACAATTCCAAGATACTTTATTTTAGTCCAAAATAATTTGGTTTGTAAGTTGGCAGTTCCAAGTTCAAATGCATAACAGAGCGACCATTGAGCCACAAAGAGCATGAGGAAGACGAACGGTATAGCGCTGGGTGCATGACGACGTCGCAATCCGTGGATTGAAAGAATGGTAGATATGACTGCTGCTGTTAATAAAGGTACTAAATAAGGGATATACTTCAAGTCCATGGGTTTCCCTATTTTGCTAACACTCCGTGCACCTTTCGAACCAAAGCCTCTGGTGTAAAAGGTTTCTGAAGTAAGTTCACTCCCGGTTCCAACACGCCATGGTGAATAATCGCACTATTCGTGTGACCTGACATATAGAGGGTTTTGATCTCCGGACGGAGCGGAGTCAGGCGTTCTGAAAGGTCACGACCGCTCATTCCGGGCATCACCACATCCGTGATCAACAGATGGATGGGTCCTTCATACTTTTGACTGATGAGCAAGGCCTCATCCCCTTGAGGAGCCTCCAAAACTTTATATCCCTGTTTCTGTAAGATCTGGACCGCTAACTTACGAAGTTCTTCCTCATC
>Ga0315289_10011843_pt1 | contig 12332 bp, 15 predicted proteins | sample YL17G11_40_MG_FD_203452 | JGI IMG/M metagenome (GOLD analysis project Ga0315289, IMG submission 203452) | Sediment microbial communities from Yellowstone Lake, YNP, Wyoming, USA - YL17G11_40 | ecosystem: Environmental > Aquatic > Freshwater > Lake > Sediment | place: USA: Wyoming | collected...
GTATTTTCCCCCAGATTGTCCGTTTGCCACGCAGATCAACTTGGCTGCTAGGCTCATCAAATATGGCAAACTTGGGATTCTGAACTAGAATCTTGGAAACCTCCAGCCTCTTGGCCTGGCCTCCTGAAAGCTGCATGAACAACTTGTTCCGCGCGTCCCAGAGCTCCATTTCCCGCAGAACCTGTTCGATTAAGGCGTTGCGCTCACTCTTCTTGACACCGCACATAGCCGCATGGAACCGCAGAATCTCCGCCGGCTTATGCCTCCAGAACCCCCTCGCATCCTGAAACGAAATGCCCAGCAATTGCCGAACCTTAGTCGGTTGCTTAGCCACATCAAACCCCATCACTCTCGCAGAACCTGAAGTCGGCTTCAAAACAGTCGCCAAAGTCAGAAGCAAAGTCGTCTTTCCAGAACCATTCGGTCCCAGCAGAACCATGATCTCCTCTGGGTTTACGGTGAAATCAAGACCTTTGAGAGCGTACGTCTTGCCGTATTGTTTGACCAAATTCTGCGTTTCAACAGCGTACATGAGCTAATTTCCTTGAAGATTTCTTCAACAAGAGATAACTGCGAGATATAAGAATGCTACGCAAGCTCTGAGGTTTCTGAAGGCCTAGGCTTTGCTACGCTTGGGCTGACATGCAGTTCATTTCAATGATATTTTTCCATTTGAATGATGGAAAAACAGCTTGTCTCGGTGAACTTTCAAGACACAAAGACAATGGCCGCAATTATTAGAACAGCCCCTATTCCTTGGATGAGTGTTAGTGGGTCATGCAAGAGGACTGAAGAGATTGCTAAAGCGACTATTACTTCTGCCAAGAGGATTATTGTGGAGTTCACGGCTGAAATGTATTTCAAGCCTTCCGACCACAAGTAGTAAGGAATTACCCAACAGAATATTGCAGTGTAAGCAATTGCAAGCCACGCTTCAACTGGCAGTTGGAAAGGTATACTGGTTGAAAAGAGAAGGAACGGTGCTAGAGGCAGCAGGGTTATGAATATTATCCATGTTATGGGTTGAATTGTCTTTCGGGTGTTTGAGACCAATTGCTTGTTGTACAACGTGAAAAACGCCCAAGTTACTCCTGAGGAGAGAACAAGCAAATCCCCGATGGCTCCACCTTGGCCTAACGCTTGAAAATCAAGCTTGGTCGTTATCAAGAAAACCCCTAGAATTCCGAAAGAAATCCCTAGTGCCCTCTTCTTTCCCAAGCGTTCTTTCAGTAGCAACCAACTCAGTATGGCAACCCATATGGCACTCAGATTGACAAGCAAAGACGATTTAGAAGCTGAAGTAGAATTCATTCCAACATACTGGAGCAAATACGCGGCGCCGTTGACGATGCCCAAGAACCACACTGCCTTATTCTTCGCGAATTCGAACCCGTAATTCCTCTTTATCGATAGAAGAAAGAGCATTACGATTGATGCAAGAAGAAACCTCAGAAAAACGAACATGTAAGCGTCTACATATTCCAGACCGATTTTTATGGCTGGAAAAGAAGTGCCCCAGAGAACGCCAGCAACGCCCGTTAAGACAATCGCTCTTCTCTTCTTATCTTGCACGCCCAGAGCTCCCGCAAGTGCTATTCCTATGTTTCCCATCCATTCGCACAGGTTCAAATAAAGCTAATGATAGATTGTTGCCACACGGCACTGATTGTACCGTTCAGAAACACCCGACGTCTTTAGTGGCATGCAATAAATCTTATTTTGATTGAGCCATCAATTTTAGCGCATGATTCTCAGAAGAGAGTTCTACAAGCGAGATACCCTGACGGTGGCGAAAGAGCTGCTTGGGAAATATCTCGTTCACGAAAGCCCCGAGGGAGTAACGATAGGCAAGATTGTTGAGACGGAAGCGTATATGGGTCCAGAGGACAAAGCTTCCCACGCTTACGGCAATCTGCGCACAAAACGGACGGAAGTTCAATTCGGACCGAAGGGTCATGTATACATCTACCAAGTCTACGGAATGTACTATTGTTTCAATGTCTCGAGTGGAGGAGTTCCCGGAAAGCCAGAAGCAATCTTGGTGAGAGCGCTAGAGCCCGTTTCTGGCGTTGAAATCATGATGAAACGCAGAGGAGCCTCGAAGGGTCAAACCGCCAACTTGACGAGTGGACCCGGCAGGCTCTGCATGGCAATGGGCATGTCAACGAGGCAAAACGGAGCTGATCTGTGCGTTCCACCGCTACACATTGATACTGGCGTGACCGCCGATAAAAATGACATTGCCCAAACAAAGAGGGTCAATGTAGACTATTCAGGTGAATGGAAAGATAAGGCATGGAGACTCTTCATAAGAGATAATATCTTCGTTTCAAAGCCAGCCACTGAGTAAGAGGACCGTTCCACAAAAAATATCTATTCGCCGAAAGTTCGAATCTCTCCCGGGCTACCACTCTCTAGAGTTTGATTATACTTTCTGCTGAGGGGTTTCGCTCATTTCCCCTCTTTTTCTGTTTCTGAATTTCCTAAGAGGTCCGTGACTTGGTCTTCAAGGATGTTGTTCACGGTTCTTGTTGGTGTCCTCAGGCCAGGCGGATGGCTAGTTTAAAGGGCAAGATCCTTGGAACAAGACAAGCTGACATCCTGCTCGTTGTTCAATGTGATGTTTCTGATTGCTCGGTACGCAAAACCCAAGGATGTTTGATTGGCAAGGAATTGGAGAGCCGTTGGCGCTAGCCAGCAGGTGAGTTTTTGGTAAGGAACTCTCACGGTAAGCCTTCTTCTGTTGACTCTAACAGTGAGAGTTGTTATAGTGGCAGTCTGAGAAAAACGGTGTTTGGGCTCTTGCAGAAGGATCCATTGTTGACGGCTAAGGACATGTGCAGAGCGCTGAGTTTGCCTTATGGGAAGTATGGGGCTTATGTTAATAATTGTAAGAGTTTTTGGAAGTCTAACTGTGGAAATGAGCGGGGTTCAAAGTGTTCAATTCATGCGTGGCGTGGGTGGTGTTATGTGCCTGATGGTGTGGATAGGAGTCGGGCTTTGGGTGTTGGCTGGGTAAGTAGTAGGGCTCGGAATAGATGGTTGTTGTGGAAGGATCGGTTCGGTAGGCTTCAATGGTTTGAGACGGGCAGGGTCAACTTGTATGTTCGTAAGCCTGCGAATCTTGGGAGGGCCTATCAGCTTGTTTGTAACGGGTTCAGTTTTACGGGTTTGATTACTGATATCAAGGTGCTAGAAGGCATTTTGGCAAGTGTAAAGTTCAAGGGAGCTCACTATGTATTTGAGACTGAGCAACGGTTGCCTAGACTTGTTATTGACTTGTTTACGAAGAGCAACGGTGTGGTAATCAAAGTTGGAGATGCAAGCCATCCGAATTCTGTTGAGGTTGTCACGTGCTATCCAGATTGGGCAGAAAGAAACGAACGAATGTTTGAAGAGATTAAAGGACTACTGAGAGATGGTTTGTATTGCTTGAACAAGCCAGACTACGTGGTGTGAGCAAGGCCCCTCGTGACCCAAAGAAGAGCATTTAAGGCGATTCGGTTCATATTCCACCAATATGAACTATTATATCGACTTATTCTCACCCGAAACAGCAATGGCCTTTGAAAAATCTCCTAGAGACACCAGCGGCTTCAGAATCTCCAGAAAAACCTACGTGGGAAATCAAAAAATGGGTTCAGGAGACAGGTTGATCTGTTATGTTACTAGGCTTCAAAGGTTCATTGGTGTACTCGAAATAAAAAGTGAGCCGTTTCAAGATAATAGTCCCATTTTTACAAAGGAGAATGACCCTTTCATATTGAGATTCAAAGTAGTACCTATCGTCTGGTTGCCACTTGAAAAATCAATCCCCTTCACGAGGATTTTGTCTGGAATACCCTTTCATTCACAAAAGCACTAAGCAAAAACAGCAACAAATGGACCTTTATGGTTTTTTCTAGTCCTAGATTATGGCCAAAAGAAGACTGCGTTTTTCTTGAAGAGGCTCTGTTGGGGCAAGCTAAGAAACAGGTTGACTATCCTTTCTCTGAAGACGACCATAGAAAGCTGAGAACAACGAGAATTCGGATTAGTAGCAAGAAGGAAGTTACTGTTTCTGTACCCGATGATGAAGAAGAGGAAAAAATCGAACAAGCGCCAGTCTCTGAAAAGGAAAGAAGGGACTCGATCATGGTTCAAGCAAAACTCGCCGAGATAGGCGAGGCTCTTGATCTCAAGATATGGCTACCCAATAGTGATAGAGCAAGAGTGTTAGAGATTTGGAGACCAAAGGATGACGTGCTCTTGGAGGAATTGCCTCTAGTATTTGATGAAACCACACTGAGAACTATTAGAAATATCGACGTTCTTTGGATAAAGCGCAGGTCGATAATCAGAGCCTTCGAAGTAGAAGACACGACTTCAATCTTTTCAGGCATTCTCAGAATGGCAGACTTGTTGGCTTTACAGCCTATGCTTGATATCAAGATCCACATAGTCGCTCCAAATGAGCGGAGAGCTGTCGTTTTCACCCAGATCAATAGACCTGTTTTCGCTGATATAGCTGGACGGCAACTATCAGAAGTGTGCTCTTATGTCTCTTATGACTCGGTTTTTGAACTTGCGCAAGAGAAAAAGTTGAAGCATATGAACGATACGATAATTGACGACTATTCTGAATATATCGAAGAATAGCACTCTTGCAACAGTTGCACGCGCTAGAAACTATAATTGAAAGAAGAGAAATGTGACGCGGCGCGAACCTTGGTCTGCCTCGAATGGTGGAAGGAAAGCCTTTTCCCTTGATCTATCAACACGTACTTGTAAGCTGTTTGGGTCTTGATGGGGCTAAAGAAAAACACTAGCAATGAGGCAAAGTATTCGGAGTTTATTAGGGTCATTGAGAGGATTTGCCATTTACTGAGAACAAAAATAGGCAATAAAGTTGATTTAGAAGCAGTTGCTGTGAGAGGAGAAACCCTTCCGGACTACTTTTCCAAGGAATTCAAGGCAAAGCCAGAAACATTCACACAAGAGAACATCATAGAAGAATTGCTTGATTTCCTAGGCTATGACAAATCCAAACGGGGAAGTGAAAGCGAGTTAAGAGTCTATGGTATAAGATGGCCAGACTACAAGCTTTTGGTGAGTCAGGAATTCTATCTCCTGGCTGAAGCAGAACCCTTGAATTCGGACCTCTACGCTGAGGGTCATGGTCTAGAACAGGTCTTGACCTGGATCCAGAATAAGGCAACTGATACCAACTACGGTATTGCTACAGATGGATTTCGATGGATACTCATCGAGTACCAAATTGAATATGGGAAGCATCGTGAGGTTAAGGTTGACCTATCCCCTTTTTTCGTTGAGAAGCTTGGTTTTCAGACGTTAATGCAAGAGAAAGAAAGGTTTCAGCTGTTCAGTACCTTCCTTGACTTCTTTTCGAGAGATCGGATAGAAAAGACTCTCCGTACCCAAATGGTTGTACTAGAGAACTATCAAGAGAAGGTAAGCAGAAAATTCTATGATCAGTACATGCGTCTTGTTTTTGGGGACAAAAACACCCAGGTATGTCTCGTAAACTGTATAACTGGGATCGATGATCAAGATGCTACAGCCAGGATAGCTCAAGCGGTCGTCGACCGTCTTATTTTCATCAAGTTCATCGAAGCAAAAGGTTGGATGAATGGAGACAAGACCTTTCTTTCCAATCTATGGAAAACCTACAAACGAGCGCCGACTGGATCATTCTATGATTCATTTTTGAAGAGACTTTTCTTTAATGTCTTAAATAATCCAATTGATGAGCAAAAAGAAGGGCCTTTTGCAGGGATCAAATATCTGAACGGAGGCTTGTTCCGGAAGACTGTGGAGGAAGAAGCACATCCTGAACACTCGGTGGAAGACGATATTATTGCCAAGCTTATTTCTTTCCTGGAGGGCTATAGCTTCGAAGACGAGAATCTTGGTCGACTAAGAACTGATATTGAGCGACGACGAGACGTCATGAGCCCCGAGATACTTGGTTACATCTTTGAAAGAACGGCTAACCATGAAAAAGGAGCTTACTATACGCCTGATAATGTTACCGAGTTCATTACTGCGGGAACTCTGAAAGCTCTGATCTTGGACATCTTCAACTCCCGACTGAGAAAACACCACGCTCCGCCAGCAAAAAGGGTCGAGAATGCTCTCGCGGACGGCAGCCTCAGTAAGTCCGACCTCAGGGAGATCTATAGTGAGATTCAAAGCCTGAGAATAGTGGATCCAGGTTGTGGTTCCGGAGCGTTCTTCATGCCTGTAATCAACTTCTTGATGCAGATTCACAAACGCCTCGTCAAAGAGCTAGAGTTACCTTTTGATCCTTACAAGACGAAAAAAGAAATAATCGAGAATAATGTCTTCGGGGTTGATCTTAATTCGCAGGCAGTTGAAATTGCGAAGCTTCGGCTTTGGCTTGAGTTGGTAAGTTCTGTTGGAAATCTCGACGAGGTTGAATTACTTCCCAACATAGAATACAACATTGTTTGTGGAAACACACTTCTTGGCTTTGACGATTATGTCGAAATAAGTGACCTTCATGAATTCCAACCGTTAAACATTGACGAACTTGTCAAAGAAATGTCCGTCCAATATCCCGACCATGTGTCAAGAATCAAAGAATTGAGCGAGAAACCGACGATAAAGAACATTCTGCTGATTAGAGATTTGCTCCTCAGACTCTACAAGACAGAACAAGATCCAAAATCTGCCCAGAAGGTAAAAAAAGTTGTCGAGCAAGTCCATAGCGTCTTGCAGAAGGTCATGAGCGGACACTACTTGCAGTTCCTCGGAAAGCTCAACAGCAAGAAACAAATCAGAAAGGCCAGCGCTCTTCAGGAACTTGAGAAACACAGACCATTCCATTGGATTCTGGAGTTCAACGAGGTCTTTTCCAACGGAGGATTTGACATAGTTCTAGGAAACCCTCCTTACGTTGAATTTGGGGAAATCGATTATCCACTGTACCAATTTCGGACATCGGAGTGTGGAAATACATATGCTCCTTTTTTCGAGAGAGCAATGAACATAACGAAAACAGGGGGATACTTCGGGTACATCGTACCTATTTCGGCAGTTTGTACTGACAGAATGTCGACTCTCCAAGAGATGCTGATAGAAGACACTGCGGAGCTGAAAGTGAGTAATTTTGATGATAGACCGGATAAAATATTCAAAGGCCTGGAGGATTGCAGGTCATCAATTGTTTTTGGCCACAAGGGTGCAAAAGACGGCAAGGTGCTCTCAACTCATTATCATAGATGGTACGCTGAAGAAAAGGGAAGACTCTTCAAGTTCATGTCCTTCATCGACGTGACCGATATAGTCAAACCGGGCATAATCCCAAAAATAGGCGATGAAATCGAAAAAGGAATACTGAGGAAAATTCAGAAAGACAAACTCCTATCCGATGTCATTGCAAAAAAATCGGAGAATTTTCTTGTTTACCACAATGCTCCGCGATATTGGATTCGCGCTATGAACTTCACTCCCAAGTTTCACAATGAAAAAGGCCAGACAGTTTCAGTTCATAATAAACAGTTGTACATCATTGATGATATCGGTTCATGTGAGGAGATTTCAGCAGCATTGAATAGCTCGCTTTTCTATTGGTTCTTTATATGCACTTCCAATTGTCGAGATCTAGTAGAAAGAGAAATCAGAAATTTCCCCTTGAATGTAAGAGACATGAGCACAGACACTAGGCAACAACTGAAAGACCTGTGCAGAGAGCTTATGGAAGACTACAAGAGACATTCGAGACTCAAAGAGACCAAGTATGTACGAACTGGAAAAGTAGTCTACCAGGAGTTCTATCCCAAAGAAAGCAAGTCTATCTTGGATAAGATCGACGATGTCTTGGCAAAACACTATGGGCTCTCCAAGCAAGAAGCGGAATACATCAAGAATTTTGATCTTCGGTTTAGGATGGGTGAAGAAACCGATACGAAGCAGAAGCAACTAGTGGCTTAGCTCGCTCGATTCGAGCACGCCAAGATTTAAGGCTGTTTTCGCTTTTCCAATTCACCCATACGGGTCTCGAGTTGACTTATCTTCTCCATTAGACGGCTGCTCATTTCCTGCAGGCTCAATTGCATTATTATTGACATTCGCTCGTTGACTGCATTGGCATGGAAATTGGCTTCGTGTAGAATGGTGAAGCCACTTTGATTGAGAAAATAGTGTGCGAACGCATATGGATTGAACTGTGGGCCTTTTCTAGTCTTAGGATCTATTAGGTCGAGAGCGAAATCGCTTCCAGCCTCCAAATACTTGAACGTGGTCCTCCATCCGTCTTCACCAAATGCTTCTCTTTCACCAGGATGCGGAGTATCAGGATACTTAATCTGCTTCACTTGGGGCGGTCCTTTAGCATTATTGATCAATCTCCTTACCTTGTCTGACTTTTCACTCGTTGTCAATACCCTGAATCTAATCTCATTGTTCATTCAAGAAATGATAACCAGTAATCTGGAGTTCAGAGCGCAGTTTCTGCACAGTTGGTTTGATGAATTTCAGAAGAAACTCTTCTTGTTTTCCCTCGTGCAAAAATATGTTGGCTTCCACCCATTCTTCCATAACGATGCCTTCTGATCCGTCTTATGCAAGCCCTACTTTCTATGAACCTTTTCCGTGATTAGACTTATGCTTTTCGCATACTCTAGAAAAGCTACCCGCATGGTTTCACTCTCACTCTGACCAAGCTTGGTGCAAATGTTGTCTAGTATTTCCTTGTGTTGAGGGCTCAGGACTACCCGTACAATGAAGTTTCTGGGCAACAAATGACCAGCCTATTGCACAATTCACCTTATCTGTCGCAGAATATAATTCTATACGTAGTTTCAAGTTGCCGCCTTGGAGTGGCGTTAGGGCTGATTCTGTGCATAGAAGAAGTGCCGAAAGACTCCTCCTTAGACGCATTCGTTCAACAATCTTTTCCACTTGTTTCTATGACAAAGATCGGCGAGAGATCATCTCAAGAATCACTCGTCAGGAACTTCTCTCTCTAGCGAGCGAACCCGTCGAGGTGGGTCTTTTCCCAGACGTTGAGAAGGGCGAGGTTCTTGTTGATTCTCGTGGTGAAGGCAGTTTTCAGCGTCGATAGGAAAAAGGGGGTAGGTCGTATTGGTCAAAATCTCTCGCAATAGCATGGTGCTCAGACGGATTCAGCTCCGCAGAACAATAGTGAGAGTTGACACGCAGTCGTTGAGGTCGAAGCTTCTGGGCAAGCTTGAGGAACTGTACGATCTTGCGCACGACCTTGCCAAGAACGAAAGCATCGATTTGCCATCTCGTAATAAGTGGGCTCGTGTAGCCGCGTATACTGCTCAGACGATCAACTGTGTGGCTTCGGGTTTTGATGAGCAGCAGATCAATTCGCAATTGGATGAGCTTGAGCGTCTGGTAAATGAAGCAAGAGCAAGGAAGCAGGCTAAAGAGGCTCAAAAATGAGTTGGCAGCCACTGACGAAATCACCGTTCCACAGGATCCAGTAGAATTCGTTAGGGCTCTTTTCAAATTCGAACCCAAAGAATACCAAGCCAAGCTTCTTGAGGACGAGTCAAAACGCATAGTCGTAAGATGGAGTCGACAGGCCGGCAAAACCACCACCATAGCTCTAAGAGCCCTATGGTACGCATTCACAAACCCCAAGTCTCTCAGTCTAATCGTGGCGCCAAGCCTGCGCCAAAGCATGATACTCGGAGACCGAATCCAAGACTACCTCGCAAGCCTCCAGCAAGACTACCGTGCAGCCTTAATTGATCGGCAGCAGAGAACGGTCATTAGGTTTACGAATTCCGCGAGAATCGTGATTTTACCCAACAGCCCTCAGCTTTTGAGGGGGCTACACGGCGCATCAAGTCATCTGTGACGAAGCAGCCTTCTTCCGCGAAGACGAACTCGTATTCTACAACGTTCTATACCCTATGCTGGCAACAACCGACGGCATTCTGATCGCTTCCTCTACTCCATGGAGCAAGGGCAGCGTCTTCTACCGCATGTGCCAGAGCAACGAATTCAGCAAACACGTGGTCACGTGCGAAGACGTCGTCAAAGCAGGCCTAATCAAGCAAGATTTCATAGAAGAAATGAAGACACAGCTGCCTGAAGAACGCTTCAAACGAGAATTCAACGCCGAATTCGTAGAAGACATCGACGCCTGGCTGACGCAGAGCCTCATCGTTAACTGCATCGACAGCCAACTCCAACCCTTCACGTTTGAAGATGTGCCTAAGGGCTCGTTCTATCTAGATTTCGGGAAGGAACAGGATTTCAGCGTCATCGTTGTCGTTGAGAGAACAGGCAACGGCATTCGTGTCATCCATATTCACAGGTTCCCACTGAAGATGGAGTATGCGAGCGTCATCGGCTATGTTAAGAGTCTCCAAGACAGGTGGCACATCGTTCGAGCAGTTTATGCCGACGTGACTGGCGTTGGAAACTACATCGTTGAAGACATGACCCGCAGCGGAATCCGCAACGTTGAAGGCATAAACTTCACCGTTCAATCGAAAGAAGAGTTGGCTACAATTCTGCGGGAACAGATGCGCAGCGGAAAAGTGCACATCCCATACGTGCCAATATCCAGAAGCGGAGACGTTGACCTAACAGCTGAGCTTAATGTAGAAAAAAGTGAGCTCGCAAAGTCGGGTCACATTCGCTTCAGCCACCCAGACGGCGCTAAAGACGATGTTTTTTGGGCAACAGCACTCGCTGTATCGGCTGCCGTGAAACATCCCGTTCTAACAGGCATCGTTGATTTCGGCAAGACAGGCGACAAATAAGAATGAAGTGGCCTTGGGAAAAGAAACCTGAACCACCAAAGCCTTTAGGGCTCGTTGCTGTTGAAGGCAAAACAAGCAGTGCATACCTAGTCTCAAGCAGCGATCAACCTGCACAATCCAGCGAAACAAGGATTCGAGGCAGACTTCAAAACGCAAAACTCGTTGAAGCTAACATCAACCCAGCAACAGCAGTAAAAGTTTCCATCGGCACCGTCACAGGCGTCAAATATCCGGACGACTTCAACGATTTCCAAGACTACCTGGACGCATATCACTACGTGCCCTACGTTGCCCGTGCAGTCGACATAAAGCAGTTCATGATCTGGCAAATGGGCTACGACCTAGAAAGCAACGACAAGGGCAGCATAAGCAGCATCGAGGAATTCCTCTCACAGATCCAAGCAGACGTCGTTGTTCGTGATGGTTCGCTCTATGCGCTTCTGTTCGGAAATATGTATTGGCAGATCCAGAAAGGCGCAAACGTTTCTCTCAGGGCTCTTAACCCGATGAGGATGGGCAAGAAAGTCGACGCATCTCAGAAAGTGAGCGAGTATGTCTATGAGCCTGAGTTTGGGAAGATTGAACGGTTCAAACCCGAAGAAATCCTTGACCTCAAATTCAACAGCGAGCCCTGGGCTCTTTTCGGCGTCAGCAGCCTCCGACGCGCGTTGCCCACGATAAAGTCGTTGCTCTTCATGGAGGAAAAGCTTCCATGGATCGCCAGACGTCGGGCGGATCCGCTTCTTGCAATTCAGATCGGCAGCAAGGAGCAACCGGTTGACAAAGACACTTTTGACCGGACCAAATCTGGAATCATAAACCGTAAGCCTGGTGAAGACGTCTACCACGACGGCATAATCACGCAGATCCAGGAAGTCTATCAGACTGCAAGCGTTGGTGGAAGACAAACCATCGAGCCCCTACTACAGCATTTTACTCGCAACCTCGTCGCAGGCCTTGGCGTCCCTGAACCAGCTTTAGGCTTCGGAGGAACAACAACGATGGCTACTGCCGAATACCAAGAACGGATCCTTGAGGCGGAAGTAAGAGGCTATCAACGCCTGCTCAAACGACTGCACGAAAGCATCATTTTCCCCTTGGTTAAAACCCGCAGCCCGGTCAAGCTCTTGTGGAGACCATTGAAAAGCGAAGACAAAGAAGCGTTAAGCAGAATGCTCCAAGGCGAAATTAAGCATGGCATAGTCTCGCCTGACTATGCACGACAAAGACTGGGTTACCCTGATGAAGCAGGAAGAGGTGCGCTGCCGAATCCCATGGGCATAACCCGAAAAAACGTTCTTTGAAAGCAAAGAGAGACAAGTTGAAACGAAAGAAAAGCATGATGTTGATGGCGCATTGTTCTTGTTACGGCAACTAAGCGCCATGAGGGGATAATATGTACCCTGTGAAAGTCGCGTCTATGCCGTTTGTGTTCGGATCGGCGTCCCTGTACAGGTCTGTTCCCGTCATTTCAAGTTTAAGCAGCAACCCCTCATAGGCAGCTGTGCCATGGCCTTCAAGTTTGCCCTCGAAGAAGATGTAGTCTGTGTCCTTTACTGTGAA
>Ga0315289_10011845_pt1 | contig 12332 bp, 11 predicted proteins | sample YL17G11_40_MG_FD_203452 | JGI IMG/M metagenome (GOLD analysis project Ga0315289, IMG submission 203452) | Sediment microbial communities from Yellowstone Lake, YNP, Wyoming, USA - YL17G11_40 | ecosystem: Environmental > Aquatic > Freshwater > Lake > Sediment | place: USA: Wyoming | collected...
CCCGGGGCTTACGAAATCCTTGTCGCCGGACTCAATCCCCACGCGGGCGAGGACGGCCTTTTGGGAGAGGAGGAGCGGCGCGTGATCGCCCCGGCGGTCGAGGAGGCCCGCCGCACCGGCCTTCGGGTTCGGGGGCCGGTTCCGCCCGATACGGTCTTCCGCGAAGCCTTGGGCCGCCCCGAAAAGGTCGTCGTGGCCCTTTACCACGACCAGGGCTTGATCCCCTTTAAGCTGGTGTCTTTCGATTCGGGGGTCAACGTCACCCTCGGCCTCCCCTTCGTCCGGACGTCCCCGGACCACGGGACGGCGTTCGACATCGCCGGGAAAAATCAAGCCGATCCCCGGAGCATGATCGAGTCGATCAGGCTCGCCGCGGCCTTAGCGCCGGGCGTGTTTTAAGGCCGAGCGGGCTTCGCGCTCGCGGTCCCTCTCCTTGATCGCCTCTTTCTTTTCGTAGATTTTCTTCCCTTTGGCCAGGGCCAGCTCGACCTTAACGAGGCCCTTGTCGTTCAACAGGACCTTCATGGGCACGAGGGTCAGGCCCCGCTCCTGGATTTTGCCGGTGAGGCGCCTGAGCTCGCGGCGGTGGAGAAGAAGCTTGCGGGCCCGTTCGGGTTCGTGGTTGAACCGATTGGCCGCTTCGTAGGGGCTGATGTGACAATTGAGAAGGATCGCCTCGCCGTTCTGGATATCGGCGTAGGCGTCCTTGAGGTTGATCCGTCCCTCGCGAATCGACTTGACCTCGCTCCCCATCAGGGCGATCCCGGCCTCGATGGTCTCCAGGATTTCGTAGCGGAACCGGGCCGGCTTGTTGACGGTGACGATTTTCATGGGAGCGCGTCCGTCCCCCCGCCGCGGAGCTCCACCCGGATGAGGCTGATATGCCGCTTGGCCATCTTCTCCACGACGTAGCGGCGGCCGTCATGGACCAGGGTGTCCTTTTCCGCGGGGATGCGTCCGAATTCGTAGAGAAAGAAGCCGGCGAGGGTCGTATAATCGGCGCTTTCGGGAAGAGCGAGGGCCAGGCGCTTATTGATCTCCTTGATGCCCGCCGAACCCTTGATCACGAAAGCGTTCTCGCCCGCGGGGGAGCACCAATCCTCCTCTTTATCGTCGTATTCGTCGCGGATATCGCCGACGATCTCCTCGAGAATATCCTCGAAGGTGACGATTCCTTCCAGGTTGCCGAATTCGTCGACGACAAGGGCCATGTGAACGGCCTTGTCCTGCATCTGGAGAAGGGCTTTTTCCACGGAGGCCGACTCGGGGATGAAGAAGGGTTTGCGAAGAATCTGGGTGAGCTCGAAGGGCCGGCCGGCCGTCAGAAACGGGATCAAGTCCTTGGTATAGAGGAGGCCTTCGAGGTGATCCATCCGCCCGCGATAGACGGGAAATCGGGAAAATCCCTCCTGGAGGACGAGTTCGAGGATCTGCTCCCGCGTCGCTCCGATTTCGATGGCCTTGACCCGGGGGCGGGGGACCATGATCTCCTTGACGGGGCGGGCGGCCAGGTCGAAAATTTCGGCGATCATGTTCGTCCGATGGGCGGGCATGCCTTTGATCCCCGTCGTCAGAAGCTCCCGCGTCTCGTCCTCGGTCATCGTCCGCCCCATGGCGGGGCGCTGTCCCTCGGTCTTTCCCCTAAACAGGAACCGGGTCACGAAGGTGAAGGCTTTGACGAGGGGGAAGAACAGGACCATGAAGATCCGAACGAGGGGCGCGACGAAAAAAGAGAGCTTGATCGGATTATAGGCCGCATAGACTTTCGGGTTGATCTCGGAGAAAAAGAGAAGCAGGAGGGTGGTCGCCGCCGTGGCCAGGAGGACGGCCCCTTTGTGGCCCGGAAGCAAGGCGACGAAAACGTAGGTGGCCAGCGAGGCGGCGGCGACGTTGACCAGGGTGTTGCCGATAAGGATCGTGGCCAGGAAGTCGTCCACCCGGGAGAGGATCCGTTTGACCATCCCGGCCCGCTTCGACCCTTTCTTGGCCAAGTAATCGATCGTGTAAGGATTGGAGGCGATGAAGGCGGTTTCCGAGGATGAGAACAGGGCGCTTAAGAGGAGGCAGAGGAGGAACAGGAGAATAGGCGCGAGCAGCATGGCCGCGATGGTCAAATATCCAGGCCGGCTTTGGCGTCCTTGAAACAGGTCGAAAGGGTCACGGTGATCTTCCGCTCGATCTGGGAAACGGACATCGAAGACGCCTCCGAGATCTCGGTGACGATCAGCTCCTTGGCCTTTTCCATCATTTTCTTCTCGCGGAATGACAGGGGCTTGAGGAGGCTGAGATAGTAGAGGCTCTTCAGCACGGCGACCATGTCGAAGATCGTCCCCGACTTCATCAGGTTGACGTGCTCCTTGTAGCGGCCCTTCCAGTTCATCGTCACCTCGATGGCCCCGTTTTTCATGAAATCGAAGATTTCCTTGACGGCGCGGCCGGGGATGAGTTTCCGGATGCCGATTTCGTCGCAGGAGCCCGTGGGGACGAGAACGAGAGTGTTGTTGGCCAGGATGCGGAGGTGGAAGATCGTGAACCGTTCGCCGTTGAAGGCTTGTTCCTGAACGTCCTCGATGACGCCAAGGCCTTGATTGGGATATATGACTCTATCGCCAATCTTAAACGCGTTCATGAAGTCTAAATGATAGCAAATCCGCCCATTCCCGTCAATATTTTTCCTTCTTGACAGGGCCGGGGATGTTTATTACCATATCCTTTCATTCCACGCTCAAGGTGAAGGATTATGAAGCCCACGTTCCATCCGAATAACCGTAAAAAAAAGAAAACCCACGGCTTTCGTGTCCGGATGAGCTCCGCCGGCGGTCAGAAGGTCATTAAAAGACGCCGACAGAAAGGCCGCAAGCGCCTCGCTGTTGAATGATAGAATCGTACGGACCTCGCGAGAGGATCCGCAGGAAGTCGGAATTTTCCGCGCTTTACGCCAGAGGACGAAGTTATAAAGGCAGGTATTTTACCCTGATTTACCTCCCCGGAACTCAGGGCCATTCGCGCATGTCCGCCGTGTCGAGCCGGAAGGTCGGGGGAGCGGTTCAAAGGAACAGGGCCCGCCGGCGGGCGCGAGAACTTTTTCGAAGGAACAAGGATTTGCTGAAGACGACGCTGGACATGCTGGTCATCACCCGCAAGGCGATCCTGGACGCTTCCTGGTCCGTCCTTCGAGACGATTACCGGGCGGCGATCGAGGCGATCGGCCGGCCGTTTTGATCGAAGATGACTAAATTCGCCCTTTTCCTCATCCGGATTTACCAGGCGACTTTGTCGCCCCTCCTCGGAAACCATTGCCGATTCCATCCGACCTGCTCCGATTTCGCCTCCCAAGCCATCGTGAGGTACGGATTCGTCCGGGGGGTTTTCCTGGGGCTGAAAAGGCTCCTGCGCTGCCATCCGTTTCACGAAGGCGGGCTCGATCCCGTTCCTTAAAGAGGTCATTCATGGACACAAGAAGGCTCATCCTGGCGATCGTCCTTTCGTTCGCCGTTCTTTTTCTGTACCAGCTCGTCTTTGTCAAGAAAGCGCCCGGGCCCGAGGGCCCTCAAATCGCCCAGACGCCTCCCCGGTCCGAGGTTCTCGGAGGCCAGGCCGGGCCGGCCGGGGAAAAAACGGCCCCTCCGGCGGTTTCGACTAAAACCGAGCCGGGCGAAGTCAAGGTGGCCGAGGCCGTCTCCTCGGCGGGCGCGGAGAAGGTCGTCATCTCGACCTCTCTCTATCAAGCGGTCTGGTCCAACAAAGGCGCCGTTCTCGAGAGCTTCAAGCTGCGTCGCCATAAGGACGACAAGAAGGAGGATCTGGAGCTCGTCTCGGCGTTCGGCGGCGAGATCGGCGTTCGGCCTTTCGCCCTTCTCGAGGAGGTCGATCCGTCCAAGGCTTCCCTGGATTCGATCAAGGCCGATCCGGCCAACCTCGCCCTGTATAAGATCGAAGGCGCCGGCGCCGTTCTGAAAGACGGCGAAAAAGCCGCCGTCACCTTCACTTACGCGGACGGCCGGGGCCTCGAAGTCGTTAAAGCCTTGACCTTCTTCGGCGGGCGGTACGATTTCGAGGTTGCGATCCGGGTCCGGAGGAACGGCCAGACCGTCGAGCCGCGCATCCTCTGGGGGCCGGGGATCGGAAATCCATCGGCCGCCGACTTGGCCAAGCGGTTCGGGGCGGGCGGCGGAGTGAGCGTCCTGGCCGGGACCAGCGTCTATCGGGTGGATGAGCGGAAATACAAGCCCGAATCGAGCGCCTTCAACTTCCTGTCCTGGGTGGCCTATGACGATAATTATTTCGCCTCCCTATTCGTCCCCTCGACTGGAACGGGCTCCGCGGCCTTTCTCCGCTTGCCGGGTCCGAACAACACCGTGTTCTTCTATCTCGCCGTCGCCGGCCCCGGGCGGGCTTACCTCGGGCCCAAGGAGATCGCCACCCTCGCCGCCTTCGGCTTCAACGCCAAAAAAATCGTCCGTTTCGGCCTCTTCGGGTTCATCACCGAGATCCTCTATGTCTCGATCAAATTCATCCACAAAACCATCCCCAACTGGGGCTTCGCCATCATCGTCCTGACCTTCCTCATCAAGATTCTTTTCTTCCCGCTCACCTACCACAGCACCAAGTCGATGTCCAAGATGGCCGGTCTGCAGCCCAAGATCAAGTCCCTGAAAGCCAAGTACAAGAAGGCCAAGACCGATATCCAACAACGCCGCCAGATGAACGAGGAGATGATGAAGCTCTACAAGGAGCACGGGGTGAATCCGGCCGGCGGGTGCCTCCCCCTCCTCATCCAGCTTCCGGTCTTCTGGGGATTCTTCCGCCTCCTCACCGTGGCCATCGAGTTCCGTCAGAGCCCCTGGATGCTCTGGATCCAGGATCTGTCGGCCAAAGACCCCTATTACATCACCCCCATCCTCATGGGCATCACCCAGTTCATCAGCCAGAAGATGACGCCCACCTCCGCCGATCCCTCCCAGGCGCGGATGATGCTCATCATGCCGGCAGTCATGACCCTTTTCTTCCTGAATTTCCAGAGCGGGCTGGTCCTCTACTGGCTGACCTCGAACGTCCTCCAGATCGGCCAGCAAGCGCTGATGAATAACCTGATGAAAAAGAAAAAGAGTGAGTCCGATGGAAAACGAAGAACGGTTTGACGAAAACGAAAACGGCGCGGCCCCGGAAGCTGAGATTCCGGAGTTCAAGGGCAAGAACCTCGAGGACGCGATCCTCCACGCCGAGCACAAGCTCAAGCTCCTGAGGACCGAGTTCAACTACGAGGTCGTCACGGAGAAAACCCGGCTTTTCGGCCTCGGCAAGGAGATCGTCATCCGGGTCTGGCCGAAAAGAGCGGCCGGAGAGGGCCTCATCGCCGACTTCCTGGACAAATTTCTCGAGGTCTTTCCCCTGGAACTGACTTACCGGGTCCGGGACAAGAGCGGCTTCGTCTTCGTGATCTTCGACGGCGCCGACAAACAGCTTTTGCTCTGGAAGGACGGGGCGCTCCTCCTGGCCCTTCAGCACCTCCTCAACAAAGTTTCGGACCAAAAAGTCCAGGTCGACTGCGATTTTTTCCGCAAGCGTAAGGAAAAGAAGATCCGCGAATATGCCCAGCAAGTCGCCCGCCAGGTTTCAGACACGGGCCGAAACGAGATCCTCGACCTCATGAACCCATACGAGCGGCGGATCGTCCATATCGCCGTCAACCAGATCCCCGGGATCACCAGCGAGAGCTTGGGCGACGGCTTCCTCAAGCGGGTGAAGGTGTTTCCCGTCGACCGCCGTTCCCGGTAATTCCTCGGCTCTCTTCCGTTTCGTGTGGATTCTAAAGGGCCATCGTCGGCATTCGTATTCCGCCTCCGACCCCCCGGGCCGTTGACTATTTTCGGGGCTCCCCCTTGTTCAAGGGGGAGTAGAGGGGGTGAGTATCAATAAGGCCAGAGTCTTAAAAACGGCTCGGAATTTGCCCCTCGTCGCTCCTTCTCGGAGCCTCGGGTCACTCTTGGGGAAAACCCTTATACTGGGTTTTCCCCAACGGGCACCGGGAAGACCCGGTCGCCCTGAGGCTCACGGAAACGCTGACGGATTTCGGGGCCTCCCCTTTTTCGAGGGGAGGCAGGAGGGGTGAATATCAATAAGGCCGAAGTCTGGGGAGCGTTTCCGTCATTAGAACATCATGCGTTGCCTTCGCGAACTCCATGATCAACGGATCTCGCCGATGTCATCGCCTAATGTTCCGGGGAAGGGGGGCAGGGAGCGGAGCGAACGTTGGGGGGGAACCCATTCAAGGGGTTGCTCCCCCAAGAGTGTCCTGCGGGGCGGCAAACCCTCATCACGTTCCGGCGGATCACGAATGCCGCAGAAACGACCCACCCAAAACGAAAGAGAGCCCCTCATCTTTACTCAAAGGGGAGGCTCCGTTACAATCGGGGCGCATGTCTTCCCTTATGCCCGACGATACGATCATCGCCGTTTCGACGCCGCCCGGCTCCGGCGGGATCGGGATCGTCCGGTTGAGCGGGCGGGACGCTCTGGCGATCGCCCGGAAGTTCTTCCGGCCGCGATCGAACGTTCGAACCTTCGCTCCGCGGACCGCCGTCTTTGGGACGTTGCGCGACCCGGACCGGGGTGAGTCGTTCGACGAGGGCTTCCTGACGTATTTTAAGGCTCCGCACTCCTACACCCGGGAGGACATCGTCGAGATCAGCTGTCATGGAAGCCAGGCCGTGCTTGAGGAAGCCGTCCGGCTGGGAGTCAAGCACGGCGCCCGGCTGGCCCATCCGGGAGAGTTCACCCGAAGGGCTTATCTTCGCGGGAGGATCGACATCCTCCAAGCCGAGGCCGTCAACGACCTCGTTCGAGCCGCTTCGTTCGAGCAGGCCCGATGGGCCTTCCGGACGGTCGAAGGGCGGTTGTCGAGAAAAATAGGCGGTTTGCGAGACGAGGCCGTCCGCCTCATCTCCGAGATGGAAGCGGCCATCGAATTCCCCGACGAGAATCTCCCCGTTTCGACTCGGCGGATCCTGGCCTCGATGAAGCGGATGGCCGGTTCGCTCGAAACCCTGATCGCGGGTTATGAAACGGGACGGGCTTTGGCCCACGGCCTGACCCTGGCGATTCTCGGCAAAACGAACGTGGGCAAATCCACCCTCTTCAACGCCCTCCTGGATGAGCCCCGAGCGATCGTCACTCCCTTTCCGGGAACGACCCGAGACTATCTTCGGGAGAAGGTCAAGATCAAGGATGCCGTCTTCAACCTCGTGGATATGGCCGGATTGGGAGTCCCGTCTTCAGCCGTGGAAAAGGAGGGAATGAAGCGGGGCCGGAGAATCGCTTCCCAGGCGGAGGGGATTCTCTTCGTCTTCGACGGTTCCAGGCCGGAATCCGCCCTTGATATGGCCCTCCTCAAGAAATATGAAAATAAGAATAATTTATTTATTATCAATAAGATAGACGCAGGATGCCGGTTCCGGACCGGCCTTCTTAAGAGCCGGTATCCGAACGTCCCGGTTTTGGAGGTGTCCGCCCTCAGGGGGACCAAAATCGGCGAACTCAAACAGATGATTTATCGTCGCTTCGCTCCGAAAATCGGGCCGGGAGATGAGGTCATTTATCATCTGCGGGACAAGCTCCTGCTCGAAGGGGCCTTGTTTCATCTTGACGAAGGCCGGAAAGCGCTCGAGGCCGGTTATCCCGAGGAATTCTGCGCCGAGGAAATCCGGAATATGATCGAGGAAATCGGCCGATTGACCGGAGAAGTCAAGGCCGATGACGTCATGGAAAGCGTGTTCGGCCGTTTCTGCGTCGGCAAATGAACGAGCGATACGAAATCGTCGTCGTCGGAGCGGGCCATGCCGGCTGCGAGGCGGCTTTCGCCGCCGCCGCCATGGGGCTCAACGTCTGCCTCCTGACGATCCATCTCGAAACCATCGCCCAGATGTCCTGTAATCCGGCCATCGGCGGCCTGGCCAAAGGGCATCTCGTCCGGGAAATCGACGCCCTCGGCGGCCTGATGGGCGTTCTGGCCGACGAGACGGGAATCCACTTTCGCCTCCTCAACCGGAGCCGCGGCGGCGCGGTTCAGGCTCCCCGGGCCCAGTGCGATAAGGCCCGATATCGGCTGGCCATGAAAAAGCGCCTGGAAGATACTCCGAACCTGTCCGTTTCTCAAGCGATCGTCTCCGGGATCCTGGTCGAGAAAGGCCGCGCGGTCGGAGTGGCCACTCTGGAGGGGCGCGAGATCATGGCCGGGGCGGTCATTATCACGCCCGGGACGTTTTTAAATGGGGTCATCCATATCGGATTTTCGAGCTATCCGGCCGGGCGGGCCAACGAGCCGCCGTCCCGCGAGCTCAGCGAATCGATCCAGAAAGCCGGGCTCAAAATCATCAGGCTGAAAACCGGAACGCCCATGCGCCTGGACGGCCACACGATCGATTGGGCGAGGTTCGAGCCCCAGCCCGGAGACGACGAAGCTGTGCCGTTTTCGTTCAGGACGATCGGGAAACTCATCAGTAAAGTCGTCTGCTACGTCGGCAGCACGAACAGCGAGACTCACGAAATCATCCGCCGGAACCTTCACCGGTCGCCTTTATATTGCGGCAAGATCAAAGGCATCGGTCCCCGCTATTGTCCCTCCATCGAGGACAAGGTCGTCAAATTTCCCCATCACCCCCGCCATCAATTCTTTTTAGAGCCCGAAGGCCTGGAAACGTCCGAGGTTTATGTCAACGGCCTCTCCTCGAGTCTTCCGTACGAGACTCAAGTCCAGATCCTTAAAAGCATTCCCGGCTTGGATGAGACCAAAATCCTCAGGCCGGCCTATGGGATCGAGTACGACGCCGTCTCCCCGACTCAGCTCCTGCCGACCCTGGAGACCCGGGAAATCAAGAACCTCTTTCTGGCCGGCCAGATCAACGGGACTTCGGGATACGAGGAAGCGGCCGCCCAGGGCCTCTTTGCCGGCATCAACGCCGCCCTCAATCTGAGACGGAAAAAGCCCTTCGTCTTGAGGCGCGACGAGGCTTATATCGGAGTCCTCGTCGACGACCTCGTTTCGAAAGGCGTCGAGGAGCCTTACCGCCTTTTCACGGCGAGGGCTGAGCACCGGCTACATTTGCGCATCGATAACGCCGATTTGCGTTTGACGGCGTATGGCCGAGAGTTCGGCCTGGTCTCGGACGAGGTTTTCTCGGCTTTTCAAGGGAAACGGGAGAAAATCAAATCCGTTTTTTCTTTTCTGGAAAAAAACAAACTCAAAGACGATCTCCGACGGCCTGAAATCCGGTTGAAAAATATGCTAGAATACGGCAAGGTTCCGGTGTCTTTGACGGACGAGGAGATCCGCCACGTCGAGTCCGAGGTCAAATACGAAGGCTATCTCCGCAAGCAGGAAAAAGAGATTGCCCGGATGCTGAAGATCGACGGCCTGAGGATTCCCCCGGGCCTCGATTTCAAGACCGTCCACGGGTTGACGAGGGAAGCGGTCGAGAAAATGGAAAAAAGAACCCCTCGAACCATTGGAGAGATGAAAAAAATACCGGGAGTGACGCCCGCCGATGTCATGAGCGTTTACATTCATCTGGATTCCCGCGGCCGGAAAAGCCGGGCTCCGGAAAATGTTCCACGTGGAACATCCGAAGGAAATGAATAAAACGATCGCCGTCGCCAATCAGAAAGGGGGGGTGGGGAAAACCACCACCGCGATCAACCTTGCCGCCGCCCTGGCCCTTAAAAAAATGCGCGTCCTTATTATCGATTTCGATCCCCAGGGCATGGCCACGGCCGGGCTCGGACGATCGAAGGAGCCTCACCAGGGAATTTATCAGCCCCTGATGAACGGCCGGGATATTCTGGAATATATCCATGGGACGGAGATGGACAATCTTTATCTCTGTCCCTGTTCCCCGGAGCTGTCCGGGGTCGAGGTGGAGCTTTTCAACGCCGAGCACCGAGAGCGGAAACTTCGGGATGCCCTCCAGAAGGCCCTCCCGAAGTTCAATTTCATTTTCATCGATTGCCCTCCTTCCCTTGGATTCCTGACTATCAACGCCTTGACGGCGGCCGATTCCGTTCTCATTCCGGTCCAGACCGAGTTCTTTTGCATGGAGGGAATTCCCGATCTCCTCAACACCCTGAACGAAGTCCGGACTTATTTCAATCCGGAATTGAAAATCGAGGGAATTCTTCTGACTATGTATGACGACCGAACGAACCTCTCCCGCCAGGTCGCCGAAGAAGTCCGCAAATCTTTAAAGGCCGTGACCTATTCCGTCCTCATCCCGCGGAGCGTCCGCTTGGCCGAGGCCCCTTCGTTCGGGAAGCCGGTCGTTCTTTATGAACCCCGGTCGAAAGGGGCCGAAGCCTACCTCAATCTTGCCCAGGAGTTCCTCCAGAAATGAAGAAAGCGCTCGGCAAAGGCATTAAAGCGTTCATTCCCGAAGAATACGGGATCGTCAGAGAGGAGCGGCTGACCGAGCTCGAAATCGATCAACTCTCGCCGAGCCCCCTTCAACCCCGGATGAAATTCGACGAAAAAAAGATCGAGGAGCTGGCACAATCGATCCGGGAAACGGGCATCCTTCAGCCGATTGTCGCCGTGCATGAGGACGGCGCGTACAAAATCCTGATCGGGGAACGGCGCTGGCGGGCGGCGCAAAAGGCCGGGCTTCGAAAAGTCCCCGTCCTTGTCCGCCATATCCCCAAGGAGCTGCAGCTCGAAGTTTCGCTCATCGAAAATCTGCAGCGGGAAGAACTCAATCCTCTCGAAGTCGCCTTTTCGTTCCAAAAGCTCATCGATGAGCTTGGTTACACCCAGGAGGAGATCGCCGAAAAGGTCGGCAAAGACCGAGCCTCGGTCGCCAATTTCCTCCGGCTCCTCAAGCTCCCGGCCGAGATTCAGGAACTTCTGCGGGACGATGAAATCTCGATGGGACACGCCCGGGCGCTCCTGGGCCTCGAAGATCCTCGCGCCCAGATCGAGGCGGCGCGCAAGATCGTCAAGGCCGGTCTTACCGTCCGCGATATCGAGAATTTCGTGGCCCGGCTGAGAAAGCCCGTTCTCCGGAGGAGAACGAAGCTCGATCCCGACCTGGAGGCCGTTCAGGAAGATTTGATCCGAAAGCTCGGGACGAAAGTCGCGATCTCGGGACATCCTAAACGGGGGGTCATCAAAGTCTTCTATTTCTCGCTTGAGGAATTGAACCGCATATTCGAATTGATCAAAGGAGGGCGTTCATGAAGGACGTCAAGAAGAGGGACTGGGAAGAAGCCAAAATCTCGGGATATTTCGACGAAGGCTCGGAATTCGACGGTAAGCTCAAATTCCGCGGATCTTTCCGGATCGACGGCACGTTCAAGGGCAAAATCGAATCCGAGTCCGTCTTGATCGTCGGCGATAAGGGCAAGGTTGAAGCCGAGGTCAATGTCGGCTACGCCGTCATTAACGGGGAGTTCCGCGGCAGCATCAACGCGGCCGAGCGGGTCGAGATCCATGAGAGAGGCCGGGTGTTTGGGACGATCATCGCCCCGAAGCTCATCGTTGTCGAGGGCGCTTATCTCCAGGCGAATTGCCAGACTTCGGAGTATGCCGGAACGGCGCCGGAATCGTCCGAGAGAAAGGAAAACTGAGCTTGCGAAAAGCCCTCGGCGTCATCCCCGTCCGCTGGGGATCGACCCGATTCCCGGGAAAGCCGCTGGCTCCGATCCTGGGAAAGCCCATGGTCCAATGGGTCTGGGAGAAAGCCCGGAAGGCGGAACATCTGGAGCGTCTGATCATCGCCACGGACGATCTCCGCATCCTGGACGCCGCCGCCGGATTCGGCGCCGAAGCGATGATGACTTCGGCCGACGCGGCCTCGGGCACGGATCGCGTCGCTGAAGCGGCGGCCCGCTTCGAATCGCCGATTGTCCTCAATATCCAGGGCGACGAGCCCCTGATCGAATCTTCGGCCTTGGATCGGCTTGTGACCGCCCTTCAGGATCCCGACGTTCCCATGGCTTCGCTCATGTCCAGGGTTCGCGACTTGACTCTGATCGGCGAGGCCCATATCGTCAAGGTCGCTCCGGATGCGTTTGGAAACGCCCTCTATTTCTCGCGGTCGGCTCTCCCCTGGGGCGCGGCCGATTATTTTTTCCAGCATATCGGGATTTACGGCTACCAGAAAGAATTTCTCCGGAATTTTCAAACTTTGCCCGTCTCCCGGCTCGAGCAAACGGAGCGTTTGGAACAGCTTCGCGTCCTAGAGAGCGGCCGGCGGATCAAAATGATCGAAATCGAGCGGCCGACCTTGAGCGTCGATACGCCGAGCGATATAATCAAGGTCGAAAAATTCCTCGAAGAGAGGGCC
>Ga0315289_10011846_pt1 | contig 12331 bp, 11 predicted proteins | sample YL17G11_40_MG_FD_203452 | JGI IMG/M metagenome (GOLD analysis project Ga0315289, IMG submission 203452) | Sediment microbial communities from Yellowstone Lake, YNP, Wyoming, USA - YL17G11_40 | ecosystem: Environmental > Aquatic > Freshwater > Lake > Sediment | place: USA: Wyoming | collected...
GGTGCTGTACGACCGCGATATACTTAACAATCTGCAAATCATCGCGTCGTGGCGGCTGCCGCACAACATGGAGCTCGGGTTCCGCGCCCGCTATACCGACGGCTATCCCATGACGCCGGTCAAGGGCATTGATTTTTATGACGCGACCAATTTTGCCTATTATCCGCTGTACGATGAGGCGCAGTCGGCGCGCATGGCGCCCTATGTGGGTCTGGACCTGCGGTTCGAGAAAAAGCTCATTTACAAATCGCTTATCAGCACCTGGTATTTCGAGGCCATCAACCTGGCCCATATTCTGCGGTTTGTTAAAAAGACCAATGGCGAACCGTTGTATGAGCCGCCCGAGACCGATTCGTATTTCTACAGCTATAATTACGAATTCAAGAACGCCATTTCCGACATCCCGCGCGCAACCGTGGGATGGATGGTTGATTTCTGATGTGGAAAGGAATATCCATGCGCGTATTCGCGGCTCAACGGCTGTGGCTGATAGCGGCGGCAACGATCGTTTGTTCCTGCATCGGCTTCCCCGTCCGCTTCGAGCGCATCGAGGACAACGCGCTGCGTGCGGTGGCCGCGGTCTTTACGCCGCGGCCCGATATGGCGCCGGGTGATACCGTGACCATGCATCTCTCGTTCGCCGGCAATCCCGTGGTGGCTGTTGATTCGATAGAGGCCACGTTCAGTGTGCTTTCGAACCTGTATGGCTCCACGGACACATTTCTGGATATCGCGCCGCTCGTGTGTATCGATTCCGCGGCGTATCTGCCCGATTCCCTGGCATTTTCATTCCAGGTGCCCGACAGCGTTTTCGACCGGAGCATCCGGCAACTGGGTCTGCCTGATTCTCTTGTTAATCAGCTCCATGCGATGGTCGCTCTGGTTATAAGCGGCGACACGGCGTTTTTTGATTCCCTGCCGCCGCCGTTGTTCATGCAAATCGCCCAGAGTCTCAAAGCGCTTTCACAGAAGGCCTATGTGTTCGTAACCGCCCGCTCCCAAAACGGCGATGAACTCAGGATCCGCGCCGAATTCACGGTCCGCTATAACAGCCTGCTTCAGACAATTCCTCGGTTCGCCGCGATTATGCCGGTCAATGAGAATCCGCGCATTCACTGGCTTGGAATGTATTCGGTGCAGGGGCGAAATGTCGCGAATTTCAATCCGCTTTCGCCGGCGTTCGCGGCAAAGTTCCGGCTCCATTATCTCTATAATGACCGGTATCCCGACAGCGTGGCCGATACCATTCTGATTGATTCGGGCTGTACCTATTTCGCGGCAGCGGATTCAGGCATGACATCCTGGTATGACAGCAGCGCCGGCGAATGGGTGACCGACACCTCGCGGCAGGCGGTGCTGGTGAAAAACACCAGGGGCATCGACACGCTGGTGCTGGAGGATTTTGTTTACCGATGGTTTTATAAAAACATTGACGGATCAGATCTTCCGCTTGATTCCCTGCTGATGGTTTCGTCGTTTGGCGGCGGGCCTGCAAATCTGCTGACGCCTCTGGACACGGCCATGCACCGCTTCCGGCTGTGGGTGGATGTATACGACCAGATGTTCGGCGAGCAGGGATCCGTCAACCGGCCCCGGGGAATGGCCACCGTCACCGGCGCCGGCTATTTCCGCTATACCGCCGCCTATGCGAGGGTCGTGGGTCGAAGGCTGAAATAGCGGGCTTTGGGGTTTTCCGGTATGGGGGATAAAAACAAAGAGACATCGTGCGATGTCTCTTTGTCATTTCAGAAGCACTGCTGCCGTATCGGCGCTATCGAAACTTATCTGGCCTGCACGGTCCATTCGGCGCGGCGGTTCTGCTGATGGCAGCTTTCGTCCTGGCAGTTCGCCGCAGCCAGACGCTCTTTGCCGTAGGAGGTGGTTTCCAAGCGTGAGGCGTCCACACCGTACGAAACGAGGTAATCCTTCACCGTCTTGGCGCGGTTTTCACCAAGCGCCATATTGTATTCGCTGGAACCGCGTTCGTCGCAATTTCCCTCTATCATCACTTTGATAGTCGTGCGTTCCTTGAGGAAGCGGGCCGCGGTTTCGAGAGCGGATATCGCATCGGAGCGAAGGCTGTATTTGTCGTAATCGAAATAGACCTTCTGCAGGTTCGCGCGGATAAGCGCGTCAATGTCTTCCGCCGGCGGCGCGGGTGGCGGCGGCGGGGGAGGCGGCGGTTCTTCCTGTTGTACCTGGGGCGGCGGCGTGGGCTCTTCGACCTTGGTGACCTTTTTGGCGCAGCCTGCCATCATAAGCGCGGCCGCTATGGTCCCGATGGCAATCAGTCTGAAATACAGCTTCATAGGCTCTCCTTTGTTCGTCTATGGGTTTCCGGTAAGTCTGCTAAATATACGTTTGCAGCGCGGCGAAAGTCATCTTTTTTTTCGTTACCCGCTGCCTGGCCGCCCGTTGGGGCATTTATGATGCCGGTCCGCCCAATTCGAGCATGCGGCGCAATGCCCGTTCGGCCGGCGCGGCGATTTCCGGACGAACGTTGATCACGCGGCCGCCATCGCCCGAAAGCGTGGCAAGCGCGCTGTCAATAGATCCCATGCGCATATTGGGACAGGTGATCAGCGGCGACAGGGGAAAGAACTGTTTGCCCGGGTTCTGCCGGACCAGCGTATGGATGAGCCCGATCTCCGTGGCCACGATATATTCGGCGTGACCGTCGGTCTTGACGAATGAGCACATCTGTCCGGTGGAGAGCAGCTGGTCGGCCAGTGCGCGCGATTCGCGCGGCGCCTCGGGGTGCATCATAAGGCAGGCGCCGGGGTGCGCTACGCGCGCCGCCCGCACCATTGCGGGCGTTATGCGGGCGTGGGTGGGGCAGAAGCCGTTCCACAAAACCATGGGCCGTCCGGTGCGCTCTTCCACGAACGATCCCAGATGCTTGTCGGGCACGAAGATGATGCCCTTGTCCTGCGGCAATTGCGCCACGATCCGCACGGCGTTGGAGCTGGTGACGCACACATCCGCCATCGCTTTGACGCCGGCCGGAGAATTGACATAACAGACAACCTGGTGGTCCGGATGCTGTGCGGCAAGCGCTGCCAGGTCCGGCGCCGTGATCATATCGGCCATGGGACAGCCGGCGTCCGGCTCGGCCAGCACTACTTTTTTTTGCGGATTAAGGATGGCCGCGGTTTCGGCCATGAAGAGCACGCCGCAGAAGATGATTACCTCGGCGTCCGTTGCGGCGGCCTTGACGCTCAGGCCGTATGAGTCGCCCACGTAGTCGGCGATGTCCTGCACTTCGGACGGCTGATAGGTGTGCGCGAGGATGACGGCGTTCTTTTCGCGCTTGAGAGTTTGGATGGCATCGGCGGCGCGGTTCATGACTATGCGGAATTTCAGCTATGTACAAATGGCGATAGACTTCGCAGCCGCTCCACGATGGGCGGGAGCGCTTCGATCACGGCGTCGATGTCCCGGTCAACCGTAGAGCGGCTCAGGCTGAAACGTATTGAACTGTGGGCAAGCGTGTAGGGAACGCCCATGGCTTTCATCACGTGCGACGGCTCCAGGGAGCCGGTGGTGCAGGCCGAGCCGGACGACGCGGCAATGCCCTTTTCGTCAAGGAGCAGCAGGATACCCTCTCCCTCGATGAATTCGAAGCTGATATTGGTGGTGTTGGGCAGGCGCGCTTCTTTATGGCCATTGAGGCGGGCGCCGGTGCAACGCTCAAGCAGCGCGTTTTCGAGCCGGTCCCGCAGGCGCCTGATGCGCGTCGACTCTTCGTCCATGCCGCGCATCGCCAATTCGCATGCGACCCCGAGCCCCACGATATAGGGTACGTTTTCGGTTCCCGCGCGCATGCTGCGTTCCTGGTGCCCGCCGAAAAGCAGCGGCGCCACGGGCGTACCTTCACGGATGAACATGATGCCCGCACCCTTGGGCGCATGAATTTTATGACCCGAAATGGCCAGCATGTCGATGGGCGCGTCGGCGACATCGATGGCGATCTTGCCTGCAGCCTGCACGGCATCGGTATGGAAAACGCCGCCGCGGGCCTTGACGCGTTCCGCCGCTTCCTTAATGGGAAAGATCACGCCGGTTTCATTATTGGCCCACATCAACGAGACGATGGTGTTTTCGTCGACGGGCATGGCCGCAAGCTGGTCCATCGGCAGCATTCCGTCGGCGTCAACGCCGATTTCAAATTCTTCCGCGCCCTCTTTCTTGAGCTGGCGGCAGGTGTTGAGCACCGCGGGATGTTCCACGGTGGAGGTGATGACGCGGCAGTTTCTGCCATGCGCGCGCGTAAAGCCCTGCAATGCCATATTGTCGCTTTCGGTGCCGCAGGAGGTAAAGTAGATCTCCTGAGGTTTGGCATTGAGCAGCGCCGCCGCCTGTTCGCGGGCTTTTTCCACATGCCTGCGCATGAGCCCGCCGAATCGATGAATGCTTGAAGGATTGCCGTATTTTTCCCCCAAAAACGGCAGCATTGCATTCAGCACTTCGGGCGCCACCTGTGTGGTGGCGTTATTGTCGAGATAGATCGTCTTCGTAGCAGCCTCCGCGAATCATCGTTTTTTCGACTTCGGCTTTGCGGGCGGCGCTTTTTTCGGCGTGCCCGATGCGCCAACGCCGCCATCCAGATCCTCATCGGGCAGGAAGATCTGCCGGGGCGATTCAAACAGGATCCTGCGTGCCAGGTCGACCGCGCTCTCTTCGGTCAAGAACCCGCGTTCGATTTTTTCCGCCAGCACATTTGCGAGGGTCCGCTGGACCAGGCGCAAACGGCCGTAGGTCCATTCGATGCACCAGCCGTCGGAGAAGAAGCCGCAGAGCCGGCCGGCGGGCGTCTTGTCCAGCCGCCGGTGCCAGCCGCTATGCATGACCGAAGGATAAAACGCCTGCCACCAGAACCCGGCAAGCGACACGTTGTTATAGGCCGTGCACAGCGACGTGAGCACCGGTTCATCGGCTTCACATCCGTTGAGAATGTTGAAATGGACGTCCGGATATTCGCCCAGCAGATAACCAAGGGTGGAGGCGAATGAGGGGAGCGATTTCTCCATATGGTGCCCGGCACCGGGGGTCTGCACCTGAATGCCGTAGACCAGCTGGAACATGCGGGGATGTTCGCGCGCCACCTCGGCCAGGCCGCGGATATAGAGCGCTTCGAGCGCGCAATGTTCGGCCAGGCCTATGGTTTCCCCTTTGTGAATGCCGGCGATGATCTGGTTGATGGAGGCATCGGTCACGGGCGTAAAGTCGGCGGACGAGCCGACCCAGGCGACCAGCGCCGATTTGCCGGACCAGTCGTGTTTCTTGAAGAAGGCATGCATGCAGGCGCGGAAGTCCTGGGCCGAATGGATGGTCACGCCGCCGTCTTTGCCGATGCCCGCAAGCCGCTCCTGCCAGGTGTGAAATTCCTGATTGCCCGAAAACGGCGTGTCTTCGATGGTAAATCTGATGTTGGCGTCCCACTGGCCGGCGACAAGCGGCTTGACCTTGATCTGGCTTGAGAATATCCGTTTGACGTTCATCCGATCCATGATGGTTTTGCCCCACCCGGGGTCGGCGTTCTTCTTTGCAAAGTTATCGCGCAATTTCGGCAGCGTCTTCAGACCGATAGGGCCATCGAAATCATACAGGTCCCGCAGAATCAGTTTGAGCATCCATGCAAAGCCCGTATTCTCCATTTTCGGCCAGCACTTTTCAGCCTGGCCGAACAACTCTTCCGCGGCAGCGGGCTTATGGTAGGAAAAAAGGAGCTGCTCGGACATCCCCGCGGCGCGATAGTGATACCGCAGCATATGGTACAGGGCGATTTCTTCGACGGCCGGCGCACAAATCCGGTCACGGTTGAGATGGCTGTGAACATCAATAACGGGCAATCGAGTGATCTCCTTGAAAAGCTGGTCGCGAAGCATGATGGCTTCCTTTGGGTTTGGGGAAAGTCGCTGCAAATAAAAGAACTCATAAAATACATGGAAATGGCAGGAATGTAAATGCCATATCAAAATTCGTGCCATAGCCGGCCCGGGCATCAATAGCCTGCGTCGGTTAATTATATTTAATGGGCGATATTTATATGATGTAAATGGCTGATTTCAGAGAATGCAGGCCGAATGGTTCTCGCGGATCTTGCACAACGATACAACGGCATCATGGAGCGAATGGCCGCTGCGTGCCTGAAGTCCGGCCGACCGGCCGGCAGCGTTCGACTCATTGCAGTGACGAAGACGCATCCGGTGGAGACGATACAGGCAACCATTGATCTGGGCATACGCGACATCGGCGAAAACCGGGTGCAGGAGATAGAGGAAAAGGCGCCGCGATTGCGGGGGGATGTTGCGCTCCATCTCGTGGGCCATTTGCAAACGAACAAGGTGGCGCGCGTGTTGCCGCATGTGCGGTGGATCCAATCCATAGACAGCGAGCGCCTTGTCTGGTTTATCAATGAAAAAGGGAAATCGCTTTCCCGCACCTGGAACGCGCTCGTGGAAGTGAACACGTCGGGCGAAGCCGCTAAATCCGGTTGCGGTCCGGATGCGTGCGTCGCGCTCTGTGATATGGTGGCGCAGAGCCCGGTCATGCGGTTCTGCGGGCTGATGACGATCGGGCCGCTGGGAGGCAATGAGGCGGCGGTGCGGCGGTCCTTTGCGCAGTTGCGCGAATTGGGAGAAAAGGTCCGGCATGCTGCGACGCACCTGGAGCTTTCCATGGGCATGAGCGCGGATTTTGAATGGGCGATTGAAGAAGGCGCCACCATGGTGCGCATCGGGACCGTGCTGTTCGGGGAACGGAGTTGATCGTGGAGCCCGCGGCAGTACTGCTGTATCTGCTTCGCATATATGAAATGGTGCTGATGGTGCGCATTCTCATGTCATGGATAAATCCGGACCCGCACCATCCGGTCACGCGCATTTTATGGGGCCTGACCGAACCGGTTCTGGCGCCGGTGCGCAGGCTACTGCCTTTGGGCGGCATGGGAATTGATTTTTCGCCTATTGTGGTATTTCTGGTTCTGGGCGGCATCGAACGCGTGCTCAGCCAGTATTTTCTCTATTGATAACCTGTCCTTCACACGGAAGGAGTAGTCGTATGCATCTGACACCGCTCGAAATCAGAAAACAGCCGTTCCGTAAAATGCTGCGCGGGTTCGATCCGGACGCGGTCAACAGCTTTTTAATCCAGGTCGCCGGCGAAGTGGAAACGCTGCTCAAGCAGAACGATGAACTCGCCACGCAGCTCAAGCTGACGACCGAGAAGCTCGACCAGTATGTCAAGATAGAAAAGACGCTGAACCAGACGCTCCTGACCGCCCAGAAGGCCACGGATGAGGCGCGCGTAAACGCCCAGAAGGAGTCAGAGCTTATTATCAAGGACGCGGAGTTCCGCGCGCGCGAGCTGGAACATGAAGCGCGTCAGCGTGTGTATGCGCTCGAGAACGACCTGATTGCGCTGCGCAACCAGCGCGATGCGTTTCTGTCGCGCTTCAAGGCCGTGCTCTCCACGCAGCAGGAACTTCTCAGCACCTTCGGCAGCGATTTGAGAAGCGCCCATGAAGCGGATGAAACGCTGGAAGAAGTGTCCGAGCAGCCGGAGCTGGCCGGCGAGTCCGAGGACGCGGTGGTGGTATGATCAGGATCAAGAGCGCGGGATGACCGCCGCGAGTTCCTGCACCATTACCGTCCGCCTCAAGCCGCGGGCACGCCGCGGCCGGCTGGTGTCGGCCGATGGGCTGACGATCGCACTTGCGGTCACGGCGCCGCCGGTGGAAGGCAAGGCCAACGAAGCCATGGTGCGCGCGCTTTCGGAACTGCTTGACGTGCCGAAATCGGCATGCGCGATCATCAAGGGCCAGACCTCGCGGAACAAGGCGGTGCGGGTGATCGGATTGGATTCCGAAGTCGCGGTAAGAAAGTTGAAGGAGGCATTATCAGCCGACTGATTTCCATCGCCCGACACACAACCGAAGAAAGGAATTTCCCATGCAGCGCGCCTACGACATGATCCAGGAAGCCAAACGCAGGATCGAGGGCAAGTGCAAACTCCGGCCCGGCCACGGCATCATCCTGGGCACCGGACTGGGCAAACTGGCCGATTCCATCAAAGTCGATGCGGTCATTAAATATGAAGATATCCCGAATTTTCCTTTGGCAACCGCAGAGGCGCATACGGGCAACCTGATCATGGGGACGCTGTCCGGCAAACCGGTGATGGCCATGCAGGGCCGGTTTCATTATTACGAAGGCTACACCATGGAGCAGATCGTGTTCCCCGTGCGCGTGATGAAATCCATGGGCGTGCATACGCTGATCGTTTCCAATGCCTGCGGCGGCATCAACCCGCTTTTTCCGCCGGGCACGATCATGGTGATCACCGATCATATCAATTTTCTGGGCGATAACCCGCTTATCGGGCCCAACGACAATCGCATCGGGCCGCGCTATCCCGATATGTCGGAACCGTACGACCGCAAGCTGATTGAATGTACCATGAAAATCGCGCAGGAAAACGCCCTGCGGGTCGAGCGGGGCGTCTATGCGGCCATGAGCGGTCCTTCGCTTGAGACGCGCGCCGAATACCGCATGCTCAAGACACTGGGCGCGGACGTCATCGGCATGAGCACCGTGCCCGAGGTTATCGCCGCGGTGCATTGCGGGCTGAAGGTGCTGGGTCTTTCGGTGGTGACCGATTCCTGCCTGCCCGATGCGCTTGAAGCGGCGGACATTAAAAAAATCATCGCCATCGCGAACAAGGCGGAACCAAAGCTGGTCACTATCATAGAGAAAGTTCTGGCGGCGATTTGAACAATCCCTGTACTCTTGACGAAAGCAATAACCATGTCAGGCACAACACCCTATTTTGAGCCGGTTTCAGGACAGGTCGAATTTCCCGGCCTTGAGGAGAAGGTACTTTCCTTCTGGGAAAACAGCCGTGTTTTTGAAAAAAGCCTCGAGCAGACGAAGAAGGGAAATGCCTATGTCTTTTACGATGGCCCGCCGTTTGCGACCGGTCTGCCGCATTACGGGCATCTGCTGGCAGGTACCATCAAAGACATCATTCCCCGTTACTGGACCATGCGCGGCAGATATGTTGAGCGCCGCTTCGGCTGGGACTGCCACGGCCTGCCCGTGGAAAACGAGATGGAGAAAGAGCTCAAGGTATCGGGCAAGCGCGAGATCGAGAAGATGGGACTGCACATCTTCAATGAAGCATGCCGCTCCATCGTGCTGCGCTATACGGAACAGTGGGAAACCATTGTCCGGCGCATGGGCCGATGGGTTGATTTTGTGCACCAGTATCGCACCATGGACCCGACCTTCATGGAGAGCATCTGGTGGGTGTTCCGGCAGGTATGGGACAAAGGGTTGATCTATCAGGGCTATCGCGTGCAGCCCTATTGCCCGCGCTGCACCACGCCGCTGTCCAATTTTGAAGTCAATGAAGGTTATAAAGACGTTAAAAACCCGTCGATAACCGTTGCCTTTCCGCTTGCCGACGATCCCGCGACGCGGGTCCTGGTCTGGACAACCACGCCCTGGACACTGCCGTCCAACGTGGTGCTGGCCGTGGGCCCAAAAATACGGTATGTCAAGGTCCGCGACGGCGACGTGGTTTACCTGCTGGCAAAAGACCGGCTTGCCGCGTATTATAAAAAACCGGAACAGTATACGCTGCTTTCGGAAATGGACGGCGCCGAGCTCGCCGGTCTGCGCTATACGCCGATGTATGAGTATTTCGCCCAAAAATCGCCGGATTTTTTCAGGATCGTGACCGCCGACTTCGTCTCCACCGAAGACGGCACGGGCGTGGTACACATCGCGCCGGCATTCGGCGAGGATGATTTCGGGGTGGGTGCGCGGCTGGGACTGCCCATCGTGTGCCCGGTTGACGAAGAGGGAAGGTTCACCGCCGAGGTGCCGGCGTGGGAAGGGAAGCTCGTTTTTGACGCCGACGAGGCGATCGTCGCGGACCTGAAAAAGCGCGGCCGCCTGATACACAAGGGCGTTATTGAACACCGCTACCCTTTTTGCTATCGCTGCGATACGGCGCTCATCCAGAAGGCCATCACCACCTGGTTCCTCAAGGTGGACCCGATCAAGGACGCCATGATCGCCAACAATCAGACGATCCACTGGGTGCCCGATCATCTGCGCGATGGCCGCTTCGGCAACTGGCTTGCGGGCGCGCGCGACTGGAACATCGCCCGCAACCGCTACTGGGGCACGCCCATTCCCATCTGGAAATGCCCGTCGTGCGGCCGGACCGAGGTGGTGGGCGGGCTTTCGCGTCTGCACGAATTGGCGGGCGGCGGCAATGAGAAAAAAGGCCGCGAGCAGCATGCGAAGGTCGCCGCGGCTGTGCGCAAGGCGCTGGCCGACCCGTCGGTCGCCCGCACGCTTGCGGCCGCGGGCATTGCCGACCCGTCGTGGGCCGAAAAACTCAAAAACGCGCCCATCAGCGATACGGACCTGCACCGCCATGTGGTTGACGAACTGAAACTGGCATGCCCGAAATGCAAAACCGAAATGAAGCGTACGCCCGAAGTGCTCGACTGCTGGTTCGAATCGGGCTCCATGCCCTATGCGCAGTCGCATTACCCGTTTGAAAACAGAGCGGTATTTGAAGCCGGTTTTCCCGCCGATTTCATCGCCGAAGGACTCGATCAGACGCGAGGATGGTTTTATACGCTCATTGTATTGTCGGCGGCGCTTTTCGGCAAGCCGGCATTTAAAAACGTGGTGGTCAACGGCATCATCCTGTCGGAAGACGGCAAAAAGCTTTCCAAGCGCCTCAGGAACTACGAACCGCCCGAAGAGGTCCTGAACAAGCTGGGCGCCGATGCGCTGCGCCTTTTTCTGATCAATTCGCCGGCTGTGCGCGCCGAAGACCTGCGGTTCTCGGAAAAGGGGATCCTTGAGATGTCCAAGGCCGTGCTCCTGCCGTTCTGGAACGCCTATTCCTTTTTTGTCACCTATGCCAATGTGGACGGCTGGAAGCCCTCGCCGGACCTGCGGCCGAAAAGCGACAACGAACTCGACCGGTGGATCGTGTCGCTCCTCAATAACGTGATCCGGGCGGTCAACCGCGAAATGGAGCAGTATAACCTGTATCGCGTGGTGCCCAATCTGGTCGACTTCATCGACAACTTGACAAACTGGTATATCCGGCGCAGCCGGCGCAGGTTCTGGAAAAGCGAAAACGACGGCGACAAACAGGCCGCGTACGCGACGCTCTATTATGTGCTCGTCAATTTTTCGCGGGCCATGGCGCCGTTTCTGCCGTTCCTCACCGAAACGATCTGGCGCAACCTGGTGGCCGGCAAGGTGCCCGGACAGGCGGACAGCGTGCACCTGGCCGCCTATCCGCAGGCCGACCTGTCGTACGCGGACCCGGACCTGGAGATGAAGATGGCGCTGGTGCGCCGCACCGTGGTGATGGGACGTACGCTGCGCAGCCGCTTTACCATCAAGAACCGTCAGCCCCTGCGTGAACTGACCGTCATCGTTAAGGACGCGCACTGCCGCGAACTGCTGTCGCATATGGAGTCGCTCATCAAGGACGAGCTCAACGTCAAGCAGGTGCGTTTCGACGAAAACGAGGATTCGGTGGTGACGGTTTCGGCAAAGGCCAACTTCAGGAAGCTGGGGAAGCTGTTCGGCCCGCGCATGAAGGAAGCGGCCGCGCTCATCGAAAAGCTGGCGCCGGCGGAGATCCACGCGCTTTCGCTGGGCGGCGCCGTGGATGTTTTAGACCGCGCGGTGCGCATGGACGACATCGAGTTGCGCCGCGCCAAGCACGCGGGCATTGAGGTTGAAACCGACAACGAGGTGACGGTGGCGCTTGACACCGAGATAACCCCCGAACTGGCGAGCGAGGGCCTTGCGCGCGAATTCGTCAACCGGGTGCAGGTGATGCGCAAGGCCCGCAACCTTGCTGTGACCGACCGGATCGCCGTGACGTGCGCGTGTCCGGCGCCGCTTGCGGCCGCGGTCGAGCAGCACGCCGGCTACGTGCGCGCCGAGGTCCTGGCGGTGTCGCTTTCGCTTGGCGCGGCCGATCCCGGATCCGGTGCTGAATCGTTTGAGATCGATGACATTGCGGGAAAGCTTGCCATTGCAATCGCCAGATAGGACGGGTCACGGACCATGCGGGCGCCCCGGAAACTGAAGAACGATTTCTATTATCTCCTGGCCCGTCTGGTGTACTGGCTGGGAAACCGCCTGCCCCGGGGCGTCGGCCTTGTGCTCTTTGGCATTTTCGGCGCTATCGGCTGGCTGGTCCCCAGCCGCGAAAAACGGCGTACCGTACAGCATCTGACGATGGTCCTCAGTGATAGATTGACCAAACAGGAGATACGGCG
>Ga0315289_10011847_pt1 | contig 12331 bp, 10 predicted proteins | sample YL17G11_40_MG_FD_203452 | JGI IMG/M metagenome (GOLD analysis project Ga0315289, IMG submission 203452) | Sediment microbial communities from Yellowstone Lake, YNP, Wyoming, USA - YL17G11_40 | ecosystem: Environmental > Aquatic > Freshwater > Lake > Sediment | place: USA: Wyoming | collected...
CAATTCCATGCTTAAAAAAGGATCCGGAAAATCATTTGTCAACTACTTGATGCTGGCGCGAATAGAGATCGCCAAGGAGCGCCTCCGTTCGTCGCATACCAGCGAGGCCTTTATCTCGGATTCGAGCGGATTTCGCGATACCAATGAGATGGAGAAACATTTCAAGAGGATATGCCGGATGACGCCGTCCGAATTCCGGCAAAAATATCACATTACCTGATCCGGCGCCGCCGCAGCAATCATGTTCCCTGCCCCGGGTTTACCGGATCATAAGCGCGCGCCGGAATTCGGCATGCAACGAGGCTGCGCGCAGGATGCAGATGCCGGCGGAGCATCCGGCCGTCGGCACGAGAATGCGCGAAGCAGTCTGCCGCCGCGCATAGAGAAGCCTGCCCTTCGCGTCAATCAGCTCAACGGTCCACTCCTCGCGCGACGGAAACCTCATCTGAACAGCGCGGTTCGTCAAGAACAGCGCGGGATATCCGGAGCGCGTTAACAACGCGGCATTAACGGCTTCGACCGAGGGCGGCACGGGCGTGAACTGATAGCCTACATTCGTCGCATCGGCGCCGGTTTCGTCGGTGATACGGACGCCAAAGTAGTTGGCGCCGGTATTCTCGATGAATTTGAAAATATACCGGTTGATCCCTCTGCTCAAATACATGGGTGACGATACCCTCTGGACTCCGTCGTCGTTTAAAGCGGTTTCATTAATACGCACCGTGCCATTGCAGTAGGCGCGGCAATTGTCATCAAACCGATAGCGCAGATATACCTTCTTGAGCGAATCGCTGCAGTAAATGTAAAGGACCCCGTACGCAACAAAATTGTCCTGTGATGTCTGATCAAACCACATGCCATCGGCGTCGGTTGCCAATGTCCAGACACACTCCTGGCCATTCACGGTGTCTTTGGCGCCGGCAACCGGCTGCACGGTCGCCTCATTTCCTAAAAAGTCGGTATTGATGGTGCCGCTGCCCCGCGGTATATACGGCGAGCCGCTTCGCATGAGCACAAGCATCCGGGTGATCCTTCCTTCGGGAAGATAGGTAATCGGGGATAGATTGACGTATGCCGTATCGGAAAAGGCGCCCGATGCCGCGACGATGGGGAAAGTGCCCTGGACCGCCCCCGCGGTAAATAATCCGGATGTGGTGATGGTGCCGCCAGCCGCACCCCAGCTTATTGCCGGCGATGGAAACATGGGTTTCCCGAATTGGTCGATCCCCTGCGCCGAAAACTGCATCGTTGCCTGGTTCGGCACATGGATCGTGGCCGGTGTGATGGAGACCGCAGACAAGACAGCGGCCGGACGCACCCAGAGGGTCACGATATACCGGGCCGTCGCCGGAACGGCATTGGTTGACGTTACCGCAACCGTATCGACCCACGTGCGTTCCTGCGCGGCCACCTGCGAGGGATCTATGTGGTTTGTCAAGATCTGGCCGTTCCGGCTGGTTGCGTTGACAGCCACCGATAGCCATGCCGCATGTTTGGTGATGGAGACCTGGTTCAAGGTTGTATTGATTCCCATATTCACGACCGTGATGGTTTGGTCCGCGGGGCCGGCCTGACCGATCATCGAGCTGAATTCCATTGTCTGCTTCGATAAGCCCATGACCGGCTGAGTGATGGCGCGCTGGATAATACGTGCCATGGAATCGGCCACGGGACTCGTTGATGTCGGATGCACGCCGTCGCCGAACCATTCAGGATGATTGATAAACGGCGTGCGCAGATCGATGATCGGCAATCCCCTTTCTTTCGCGATTGCCCGAATCGCGGGCATAACCAGCAGTTCCACGCTGTCATTGGAAACCCCGAGCGTATTGTTCCATACCGGGGATGGCAGGCAGAGCCAGATTTTAGGTCTGGTGGACATGGTGAAAAAGGTATCGATCATGCTTGCAAGATCCGCATTGAACCGCGAAGGATTCCAATTCCCTTTTTTGGAATCATTGATTCCCATCTCGATGGTAATGAGCTCCGGCAGGTCATCAAATACCATGGGGAAACGGTCACATCCCCAATAAGGGCTGTCGCCTGATTTAATCGCCGTTGTTCCATATTTGCCGAGATTATTGACCGTATTGCCCGCGCCGAGAAGGGAACCTAACTTCTCAGGGAATCCGGACCAATGCGTAATGCTGGTACCCACACATCCGACGCGCGCGGAATACGCAGAAAAGCAGAATGACAATACCGCTATTGCAGCGGCAGCACGATGTAGATGGTTCAAAGGGGCCTCGCAATCTGAGATGGGAAAACGGGATCAGGAGATGCGGATCTTTTCCCCTGCTCATCGATCTTCAAATAATATAGCAGATCACCGGGAATTTCGCAAAATTCTCTTATGGCGCCGCGACGAGTCCGGCATTTCCGCCGGACATTTTTCCGGAGATGCGCGGCAGGAGTTCGGCTCCAACAATTTCCGCGACCCGCAGCGATCCCTGGTTTGAAAAATGCCCGATATCATAAAAATACTCGGAATTCTTGGGGAGCAGATGGGCCAGATCAATCGTAAAGGCGCCGCATTCCCGCGCCTTTTCAATCATCGCATGCTTATAAAGTTCCAGAATTTCCCAGTACATTTTCCCATTACCCTGTTGCTTCTCAAGCTGCAGGCGCCCGCGATCGGCGCCGGTTGCGCTGTCGATCCCTTCGCCGATGAATGCCGGCTGCGTCATGAATACCGGCGCGATGCCGTTCTTGACGCAGAGCGAACATAGCATTTCGATCCTCTGCGAGAATCCGGGGATGCATTCGGATGCATGCATTTCCAGCGATTTTTGTATGGCGCTCGAATCGATATCAATGAACGGTCCGTTTTCAAAATGCATTTCCTCATGACGCGCGCCTGCCCTCGAACGCGTCATGCCGAAACGGCGAAGGTTATCAATCGCGTTGAACGTCGTGCTATGTTTGACAAACACCGTGCGCCAGCTAGGCCTTTTATCGATCAGAGTTCAGAGTATTGACATCATAATAATTTCCCGCGGTGATGCCGATATCATTCCAGCCTACCAGGAAGACGATCATTTGCGGGTGCAAAGGCAGCAGTAAGTCATGAAGGAGGACGAGATGACCGAAGGTCGAATGGCCGTCCAATCCGGCATTGTTGTGCCAGATGCGCGGAAACTGCTTTTTAAGCATGGCGCCGGCCGCCGACGGCCAGTCTTTGCCATCGGAGATATGAAAGCATTCGGTTGTGCTGCCGCCAACGAAAATGATTTTATGCCATGTTCTGGGAAAAGGATTCGGCATTGCGCGGGAAGGATAGCCGGTTGCGGATATCAGAACGTTATTTCGGCCGCCGCAGCTTATACACTGCTTTTTGAATTTCTATGTCCAGAACGTTCTTTTCATAGGGTTTTGTGAACCACTTCTCAATTTTCATCTGCTCTATGCTTTTGCGTTTGGGAGAATAGCCGGAAACAACGAAAATGACGATGTTCGTTTTGATTGCCCGCAGCCGCTGGATGACTTGATGGGGATCGTCTGCACCCAGCCGCCAATCCATGATCACGACCTCGCAGTCCTGGACGTGTTTGCTGAGCGCTTCGGCTGCTTCATCGGCATTTGAGGCCTCTATCGATGTATAACCAAGGCCTTTCATGAAAATGCGCAGGATCTCGCGGATTTTATTGTCATCATCAAGCAGCAGGACCGTTGTGGAAACGCGGTTCTGCATGATGTGCTTGGTATCAAGTTCTTCCGTTTCCATCTCACTTTCGGGGATTTCGATGCGAAAGGTGGTCCCTTGCTTTCCGGTTTTTTCAACCGATACCGTGCCGTTATGGAGGGAGACGATGCGCTGGACCAGCGCCAGGCCCAATCCGGTGCCTTTTCCGGGTTTTTTAGTGGTAAAAAACGGATCGAATATTTTGTCCATGATTTCCGGAGAAATCCCGGCGCCTTCATCGGAAAACCGGATGGCGATGGCCGGCGCCTGACCTTCCTTGCGCACGGGAAAACACTCGATCGTCATGGTGCCGCCATGTTGCATGGCATCACGCGCATTGCCGATAAAATTCTGAAAAATTCGCTTGAGATAATCGGAATCCCCTTGTATAACCATTCTTTCATCGGAAAGATTGACGGCAATGGTATAGCGCGAACCAAGTTGCTGCTGGAACTGGGGTATGATGGTAGTAAAGAAATTGCGCAGATTAATGGACTTGTAATCGAGGGGATTTCTGCGGCCAAGTGCGAGGAGCTCGGAGGTCATGAATTTGGCGTCGGCCAGTGATTCCAGAAGCAAATCCATTTTTCCCTTGGTTTCCTGTTCGCGCGTATCGCGCTGCACATTTTCCACCAGATCGCTGATCGTCTGGAGCACATTGTTAAAATCATGCGCCATGCCGCTTGCCAGGGTGCTTAACGACTCCATTTTCTGGTATTGATACAGTCTGCTGGCCATCTCCTCGCGCTGGAACAGGGCGATTTCGCGATCAGTCACGTCTGTAAGGCTGCCTTCCCAGATGGGCGGGTTTTTTTCTTCGCGTACGCGACGGATTATGGCATCAACGAATTTCAATTCATTGGAAGCATCCTTGATCCGTATCGTATGGCGGAATAATTCGCCCCGCAGCCTCAGTTCGTCGGGGTTGGTAAGAAATTCGCGCAGCTCGCGGTTGGCCAGCGCCGCCGCCTTGACTCCAAGGATATTTTCCGCAGCTTTGTTGGCCCAGATAAAGCGGCCTTTATCGTTCAGCGTGAACAACATGTCAGGCAGCCGCTCTATCAGGTTCTGATAGCGCATCTCGGAAAGAATGGTTTTCTGGATGGCTTTCAGATTATTGAGCGAAATGATGCCGCTCAGCACCGCTGCTAGCATCAGCAGCACAACATGCAGCAGATGTCCCATATCCAGAAAGAGAGCACCGGCGGGCATCAGGAAGTAATAATGCAATATCGAATATTCGATTGCCGCACAGGCGCCACAGAAAACCGGAAGGAGCGAGCGATGATGCAAGCCGGTAAATATTATCGCGATAAAATAGGCGCCGAACATCGCGTTCAGTACCAGGGGGGATGTCAATTCACTGATGGCATACGACCAGAGAATGCCGGTCACAACACTTACATCCAGGAGTGTAATAACGTAGCTGAGGAGAATGGCGCCTTTTCCTTTTTTGCAGATAAGCATGCAACCGGCGCTGTAGATCAACAACCCCGCGGTGACCGCAATCTGGATGAAAAAAGAGGGCTTGGAGGTGTTGCCGAGGACGAATTCCACAATAAACAGCACGACAATTGCCGCGCCTATTGCGATTCTGAACCAAGACATACGATATTCGTAGCGCAATTCCTCGCGCTGCAGGAATTCATCCTTCGTCATCAGCAGGTCCTATTGCGTGCTGCAAAGTCGCCCACGCGCTTGCGCCGGATAACAGCAGGCTGCCAAACAAGTTACAATTGTATAATATACGTTGAGGCTTTTAGCAATCCAAGCACCTTTTTGCGTTTTAAAAGGATGCTTGATTGGCCGTCGCCATCCGTGATAACAATATATTTTAATGTTTGTTTGTCGTCCTGCTGAAGAAAGGAGTTGCGATGTTTGGTTGTCATTTTGGCAGGCTTTTTCAGGTCACGGTCGCCGGCGGTTCCTATCAGGAAGGCCTAACGAGCATGATTCAAGGCGTCCCACCAGGAATGCTTTTAACAGAACAGGAAATATACGGCGATCTGCTTCTCCGCAAGCCCGGTTCGGACGAGCTTTCATCGCCGCGCAAAGAGCCGGACCTGCCGGTCATCTACACGGGTCTGAATGCCGCGGATACCATTGAAGGCGCCGGCAACACCAATCATACCAACGGCACGCCGCTGACCATCCTGATCCCGAACCTGGACCGCCACTTCATCCATATCAAGCAATACCAGGACACCAATCGTACTCCCCGTCCCGGCCATGCTTCCTATGCGTCGTTCATGAAATACGGCCCTGATGACGATGCAATAGGTGCCGGCATCTTTTCCGGCCGCTATACGGCCACGATCGTAGCCGCGGGCTGCGTGGCTAAAAAAGTGCTGGAAAAATTCGGTATCCGCGTTTTCGCGTATGCCAAAGAAATGGCGGGCGTTGCATGTCCTGAGGTGGACCATCAGAAAGCCCTGCGTCAGACCGACGCGTTTAAGAAGATGCGCTGCGATCATGATCCATTTTATCAGCAGATCTATGTCAAGGGCCGGGTTACCATGGCCATGCGGTATCTGGAAAAAATGAAGATCTTCGCGGAAATCGAGCAGGAGATCGACGCAATCCGCGAAAAAGCGCCGGCAATGGACCCCCGCGCCGTACGGGAAAAGTACGGTGTTCATCATATCGTCAATTGCCCCGATGCAGACGCCGCGCAGGCCATGACCGAGGCGGTCAACCGGATCTCGGCCACCGGCGATTCGGCCGGCGGGCTGGTGGAAATTGTGGCGCTGGGCGTTCCCGCCGGACTAGGCGAGCCGGTCTTTGACAAGCTTGATGCGGAACTCGGGCGCATGCTCGGGATCGGCGCCGTAAAAAGCGTAGAGGTGGGCGCGGGAAAAAAAGTCAAGGATATGACCGGCTATCAGAGCAACGACCGTATGCATAATGAAAAAGGCGCGGTCGCCTTTGATTCCAATAACGCCGGCGGCATTACCGGCGGACTGGCCACGGGCCAGCCGGTTGTGATACGGCTGGCCGTCAAAGGGACTCCGACGATTGACAAAAAACAAAACACCATCGACAAATATACGCGGGAGAACAAAGAGCTGGCGGCCATCACCCGCCGCGACCCCACCATCGTCGCGCGCATCTGGCCCGTGGCTGAGAATTTCGCCGCCATGATCCTGCTGGACAACCTGATTGCGTATCTCGGATATCAGGAAATGCGGAAAGTGGTGGAGAAGAAGTAGTGCGCCTGATAATCCTTATACTCCTCTGCCTTGCGGCCCGCATGTGCGCCTACGACATCGCGCCCACGGTGCAGGCTGATACGCTCAAGAACGGCCTGCGCGTATTAATCGTGCCCGACACCAATGTCGCCGTTATCGCCTGCCGTCTCTATTACTTTGTCGGCTCCATGTACGAGGGCCCCGGCACAACCGGGCTTTCGCATATGTACGAACATATGCTCTTCAAAGGCACTAAAATCCTGGGAACGACGAATTATCAAAAGGAAAAGCCGATTATCGGCCGTATCGATTCCCTTGAAGCGGTCCTTGTCGGTATGCGCAATCGGCTGGTGCCTGCGCAGGATTCGACGCAGGCGTTCATTCGCAAGCAGATCGATGAGCAACTCGAAAAGGAGCGGCAATTCATAAAGAAAGACGAAATCTGGGAACTCTATCAGAACAACGGCGGCGCGAACCTGAACGCATGGACCAGCGATGATATGACCGCCTATTACGTTACCTTGCCGAAAAACAAAATCGAGCTTTTCTACTGGATCGAATCCGACCGCATGCGCGACCCGATACTCCGCGAATTCGACAGCGAGCGCGACGTGGTGGCCGAAGAGCGGCGCATGCGCTATGAAAACCAGCCCCTGGGCAGCTATTGGGAACGGCTTTCCGCGCTTTTCTACATCGCCCATCCGTATCGCAACCCGACCATCGGGTGGATGTCGGACATTCAATCCTTCACGCGCAAAAAGCTGGAAGCGCATGTCAAGCGCTATTATACGCCTGATAACGCGGTCCTTGTGCTGGCCGGCAATATCGATTCCGCCTCGGCAATGAAAAACATCCGACGATATTTCGATCCTATTCCGCGAGCGGCCCAGCCCAAGGAAGAGGTTGTCACCCGCGAACCGGACGCCATCGGCGAGACCCGATTTATTCTCTACGACAATGCGGAGCCCCGCATTGACATTCTCTACCACACACCGGGATTTCCCAGCCAGGACCTTTATGCGCTCGATGTCGTCCAGGGAATACTCTCCGGACGCAGCGGACGTCTGTATCAGAAACTGGTGGAGAAGGAACGTCTGTGCACCGACGCGGGCGCCGAGAATTCGATCCGGTTGCATAATGGAGAATTCGAGGTGTTCGCGGAACTCAAGGACAACACCGATCCGCGCAAAGTGGAAACGCTCCTCGACGAGGAGATCAGCCAGCTTGCCGCGGAACCGCCCAGCGCCCGCGAAATGGTCCGTATCATCAACGACATCCGCATGTCGTTCGTCGGGGGCCTTCGCAGTCTGGAAGGAATGGCCAACGAACTTGCGTACTTCCAGCGGCTGGGCGATTGGCGGCATATGCTTGAATACCCGGAAAAAATCGCGAAAATCAAGCGTGAAGACATCCCGGCGGTCGTTAAAAAATATCTGGTGACGGATAAAAGGACCATCGGAACGCTCATCAAGAAGAAATGATTGCCATCATGCGCACTATTCGGTTGAAAGCCGGGGATTTCATGGCCGCGATTCTCATCGCAGGATCGTTGGGCCTTCCTGGCCTCGCGGCGCCGGCAAAACAGGCCAAAACGGTCGCGCCGCCCGCCCATCCTTCAAAACTGGAATACAAGCCGCTCGATTGGAAAGTGCCGCTGGGGACCCCTTTTCGCCGGGACCTGCCCAACAAGCTCAAAGCGTATATAGCGGAAGACCGCTCATTGCCCTACGTCGAATTGACGGGCTATGTATATGGCGGGTCGTTATATGATCCTGCGGGAAAGGAAGGATTGGCCGCATTCGCCCTGGACCTCATGCGTACCGGCGGCACGGCGCGCTATAAAGCCGATTCACTTGATGCGATGCTTGATCTCTATGCGATCAAACTCGGACTAAGCGCGGATGAATCGCAGATTGTTTTTTCCTGCTCGTTTCTGTCGGATTTCACCGACACGGCGCTTTCGTTCCTGCAGCAGGTGTTGTTCCATCCGGCATTCGAGCGGGATAAAATCGATAAAGAGCGCACGATTTTCATCGAAACCATCCGGCACCGGTTTGACAATCCCGGGCCGATCCTTGACGCAGCGTATAAAAAGACCATGTATCCGGGCATGGCATCAAGCAGGCTGGCCACGGAAAAAAGCTTGCGCGCCATCGCGCGGGACGATCTGCTGGATTTTCACAAGCGGACATTCCGCACCGAAAATATGATTATCGGCATCGCCGGCAATTTCAAAGCGGATTCCATGGCGCGCAGGCTCTCGGCTGTTTTCCCGGAGGCCGGCGCCGCGGAGCGCCTATCGCTTTCGGCGGACATAGCGCCCAACGCGCGTGAACAGTGCCTTGTTGTCAACAAGTCGATCAACCAGTGCTACATCAGGCTGGGCCTTCCGCTCTTTAAAAGACCGAACGCCGATTTTTACGCGGTATCGGTGCTGGACCTTATTCTTGGCGGCGACGGTTTCACCTCCCGTCTGGGCCAGAAAATCCGCAGCGACGAAGGCCTTACCTACAGTATCCATTCACAGGCCGGGTCCAATTATGTATATCCCGCCACATGGTTCATCTCGTTTTTTACTAAAACTTCAACCGCGCAGCGCGCGGCGGCATTGGTGATGCAGGAAATTGAAAAATTGCGCATCGAAGGCGTGACCGATGACGAACTGAAGAACGCAAAAAGCAGCCTGATCGAGGAATTTCCCTCCATGTTCCGTACGCCCAATGATATCGTCAAGAATTACGCCTGGAGCGAGTATTACGGCCGCAGTCCCGACCATTATCGCGCCTATCCCGATTCGGTCAATGCCGTCTCCAAAGCGGACATCCTTCGCATCGCGCAGAAATACCTGGACCCTTTTGCCTTTGCGTATGTTGCGGTGGGCGATACCGCGGCATTGTTCGGCCAGGACACGTTGAAAGCGTTCTCATTCAAAGCGCTCAAGGTGCGGGTCATCTCGCCCGATTCGCTGGCGAATGTGAAGTAGAGCGACCATGCTCAGCGTTATTTCCGCGGTCCACAATCTGCTCCCGATGAACCGCATCTTTGCGGACGCCCTCAGGCGATACACCCGAAACCAGTTTGAATTGATCATCATCGACAATCATTCGACCGACGGCACCCGCGATTTTTTCCAACGGGCCGGAGCGCGCGTGATTGAAAATGAGGCGAATCTTCTTTATCCCATTTGTCAAAACCAGGGGATCCGCGCCGCGCGGCACGACATCCTTGTTTTTCTGAATAACGATATCATCGTGGCCCCGGACTGGGACCTGCACCTGCTTGATATCATGCGCATCCACGGGCTGGACATCCTCACCCCCTGCGGCATCGAACGGGCCCAGAGCAGGCTTGCGACCCGCTATTATACGAAAAAATGGGATTGGATCCGCCATCTGCTGCAGCCTTTGGGGAATACGGAAAAGAACCTGCGCCGCATGCATCGGATCATGTATGGAAACTGGGAAAAATTCAGCCGCCGCCGCTTCAGCAGATTCGGCAATGCCGTTTGTGAAGGATTTGTAGGTCACAGCATATGGATGACGCGCGCGGCGCTTGAAAAAGTCGGAGAATTCGATGAAAAAATCCTCCGGGCCGACTTCGATCTCTATGCGCGCAGCAAAAAGCGCAGTCTTGATTCGGGAGATATGAAGCCCATGCATCTGGCACTGGGCGTTTTTCATCATCATTATACGCGCTTGACTTGCCGGGTGGGATTTGAGCCTATCAAGGACAGGGACACGGCCATATCATTCAATTCTAAATGGCCAAAAGATGAGCGCCGGCGGCTTCTGAAGGATTTAAGGATATAGGCAAGGTCGCTTCATCCAGAAAGCAAAAAGGCGCGCAGATCCTCAAAATTCAATCCCTCTCCTTGCCCTGACGCCTGCTTTCCAATAATGCTTTACCTCCTGCATTTCGGTCACAAGGTCCGCTGTTTCAATCAATTCCTTTGGCGCACAGCGGCCGGTTATTACGATTTCCAGGCCTTTCGGACGTTTTCGGATCATCGATATTAACTCATTGATATCAATAAGATTATAATGTAATGCCATACATGCCTCATCCAGAATTATCGCATCATATCGGCCCGAGTTCACCATATCCCCGGCCGCAATTAAAGCTTTCTGCGCCTGAATGATATCGCGGGCTTTAGGCTTCCGCATCAGAAATCGCGGACTCCCGTATCGTTTGAGAACCAATGACTTGCCGAATTTGCGCATCGATCGGAGTTCGCTGGTCGGCTTCGATTTCATGAATTGAATTATGCCCACGTGCAAGCCCGCACCCAATGCCCGCAAGGCCAAACCGAACGCAGCAGTGGTTTTGCCTTTGCCGTTGCCGGTATAAACCTGGATATATCCGCGTTTCATAGGGTATCATTCATGAAATCAGACATTTCGCGGCACTACAATCCGCCGACTGGTGCCGGGCAAAGTTCCATCATCAAACCGGATCCCGAAAATAGCTTCGAGAATTCCCGGCGAACGTGCCAGAAAATCTTTTATTGGGCCGGAAAAGAAGGCTTTTCCTTTCACCAGCGCAAGGATCATATCATTTTGCGCGATGGCTGAATTAATATCATGGGTCACGGTAATCATGGTTGTGCCGAATTCCTGGTGGATCCGGTCCAGTGCTTTATGTACCATGGCCTGATGCAGGGGATCCAGAAATGTTGCAGGCTCATCCAGAAGCATGACTTCAGTGCGCTGGGACACAGCGCCGGCCAGGAGCACGCGTTGAATTTCACCCCCGGAAAGCTGGTTCATCAATCGATTGGAAAACTCGGTACAATCAGTGAGTTCAAGCGCATTCAGCACAATCTCTCGATCATCCCTGGACGGCATGGCCATAAAGCCCTGATAAGGGAACCTGCCCATCATGACATAATCAAGCACCGGATATGGCAGGATGCGATCGCGGGCCTGGGGAACATACGCAATAATCCTTGCCAGATCGCGCGGATAAAAACCTGTGAGCTCGCGACCTTTGATTTTAATCGATCCGGAATTGGATTTTTCCAGCCCGGCAATCAAACGGATAAGAGTAGATTTGCCGGCGCCATTCTTTCCGATAATCGCCCAACGCTGGCCATCCGAAACGCTGAGGCTGATATCCGAGAGCACCGGATCGCCGTTGTAGGAAAATGTCAGCGCGTTTGTTTGAATCATAATGGGATCTATCCAATACTCTTTGGGGGCGAGACGCATCTCGCCTCTGCCTGACTTCCAGCTTTACCAGATTTCTCCGCTATTCCTTTTCATATGCCGGAACAGGATCCATAGAAAGAACGGCCCACCAAGCAACGCGGTTATCACGCCAACCGGGATCTCATACGGCGCAATGACCATGCGCGAAAAAGCGTCGCAGACGACCAGAAATATGCCGCCGAACAGGAATGTGCAGACGCCGAGGATGCGATGGTCGTTGCCGACAACCATCCGGCAGATGTGCGGTGACATCA
>Ga0315289_10011849_pt1 | contig 12330 bp, 8 predicted proteins | sample YL17G11_40_MG_FD_203452 | JGI IMG/M metagenome (GOLD analysis project Ga0315289, IMG submission 203452) | Sediment microbial communities from Yellowstone Lake, YNP, Wyoming, USA - YL17G11_40 | ecosystem: Environmental > Aquatic > Freshwater > Lake > Sediment | place: USA: Wyoming | collected...
GTGACCGACGACGGCATCCTGGTGGTGGCCGGTTGTGATGAGCATCTTTACGGATTCCGCCTGGACGGCAATTTGGCCTGGAAAACACGGCTGTCGGGCCAAATGTTGGGCTCGGCGGTGCTCGATCGCGCCGGACACATTTACGTAGGCATCAGCCAATCACAGCGTGGACAGCAGCCGCGTGGATGGCTCGTCTCGGTCGACGGCAATTCGCACCAGATCCGCTGGGAATACGAAGCCGCCGGAGCGGTCGAATCGACCCCGGCCGTGGGCGACGACGGCACGATCTACTTCGGCGACAACACGGGCCTGATCCACGCCGTCGGTTCCCGCGGCAACGTGCAGTGGACCGCCCAACTCGACGCGGCGGTGCGCTCTTCCGGCGTTATCCTCGACGGCGGGCGGCTGGCCTTCGGCCTGGACAACGAAACGTTGGTGGTGCTCAAGTGCTCTCACTCATAGAAGCCGTGCTCGTATGCGGCCTCGAAGAGGGCCTCGATGTTTTCCGCCGGGACGCCGGCCTGGATGTTGTGCACGTTGTTGAACACGTAGCCCCCGCCCGGCTTCCAGATTTCCAGGTTCCGCCGCACGTGTTGGCGGACGACCTCCGGCGAGGCCGAGGCGAGCACGTGTTGGGCGTCGATGGCTCCGCCCCAAAAGACAAGCCGGCGGCCGAAGCGGCCCTTCAGCCCGGCGGGATCCATGCCGGCGGCACCGATCTGCACCGGATTGAGGATGTCGATGCCGTTGTCCAATAAATCCGGGATGTACTCCACGCACGAGCCGCAGGTGTGGTACCAGATCTTCGCCTTCGTCCGCGAGCGAATAAACTGGACCAGCCGCTGCTGCCGCGGCTTGACCACGCGGCGGTAGAAATCGGGGCGAAACAGCGGCCCCTTTTGGCCGGCCAGGTCGTCGCCGATCATGATCACGTCGACGAGGTCACCCAGCTCGTCGAGAAATGCGCGGAACCAATCGAGCCAGAACCGTAGCGTGCGCTCCAGCAGGGCCTCGCAGAACTCCGGCTGTGTGAGCATATCGACGAACCACTGCTCCAGCCCCCGCAGGTACCAGCAGATTTCGTACACCACGCCCGAGATGCCGCTCACCACCGCGTAAGGCGTGTCGCGGCGGAGCCCCAGTGCCCGCTCCCGGAGCCCGGCGAAGCGGCCCGGTTCGTCGCCCTTGGGGAAGGGATAATCAGCCAAGTCGGCAAGCGTGGCGTTGGCCAGCGGGTGGTGCGAGATATCCATGTAGTACGGCCGATCGTCGGGCATGGACCACCTGACGCCGAATTCGTCGGTCAGATCGTGCCACAGCCGGCCGTCGCGGCGGCTGCTGACGATTCCGCCCTGAAAGTCGGCCGCCGCGCCGGCCGCAATGTAGCGAGTGTCCACATGAAACCGCTCAAGCACCGCTTCGCCCGGCCGGGCGAGCTGCTGCACGTCATCCATGATGCTCACCTCGTCCTCGATGCCCAAGTGCGTCAGCAGGGCCTGGTAGGCGAACTTGTGGATGCCCGTCTGATTCCCCCCCAAATCGATCGGCACGCGGTCGGGAACCTGGTGGCTGAGGGCCGTCAGCAGCCGCTGCCGAGAGGTCATGGTTTCCTTGGGCACGGACGTTACTCCGCTCTTGATGAATATCGAAGCGAACCAGTCGCGCTGATTCTGACACCGACGACGAAACTATGCCAACTCGACTTTCAGTTTCTTTCCCAAGGCCACGGCCGCTCGCTGAAGTGTGGATAGGGTCACAGAGCGGTTGGCCGGGTCTAGGAGTCGCTCAAGTGCAGCGCGACTGGTTTTCATCCGTTGTGTCATCTCGGTCTTGGTGAGGTTGCGGCGCTTCATCTCTCGTGCAATCTGAAACGCAATGACACGTTTGATCGCCACCGATTCCGCCTCATCCAAGAGATGGTCCTCTCGCAGGAAATCATCAAAACTGCCGCCGAAATGTTTCTTCTTCATAGGCCTACTCCTCATGCAAGTTTGCTAAGCGCTGTCGGGCAATTCGCAACTCCTCTGGTGGAGTCTTCCGGGACTTCTTGATGAAGCCGTGCAACAGTACCATCGTATTGCCTTCCAGGGTAAACAGCACACGGGCAATGCCCTGGCCGATCCTTGAGCGCACTTCCCAGATGCCTGCCTGCAGTTTTCTGACAAGCGGCATTCCCAACGGCCAGCCAAACTGTGCGTCTTGATGTCTGCGCCGATCGCCTTGCGATTTTCACGCTTCAGGCTCCAGAGCCACTCACGAACAGGCTCATTACCCGCTTCCGTGCGATAAAAGACGACGGACAAGACTGGCTCGCTTGGAGATTGGCTCGGCTCCATGTTGCAAGTGTACCAAAAATGGTACAAAAGTCAAGCAGGGAATCCCGCACGCCAAACGGCGGAGCGGCACGCTCTCACGACGCGCAGCGTCGAGAGGACAGGCATAACTCGGTCATGCCGACCCGCGGCTGCGCCGCGTGACGGCATGCCACCCCAGCCGATGTCCCCGCCACGGTTCCACGCCCGCTGTCTTATCCCGACCGGCACTGCTGGACAGGCCCGCAGCAGCAGCACCCGGCGCACGCCTGCGGCCGGGTCACTACCACCCTTGGGCGACGACTTCCAGTCCGCAAAGCACCGCGCCGAGCGAACCTGCCGTGCAGGGCTCGAAGGAAAGCTTCAGTTTGTCGGTCACCGGAACGTCCCGGAACTCCTTCACCAGCGCCCTCATCGTGCCGACTTCGCGGGCGATGTCGATTTCCGGGCCGGCCTGCTGCCCTTGCAAGCGCACGCGGAAGACGCGCTCCGCCGGCTGAACCGGCTCGACTTCGGCGAAGTGCAACCGCACCGTGTAATTGCGCACCCGGGGGGACTTCTCCTTGGAGAGCGTCAGCGTTACCGCGGCGACGTTGCGCATCCCCGAAGCGGCTACCCAGCTTAGTCCCGCGGTGCCCGACGGAACTTTAATCCGCGCGCTGTGGTGGCGGAAATACTCGGGCTTTGCGGGCTGGATCTCGACAGGCACATCGGGCGACGAGCCGCCCTGGCTGGGATAGTCGAGCCACAGCGTGCCATTATCGGCCATCCGATCGCCCGGCGCGCCGAAGTTGATGCCCACGCGGCGCACCGGCTCGCCGCTCCAGCGATAGGCGTTGAAGGTCCACATCTCGGCTTCGGGATCGTGGACCATTGCCAGCGAAGTCTGATTCGCAAAGCCGCAACTGCAGGTGCGGGTGTACTCGGGCGCGTTGAGCACCCCGTCGGCCACGACCAGATTCGAGGTGCAACCCGAACGGAAACCACCGAAGTTTCCGGTGCCCCCGTCGCGGGCCAGGTCGTAATAACCCGCCATCGAAGAGCGGAACGTGAGCAAATGCTCGCTGGCGATCACCGTGTTGCAGCCGTGGGTCCGCTCAAACCCCCACTCGATCTGCCGAGCGGTTAACGGATCGATACGGTGCTTCGGCTCGCCGGTCAGAAGCAAGTAAGCCTTGTCTTGGGTAATGATCGTGTCGTGGTGCAGCATACAGGGCCCTTTGTACTTGCGTTGGAGATCTCTCCAGAGGACCTTGCCGTCTGCGCCCCGATAGGCCGCCATGCCGGTCTTGGCTTCGTCGGCGGCGGCGTCTCTGCCGCCGCTTCCGGCCTGCAACAAGGCATCGTACTCGGTCGAGTAGCTCAACAGCGTGCCGAAGACGTCCTCGTGCGTGCTCCACAGCTCGCGGCCGGTTTGGGCATCCAGGGCCAGCAGTTCCGGCCGGTAATCGGCTCGCTTTTGCACATCCTGTTCCGCGCCGCGGCGTTTCCAGAGCGACAGTGCCGCTTGGGGTATGCCGTCGATGCAGAACACCCGCTTGGCGCCGATGGCGATGGCGTTATGCCGGAAGGCGTAGTTTGCCGTCCGCTGCCAGAGCAACTTCCCCGTGTGCCGGTCGAAAGCCATCAAGTGCCGGCTGGAGGAGGCGTAAGGTGCCGAAAGGAAGCCTTCCTCGTCGGGCGCACCCGCGGTTTGAGGCTTGGCTGATCGCCTGGAAAGGCCCCCGGTGCCGAGCATCACGGGCCTGGCGGTGGCGACCAACAGGTTTTCCCATGCGGCCAGGAAACCGAAGGCGGCAGTCGTGCCGTCGGCAGCGGGCGGCGCCTTGAATTCCCTCTTCTGCTCGCCAGTGGCTGCGTCCAGCCCGAGGATCGCGCTGCCGCGGACCACGTAGATACCATCAGGCAGTGTGACATAGTTGCTGCCGATTTCGCTGGCCCCCGGCTGATGACTGGTGTTGTCGTAAAACCTGCCCAGGCTGGGAAACGCCTTCTGCCAGAGCAGCCGGCCGGTGTAAACGTCCAACGCGCGGAGCATGTCGGCCCCTTCGATCACCAGCCGACCGGCCGCCACCTGCGGCGTGGGACCGTGCCCGTGGCGAGGAAGGACCTCGTCGTTCGACGGTCCGCCGAACCACAGCAGCCCCAGCGGCGCCTTCACCGCCCGGTCCTGGGAAACCATGCTGTTGGCCGCGTTAGCATACTGGTGGGTCCAATCGGCGGCACCGGGCAGGGCGCCGAACCGAACCAGATAGCTTCCCGCTTCGCCCGCCTCGATCCGGGCGTTGGCCAGATCGGCCTGCTTCACCCACTGTCGCAAAGTTTCTTCCGCGAGGCCCTCAAACAGCGCTGTGCCGCCGTAGGGCCGTAAAGCCGCGAATACGGTTCGTACCAACTCGACGCCGCGGTCGGGCCCCACCGCGGAAACCGGTTCTACCACGGCCAGGCTGGCCAGATACGGCGGTAGCGCGAAGCTCGACGGCTCGCCCACATGGGCCGAAAAACGCGTTCCGTACAGACCCATGTCGTCTATCCGCCGACGCGCGGCCGTCACTTTTGCGGGATCGGGATCGACTGCGATCAGCCGCAGACCGGCGACGCGCAGCAGCCCCTCGGCAAGTCCTGATCTGCTGAGCCCGAAAATGATTCCGTAGCCGTCTTTGACTCCGGCGTGCGCGAGGATCGCCTTGGCCAGCGAGTCGTCCCCCCTGGGCGAAAGAACCATTTGTTTCGGTGCCGGATAGGTCATCGGCTCGCACTGCCGCGCCCCGAAGCCATAGATCCGTCCAGCGGTAGTGACCACGAACAACCGCCCGTCAGCCACGAGCATATCCCAGGGTTCGCCCTCGAACGTGCCTTGCCAGGAAGGTTTGGCCGGGCCGGCGCCCACCCGTATCGGCACCGCGGCCACGATGCCCGAATCGCCGAAGATCCAGTGCGAGCCCGCTTTGAGAAACAGTCGTTTCGGCAGGCCTTTGGCCAGGGGAACGGTCCATAATTCCTGGACAACCGGCTCAGGGCTTGCGGTCGCCGGGCCGCTGGCGAGTTTTCCATCTTGCGAGAGATCTTGTCTCAGCCGGGCCTTTTTGTCTTGCTTCTTTTTGGCGGGGCTTTTTTCGACCGGCTGCTGCTGCGCCGAAGGGCTTTGTGCGCCACTCTCGCGCGGCTGCAAACCGACGGCGACGACTGCGCCTCGGGCAACGCCGTAGAGTGCATGCTGATCGTGGAGCGTCAACGAGGTCTGCGTCAGCGGATCGCCGTCGGCCATGGCGAACATTTGGCCACGGTGGAAAAACCACTGCTCGTAGGCGATCGTCTGATAGGCCCCGAAATTCTTCTTGCCTGGGTCGAAGTAGCGTAACTGGCCGCTCTTCAGGTCGTAGCAGCCGGGGCCGATTCGTCCGCCGGGCACCATCAGGCCGAAACGGCTTGCCGCCAGGTATCCGCACGGGGCGAAACCGCCGAAGGCCGCATTCCTCTCCGCCTTCTGGATGTACACCGAGCCCTCGCCGCTGTTGGTCCATACGGCTTGTCCCGTTTGCGCATCGACTGCGCATACGAAGATTCCCATAAACGGCCAGATGCCGGCGGTAAAGTAGATCGTCCCGTTGTGCAACACTGGACCGCCGCGGGCCGGCCAGGTCGAGATCAGCCTCTCGTTACCGAGGACTTTGCGCTCGGAAGGTCCGCCGTGGAAGCGCCACCGCAGCGTGCCGCGCTGGGCATCAAGGCAGTAAAGACAACCATCGTCCGCAACGAAATACACTTTGTCCTGGTCGGCAATCGGCGCGAACCGCACCGGGCCATCGCCGTAGAACCGCCATCGCTCTGCTCCCGTCGCGCCGTCGTAGGCGGTCACCGTGTCGTTGACCATCGAGGGGAAAAACAGCAGCCCGCCGCCAGCCACGGGAGAATAGGATAGGTCGAACCGCAGCGGTGGCTGGCTGGGCGGCCAGGCGGGACGCGGCTCGGGGAGTTCGCGCACCCACTGCAAGTGAAGCTCGGCGGGAAGCTCCTCCGCCGTGGCCGCCCCGCGGCCCGCGTCGTAGCGCCACTGCGGCCAGTCGCCGGCCGATGCCGTTGCGCTCCACGGCAGCAATAGACACGTGATCCATCTGGCAAAGCAAAGTCGGGACCCCTTCATACCATCGCTCCTTGGTTGCGTTGCCGTCAGGGTTAGTGCCTCCCGTGGAAGCGTCGATGCACCGGTACTCGTCAATCCGTGCGATTCTTCCGTTGGCCCACTACCGGCCCGCGAACGGCCAGTGCCGGCCAGTGCCACCCAACCGCGTCGTGCGGGAAACGCGTTTTTCAAGGGTTCTGCGCCGGTTTTACACCGTGAGCACTCTCCAGCGCCCAAGAGAACTTACTCACCTGCGGTGCAGGCGGCAAAGCGTTGATTGACCGAAGACTGGATCGTGCCACTTCGATCGGATCGGCCTCAGGCATCCCGCGCGGCTGCTCGTTATCCGAACTGGGTGACAGGTATTTAATCCCCAGGCCGAGCGTGGCATGGAGTTTTTGACTGGTTCTTGGTTTGATACCTCCCTCATAAGGATAAACAAGGTCGTAGCATCGGTCCGGAATCGGCTGAGAACCTTGAGGAACGGTGATGCTGATTCTCAAACAAATCTTCTTGATGACCCAATCAGAGCCATTGTAAAGGTCACATGTGCAGTAGTCGTCCTTTATCGAAAGAAGGCTCGTTAGTTTGGCAAGTTCCGACTTTGGCAGTTTCTCCCACATTTCAGGGCCGCTTGCATCTCGCCAACCCGTCGGGAACAATACCTCTGTTTGCCCGGTGCGCCGATGAATACGAGCCGGATATACGTTCCCCTGGATTTTCATCTGGTCGTAACGATAGGTGGTAGGCCACAAAGCGTATACTAAGATCCCCAGCAACAAGAGCCCCATACTTGCAACAACGGTGATTCGTTGCCGAGATCGAATAATCGTCTTCCACCAGGGCCGAGACTGCTCATTCAGTCTGCGTTCCATGAGTGCGATTTCTTCGATTGCGCGATTGCGCTCACGTGCTGCTCCCTCAAATTCAGTACTCGCGCGCCGCTCGATCGCACTATGGGAGCTCTCCACAACCGTCGAGTTCGCGAGCCCTCGAGAGCTAAGATCCTGCTCAGCCCGTGCTTTCTCTTGCTCAACGGCGGCGGCTAATGCGGACTTGAACTCCTCGAACTTCTCATCCAACATAGTCCTTTTGAGGTTCAATAAATCAGCATTGATGCGCGCGACCTCTTGACGCTTCAGGTCTGCAACAACTTCCCCGACAAACTTGAGGAAGCTTCCCGTTACCGCAATTACCGTCGATGTTTCCATGCCCGGCGCCGCCTAACTTCGACTTCGGCTGATAAGTCGCAGACACCGCCGTTGCCGCCCGAGAGCTAGAGGAGTCGGCATCCGCTCCAGCAAACCGGCCTCGCGCTAACAGCCGCCCCTCATCGTTGCCCCAAAGTCATTCGCGCGCCGTTGGGCGCGACATCCGGCGCTGTGGGTTCAGACTCTACACATTCTAACTGCCCGCGCAAGCCCCTACAATAACCCAGCGCAGGCGCAAGGATGGCAGGGACGTTCTCGACAGTTTCCGGCACCGTCTTCGGCCCGGGATAAGCGCTGGCGCGTAGGGTGTCACGGGCTGCGGCACGGCCTGTGTTATGGATCTTTTGGTCCAGCACTGACGGGTCAGCGGCGAGCGGGCGCCGGGCTTTCTATCAAGGCCCGCGTTTGCTGAGCCAAACAGTCAGCACGCGAACCAACCGATCATCGTCAATGACTTCGAAGTCAACACCGAGAGGGGACACAAAGATGATCCGCAGTTGGCCCTGGCGTGATTCGCCTCGTGCTTGCGCATTCTCACGAAGCAACACATCGATCGTATCTGCCGCAGACGTGATTGGCTTTCGGTCAGCGGCCTCGATCCAGATCGCCGCCAGATCGCGCTCCGCATCAGCCGTCCAAACGACCGTATAGTTCATTGTCGGTTGAGGTCCTCAAGAATCTGCTTGAGCGGGCGCCCGCCGGGTTGTTGCTGCCGTCGCTGGAGTTCCTCTTCACTGAACGGGGACTGCACCTTGACATCCCCCGCTTTGGTTGACGGCATTATTGGGTGGAAGTAGCCCAGCGTGCGACCAGATTCATCGCACACCTCCAGAAGCTCGTGGAGGTCGTGCAGCCTGGCCCGAACCGACGCATCCAGTTCGACTTTTGTCATCGGATCGCCCTTTTTTCGAGCGAAAAGAAACCCAAATTCCAATACTCGCGCCCGTATTGATTATAGCAACCGTTCCGCCCCACAGTCCAGTCGCCCGAATACCCACCTACTTCTCTTTCCACGCCAGGGCGGCGGTGGGACAGGCGGCCACGCACTGGGCGGCCACGGTGCGCAGCGCCTCGGCCAACGAGCCGCTGAGCGGCACGCCCACGCGCACGTCGAAGCCGCGGCCGATGAAGGTCAGGCCCAGCGGCTCGCGGGCGGCCGAGGCGATCTGGATGCACAGCCCGCAGTCGATGCACTTGCCCGGCTCGAAGAGCACCTCGGCGTGTTGCGCGTCGAGCTGAAATGTGCGCCGCTGGGCTTTGTAGTGGCGCGGCCGCGCGCCGTACAGTGCCGCATACTTCCGCAGCTTACAGGAGTTCAGGCCGCGGCAATCGCAGTGCAGGCAGCGGGCGGCCTGGGCGGCTCCTTCTTCGAGCGTGTAGCCGCCAGAAAAGGGGGCGGGGCTCTTTTCCGCCACGCCGGGCGCCGCCGAGCACCGTTCAAGGAAAAGAGCCCCGTCCCCTTTTCCTTCGCCGGCAGGCTCTTGCCGGGCCGATGCCGACGATAGGGTGAGCAGGGGCTTTAGTTCGTCGGCCTCCAAGCGGCCGATCTTGGTGCTGAAATGCTCGGGCACACCCGTGACGTGCTGTCCGCTAAGATACTGATCGATGGCGACGGCCGCTCCCTTCCCATCGGCCACGCTGCGCACCACGAGCGTTTTGCCGCGGATGGCGTTGCCCGCGGCAAACACGCCCTCCACGCTGGTCTGGTACGTGCCCGGCTGGACTTCGATGCCGCGCTGCGAAGCCTTCAGGCCCCAACTCTCGGCCTGTTGGCGAGCGCCGGAACCGCAGGCGACCAGCACGGCATCGAACTCCTCTCGCAGGCTGCGGAACGAGTGGTCCGGACCGGCCAGCGTGCCGCAGTGCACCTCGACTCCCAGCCGAAGAATGGTCTGGATTTCGGCCTCTAGCACCTCGCGAGGCAACTGCTCTGCCGTGGTCTCACGGAGCAGCCGGCCGCCGGGCTTTTCATTTTCGTCGAAGATGGTACAGGTGTGGCCGCGCTGGGCAAGATAATATGCGGCGGCCAGTCCCGCCGGCCCGGCGCCCACGATCGCCACCCGCTTGCCCGTGGCCGGCCGGCACGGCGGGAGATAAGGATCGCCCGAGGCCAGATCGACGGCGGCCACCAGCCGCTTCAACAGACAAATGGCCACGGCGGCATCGGCAGCCCCGCGGCGGCAGACCTTTTCGCACGGCGCCGGGCAAATCCGCCCCAGCACCGCCGGCAGCGCGATATCGTTCTTGACGGTCACGAGCGCGCCATGAAGATCGCTGGCGACGATCTGGCGGAGCATTTGCGGGATGTCCATCTGGGCCGGGCAGCCGAGGTAGCACGGGGCCAGGCAATCGCCCAGGTGATCGCTCAACAGCAACTCCAGCGCAGAGCGTCTTACCCGGTGAACTTCGTCTGTCTCGCTTTCGATCTCCATGCCGTCTAGCGCTGCGGTCCCGCACGAAGGGGCGAGACGATTGCTGCCCAGGATCTTCACCATGCACACCAGGCAGGAAGTCGACGGCGGATAGCCTTCCAAAAAACAGAGCGCGGGGATGTCGATGCCGAGCTGCCGGGCGGCCTGGAGCACAGTGCTCCCCGGCGGCACTTCTACTTCGCGTTGGTCGATCTTGAGTGTCGGCATACTGTGGCAAAGCCGCGCGCGGCTAATGTTGATTTCTCACCACGGAGGCACGGAGAACACGAAGACTGCTTCTCTCGATCTCCGTGTCTTCCGTGCCTCCGTGGTGTTATCCTGCGTGTACAATATTTGGTATGACCTATTCCACGACGACCGCCTTTACCGGGCAGATCTGCCGGCAGGTGTCGCAGCGGGTGCATTTTTCTTGGTCGATGCGGTGTCTTTGGTACGGGGTCATGGGAATGGCGTCGACCGGGCACTGCTGGGCGCACAGAGTGCAGCCGATGCAATCGTCGGTGACACGGTAGCTGATCAATGCCTTGCACCTGCCCGCCGGACAGCGGCCCGACAGATGGGCCTCGTATTCCTGGCGGAAGTAGCGCAGCGTGGAGAGCACGGGATTCGGCGCCGTGCGGCCCAGTCCGCAGATGCTGCCCGCGCTGACCATCACGGCCAACTGTTCCAGATCCTCCAGGTCGCCCTTGCGGCCTTCGCCCGTGCAGATGCGATCGAGGATATCCAGCATCCGCCGGGTGCCGATGCGGCAGAAGGTGCACTTGCCGCACGACTGGTCCTGGGTGAAGCGGAGGAAGTAGCGGGCGATGTCGGCCATGCAATCGCAGTCGTCCAGCACGACCAGGCCACCGGAGCCCATGATCGCCCCCACGCTTACCAGGGCCTCGTAATCGACGGGCGTGTCGGCCAATGCGGCGGGGATGCAGCCGCCCGAGGGGCCGCCGACCTGCACGGCCTTGAACGTCCTCTCGCCGGCCACGCCGCCGCCAATTTCCTCGACGATCTGCCGGATGCTGACGCCCATGGGCACTTCGATCAGTCCGCCGCGGCGCACCTTGCCGGCCAGGGCGAAGACCTTGGTGCCTGTGCTGTGTTCGGTGCCCAGCGCGGCGAAGTCTGCGGCACCGTGGCGGAAGATCCAGGGCACCAGCGCGTAGGTCTCGACGTTGTTGACCAAGGTGGGCTTTCCCCACAGGCCGCACTCGGCCGGATAGGGCGGGCGCAGTCGCGGCATGCCGCGGCGTCCTTCCAGCGAGGCCAACAGCGCAGTTTCTTCGCCGCAGACGAACGCCCCGGCCCCTTCTTTGACCGACAAGTGCAGGCTGAAGTCGCTGCCCAGCATTCGCTCGCCCAACAGGCCGCGCTCCCGGCAGCGCCGCAGCGCCTCGGTGATCCGCTCGACGGCCAGCGGATACTCGGCGCGGATGTAGAACACGCCCTCGCATGCGCCCACGGCGCGCGCGGCAATGGCCATTCCTTCAATAATCCGATAGGGAAACGATTCCAGGAGCATGCGGTCCATGAACGCGCCAGGGTCGCCTTCGTCGCCATTGCAGACGATGTATTTCGGCTCGCCCTGGGCGGCGCGGACCTTGGCCCACTTCACGCCCGAGGGAAACCCCGCCCCGCCGCGGCCCCGCAGCCCGCTGCGCTCAACCTCGGCAATCAACTCGTCGGGCGAGAACTTGTCGAGGCAGCGGCGCAGGGCCGCAAAGCCGTCGTGGCGGAGGTATTCGTCCAGGTCGGTCGGGTCGATCTGGCCGCAGTACTCGGTGGCCAGACGCTGCTGCCTGCCGAGAAAGGCGCACACGGGCGCGTCGCGCACGTCGATGGCATGCCGCGTCAGCGGGTCCTCGATCTCATCGGTGAGCAGCCGGTCCAGCCAATGCGACACCCGCCGGCCGATCCGCCGCGCGAGCCCCTTGGGCTTGAACTGTTTCAAGACGATAGCCGGCACGTCTTCGGCGCGGACCTTGGAAAAAAGCCGCGAAGCGCCGACCGGCGGGACCAGCTCCATAAGCGGCGTCTGGTGGCACATGCCGACGCAGCCGACGCGCTTCACCACGGCCGGCGCGCCCGTTTCGGCCAGCACCTGTTCGATCGCGCGGTGGACCTTCGCGCTTCCCTGCGCCTGGCAGCAAGAGCCCAACCCGATGCGGATTTCGCCCAGGTCACCCGCGGGCTTGATGGGCGCGACTTGGCGCTTGGGGGCGCCGTCGCGTTGCTGCTGGAGAAAATCGCTGAGGACCTCG